>ERZ1645187.3010-NODE-3010-length-14419-cov-6.407895_pt1 | contig 14419 bp, 13 predicted proteins | sample MGYA00575352_ERZ1645187 | MGnify/ENA primary metagenome ERZ1645187 (study PRJEB40837, sample SAMN11349314) | freshwater sediment metagenome | isolation source: river sediment | host: Sediment | place: India: Wazaribad , New Delhi | collected 2017-02-21 ...
TGACCTTCTCGGTGCTGTTCACCTTCACCGATTTCCAGCTGATCTGGGCGATGACACGCGGCGGACCGGTGAACGCCACCCATCTGATGGCCACCTATTCCTACCAGAAGGGCATTCTGGGCGGACAACTGGGTGAAGGCGCGGCGATCGCCACCTCGATGATTCCCTTCCTGCTCGCGGCGATCATGGTGTCGTGGTTCGGCCTGCAGCAGCGCAAATGGCAGCAGGGAGCCAAGGAATGAGCACGAAAGACATGATCTCCGGCACCGCTGCGATTACCGAGGGTGCCACCCATCTCGCCGACAACAACGAGGGCATGAGCTATCTCGAAACGACGCGCTCGCGCATCGTGACGCTGTGGCTGCCGCTTGCCGTCATCGTGTTCGTGCTGCTGTTCCCGTTCTACTGGATGGCGCTCACGGCGATCAAACCGGACCATCAGCTGCTCGACTTCGAAACCTACAGCCCGCTGTGGACGTGGGAGCCGACGTTCAAGCATATCCAGAAGCTGCTGTTCGAATCGAACTATCCGCGCTGGCTGTGGAACACGATGTATGTGGCATTCGCCGCGACCTTCCTGTCGCTGCTCGCCTCGGTGTTCGCGGCCTATGCCATCGTGCGCCTGCGCTTCAAGGGCGCACAGACGGTGGGGGCGATGATCTTCCTTGCCTATCTGGTGCCTCCGTCAATCCTGTTCATTCCGCTGTCGACGGTCATCGTCGCCTACGGGCTGTTCGATTCGCCGCTGGCGCTGATCCTGACCTACCCGACCATCCTGATCCCGTTCTGCACCTGGCTGCTGATGGGCTACTTCAAGACGATCCCGTTCGAGCTTGAGGAATGTGCCCTGATCGACGGGGCGACGCGCTGGCAGATCCTGATCAAGATCATCCTGCCGCTGGCGGTGCCGGGGCTGATCTCGGCCTCGATCTTCGCGCTCACCCTGTGCTGGAACGAGTTCATCTACGCGCTCACCTTCATCTCCTCGGTGCCGAACAAGACGGTGCCGGTGGCTGTGGTGAACGAATTCGTCGATGGCGACATCTTCCGCTGGGGGTCGCTGATGGCAGGTGCGCTGGTCGGCTCGCTGCCGCTGGTCATCCTCTACTCGTTCTTCGTCGAATACTACGTCTCGGCGATGACCGGCGCGGTGAAGGAGTAAGCGATGGCAACGGTTGCCTTCGTTGGACTGGGGGCCATGGGACTTCCCATGGCCGACCATCTCATCAAGCGGCAGCATCAGGTGCGCGGCTTCGACATGAAGGCCGAGGCACTGGCCGCCCATGCGAAGAACGGCGGCATCGCCTGTGCCAGCGCAGCGGAGGCTGCCACCGGCGCCGATGCGCTGGTGTTGATGGTGGTGAACGGCGCGCAGGCCAAGGCGGTGCTGTTCGATGCCGGGGCGCTTGAGGCGCTCAACCCCGGCGCCGTCATCATGCTGATGGCGACCTGCTCGTCGTCCGATGCGCAGGCGATCGGAGCGGCCATCGCCAAATCCGGCCGCAGGTTCGTCGACGCCCCGGTTTCCGGCGGGGTCGTCGGCGCACGGGCCGGGCTGCTGTCGATCATGGCGGCGGGACCGGATGCGGATTTCGACGCTGCCGAGCCGTATCTGTCGGCCTTCGGCGACAAGGTGTTCCGGATCGGCGAGAAGTGGGGTCAGGGTTCCACCGTCAAGACGATCAACCAGCTCCTGTGCGGCGTGCACATCGTCGCGGCGGCGGAAGCCTTCGCGCTGGCCGAAAAGGCCGGCGTCGATACCGCGCTGATCCTGAAAATTCTCGGCAATTCCGCCGCGGCCAGCTGGATGCTGAACAACCGAGGTCCGCGCATGCTGGAAGCAGAGCCGGAAGTAACCAGCGCGGTCGATATCTTCGTCAAGGACCTGTCGCTGGTGCTGGATGCGGGCCGTGCGGAGAAGGTGGCGCTGCCGCTGTCAGCCGCCGCGCACCAGCTGTTCCTCGCAGCTTCCGGCGCCGGGCATGGCGCGGCGGATGACAGCCAGGTCATTCGCACCTATCGTGCCATGAACGGAACCAAGCTTCCCTAGAGATACGCAGAGACAGGAGCCGCCAATGGCGAAAGAGCGCGTCGGATTTATCGGTGTGGGCCTGATGGGCCACGGCATGGCCAGGAACATCGTGGAAAAGGGCCATCCCCTGACCATCATGGGCAACCGCAACCGCGAGCCGGTCGAGGACCTGAAGAAGCGCGGTGCAAACGAGGTGAAAACCGCGGCGGACGTGGCCCGCGCATCCGATATCGTTTTTCTTTGCGTCACGGATTCCCGTACGGTCGAGGCCCTGGTGCGCGGACCGAACGGGCTGAAGGCCGGCGCCCATGCAGGTCTGGTCATTGTCGACTGTTCGACCGCCGACCCGTTCTCCACCGAGGCGCTGCATAACGAACTCAAGGAGATCGGCGTCACCTTCTGCGATGCGCCGCTGGGCGGCACCCCGGTGCAGGCAATGGAGGGCAAGCTGCTGGCCATGGTGGGGGCGGATGACGCCACCTTCAAGCGGATCGAGCCGGTCATCGCCTGCTGGGCAGCCAAGATCGACCATCTCGGCCCGGTCGGCATCGGCCACAAGATGAAGCTGATCAACAACTTCATCGCGCAAGGCTATGGCGCGCTCTATGCCGAGGCGCTGGCGCTGGGCCGCAAGTGCGGGGTCACCCCGGACATCATCTACAAGGTGATGAATGGCGGGCGGATGGACTGCGGCTATTTCCAGACCTTCCTCGGCTATGCGGTGCACGGCAACCGGGAATCACACAAGTTCTCGATCAGCAATGCGCTGAAGGACCTGCGCTATGTCGAGACAATGGCGCATGCGACCCATACGGTGAACACCATCGGCAACGCGGTGAAGAACACCTACACGGCGGCCGTGGCGCAGGGCAAGGGCGAGGACTATGTACCGCTGGTCGTCGATACCATCGCCGCGCTCAACGGGCTTGGCCCCTATCATAAGCCGTAAAGGCAGCGGCCTTGCCGCGATCGCTCGCACCTTTGCCATGAAAGACCCGCCCCGGCGGGTCTTTTGATTTTCGCGCGCCATTAACGTCGATTCTTGCGATGTTGTTTACCGTGCATTGGTTACAATTCGTCCAATTGTTCGTGTCATGGCGAGGCAGACCATGAAAACCTTTTCGACCTGGCTGATGGTTGCCTTCATCAGTGGCGTCATCGTGGCCGGTTTCTTCGGCCCCTACATGATCTCCGTCATCCTTTCGGTCCTGACCGCGCTCTGCATCGCGGTGATGATGCGGCCGCGCCGGCCACATCGCCCGGACGGCCACAAACCAGTTGTCTGACGAGCAAGGCTCGTGCAGTCTCCGGGGAACAGATGGTTCCAGCGGAGGTTTTGATGATCCGGTTTCGCTCCACTCTCCGGACAGCGGCACTTGCCGCGTGCCTTGCCGGCCCGGTGCTGGCGGACAAGAAGGATGATACCATCCGGTTCGCCTACAATCAGACACCGGAAAGCATCGATCCCTATTTCAACAACGTCCGGATCGGTGTCATTCTCGGCGCGCTTACCTGGGATACGCTGATCTATCGCGACCCTGTGACCAACGACTATCGCGGCCAGCTGGCGAAATCCTGGACGTGGGTGGACGACAAGACGCTGGATGTCGAGCTGAAGCAGGGCATCAAGTTCCACAATGGTGAGGACTTTGATGCAGACGACGTGGTCTACACCATGAATTTCGTCTCCAACCCGGCCAACAAGATCCTCAACACCACCAATGTCGCGTGGATCGCCGGGGCCGAGAAGCTCGACAAGTTCAAGGCGCGGATCAAGCTGAAGGCGCCCTTTCCCGGCGCGATCGAGTATCTCGCCGGCCCGGTGGTGATCCACCCCAACGAGTATTACGAAAAGGCCGGCCCCAAGGGCATGAACGAAAAGCCGGTGGGCACCGGGCCGTACAAGGTCGTGGAGCATGTGCCCGGCAAGCTGATCCGGCTTGAGCGCAATACCGAGTATTTCAAGGACTCCCAGAGGCCGACACCGAAGATTTCGAAACTCGACGTGCGGATCATCCCTGATCCGCAGACCCAGATCGCGGAGATCATGTCCGGCGGGCTGGATTTCGTGATGGGCGTTGCCGCCGATCAGGCGCAGGCGATGAGCGCCGCGCCCAATCTTCAGGTGGTCGAGGGTGAGACGATGCGCATCGTCTTCCTCAATCTCAATACGCTGGAAACCAGCCCGACGCCGGCGCTGCGCGACAAGCGCGTGCGTGAGGCGATCATGCATGCCATCGACCGCGACACGATGGTCAAGCAGCTGGTCGGGCAGAAGGCCAAAGTGCTCGAGGCGCCGTGCTTTCCCTCGCAGTTCGGTTGCGACGACAGCCAGACGATCAAGCGCAAGTATGATCCGGCCAAGGCGAAAGCCCTGCTGGCGGAAGCGGGCTTCAAGGACGGGTTCGAGGTCGATCTTGCAGCCTACCGCGAGCGGCACCAGACCGAAGCGCTGATCGGTTATCTCAAGGCTGTCGGCATCCGCGCCAACCTCAAGTTCATGCAATATGCGGCGATGCGCGATCAGGTGCGTGGCCACAAGGTCGGCATGGCCCACCAGACGTGGGGGTCCTTCTCGGTCAATGATGTGTCGGCATCCACACCGGTCTATTTCAAGTTCCTGCCTGACGATATCAACCGGGATCCCGACGTGCGCGATCTGCTCGCCAAGGGCGATACAACGACCGATCCGGTGGCCCGCAAGGCGGCGTATGCGAAAGCGATGGGACTGATCTCCGAGCGGGCGCTGACGGTGCCGCTCTACTTCCTGACGACCTACTACGTCGCCAACGGCGGTCTCACCTTCAAGGCCTATGCCGACGAGATGCCGCGCTTCTGGGAAATGAGCTGGAAGTAGGCCGCGCGGGGCGGCGGACATCAGCGCCGCCTCCCCCAAAAACGGGAATGGAGACGTTTCGCGATGACGCGACAGAATGCTGTTGCCACCGCCTGTGCGGAGTTTGATTCCGGTCGCTTCCGGGAGGATCTGGCGCGAAAGCTGGCGATTCCCACGGAAAGCCAGAATCCCGACCGGGCTGCGGCGCTCGCGGCCTATCTGGATGACGAGATCGGCCCGCAACTCGCCGCCATGGGCTTTGTGACGCGGATTGTCCGCCACCCCGGCGTCGCCGGGCCGTTTCTGATCGCCGAGCGGATCGAGGACCACACCCTCCCCACCGTGCTGGGCTATGGCCATGGTGATGTCATCCGCGGGCTGGACGAGGGCTGGGCGGAAGGGTTGACGCCCTGGCGGCTGACGGAGCGGGGCGACCGCTGGTACGGGCGCGGCGTCGTTGACAACAAGGGTCAGCATGCGATCAATTTTGCCGCGCAGAAAGCGGTGATCGAAACGCGCGGACGGCTTGGCTTCAATGCCAAATGGATCATCGAGATGGGCGAGGAAACCGGCTCGCCCGGTCTGCGCGAGGTGTGCATCGCCCACAAGGAGGCACTCAGGGCGGATGTGTTCATCGCCTCCGACGGACCGCGCCTCTCCGCCGGGCGGCCAACCATTTTCCTTGGCGCGCGCGGCGGCCTTCTCGTCGATCTGATCATCGAGGCGCGCGAAGGCGGCCATCATTCCGGCAACTGGGGTGGGCTTTTGTCCAACCCCGGCATCCAGCTGGCGCATGCGATTGCCACGCTGGTGGGGCCGAAGGGGGAGATCCGCCTGCCCGAGATGGTGCCGGCAGGCGGCATTCCGCCCGCCGTGCGCGCGGCATTGAAGGATTGCCCTGTCGAGCCGGGACCGGATGACCCGGCAATCGACGACGACTGGGGCGAGCCGGGGCTGAGCCGCGCCGAGAAGGTCTACGGCTGGTGCAATTTCGAGGTGCTCGCCTATGAGACCGGCAACCCGAAGACGCCGGTCAACGCCATTCCTCCGCGCGCCTTTGCCCGCTGCCAGCTTCGCCATGTGGTCGGCATCGATCAGGAGGCGGTGATCCCCGCCATCCGCCGGCATCTGGCGCGCCACGGCCTTGGCATGGTGCGGGTGGAAAGCCCGCGCGATACCAATTTCCCGGCCACGCGGCTCGACCCCGATCATCCGGCTGTCGGGCTTGCCTGCCAGTCAATCGAGGAGACAACCGGCATCCGCCCGGCGGTGCTGCCCAATCTCGGCGGCGGCCTGCCCAATGATGTGTTCTGCGACATTCTCGGCCTGCCGACCGTCTGGGTGCCGCATTCCTACCCCGGCTGTTCGCAGCACGCGCCGAACGAGCATGTGCCGGTTGCACTGGTGCGGCAGGCGCTTGCCGTGATGACCGGGCTCTACTGGGACATCGGCACGCGGACAAAGGCCGATTTTGCCAAGAGCGCCGGGTGAACCAGTGAGCACCCCTCCTGCCTTACCCGCCGATTGGGATGATCCGGACTGGTGCGAGCGGCAATACAACCCGCGCCTGACGGTGGCGGACGCCGCTGATCGTCTGGCAGGCTGGGGCCCGCTGGCGCAGGCGGCGCGACGCAGCCACCCGCCGATGGCTGACATCGCCTATGGCGCGCATCCTCGCGAGCGGATCGACCTTTTCCGCGCCGGGGCCGCGCGTGGGCTGCTGATTTTCATCCACGGCGGTTACTGGCGTGCGCTGTCGAAGGACGAGCACTCCTGGGTCGCCGGGCCGTTCCTGGCGGCGGGGTATTCGGTTGCGCTGATCAATTATCCGCTCTGCCCGGAGGTGACGGTCGCGGACATCGCGGCCAGCTGCCAGCGCGCGATCGCGCATCTGTGGTCGCTCGCGGCGCCTGAAGAGCGGGCGCACATGGTGGTCAGCGGCCATTCCGCCGGCGGCTATCTCACCGCCGCGCTGTTTGCCACCGACTGGACGGCGCTGGGCCTGCCGGACAGCCCATTTTGCGGCGGGCTGTCGATCTCCGGCGTGTTCGATCCACGCCCGCTGATCAACACCTCGATGAACACGCTGATTCGCCTGACACCGGAGAGCGCGGCAGCGCTCAATCTCATGACGCAGGCGAGGCGGGTTGACGCACCGCTGATACTGACTGTGGGTGGGGATGAGCCGGCGGAGTTCCACCGTCAGAGCCGCGATCTTGCGACAGCCTGGGGGCTGGCGCCTGCCGTGGTGCGCGCCATTGCCGGGACCAATCATTTCACGATTCTCGACCAGTTGCGCGAGGCACAAAGCCCGATGGTCCAGCTGGCCACGGCGCTACTCGACGGCGCAGCAGCCTAATCCTCAACCACGATCACGCATTCGATCGTCATCAGGATCGGGTTCTGCCCCCGCACCAGCCGCCCTTCGGCCACCTGCCCGTTCATATCGACCAGCCCGATGCTCAGCCGCGCCTCGGGCCGGCCGGCGGCATCAGCCACGACCGTGCCATCGCTCAGGAAAATCTCGGTAACGAAGGGCTCGATGCAGCGCCCATCGTCGAACAGCGCGCCAATGGTGCTGCCCACCCCGCCCAGTACCCGGGCATGGCGGATGCCGCGTCGCTGGCAGAAGGCCTCGATCGCCGTCGCATAATCCTGATTGGGCCTGAGGCGCAGACCATAGGCCCGGCGCTCGGCCGGCGTGTCCCGGCGGGTGGTCGCCACGGGGCCGAACACCTTGAAATTGATCTCGTCATCCGGCCGCGCATCGAAGGTGACGCCCGACAGGCCAAAGGCCTGAAGGCGCGCGGAGGCAGCGAGAACCGTTTCCTCCGGCAGGATATGCCCGCCGCTGATGCGTCCATCCGCTTCACGCCAGATGGCGTGGCCATGGAAGAAGGCCGCGCCGTCGCGCTTGCCGAAGGTCAGCGCCCCCTTCATCGTCCGGCTGATGCCTGCCGGGCGATAGGCCGCGCTGTAATAGGCGGCGTGTTTCGGTGTCGGCGAGGTGGAGGGCATGACATAGCCGAAGGGGTCGAACGCCAGTTCATCGAAGGTGGCGACCCCGCTGGAAAACCCGGCGGTGGCAAAGCCGTCGCGCACTTCCTCGAGCAGCAGCCGGCCTGGCGCGACATCGAAGGCAAAGGCCCGGCCCCAGCCGGCTGCGGCCTGAAACCGCTCCCTGGCCGGCGGCCCCGGCTGAATGACATGCGTCGGGCGGCTCATGCGGGGGATTTCAGATCGATCAGCAGGCCGCGGGCTTCCAGTTCATCCTTGACGAGGCGCTTGGGCACCTTGCCATAGCCGGATTTCGGCAATGCCTCCCAAAAGAAGAAGCGCTTGGGCATCTTGTAGCGGTTGATCTTGCCATCAAGAAACGCCGCCATCTCTGCCTCGCTCACCACGCCGCCCTCGCGCGGCACACAGACGGCAACGCCCACCTCCCCCCACAGCGGATCGGGCACGCCGAGCACGGCCACCTCGGCAATGGCCGGATGCTTGAGGATTTTCTCCTCGATTTCGCGCGGGTAGATGTTCGAGCCACCGGAAATATACATGTCCGAGGCGCGCCCGGTGATGTAGACGAACCCCTGCTCATCCATATGGCCGAGATCGCCGGTGCGGAACCAACCGTTGCGGAAGGCTTTTTCGTTGGCCTCGGGGTTGTTGTAATAGCCGGCGAAGACCGCCGGGCCGATGACGCAGATCTCGCCAGTGACAAAGGGCGCGACCTCGGCGCCCAGATCATCCTGAATCGATACCTGCATGCCCGTCCGCTCGAAGCCGCAGGTGCCGATCCGCGCCTCCGGCCCGTCCTCCGCCTCGTGCAGGCGCGGGGGCAGCACGGTGATATTGCCGGTCACCTCGCCAAGGCCGAAATACTGCACGATCACCTTGCCGAGCATCTGGATCGCCCGCTTCTGGTCCTCGCGATACATCGGCGCGCCGGCATAGATGACATGGCGCAGCGAGGAATGATCGTGCCGGCCACAGGCGGGATGTTCGACCAGCAGTTTCAGGATGGTCGGCACCGTGAACATGTTGGTGACGCGGTGCGCCGCAATCAGGCGGAAGGCCTCGTCAACATCCAGCTTCTCGCTCGGCAGCAGGATGGTCGGCGCGCCGCGCGCGACCATGTTGATCTGGTGGATGCCTGCGCCGTGGCTGAGCGGCGCCACCACCAGCGAGGCATCGTCCTCGGTCGTGCCAGGCAGCAGATCGCACAGGTGGTTGGTCAGCACGAACGCCATCTGTCCGTGGGTGAGCACGGCGGCCTTCGAACGCCCGGTGGTGCCGGAGGTGAAGAAGTACCAACAGGGATCGTCATGATCGACAGCGGCATTGGCAACTGCTGCGCCCTCGTGCCGGGCGATGACATCGCCCACCACCGCTTCGCCGAATTCTGCCTCGCCGAAGCTCCAGAGAAACCGGATATCCGGGGCGTTCTCCATCACCACGCGGGCATGATCGGCAAAATCACTCTGACAGAGAAAGCCCTTCGCACCCGAAAAGGTCGCCAGATAGATCACTTCCTCCGGCATCAGGCGAAAATTGGTCGGCACCCAGACAACACCGAGCCGGAAGGCAGCGAACATCGAAAAGAACATCTCGGCGCTGTTCTTTGCATGGACCAGAAGCCGGTCGCCCTTGCCGAGGCCCCGGGCCGCCAGCCCCGCCGCCAGCGCGGAAACCGCTCCGTCGATCTCGCGCCAGGTCCACACCCGCTCGCGCCAGATCAACCCCGGCCGATCAGGAAAGCGGCGGGCAGCCTGTGTCAGCAGGTGGGCAAGGTTCATCGCCCGGTGCGAACACCGCACCACACCGCCCGCCGGCGCGGCAGTCATTTGCGAAGTCATGGGGTCGTTCCACTCCCGGTGCATGCTGATTTGCGCCAGATTGGGATTTTCCGAACCGGGGTGCAACCGTTAGCGCCAAATGCCTCGCACCTTTTCCTCAATCTCGTTAAAGTCGGTCTCCTGCCCGGGACAATCGCCATGGATGCTGCCTACATTCCGTTTCATCCCGCTCCGCGCAAGCCGGCCTTCCACCCGCCGGCCGGCGCGATCGATGCCCATTGCCATGTCTTTGGTCCTGCTGCGATTTTCCCGTTTGCGCCGGAGCGGAAATATACTCCGTGCGATGCGCCGAAAGAGGGGCTCTTCGCCCTGCGGGATTTTCTCGGGCTCTCGCGCAACGTCATCGTCCAGGCCACCTGCCATGGCAACGACAACCGCGCGCTGGTCGATGCGCTTGGCGCCTCCGGCGGGCTGGCACGCGGCGTCGCCTCTGTCGGTGTGGATGTCACCGATGACGAACTCGATGCGCTGCACGTCGCAGGGGTCCGAGGGGTGCGGTTCAACTTTCTCAAAAGACTGGTCGATTCGACCCCCAAGGACGTGTTCCTAGCAATCGCCAACCGCATCGCCCGGCTCGGCTGGCATGTCGTGGTCTATTTCGAGGCGCAGGATCTGCCCGATCTGCGGCCCTTCCTGCGGATGATTCCGACGCCGATCGTTATCGATCACATGGGCCGGCCGGATGTGTCCAAAGGTGTCAACAATCCGGATTTTCAGGATTTTCTGGCGCTGATGCGCAGCCGGGACGACATTTTCTGCAAGGTTTCCTGCCCCGAGCGGCTGAGCAAGACCGGGCCGGACGGCTATGATGACGTTGTTCCGTTCGCGCGCCTGATCGTCGAGACCTTCCCCGCCCGCGTGTTGTGGGGAACGGACTGGCCCCACCCGAACATGACCACCCATGCCCCCGACGACGGGGCCCTGGTCGATATGATCCCGCGGATCGCGCCAACCCCGCAATTGCAGGAACAGCTGCTGGTCACCAACCCGATGCAGCTCTATTGGCCTGAGGCCTGACACTCAACATACTGTTTTTTCGGTGTTTTTCAGCGCCCTCCAGCGTCAATCCGATTTCACGCATCTTTCACACCTCCCTTGCGTAAACCCCGCTATTCCTAACCTCGAGAGGGGCGCTCCTCCCACCTTCCACGGTTCAGGAGGCGGCGCCGGACGCACCATCCGGGGGATAGGCCATGAGCGACATCAGTCGGGCGGACATGTTGGAGACGACGCTGGATGCACTGGCGCTCGGTGTTTTTCTTGTAGAGGTGGATGGCCGGGTTCTGTTCATGAACCAGATTGCCGAGCGGTTTGTGCGCAGCGGCGATCCGATGCGGCTGGCGAATGGCCGCCTGACCCTGCGTGACCGGACGCAAGCCATTGATTTTCATGGCGTTCTCAATCGCACCGTGACCTGCGGCGAAGCCGGCGCGCCGACCACATCGACAATCGCATTGCCCCGGTCGGGCGGCGGCGGGCTGATTGCTACCGTATTCCGCCATCGTGCGCGCAGCAACGAACAGATAGCGTCCGCACTCTCGGCGCCGATTTCCATTCTCGTGCAAGATCCTGCACTGGTTTCACGCCTTCCGGGCGAAGCGTTTGCTCAACTTTACAGCCTGACGCAAGCCGAGTTGCGCGTCGCCATGGCCATGGTGCCGGGTGCTACGCCACTCAGCGCAGCGGAATCGCTCGGCATTTCCTGCAATACGGTCAAAACGCATCTTCAGCGCATTTTTGAGAAAACCGCCACCAGTCGGCAAGCTGATCTTGTCGCCCTGATGCTTCGGACAACGCCTCCTCTTGTTGCCTAAGCCTCGCCCAGAGGCCCGATATTTCAGCACGAAGCGATAATGGTCATATTTGAGACCATGGCCGGAAGATTATACTGGCCGGCGGCATGGTGTTGCCCACAACACCATGCAGCTTTTCTTTTTCTCAACTCCGGTTCGGCACCGCTGCAAGCCATCCCAAACCGGCAACCGTCTCGCCTGCCGGCCTGTATTCGCAGGATACCCACCCGTTGTATCCAATATCATCCAGCCACTTGAACAGAAATGGATAGTTGATCTCTCCCGTTCCAGGCTCATGGCGCCCCGGATTATCTGCTATCTGGATATGTGCGATACGATTCAGATTGGTTTTGATCGTATTGGCCAGTTCGCCTTCCATGCGTTGCATGTGATAAATGTCATACTGGAATTTGAGATTGCCGGAACCGACCTCATCAAAAATTCCGAATGCCTGCTTTGATGTATTGAGATAGAAGCCCGGCATATCGAGATAGTTGATTGCCTCGGCGATCAGCAAAATGCCGGCCTTCTCGAATTCCGCTGCGGCGAAGCGCAGGTTGGCGATGATCGTGGCGCGCAGCTTATCCTCCGCCACGCCGGAAGGGCGAATGCCCGACAGGCAATTGACCTGCTTGTTGCCAAGAACCTTTGCATATTCAATAGCTTTTCCGACACTGTCCTGAAATTCCCCAACCCGGTCGGGCAGGCAGGCAAGGCCGCGCTCACCGCCGTCCCAGTTGCCGGGCGGCATGTTGAACAGCACCTGTGTCAGGCCATTCTTTTCAAGTTTTTCCTTGAGAATATACTTGTCTTCTGCGTAAGGGAACAAATACTCGACACCGCGGAAGCCGGCCCTTGCCGCCGCATCGAACCGGTCGAGAAACGGCACCTCATTGAAAAGCATGGACAAATTGGCAGCGAACCTGGGCATTTCCGTCTGGCCTTCGTGATGGTGATCTACTTGGTTGACGTGCGGCGCATGCTGCATACCGCGCGGGAACGCGCATCCTGCCATGCCGAACTGCTGGAGGAAATCGCTTTCCTCCAGCAATGAACAGCGCCGATCGGGTGCCGGAACGGCCCGGTCTGCGCCGAATTCGGTCTACGGTCGGGCGGTCAACGCAAACCGGCGTTGATCTTGTCCAGAGCCGCCTGGCCGGGGACCAGATCGGCCTCGCCCAGTTGGTTGAGCGGGGTGGCGACGGTGCCGAGATGGGCATGCATGTCGGTTGGGTCGGGATCGACATAGACAAGACCGGTGACGATCTCGCCCTTCGCCTCACGGCCGAGCAAATAGGTCATCGCCGCCGCCCGGTCGTTCACGTCATAGTCCGCGCCGATCTTGTGCAGCAGGATCGTGCTGCCATCGTGCAGCTGCACCGCCTGCGTTGCGCCGGGGGCATAGTCGGCGGTGATCGGCGCGCGCTCCTTGACGAAGTCGAGGGTGTTGAGCGCCTCGTTGTGTTCGCGGACATAGTCAAAGCTCTTGGTCGAGCCTTCATGGTTGTTGAAGGCCACGCAGGGCGACAGGCAATCGATGAAGGCCGGGCCCTGATGCTCGATGGCCGCCTTGATCAGCGGCACCAGCTGGCCCTTGTCGCCCGAGAAGGAGCGGGCCACGAAGGTGGCGCCGAGTTGCAGCGCCATGGCGACGAGATCGATCGGCGAGTCGGTATTGACCGCGCCTTTCTTGAGCTTGGCGCCCTTGTCCGCTGTCGCCGAAAACTGACCCTTGGTGAGGCCATAAACGCCGTTGTTGGCGACGATATAGACCATGTTGACGCCGCGGCGGATGGAGTGGGCAAACTGGCCGAAGCCGATGGAGGCCGAATCGCCATCGCCCGAGACGCCGAGGTAGATCAGATCGCGGTTGGCGAGATTGGCGCCGGTCAGCACCGAGGGCATGCGCCCGTGCACCGAATTGAAGCCGTGGGCATTGCCGAGAAAATAGGTCGGCGTCTTCGACGAGCAGCCGATGCCCGACAGCTTGGCGATGCGGTGGGGCGGCAGATTGAGTTCAAAACAGGCATGCATGATCGCCGAGGAGATCGAATCATGCCCGCAGCCGGCGCAGAGGGTCGAGATCGACCCTTCGTAATCGCGGTGGCTGAGGCCGAGATCGTTGATCTCGATCGACGGATGGCGAAACTTCGGCTTGGCGAGATAGGTCATGATGCAACCTTTTCCTTCGCCGCGGCCGGGCGGACACGGGCGGCAATGGCGGAGACGATGAAGCGCGCGGTGATCGGCGAGCCATCGTAGTGCAGGATCGGGGTCAGCTTGGCCGGGTTCAGCCCGTGTTCCACCATCAGCAGGGTGCGCAGCTGGGCGTCGCGGTTCTGCTCGACGATGAAGACCTCGTCATGGGCATTGATGAACTCGACGACACTGTCGGCGAAGGGGAAGGCGCGGATGCGGCATTCGTCGATCGGGATGCCATCCTGCGCCAGCGTTGCCACCGCCTCATCCATCGCGGCGGTTGTCGAGCCATAATAGAGCACGCCGCGCCGCGCCGGCTGGCGCGCCTTGCGAATCTCCGGCGCCGGCACATGGCTGCGCGCGGTATCGAACTTCTTCAGCAGCCGCTGCATGTTCGCCTGATAGGGCGCCGATTCCTCAGTATACCGCGCATATTCATCGCGCGAGGTGCCGCGGGTGAAGAAGGAGCCGCGCGTCGGGTGTACGCCCGGATAGGTGCGGTAGGGGATGCCGTCGCCGTCGACATCGCGATAACGGCCGAAATCCACCCCGCTTTCCAGCGCGTCGTATCCCATCACCTTGCCGCGATCCATCGGCTTTTCCGGCATCCTGAACGGCGCGACAAGGCTGAGGTTCATGCCGATATCAAGATCGAGCATGACAAAGACCGGAGTCTGCAACCGCTCGGCCAGATTGAACGCCT
>ERZ1645187.3012-NODE-3012-length-14413-cov-9.272879_pt1 | contig 14413 bp, 8 predicted proteins | sample MGYA00575352_ERZ1645187 | MGnify/ENA primary metagenome ERZ1645187 (study PRJEB40837, sample SAMN11349314) | freshwater sediment metagenome | isolation source: river sediment | host: Sediment | place: India: Wazaribad , New Delhi | collected 2017-02-21 ...
ATGGGCGGGATTCTTCGAGACCGGGCAGACGATCCCGAGCAAGGCGCTCGAATTCGTTCGGGCGCGCGCTTCCGCCATCCCGGCGCGCGCCGTCATCGATCGGAGTTGATTGTCCAGCGCAGCCGGAGTCCTCATTCGCCGCCAACGAACCGATTGCAGGTTGAACCTTGCGCGGCGCGACGTGCGCGCGACCGTGATCGAGACGGCAGGCACGGCGCGGTCGCGGACGTCCGGGCGGAATCCGCGCCTCCCTCGCAAAGCCAACGCGGCCATGGAATCAGGCCGAAACCGATTTGAACATCCCGGTTCAACCCAAACCCGCCATGCTCAGGAACGCGCCGCGCCCGCGCGCCGGCGCGGTCACGCGCGGCCGACGCTGGCGTAGCGAAAGCCCTTCGCGCGCATCTCGGCGGGCGCGTAGACATTTCGCAGATCGACCACCACCGGGGCGGCCATGGCCGCGCGCACGCGGTCGAGATCGAGGGCGCGGAAGGCGTCCCACTCCGTCACCAGCGCCAGCGCCTGCGCGCCGTCGAGCGCCGCATAGGGATCGTCGTGCAGCCGCACGCCCGGCAGCAGCGGGCGGGCCTGCTCCATCGCCTCCGGGTCATGGGCGTGCACCTCGGCGCCGGCCGCCTGAAGCGCCCGGATCAGCGCCAGCGCGGGCGCCTCGCGCATGTCGTCGGTGTTGGGCTTGAAGGCCAGCCCCAGCACCGCGATGCGCTTGCCCGCCACGTCGCCGCCCGCCGCCGCGACGACGCGCGCGGCCATGGCGGCCTTGCGCGTCTCGTTGACGGCCTCGACCTGCTCGACCAGCGTCTGGGGCGCGCCCATCTCCCGCCCGGTGCGCGCCAGCGCGCGCGTGTCCTTGGGAAAGCAGGAGCCGCCATAGCCCGGCCCGGCGTGGAGGAACTTCGCGCCGATGCGCTTGTCGAGGCCGATGCCGCGGGCGACCTGCTGCACATCGGCGCCGGCCTTCTCGCACAGGTCGGCGATCTCGTTGATGAAGGTGATCTTCATCGCCAGAAAGGCGTTGGCGGCATATTTGGTCAATTCGGAGGTGCGCCGGTCGACGACCATCAGCGGCGGCTGGTTGAGGCTGAGCGGACGATAGATCTCGCGCATCACGGCTTCCGCGCGCCGATCCTCGACGCCGACCACCACCCGGTCGGGGCGTTTGAAATCCTCGATCGCGGCGCCCTCGCGCAGGAATTCGGGGTTTGAGACGACGGCGACGTCGGCGTCGGGGCGCGCCGCGCGGATGATGCGCTCGATCTCGTCGCCGGTTCCCACCGGCACGGTCGATTTGGTGACGACGGCGACGAAGCGCCCGTCCGGCAGCGCCGCCGCGATCTCGCGGGCGGCTGCGTGGACATAGGACAGGTCGGCGTGGCCGTCGCCGCGACGCGAGGGCGTGCCGACCGCGATGAACACCGCGTCCGCCTCCCGCACCGCCGGCGCCAGCTCCGTCGTGAAGGACAGCCGCTTTTGGGCGGCGTTGCGGGCGACGATCTCGCGCAGACCCGGCTCGAAGATCGGAATCTCGCCGCGCCGCAGGGCCGCGATCTTGTCGGCGTCGACGTCGACGCAGGCGACGACGTGGCCGTAATCGGCGAAGCAGGCCCCGGAGACGAGACCGACATAGCCGGTTCCGATCATCGTCAATCGCATGGCGCACCTTCCTCGCGCGGAACGCGCCCGCCTTAAACCTTTGCGCGCGGCCGGGCAACGCCGCCTCGCCGACGCACGGCTTTCGATGGCGCGCGCGCGTGCCATTTCGGCAACGCCGCGGTGTTTGGCCGTTAACCCGGACGCGTTAGGCTGGATTTCGAGACGCCTCCCATGTAAAGGCTACCGCGAAAGGAAGGTGCGGATGCGAACGAGTCATCTCGTCGGCGTTTTTGTTTGCGTCGCGCTGGGCGGATGCTCGGCGCTGCCGACGTCCGGACCGACTGCCTCCGCGGTGCTCGACGAGGCCGCCAGAACCGACGCGGGCGAGGCCCGCTACAGCGTCGTCGAGGTCGACGAACGCGTCGTCGCGACCCTGCGTCGGCGTCCCCAGGACGCCACGCTGGCGAGTTTCGGCGGCTATCAGGGCGGCGCCAGCGACGTGCGCGTCGGCGTCGGCGATTCCGTCAGCCTGACCATCTGGGAGGCGGGCGCGGGCGGCCTGTTCTCGGCGACGGTTCCCGGCGCGCCGCTCTCGGCGGGGTCGCGCGCCGCCGCCATTCCCGATCAGCTCGTCGGCCGCGACGGCGCGATCATGGTGCCCTATGCGGGCCGGGTGCGCGCGGCCGGGCGCACCACCTTCGACATCCAGCGCCAGATCGAGCGCGCGCTCGAAGGCAAGGCCATCCAGCCGCAGGCGCTGGTCACGGTCGCCCGCCCGGTCAGCAATTCGGTGACGGTGATCGGCGAGGCCACGACCGGCGCGCGCGTGCCGCTGTCGCCCAAGGGCGACCGCATTCTCGACGTGATCGCCAGCGCGGGCGGCGCGCGCACCGCCACGACCGAGACCTTCATCCAGCTGACGCGCGGCCCGCGCACCGCCCGCGTGGCGATGACCCGCGTCGTCGCCGACATGCGCGAAAACGTCTATGTGCGCCCCGGCGACGTCGTCACGGTGATCCGCGATCCGCAGTATTTTCTGGCCTATGGCGCGACGGGCCGCTCCGCCGACGTGCCGTTCGACGGCGACAACATGACGCTGGCGCAGGCCCTGACCAAGGCGGGCGGCCTGCTCGACCATCGCGCCGATCCGCAGGGCGTGTTCGTGTTCCGGCTGGAGACGCCGGCGATCGCCCGGGCGCTGGGCGTCGACTCGCCGAACGCGCGCATGGGAGAGCGCTACAAGGTCGTCTATCATCTCAACTTCCGCGATCCCAACGCGCTGTTCACCGCCCAGCAGATGCGAATCTTCCATCGCGATCTGATCTACGTCTCCAACGCGCCGCTCAGCGACGTGCAGAAGTTCATGATGCTGTTCAATCTCATCGCCTCGCCGGTGGCGCAGGGCGCGAGCGTGACCGCGGCCGTCGGGCGGTGACGGCCTCGCCGCCGCCAGAGGCTCCGGAAGGAGCGGCTTTCGCGCGGCGGCGGACGGTCCGGCCGGCTTCAATTGCGGCCGCGTCTGTGATAGGCGACGCGGGAACAAGGCGGCGCGCCGGCCCGGCCGCGAACCTCGCCGGCCGTCATCAGCTTCCGTGAATCCGGATCGGGGGATCTCGCTTATGCAGTTCGACGCCGTCAACGCCTTGCTGGAAAAATATCGGGACAGGTTATCGCAACTCGACAAGACCACCCATCCCAACGACGACATGCTGAAGAAGTCGCCGAAGGGATGGGACGATTACGAAACGGTCGGGCGCTCCTCCGTCGAGTGGATCGCCAAGGCGCTGCTGTTCTGCAAGACGCAGCGCGTGCGCTCCGTGCTCGATTTCGGGTCCGGCCACGGCCGCGTCGCGCGCCACATCCGGCTGATGCTTCCCGACGCGCGCATGACCTTCTCGGACATCGACGACGAAGCTTGGCGGTTCTGCGCCCGGCAGTTCGGCGGCGACGGCTTCGCCTCGGTCGAGGATTTCAGGGATCTGAAGATTCCGGGCAAATACGACCTGATCTTCCTCGGCAGCGTGTTCACGCATCTGAGCTGGGACCGCTCGGTGACGCTGTGGCGCAAGCTGTTCGATTCGCTCGAACCCGGCGGCGCGATGATCGCGACGTTCCGCGGCGCGATGTGCCACCGCATCATGTTGCGCGACGCGCCGCGCCTGAACATGGGCGGCTATTACGATCCGATGCTCGCCGACTATCGCGCGACCGGCTTCGGCTATCAGGATTACAAGGGCTTCTCGAACTGGGGGCAGAACCTGTTCACCCCCGGTAAGATCGCCGAACTCGCCGACGGCGCGCCCAACGCGCAGCTCGCGATGCTGTCGGAGGCGGCCTGGGCCAATATTCACGATCTCGGCGTCTGGACGCGGATCTGACCGCCGTCCGGTTCCGGAATCTTGCGCGGCGCGCCGGCGGGCGCGCCGTTTTTCATTGGCTCATATCTGCGGCTCTTGAGATTGACCCGTCAATCTCAAGAGATCACGGCGCATCAGCGCCGTTCGCGCCGTCGCGCTCGACCAGCGGACACAGGTCAAGACCTGTGTCCGCTGGTATCATATCTGCGGCCATCGCGCTTGACCAACAAACATGGGTCCAGACCTGCGCTCGTTGGCGTCAGACCTCGCCGAGATCTGGAGGCGCGGTTTTCCTGCCGGCGAGGATGACGTTGTAGGGATCGCGCACGCCCAGATTCATGTCGTCGATCACCATCACCGCGAAGGGGATGCCGCTGAAGGACGTCAGATAGGCGCCGATGTCGTAGCCCCAGTCGACCGTGACCAGCGACTTGCCGTCGCCGACCGGATTGCCGTGAAACTGCTCGGGCAGCAGATTGACGACGCCCTCGCGCGTGATTGCGGCGCGGCGGCGCGAGGGCGCCCAAGGCTGGACCACGGGAACGCTCATCACGCACAGGCCGCCGGGCTTGAGCGTGCGCGCGATCTCGCGGATCGCGACGCCGGGATGGAACAGATGCTCGAACACGTCCTGCGTGACGACGACGTCGAAGGTGGCGTCGGAAAAGGTCTGCTTTTCGAGATCCTCGTTGCGCCAGCCCTTCGCATGCGTCGCGCCGAACGGCATGTCCGGCGCATATTGCGTGGGCACATAATTCTTGCATTCGGTTTTCAGGCGCCGGCTCAGCCCGCCGCCGCCGGGCGAGGATTCATGAATCGTCAGATCGCGCCAGTCCGGCGCGAGATTCGACAGGACATGGGTGATGGCGCGCTCGCGCGGCACGCTGCGGCAGGCGACGCAGCGCAAATTGCCGCGAAACCAGTTCGCGTGCCAGCGCGGCTCCAGTTCGTCCTCGCGCTCGGCCAGAAAGGTCGCGGGCTTCTCGCAGACCGGGCAATAGCCGTTCACTTCGACGCGCATCGCAGCAAATCCCCATGGCTTCAACGGCGCGGCTTCGTCCCGCGCCGGCATCGTCAAAGGCGAAGCCGCCCCGCCCTCAAGGCGGCGGCGTTCACCCGCCCAGCGCCTCTTTCCACAATTGCATCATGCGCGCGTGCGCCTCGCTGCCGACGCGGCCCTCGACGAGTCCGGTGCGGCTGAAATGCTCCTGCACGGTCAGCTGGCCGCGCCGCTCCGCCAGCGCGACGTCGGGATAGGCGCGGCGATAGAATTTGGCGTCGACGTAATAGGCGCCGGGCGAGCGGCCTTCGAAATAGCCGTTCGACACGTAATGCGACCAGCCGTCCTCCAGCGCGCCGGCGGCGATCGCCTGGTCGACGTCGGGATTGGCGCGGCGATAGGCGGCCTCGTCGAACTTCTGGTTCACGAGCCAGCCGCGCAGCAGGAAGCGCAGGAGATCGGCGGAGATCGTCACCTCCCCGTCGCCGAGCTTGCCCTCCTTGAGATGCAGCGCGGCGGCGATCGTCTCGAAAGGCGGCACGTAATATCCGCCCTCGGAGGCGGCCGCCTTCTTCAACAGCGTCAAGTCCTGATTCATGTATGGTCTCCTGGGTCAGGGCCGTCAGCACGCCTTGAGGACGACGGCGATCTCGTGGGGATTGGCGAGGGTGCGGTCATAGCCGGCGACGCTCCAGCCCTCGCGCCGGAAAAAAGAGAGGTCGTAGGACGCCTCGCCGTACAGCTCGCCGCCGCGGCCCTCATGCGCGAGGAAGGCGTAGCCCTCGCGCGCCTGCCGGGCGGCCATGTCGCGGGCGACCGCGCCGCCGCGGCGCTCGTCGTAGAACTCCCAATATTCGACGGGCCGGATGGTGACGACAAAGATTCCTCCGGGCCGCATGTTCCTGCGCACCGCCGTCAGGCAGGGCCCCGCCGCTCGGGGCGGGAGATGGGTGAACACCGAAAAGGCGAAGGCGACGTCGAAGATCGTCGAGGTCGCGAGCCGCTCGGGGCGCGCGTCGCTGCACAGGAAGCGCCCCGGCAGCCTCGCCGCCCGGCAGAGCCGGATCGCCCGGTCCCAGGCGTCGACGCCGCAGATCCCGGCGGGGTCGGTGAAGTAGTAGAGCAGGCGGGTCAGGCGGCCGTAGCCGCATCCGAAATCGAGAATGGTCGCCCCGTCGAGCCCGCGGCCGGCGTGACGGAAGCTCAGCGTCTCCAGCTGGCGGATGAAGCCGACCGACTGGCGCAGCAGATCGACGCCGGCCGCGCCGGTCCAGCTTTTCTGAGTGTCGGCGTCGGCCATCGGCGGCAGCAGCCGCGACAGCGCCGGCAGGCGCTCGTCGGGCATCGACTGCATCAGCAGGCCGAAATCGTCGAGCGGCATGCGCCGCAATTCGACGAGCGCGTCCTCCAGCGAACCGCCGTCGGCGGCGCGCTTTTCCGCTCTGTCGAGAATCGGCTGGTTCAAACGCATGTCACATGTTTTCCCGACGCAGTCCTCAATATCCGCTCCGATGGCCTCCGCAGGAGCGTTCAGTCGCCATAGTCGACCTTGAGATAGGCGGCGACCTTGCGCAGATACGCCGCGCGGGTGGCGACAATATCGTCGTCGAGGGCGCCGACCACGCCCTCGGCCCGCGCCTGCACGGAGCGGATTTCGTCGAAATGGCGCTGGTTGTTGAGGCTTGTCGTCACGCTGGCGGCGTGGCGGCGGTGGCCGTTCAGGGCCTTCGCCTCATAGGCGACGGCCGCGCCGGGCTGCGCGCACAATTCGACATAGAGCCGCCAGTCGCCCGCCACCTTGTAGGCGAACAGATCGTCCCCGAGCGACGACATGGCGTCGAGCAGGGCCTGACGTTTGAAAACCGCGCCCGAGACGTTGAGAATGACGTTCTTGACGCTGAGATAGCGTCCGGCGAAATCCGCCCCGTCGGTGGTGAAGGACGCCTCGAAGACGCCGGGCGCTTCCTCGGCCAGATAGGGCTTGTAGGTTTCCCCGAGGCGCTCGCCATGCGATCCGACCTGCCAGGAATCGGCGAAGCCGAAGTTCGCGCCGTCGCGCGTCATGCGCGCCAGCAGCGTTTGCAGGAACGTCTCCTCGGCGTCGTCGTCGGCCTCGGCGATCCAGACATAGTCGCCGCGCGCGCGCTCGACGCCCTTGCGCCACTGGCGGAACACCGAACCGCTGTTGACGGCGTTGGAAACGAGGTCGATGCGCCGTCCCGCCGCCTTCGCCACGTCCGCGATCACCGCGAGGCTGTCGTCGCTCGACACGTCGTCGAGCACGATCACCTCGAACACCGGATGCGTCTGCCGGAAGATCGATTGCAGCCGCGACTCCATGTAGCGCGCGTAATTGTAGTTCGGCACGATCACCGAGACTTTCGGAAGCTCGGGATAGACGAGCCGCGCCAGCGCGAAGGCGTATTCGTCGAAGCGGAAGGTCTCGTGCGCCAGCGCCGCGCCGCGCGCGCGCGCTTGCGCGGGCGTCTCCAGCGCGGCCTCGATCGCCGCGCACAGCGCCGCGTCGTCGTTCATGTCGACGAGGCGGCCATTGGCCTCGATCAGCGCATTGGTGCCGCAGCGCCCGTCCACCGCCACCAGCGGCACGCCGGCCGCCAGCGCCTCCAGCACCACCGAGGGGAAGGGGTCCTCGCGCGAGGTGAGGAAGAACGCGTCCGCCGCCGCGTAATAATCGGCCACCTCGTCGGTGTAGCCGGTCAGACGGATGCGCTCGCCGAGACCCGCGGCGGCGATGTCCGACATTTGCCAGCGCGTCGCGTCCGGCGTGCCCCCGCCCACCCACACGAAATGCAGGTCCGGCCGCCGCGCGCACAAGGCGCGCGCGACGCGCAGGAAGATGTCGAAGCCCTTGCGCATGTCGGCATAGCCGACATTGATGACCAGCCGCGCGTCGGCCGGCAGGCCGAGTCCGGCGCGCGCCTCGGCGCGCTCGGCGTCGGAGACGGCGCGGATGTCCTGGCGATAGAGGCCCTGAGGCCGAACCACGACCTCGCCATGGATCCGCCCGCTGAGGCCGGCGAAGGCGTCGCGCACCAGTTCGGCGGGAAAGACGATCGCGTCGGCGTCGTCGGCGATCGCCGTGACTTCCGGCTCAAGCCCGTATTCGGAGATGAGCTGCGGCAGTTCGTGGATCAGCGAGGCGATGCGGAAGCCGGCGTCGGCCAGATGCGGCGCGATCCAGCCCGCCACGGTGGTGTTGACGATGGCGCGGGTGACGCCCTCCGCCGCGAGCCGGCGCGCGAAGGCGCGCCCGTCGTCGGGATCGCGGCGGCGAATGGTCGCGCACGAGGCGGCGAGGCGGCGATAATCCTCCAGCAGCGGCCCCTCGCCGCACACGCCGATATGCGTCGCGAAGCCGAACTGGCCGCCCAGCGTCTCGGCGAGATTGCGCACGAGAAGCTGCGCCCCGTGCGGATAGGCGTCGTGGCCGACGATCAGGATGGGATGCCGGGCGAGCGCCGCGGGCGCGGGCGCGTCGGCCAGCGCGCGCGCCGTCGCGTTGAGATAGGCCGCGCCATGATAGGCGTCGGGTTCGAGATAGGCGGCTTCGGCCCACTCGTTCCAGGCGTTGACCGCGACGAACCGCTCGCCATGCACGGGATGGGCGTCGGCGAAGGCCACGAGTTCGCGCAGCCAGCGTTCGTAGCGCGCCGGCGTCGCGCCATGCAGCGTCATGCCGCGGCCGGGCCGGCGGCACTCGTTGTCCCAGCTCGGCGAGGCGGTCTTGATCAGCGGGAACTCAGGCGCGGGTTCGCGCAGCGCGCGCTCCACGGTCTCGGCGTAGCTGACGACATGGCCGGAGAAGCCGGGGTCGAACAGGTCGAGTCCGGGATTCAGCGGCTGCATGTTCTTGCAGATCTTGTGCGGGGGAAACTCGATGGCGCCGTCGAGTTCATAGACGCGCGGATCGATGTCGTCGAAGCCCTGCGCCATGAAGATCAGCGGGCGCTCGCCATGGGCGCTCTCCCAATGCGCCCGCCAGGCCTTGATGCGCTCGCGGGCGTGCGGGATCTGGCCCGGCCGGTAGATGAAAAACAGCGGCCGGCCGTCGACGCGGATGTAGCGCGCATCCTTGAAATGGCGGGCGATGTCGGCGAGGAAGGCGGGGTCGTCCTCCTCGCGATAGCTCTGCTGGAGCAGCACCGAGCGGTCGAACCCGTCCCAGGTCCGCGTCCAGTTCTCGTTGGCCCACAGCAGGCAGAACGGGAAGGCGATCGACTCGTCCTTGAGAAAATTCTCCACCGGCTTTTCGAGAATGCGGCGGCCGTTGAAGTTGTAATAATAAAAACAGAAGCCATGGACGCCGGCCGCCCGCGCCAAATCCACCTGCTTCTTCATCGCCTCGCCGTCGCTGAGGTCGTAGAAGCCGAGCTGTTCGGGCACACGCGGCTGCTGATGGCCGCGGAAGCGCGGCTGGCCGCGCACGATGTTGCGCCATTCGGTGAAGCCCAGTCCCCACCAGGCGTCGTTTTCGGGCACGGCGTGGAACTGCGGCAGGTAATAGGCCAGCAGCTTGGCGCGCGGCGCGCGGGCGCGCAGGATGCCGCGGTCGAGCGTTTCGAAATCGGGTCCCGCCGAGGTGAACGCCAGATGCTCGGCGAACATCTGCGCGGCGTCGGCGGCGGGCGGCGCGGGCGCCGGCGAGGCCGCCTCCGCCACGCGCTCGTAGCTGCGCCCTTCGTGAACGCCCTGGCACAGATAGTGGAAGAACGGATTGACGCCGGAGGCGCGCACGTCCTCGTTGTTGGCGAGATAGCCCCGGGTCGAGAACCAGGGATTGGGATCGCGGCCCTCGGCGGCGCCTTCCTTGAAATAATGCGCGACGCAGTCGCCGGACGGCGCCGCATCGGACGGAAACTGGCCCAGATAAAAGGCGCGGTCGAATTCGGATTCCACCAGCTCGTACTGGAAGGTTTCGACGCCGCCCCGGTCCGGCTCGGATTTCGGCGCCGCGTCGGGGCGCATGCCGGGCAGGCCGGCGGCGCGGCCGATCAACACGAAATGAAGGAATGGATTGAGCTTCGAGGCGGCGACGTCGGGATTCATCTCGCCATATTGGCGCAGGTCGAACGCGGCGTTGGGGTTGCGGCCCTCTTTCCAGCCCAGCGCGAGGAAATGCTGGAACGGGTCGCCGCCGGCGCGCGCGACGTCGGGATTGGCGCGCAGATAGAAGGCGGCGTCGAACTCCGCGCGCATCAGCGCGGCGTCGTCGAGGGCGGGATCGTCGATCCAGGGATGGCCCTTGAAGCCCTTGGCGCGGCCCTCCGTCGCCCAATGGCGAAACGGATTCTCCGCGCCGATCTCGGCGCCGTAGCGCGCGCGGTAATAGGCCGGGTCGAAGTCGGCGCGGGGCTGGCGGCCTTCCGACAGGCCGAAGGTCTCGAAATGGCGCCAGCCGCCGCCGCCGCTGGCTTTCACGTCGGGATAGCGGGAGAGGTAATAGGTTTCGTTGAAGAGGTCGCGAAGCGATTTCCGGGGGTCGACCGACGAAGAGGCGCGCAGCGCCGAAAACAGCTTCATATGCTTCACCCCGGGGGCTAGGTCGATTACCTGCACGCCCGCGCTGTCTGCGACCGCACGGGGAGCGTGACACGCCTCGAAACCTCTGCAGAAATGTCTTTAATAGCCGACTTTCGCGCCTTCAAGACATATCAGACCCATCCGAACGGAGCATCCGGCCAATTCCGTAAATTATTTTTTAGGGTTAGCGTGCGGCCGCGCCGCAAAAAGCGTGAATGCGCCCCGAGGGGCGCATTCGTCATCGCGAAGATCGTCGGCGCCGCCCGCGCGGCGGCGTCAGGCGACGATCGTGAACTCCGCGGCGCTCATGGCGAGTCCGCTCGACAGGGTCGCGAAGCGCGTGCGGGCCACCCCGCCCGCGCCGTCGGCGTCGTAATAGAGGGCGCCGTTGGCGGAGTCGTAGATGATCCGGTCGTCGGCCTGCGCCGCCGCCGAGGCGAAGGCGAAGGCGCCCGAGGACAACGCGCCCAGCGACAGCGCCGAGAAAACCGAGCTGCTGAGCCGGATGCTGTCGGAGGCGACCGAATAATCGGAGACGGTGTCGACGTTGCCGCTTCCAAGCGCCGTGCTGAAGACGACGATGTCGGCGCCCGCGCCGGTGACGATGTAATCGGCGCCGCCTCGGCCGTCGAGGATGTTGGCGCCTGCGTTGCCGGAGAGGGTCTGGCCGAACTCGTTGCCTGTGAGGTTGATCGCGCCGGTTCCGCCGGCCGCGGTGGTCGAGAGCACCTCGATCGATTGCCCTGCCTGCAAGGCGTAGCTCACCGACGCCATGACCCGGTCGGAGCCTTGGCCGGCCGCCTCGTTAACGACGTCGCCGCCGTTATCGACGAAGTAGAGATCGTTGCCGCCATACCCGCTCATCGCGTCGGCGCCGGCGAGGCCGTTGATGATGTTGGCGCCGGCGTCGCCCTGGATGGTTTGGGCGAATGCGTTTCCGTAAAGCCGCAGCCCCCAGACGGCGGAGGCGTTGGCGCTGGCGAGGAACTCGACCTCCGAGCCGGTCTTGATCGAGAACGTGTCGGTCGCGTAGATGCGGTCGTAGCCTTCGCCGACGTTTTCGAGGATGAGGTCGGAATTGCTGGTGTCGGCATAATAGGTGTCGTTGCCGCCAAGCCCGCGCATGATGTCCTCGCCGCCGCCCCCGGTCAGGATGTTGGCGCCGGCATTGCCGATGATGGTCTGGCCGAGATTGTTGCCGGTCAGATTGATCGCGCCGGTCCCGGCGCTGTTCGTCGTGGTGAACACCTCGATGTATTGGGCGCTGGACAGGGCGTAACTCACGCTGGTCATCACGCGGTCAGTGCCGGCGTTTGCGAATTCCCCGACATAGTCGCCGGCGTTGTCGACGAAAAAGAGATCGTCGCCCCAATAGCCGTACATGACGTCTGCGCCGCCGCGCCCGTCGATGATGTTGTTTCCCCCGTTGCCGTAGATCGTCTGGTTGAACTCATTGCCGTAAAGGCGCGCCGCATAGGCGGAGAACACGTCGTCCGCCGCCAGATTTTCGATCCGTTGACCCGTGCCCAGCGTATAGTCGCCGGAGGCGCGCACGGTGTCGTTGCCTCCGAGACCGAAATCCCATGCTTCGACCACGCGGTCTCCGACGACGTCGACGTAATAGGTGTCGTCGCCCCAGCCGCCCACGAGCAAGTCGGCGCCGGCGCCGCCGTTGAGACTATTGTTGGCGCTGTTGCCCATGATCGTGTCGGCGCCCGAACCTCCGACCGCGTTCTCGATCACCGTTCCCCGCGCCACGCCGACATTGCCGATATAGCCGAGCACGTTGGAATAGCGTTCCTGCCGCAGGTCGATGAACTGCACGTCCGAATAGGACGAGTAGTTCATGGTGTCGACGCCGCCATTGTCGTAGATGGTGTAGGACACGCCCGGATAGAGGCCCGCGTCGTAAAGGTCGCCGGCGTTGGAGCCGGTTCCGTACACCGTATTTCCCGTGCGCACGCTCGTCGGCGATCCGTACAGGTTTTGGATGGCGATGATGTCGGCCATCATCGGCGAGACGAGGTAGAGACGGCTCGCGTCGACGGCGGTGTTTTGGTTCTGATCGAAATAGGACATGATCGACCCCTGCCAGGAGTCGTTCACATAAAGCGCGTTTGTCGGATAGCTCGCCGAACCGTTATAGTTGCCCTGATGGCCGAGACCGAGCGCGTGACCGATCTCGTGAATATAGGTCTGGAAGGAGTAGCTGTTCAGCGTCGTGCCGTAGCTCGACAGCCAGCCTGTGCTGATATTGATGACCGACGAGGAGATGATGTTGCCCGACACCGTGGAACTCGCATAGGCGCCCGAGTCCGCGTCGTCGAAGGTGATCTGCGCCGTGCCGGTGGTCGCGACGAAATTGATGCCGGTCACCTCGGTCCATGCTTGCAGAGCGCGCACGGCCAGAGTCTGGCCTTCCGCGGTCAGGCCAGAGATATTGTAGGTCAGCGACCCTCCCGGCGAAACGTTGAAATGGCGCGACGCGCGACCGGAGCTGGTCCAGTAGCCGTCGGTGAGCTGGGAGGCCAGCGTGTCGAGCGACGCGAAGCCCGCGACCTGGTTGACGGCCACCGAATAGCCGCCCGTGTAGGCATTCGCGTAGGCCCCGGCGTCGATGTAATAGTCGCCGCCCTGATTGGCGTAGAAGGTCAACTGGGAGTTGACGCCCGGGCCTCCGTCGTCGTCGAAGCGGATCAGGTTGCCCATCGTGTCGTAGAGCCGCAGATAGGGGTCGCTCAGCGGCGACGAGCCGGCGCCCGCCAGATCGATGGTGTAGGTCTGCCCCGCGGTCAGCGTGACGCGGATCCAGTCATGGTCGCCCGCCGTCTCCAGAGTGTCGAAATAAAGTCCGCCGACGGTCACGACAGCGGTGGTGGTGGGATCGTTCGGGGTATCAGGCATAACGCCCCCCTTTGGCTGTTGCTGGAAAGCTGACGGAAGTCCACCATCGTAGTCTGAGCGGAAATTGCGGGCGTGTCAGTCGGCATTTCCCGACGCCGCGACACATTTCGCTTCAGGCCAGCGCCGCCGCCGTCGTCTCCAGCGACAGGGCGGGATGGAAATAAGGGTCGTCTCCGAGTTCGCGCGCCCAGCGCCGGCGGAACCAGGCGATTTCGGCGCCATAGCGTCGCTCGCCGCGCAGATCGTCGCCGCGGCTGGCGGATTCGTGGTGAATCAGCCGCGCGCGCGGCTCCAGCACGCAGCGCCAGCCACGCTCGGCCAGCCGCAGGCACAGATCGACGTCGTTGAGGTCGACCGGCAGGTTTCGCGCGTCGAAGCCGCCGACGGCGGCGAATTTCCACGCCTCCACGGCGAGGCAGGCGCCGGTGACCGCCGAGATGTCGTGGGGCGCGGCCAGACGGCCGAAATAGCCGGGCGCGTCCGGCCCGGCGAAGCGTTCGAAATGCCCGGCGCGCCCGCCCATGCCCAGAACCACGCCGCCATGCTGAAGCCGCCCGTCCGGATAGAGCAGCTTCGCGCCGACCGCGCCGACGTCGGGCCGGCGCGCCCAATGCGCCATCAGAGCGAGCCAGTCGGAGTCGCGCGCCTCCACATCGTCATTGAGAAAGACGAGCAGCGGCGCCCGCGCCATCGCCGCGCCGGCGTTGCACAGGCGGGAGAAATTGAACGGGCCGGCGTCGCGCGCCACGCGCAGCCTCCGGTCCCGGCAGGCCGCGAGCAAGGCCGAAGCGGGGCTGTCGTCGGGGCCGTTGTCGATCACCACGATGTCGAGATCGGGAGAGGCCGGAAGGCTGGCCAGACAGGCGGCGAGAAGATCGGCGCGTCCGCCGCTGGGAATGATCAGGCTCGCGGCCGGCGCGGCATGCGGCGATGCGGGCGCCGGCGCGGCGACCGGGGCGGGGGCCGGCGTCGTCAGCAGCACGCGGCGCAGATGCGCGAC
>ERZ1645187.3013-NODE-3013-length-14408-cov-11.952553_pt1 | contig 14408 bp, 16 predicted proteins | sample MGYA00575352_ERZ1645187 | MGnify/ENA primary metagenome ERZ1645187 (study PRJEB40837, sample SAMN11349314) | freshwater sediment metagenome | isolation source: river sediment | host: Sediment | place: India: Wazaribad , New Delhi | collected 2017-02-21 ...
GGGTGCGATGATCGGGGCATGACCGACAAGACCAGGCGGCACATCCCCCTGGCACCCACCTGCGCGCAGCCCCACGCCTGCCCGTTGCCGGTGCGCCTCCACGTGCTGTCCCGAGCGCCGCTCTTCCACGGGCTGAACGAGGAGGAGCTGCGGGGTATCGACGCCCGCATGGTCTCCCTGGCCTGGGCGGAGGGGGACCCCCTCTACGGTGAGGGCGATCCTGCCGAGCACCTGTACGTCCTCGCCTCCGGCCGGGCGAAGGCGACGCGCACGCAGCGGGACGGGCAGGTCACGATCGTGGACCTCCTCGGCCCGGGCGACCTGTTCGGCGGGCTCGAGGTCCTCGGCCAGCCGGTGCAGGCCGAGACGGTCACCGCGCTGACCACCGTGTGTGCCCTGCGGGTGGGGACGGCGGCCTTCCGTGAGATCCTCGTGGCCCATCCGCGGGTGGCGCTGCACGCCCTCGACGCGACCGCCGCCCAGCTCGCCCGCGCCCGGGCACACGTCTCGGAGGCCTCGGCGCCCGTCGCGCAGCGGGTCGCGGCCACCCTGCTGCGCCTCACCGCGAAGTTCGGCCAGGAACGGCGGAGCGGCACCCTCATCCAGGTGCCGCTCTCGCGCGCCGACCTCGCCGGCATGGTGTCCTCCACCCCCGAGTCCGTGTCCCGCGTGATCTCTCAGTGGCGGAGGGACGGGCTGGTCGAGGCGGGCCGCCGCTGGATCTCCGTGGTGGACTCCGCCGCCCTGGAGGCGATCGCCGCGGGGGACTGACCCGCACGCGCCGCTGACCGACGGCGCAGCAGCCGCATGGCGTTGCCGATCACCACCAGCACGGACAGTTCGTGCACGAGCATCCCCAGGGACATGGTCACCCCACCCACGAGCACCCCGGCCAGCAGGGCCGCGACCGTGGCCAGCGCGATCGCGATGTTCTGGTGCATCACGCGCACCGTGCGCCGGGCGAGGGAGAGCGCCTCCGGCAGGCGGCGCAGGTCCGTGCCCATGAGGGCCACGTCGGCCGTCTCGATGGCGACGGCGGTCCCGCCGATCGCCACCCCGACGTCGGCGACCGCGAGCGCAGGGGCGTCGTTCACGCCGTCGCCCACCATGGCCACCACGTGGCCGGCCGCCTGGAGGTTGCGGACCGCGGTGAGCTTGTCCTCGGGCAGGAGCCCGGCGCGGACGTCGTCGAGGCCGAGGCCCGCGGCCATCGCGCGGGCGACCGCGGGAGAGTCCCCTGTCAGCATGGCCACGTGGCGGACGCCGGCGGCGCGCAACTCGAGGACCATGTCCGCGGCGCCCGGCCGGAGGCGGTCCGCGACGGCGACGACGCCGATCACCTCGCCGTCCAGGATGACCACCATCCCGGTCCGGCCCGCGCCTCCGAGTTCCGCGACGGCGGCGAGCGCCACGGGCGGCGTGGTGGCGTCGGGGCGCCCCACCCAGACCTCGTGGCCATCCAGGTGCGCGCGCACCCCGAGGCCGGCCACCGGCTCGGTGTGGTCGGGGAGGCCGTCGACGGCCAGCCCCTCGGCGCGGGCCGCCTCCACGATCGGGCGGGCGAGCGGGTGCTCGGATCCGGCCTCCGCGCGCGCCGCCCAGGTGAGCACGTCGGCCCTGGTGAGGCCGGGGCGCAGCACGACGACGTCGGTCAGCTCCGGCCGTCCCTCGGTCAGGGTGCCCGTCTTGTCGAGGGCGACCGCGGTCACGCGCGCCGCTGCCTCGAGGTGCTCCCCGCCCTTGATGAGGACGCCGTCGCGGGCACCACGGCCGATCCCGGCGACGATCGCCACGGGGATCGAGATGACCAGCGCGCCGGGGCAGCCGATGACGAGCAGGGTGAGGGCGAGGCGGACGTCCCGGGTGAGCAGTCCGGCCACCAGCGCGAGCACGATGATCGCGGGGGTGTACCAGGCGGAGAAGCGATCGATGAAGGCGGCGGTGCGCGCCTTGTCGTCCTGGGCGTCCTCGACGCGCCGGATGATCCGGGCGAGCGTGGTGTCGTTCCCGACCCCGTCTGCCCGCACCTCGAGCAGGCCGCCGTGGGCGACGGTGCCGGCCCAGACCTCGTCCCCCGGGCCCTTCTCGGCCGGGATCGACTCCCCGGTGATGGAGGACTCGTCGACCGTGCCCCGCCCGGACACCACCTCGCCATCGACGGGCACGCGGGCGCCGTTCTTGACGAGCACGTGCTGGCCGGGGGTGACCGCGGTGGCGGGGACCTCCTCCTGGGTGCCGTCCCGGTACAGGAGCGCGGTGGTCGGCGTGAGATCCACCAGTTCGGTGAGGGCGGAGCGGGTGCGCGCGAGGGTCTGCGCCTCCAGGGCGTGGCCCACGGTGAAGAGGAAGGTCACCGCGGCGGCCTCCCAGAAGTCCCCGATCAGGACGGCGCCGATCGCGGCCACGGACACGAGCAGGTCGATCCCCACCACGCCGGCCCGCAGGGCCCGGGCGGCGGAGCGGACGATCCGCCACGCGGCGAGCGCTGCCGCGGCGATCATGAGGGCGTCCGCCGCGGCGCTGGGTGCGCCGGCGGCGGAGGCCAGGAGGGATGCGACGATCAGGGCCCCGGCGATGGCCGGCACGCGCCAGGGACCGTTCCACCACCGGGCGACCATCAGGCCACCTTCGAGGCGTAGCCGGCCGTGGCGACGGCGTCGACGAGCTGCTCGGGGGCGATCCGCTCGGGGTCGTGATCGATCTCGATGCGGCCGGAGGCGAAGCGCACCTTCACCCGCTCGACGCCCTCGAGCCGGCCGACCTGCTTCTCGATCCTCGCGACGCAGGAGGGGCAGGAGAATCCCTCGGCGCGCAGGGTGGTGTGGGTGGTCATGGTCTCGTCCTTCCGTCAGGTCCCCGTCGAATCGGGGCTGATCAGGACGTTACGGAGGCCGGCGGAACCCCACCATGACGGGCGTCAATCAACGGGAGAACGGCTGCAGGGGTCACGAGACGGCGGCCGCCAGTGCCCGGCGGCACTCGGACTCGACGTGCGACAGGCGCTGGTCCAGGGCGTAGGTGAGCAGGGTCGTCGCGAGGGTGAGGGCGATCGCCCGTGCCCGGAGCTCGGTCGCGGCGTCGAGGGCGCCGTGGGCGGCGAGGAACGCCGCCCGCGCCGGGCCGGCCAGCGCGCCGAACGCGATCGAGAGGTCGATCGCCGGGTCGCCGGCGCACACGTCGCCCCAGTCGATGACGCCTGTCGCGGCGCCGTCCGTGACGAGCACGTGGGCGGCGTGGAGGTCGCCGTGGAGCACGGCGCGGCGAGGCCGGGGGAGTGCAGCTCCCGGAGGAAGGATCCGAGAGCCGCACCGATGGCGGTCCGCTCCTCGAGCGGGCTGCCGGCCGCCATCAGTCCGTCACCCGGCAGGTACAGTGCGCCGAACCATGTCCCATCCGGCGTCGAAGGCGTGGACGGGGGGATCGGCAAGGGCCGGGAACTGGGAGGCGATCAGGGCGCGGGCCAGCGACGCATCGACGGTGACCTCGGGATCCCAGGCGGGCATGACGCTCAAGGCTACAGGTCGCCGCCCGGGCTGACGTGTCCCACGAGGTCTGCGAGGCTGGTGGCCATGGACCTGCGCATCTTCATCGAACCCCAGCTGGGGGCGTCCTACGACACCCAGCTCGCCCTCGCCCGCCGCGCCGAGGACCTCGGCTTCGACGCCTTCTTCCGGTCGGACCACTTCCTCTCCGGGCGTGGTGACGGGTTCCCCGGTCCCACCGACTCGTGGATCACCCTGGCCGGCCTTGCCCGCGAGACCTCGACCATCCGCCTCGGCACGCTCGTCACCTCGGCGACCTTCCGCCTGCCCGGGATGCTCGCCGTGCAGGTGGCGCAGGTGGACGCGATGTCCGGCGGCCGCGTGGAGCTGGGGCTCGGCACCGGCTGGATGGCGGCGGAGCACACCGCGTACGGGGTGCCCTTCCCGGCGAAGCGTTTCGGCCTGCTCGAGGAGCAGCTCGAGATCATCACCGGCATGTGGGCCACGCCGGTGGGGGAACGCTTCTCCCACGACGGCGCGCACTACCAGCTCAGCGACTCGCCCGCCCTCCCCAAGCCGGTGCAGGACCCGCTGCCGATCATCATCGGTGGTGGAGGGCCGCGGAGGACCCCGGCCCTGGCAGCCCGGTTCGCCCACGAGTTCAACCAGGCCTTCCCCGCGAAGGAGCAGATCCCGGAGCTCCGGGACCGTGTCCGCGCCGCGTGCGAGGAGATCGGCCGTGACCCGGACTCGATCGTGCAGTCCCTCGCGCTGACCACCGTCGTCGGGGCCGACGACGCCGAGTTCGCCCGCCGCGCGGCCGCCGTCGATTCCACCCCGGAGCGGATGCGCGCTCACGGCATCGCCGGCACGCCGGGCGAGGTGGTGGAGACGCTCCAGGGCTTCGCCGAGCAGGGCATCACCCGCGTGTACCTCCAGTGCCTCGACATGACCGACCTCGACCACCTCGACCTCATCGCCGAGGAGGTCATGCCACACGTGGGGTGAGCCCCGCCGTCCTGCACAATGGTCCCCATGCCCTTCCGTGACCGCTCCGCCGGCCGTGCGCCGGCAGCCCATTCGTGGGCGTGGGCGTTCGCGATGCTCGGCAGCGTGCTCCTGCTCGTGGCGGTGTACGGGGTGTTCGTCACCACCTCCACCGGCCAGCTCGCCGAGCACGTGGCGGTGCAGGCGGCCGAGACACGCCTGCAGTCCCTCCGGGGCCCGGGCCTGGCGGTGCTCCGCTGGCTGCCGCAGATCGTCGGGGCGCTGGCCGTCGCGACCTTCCTCGTCGTCACGGTCTGGCGTCGGCGCTGGCTCGCCTCCCTCATCGCCGTCGCCGTCTTCGGTGCCGCCAACGTGACCACCCAGCTCCTGAAGAACGTGCTCCTCGTGCGCCCCGAGCTGGACAACGGCGTGCCGTACCTGACGGGCAACTCCCTCCCCTCGGGGCACACCACCTTCGCCGCGGCCGCCGCGGTGGCGGTGTTCCTCGTCGTCGCCCCCCGCTGGCGGCCGGCGACGGCGGCGCTCGGCGCGGTCTTCGCGACCGCCGTCGGCGCCGGGGCGTTCATCGAGACGTGGCACCGGCCGGCGGACATGGTGGCCGCGTACCTCGTGGCCGCGTTCTGGGGCCTGGTGGGCGGCTACGCCATCCTGCGGACCGGCGCGGAGTGGAACACCGTGGCGTGGCGACAGCACGACCCGAGTCCGGCCGGCAGCCCGCTGTGGGAGGTCGCCCTGTGGCTGGGAGGCCTCGCCCTGACGGCCGGCGTGTGGCTCTCCTACGAGATGGTCGGCGGCCTGGACGCCCTCTCCGCCGATCGGCCGTGGAACTCCGGATGGCACTACCTCGGCGGCCTCCTGGCGTCCACCGGCCCGGGTCTCCTGGTCTTCGCGGCGCTGGCCACCTTCTTCCGCCTCGAGGTCGGCCGTGCCCCGGCGTTGACGTTACCCGGCGCCACCGCGAGAGTGGAGACGTGAGCAGCCACCCGCACGCGACCCTCCAATTCCTCGGTGCCGCCGGCACCGTCACCGGCTCGAAGTACCTGCTGACCCTCGGCGAGCGCCGCATCCTCGTGGACGCGGGCATGTTCCAGGGGGAGAAGCAGTGGCGGCTGAAGAACTGGGAGGACTTCCCGGTGGATCCGGCGACGATCACCGACGTGGTCCTCACCCACGCCCACCTGGACCACTCCGGCTACCTCCCGGCGCTCGTCAAGCAGGGTTTCATCGGCCCGGTCTGGTGCACGGAGGGGACCCGCCGCCTCGCCGAGATCGTGCTGCGTGACGCCGGTTACCTGCAGGAGCGGGACGCGGAGGACGCCGCCGAGGGCGGTTGGAGCAAGCACCGTCCACCCCTGCCGCTCTACACCCTCGACGACGTCGCCGACACCCTCACCCTCCTCCAGCCGCTGGAGTTCGACTCGGACTTCGACCTCGGGGACGGGATCGTGCTGCGCTTCACCCGGGCGGGGCACATCCTCGGCTCCGCCTCCGTCACCGTGACGACGGCGCACGCCTCCGTCCTGTTCTCCGGTGACCTCGGGCGGCACGACCATCCCGTGCTGCGGCCGCGCGAGATCCCGCCGGGAGCCCCCTACGTCGTGGTCGAGTCCACCTACGGCGACCGTGAGCACCCGGAGCCCGCGAACCTGCCCCACGAGGTCCTCGCGGACGTGATCCGGCGGACCATCGAGCGCGGCGGCTCCGTGCTCATCCCCACCTTCGCGGTGGACCGCGTGGAAGGCGTGCTCAAGGTGCTGCACGAGCTGCACCGCGACGAGCGGATCCCATCCGTGCCGGTGTACGTGAACAGCCCGATGGCGCTCGACGCCCTCGACGTCTACCGCGACATGCCCGAGGAGTTGCGCCCCGACTTCGACCTCGATGCCGAGATCGACCGCCCCCACATCCACGAGGTCCGCACCGCCGAGGAGTCGAAGGCGCTCACCGCGGACGGCCCGCGCCGCCCCTCGGTCATCCTCAGCTCCTCCGGCATGCTCACCGGGGGCCGCGTGGTCCACCACCTCGAGCACATGCTGCCGGACGCCCGGAATGCGATCGTCCTCGCCGGCTACCAGGCGGTCGGGACCCGTGGCGCCGCCCTTCTCGACGGCGCCACCCAGCTCAAGATGCACGGCCGGTACGTAGCCGTGAAGGCCGAGATCGCCCGCGACGGGGAGTTCTCCGTCCACGCCGACGCCTCCGATCTCATGGACTGGCTCGCCGCGCTCACCCCGCGGCCGTCCCTCGTGTTCTGCACGCACGGCGAACCCGACTCCGCGCTCGCCCTGGGCGAGCGCATCGAACGTGAGCTGGGGGTCAACGCCGTCGTGCCGCGGCACGGTGAGGTCGTGGTCCTCGACACCGCCGCCGCCGACCCGCAGTACCACGAGCGCGTGGCGGGCGCGGTGAGCGTCCCCCGGCCGGACCGGGCGGAGCTCGCGGCCCATGTGGCCCACGTGGCGGGACCCGGCCGTCCGGGCCCGCACGGGGTGGCCGTGACGAGCGAGCTGGCGTGGCGGGAGGAGGGTGGCGACGTCGTCCTCGAGGGCACCGTCAGCATCCGGCTCCGGCGCGCCGACCTGCGTGCGGCCCTGGCCGCCGGCGCCGACATCGAGGTGGTCGGGCGGGACTGAGCTACGGTGGGACCATCCCGCGCACGATGAGGAGCACTGATGGGATCACCGCACCAGACCGCCCCCTGCCCGGTGTGTGGCACCCGGGCGATCGTGGACCCGAGCACGAAGAAGGTCCGCCCCCACCTCCGCAAGGGCGGGGTGCCCTGCGACGGTCAGGTCGACAAGCCCTCCCCGCTCGCTCGCCTCGTCCCGCCCTTCCTGCGCCGGCGGAGGGACGCCGGCGCCGCTCCCGCAGCCCCCGAGGCCGAGGTGGCCGACGCCGCCGCCGAAGCAGAGGAGGTCGCGCCGTCGGGGCCGGTGCGGATCCGGGTGGACTGCCCGGTGTGCGGGCGGTTCAGTGCGGTGGACCCCCAGGAGATCCGGATCCGGCTGCACAAGGCGGGCTCCGGCAGGAAGTGTCCCGGTTCGGGAACGATCGCCCCCCTGGGAGCCCTGACGATCGAGGGCATCACCATCGCCGAGGTGCGCCAGCGCCGGAAGGACGCGCTCGCGCGGCGGAGCCCCGAGGAGAGGAAGCCGCGCGGGCCGTTGCGCCGGCGCCCGGCGGCGAGCTGAGGCTAGGCGGCCGCCAGCACGAACTCCGTCACCCACACCCCGGCGGCGGCGACGAGCGCGACCGTGATCAGCGAGCGCCCGCGCAGCGCGAGCACCACGGCGAGCGCGAATCCCACGGCGGCGGACACCCATGTGCTCGTCGCGAGGAAGACCGCGGGAATGGTCATGGCGGTGAGCACCGCGTAGGGCGTGTACGCCAGGAAGGAGCGCACCCACCTGCTGCGGATCTGCCGGCGGAACACGGTGATCGGGAGCACTCGCAACAGGTAGGTCACCGCGGCGGTGAGGAGGATGGCGGCGCCGAGGCTCATGGCCGCTCCGCGGGGAAGAAGGTCGCTCCGACGGCGGAGGCCGCCACGGCGGCCACGATGATCCGCCAGCCCGGCGCGAGGCCGGGCGCCACCACGGCGAGCAGCACCCCCGCCGCCGCGGCGGTCGCGATGACGGCCTGCACCGCCGTCGAGCTGCGGGACGGGGGCAGGACGATCGCGATGAACATGGCGTACAGCAGGATGCCCGCGGCGCTCTGCACGGAGGCGGGCAGCACGTCCCCGACGAGGGCGCCGGCGAGCGTGCCCCCCGTCCAGCCGAGCACGGGCAACACGGTGAGTCCGAGGAAGAACCGGAACCGGACGACGGGGCGGGTCATGGCCAGGGCGTAGATCTCGTCCGTGATGCCGTACCCGATGGCCAGGCGGCGCAGCGTGCCGATCGAGGGGTCGAGCCTCTGGCCGAGGGAGAAGGACATGAGGACGTAGCGCAGGTTCACCAGCACCGTGGTGAGGGCGAGCTCGACGGCGGCGCCGCCCGCGAGGAACACGTTGAGGCCCGCGAACTGGCCCGAGGATGACAGGTTCGTGGCGGACACCACCGCGGAGGCCACCGGAGGCAACCCGCCCTGCGCCCAGTACAACCCGAAGGCGAAGGAGATCACGAAGTAGCCCAGCGCGACCGGGATGCTGAGCCGCGCCCCCATCCGGAACGTGGACGGGACCTCGAGGGTGGGCATGCCCCGATTCTAGTGCGTGCGTACCATGCTGGGCCTCCCGCTGCGGACGAATGGCGCGTACCCTTGATGGATGGCGCGGCGAGTCCTCCTGCTTCGCGCGCTGTCGGCGGCGATCGCGTCGCTGGCCGCGGGCGCGATGCTCGCCGCCCCCGCGTCGGCCGCGGACGGGCGGGACCGCGTGTCCGCCCTCAGCCCCGTGGGGAACGACATCTCCTACCCGCAGTGCACCAGCTCCGGATGGGCCGACGGCACCTACACGGGCACCGGATCCACCACCATCCCGATGGGCGCCCGGTTCGGGATCGTCGGCGTGAACGGCGGTACGGCCGCCGTCGCCAACCCGTGCCTGCCCGCCCAGCTGCGCTGGGCGGACTCCCTTCCCGGACTGGACGGGCAGCCGCCGCTGCAGCTGTACGTCAACACCGCCAACCCGGGTGCCGTGCTCGAGCAGTACGAGGTCACCACGTGGCCGCTCCTCACCGACCCCGCCAACCCGTACAACGAGGACGACGGCGTGGCCCAGGCCTGCACCGAGGACGGCGTGGGCGTCAACGACCTCGCCTGCTCGTGGCAGTACGGCTGGAACCGGGCGGAGTGGACGGCCGGCCTCTACGACGAGGCGGCGGACGTCGCCGGCGTCAGCGTGGACCTCGCGGACACGGTGGTCTGGCTGGACGTCGAGACCGGGAACACGTGGCAGACCGGGACGGAGGGGCTGGAACGGAACGCTGCCGCCCTCGAGGGGATGGCCGCGTTCTACGTGGTGCGCGGCGCGGAGGTGGGCCTGTACTCCACCGCCTACCAGTGGAACCTGATCGTGGGGGCGAACGGCCTGACCGGTACGCTCGCCGGCCTCGACAGCTGGCTCGCCGGCGCGACGAACCTCCGCACCGCGGGGGCCTTCTGCGACACCCGGCCGGCCCTCACGGGCGGGGACGTCACCCTCACCCAGTGGGTGCAGCGCGGCTTCGACAACGACCTCTCCTGCACAGACCTGCCATGAAGTTCTTCCGCGACCCGGTCCTCGAGGCCATGGCGACCCGGCGCTCGGTCTCCAAGGTGGGCCCCGAGGCGCCCACCGATGAGGAACTCCTCCACCTGCTCGCGGCCGTCACGCACGTCGCCGATCACAAGGCGTTGCGGCCGTGGCGCCTGATCACGGTGCGCGGCGACGACCGGCGGCGGCTCGGCGATGCCCTGGACGAGGCGGCAGGCGTGGCGCGCGAGCCGGGTGAGCACAACCCCAAGCCCTTCCGTGCCGAGCTGCTCATCGCCGTCGTCGCGAGCCCGAAGGACCATCCCCAGGTGCCGGAGTGGGAGCAGCACGCCACCGCTGCCGGCGCGGCCCACCTGCTCGAGCTGGCGCTGTGGCAGGCCGGGTGGGGTGTCATGTGGCGCACCGGCCTGCTGGCAAACAGCGCGCCGGTGCGCGCCGCGCACGGCCTCACCGAGCGGGAGCACCTCATGGGGTGGCTGTACGTGGGCAGCATCGCCGAGTCGTATCGCCGGCGCATGCTGGAATCGAACCGTCCGCCACTGGATCCGCACCAGTTCCTGGGGCGGATGCCGGACGTCAGCGGCTGAGGGACGCGCCGACCCAGTCGAGCACCGCACCCGCGATCAGCTCCGCGACCTCGCCCGCACGCTCCCGCGCCACCTTCGACAATTCGAACGAGTGCGCCGCCCCCGGGACCGTCACGAGGGCCGACGGCGCGGCCCCCAGCGCGGCGAGCGCGCCGCGGACCTCGTCCGGCGTCCCGAAGGGGTCCCGTTCGCCCTGGACGACCACGGTGGCCGGGGCGACCGGAGCCAGCTCCGGGGCCCGGGACCGCTCCGGCTTCCCGGGCGGGTGCAGCGGGAAGGACAGGGCCACCACGCCGCGGGCCGGTGCGGCGAAGCAGCGGCAGGCCACCCGTGCTCCCGCGCTGCGGCCACCCACGAAGAGGGGCACCTCCGGGAACGCCGTCGTCGTCCATGCCACGGCGGGACGCCAGGCGGCGTCCAGGGTGGCCGGTGGCGTGGCCACGCGTCTCCCGGCGGTGCGCCACGGCTGCTCGAAGCGGACCACGGCGATGCCCTCGTCCGGCAGCGCAGCGGCCAGGGCGGCGAGGTCGAACGCCTCCACCCCGCCGCCGGCACCGTGCCCGAGCAGCAGGACGGCGCGCGGCGGTGTGGCGGGCACGTCCAGGGACAGCCGCCCCGGGCCCGCCGGGGTCTCGAGGGTTGTGGCGGTCATCGGTCTGTCCCGTTCCTCCGCGACCAGGCCAGCAACGCCGCCGCGGTCCGGGTGTTCACGATCCGCTCGCGCGGGATTCCGAGGGCCTGGGCGCGGGCCGCGCCGTGGTCGAGGAGGTCGAGCTGACCGGGGGCGTGGGCGTCGGAGTCGATGGAGAAGAGGCAGCCCACCTCGTGCGCGAGTTCGAGCAGCCGGGTGGGCGGGTCGCGCCGTTCCGGCCGGGAGTTGATCTCGAGGGCCACGTCGAAGCTCGCGCACGCCTCGAACACGAGCTCGGCGTCGAAGGTGGACTCGGGCCGCGTCCCGCGGCCTCCGGTGATCAGGCGGCCCGTGACATGCCCGAGCACGTTCACCCGCGGGTTCGCCACCGCCCGCACCAGCCGTCGCGTCATCGCGCCCGCCTCCATCCGCAGCTTCGAGTGCGCCGAGGCGACGACGACGTCGAGGCCCGCCAGCACGTCGTCGTCCTGGTCCAGCGACCCGTCCTCGCGGATGTCCACCTCGATGCCGGTGAGGATCCGGAACGGCGCGAGCTCCTCGTTGAGCCGCGCCACCTCGGCGAGCTGCTCGCGCAGACGCGCGGTGGTGAGCCCACGCGCCACCGTGAGGCCGGGGGAATGGTCGGACAGCACGATGTACTCGTGGCCGAGCCCGATCGCGGCGCGGACCATGGCCTCGATCGGCGCGGTGCCGTCCGACCAGTCCGAGTGGACGTGCAAGTCCCCCCGCAGCCACGCACGGACCTCCTCGCCGCCGGGCACGAGGGGGAACGGCGCAGCCGCCTCGAGGGCCGCGAGGTGGTCGGGGACCTGCCCGGCGGCCGCCTGGGTGGCCACGAGCGCGGTCTTCGGCCCCACGTCGGGCAGCTCGGTGAGCGTCCCCGCAGCGGCCCGGACCGCGAGCTCACCCGGCGAGAGGGCTGCCAGGCGGGCGGCCGCACGCCGGTAGGCGCGGATCCGGCGCGGGTCGCCGAGCTCGCGCTCCATCAGGAACGCGATGCGCTCCAGCGCCGCGACCGGGTCCACCTCAGGCGACGGGCTCGAGCAGGAACACCGGGATGAGGCGATCGGTCTTCTGCTGGTAGTCGGCGTAGTCGGGGAAGGCGGCGACGGCGCGCGCCCACCACGCGTCCCGTTCGGCGCCCTCCAGCTCGCGCGACACCACGTCGATCCGGTCCCCGCCGTCCTGGAGGACGGCCTCAGGGTGGGCCTTCAGGTTGTGGTACCAGAGCGGATGGGTGGGCGCGCCGCCCATGGAGGCGACGATGGCGTACGCGCCGTCGTGCTCCACGCGCATGAGCGGGACCTTGCGGAGCGTGCCGGAGCGGGCGCCGCGCATGGTGATCACCACGATGGGGTAGCCGCGCATGAGGTGGCCGCGGGTGCCGTCGGAGGACTCGAACTCCTCGACCTGCCTGCGGACGTGCTCGCGGGGACTGGGGACGTACTCTCCGTGCAGGGGCATGGGGTCGATTCAACCGTACGAGCGCCCGGACCGCAGCCCGTGGTGTGGCCCACGTCACCCCCGCCAGGGGCTGGGACGTTGGTCCCAGGCTTGGTAGGCTTCACGACATGGCACCTGAACTCGCGTGGAGGCTCCCCACCGTCTCGTGCTGCCGGTGCATGCGCTGTCGCTGAGCGCGACCACCACCCTTCGGCCCGTTCCCGCGTCCGCCCCCCTCCCGAAGGACTCCCCATGTCCCCCATCGACCCGCGCGGCCCCCGCTTCGCCGCCGCCGTCACCACCGCCGTCCTGATCGCTGCCCTGCTCCTCGGGCCCCGGTGGGGCCTGGTCCCGCTCGCCGTCCAGCTCGCCGCCTTCGGCGTGGGCGCGGTACTCGGCCCGGCCCGGCAACCGTACGGCTGGCTGTTCCGCCGTTTCGTCCGGCCCCGCCTCGGCCCGCCGGCCACGCTGGAGGACCCCCGGCCGCCCCGCTTCGCCCAGGCGGTGGGCCTCGGGTTCGCGCTGATCGCCCTCGCGGGCGCGCTGGCCGGGGCCGCCCCCGTCTACCTCGCCGCCCTCGGGTTCGCGCTGGTCGCGGCGCTGCTGAACGCCGTGTTCGACTTCTGCCTTGGTTGCGAGGTCTACCTCCGCGTCCAGCGGGCGCGAGCCGTGGGGGTGGCCCGGTGACGGGCCTGTGGGTGGTGGGCGCCGCCGTCGTCCTCGCCCTCGTGTTCGGGTTGTACCGCCGCCTCACGGACGGGCGCGCCCGTGCCGTCGCCGCGACGCAGCGCCTGACCACGGCGGACCTCGGCACCGGCCTCGGCGGCCGGGCGACGCTCGTCCAGTTCTCCACGACCGTGTGCGCGCCCTGCCACGCCACCCGAGCGGTGCTCGGCGCGGTCGCGGCGGGGAGCGACGGCGTCGTCCACGTGGACGTCGACGCCGAGGCCCGCCTGGAGCTCGTCGAGCGCCTCGACATCACCCGCACGCCGACCGTGCTCGTCCTCGACGGCGACGGCGTGGTGCGGCACCGCATCGTGGGCGCGCCCCGGCGGGCCGACGTGGTGGGGGCGCTCGAGGAGCTCGCGGCCTGATCAGCCGGCGGCCTGATCAGCCGGCGAGGGCCGGGACCAGGGTGAGCAGCACGCCCGCGGCCACCGCGGACCCGATCACGCCGGCCACGTTCGGCCCCATGGCGTGCATGAGGAGGTAGTTGTCCGGGTTCTCCTCCAGGCCCATCCGGTTCGAGACCCGGGCGGCCATGGGAACGGCGGACACCCCGGCGGAGCCGATGAGGGGGTTGATCGGACTGGCGCTGAAACGGTTCATGAGCTTGGCCATGAGGATGCCGGAGGCTGTCCCGATCGCGAAGGCGACGAGCCCGAGCACGAGGATGCCGAGCGTGGTGAGGTTCAGGAACACGTCGGCGGACATCTTCGAGCCCACCGCGAGGCCGAGCATGATGGTCACCGCGTTCATGAGGGCGTTCTGGGCGGTGTCGGACAGCCGGTCGGTGACCAGTGACTCGCGCAGCAGGTTGCCGAACATCAGCATGCCCACGAGGGGGGTCGCGCTCGGGAGGAGGAGAACGCACAGCAGGAGCGTGACGATCGGGAAGAGGATGCGCTCCGTCCTGGAGACGTCGCGGAGCTGCCTCATCTCGATGCGGCGCTCCTCCTTGGTGGTGAGCGCGCGCATGATCGGCGGCTGGATGATCGGCACGAGCGCCATGTAGGAGTAGGCGGCCACGGCGATCGGTCCCAGGTACTCAGGCGCCAGCCGGGCGGTGGTGAAGATCGCGGTCGGGCCGTCCGCGCCGCCGATGATGCCGATGGACCCCGCCACGTGGAGAATCGAGTCCGCCAGGGGTTCGCCGTCGGGGGCTGTCACGAACGAGAAGCCTGGGATCATCTCCAGCAGGACCGTGCCCACGAGGGCGAAGAAGATGCCGAACTGGGCGGCCGCGCCGAGCAGCAGGGTGCGCGGGTTGGCGAGCAGCGGCCCGAAGTCCGTCATCGCCCCCACGCCGAGGAAGATGA
>ERZ1645187.3014-NODE-3014-length-14404-cov-5.245522_pt1 | contig 14404 bp, 10 predicted proteins | sample MGYA00575352_ERZ1645187 | MGnify/ENA primary metagenome ERZ1645187 (study PRJEB40837, sample SAMN11349314) | freshwater sediment metagenome | isolation source: river sediment | host: Sediment | place: India: Wazaribad , New Delhi | collected 2017-02-21 ...
CTTTGCTTGCAGCACAAGCCTGCCCCGAAGACTACCGCGATTTGCTGGTGCGCATGGCTGGTTACAGCGATTATTTCAACGATATGAATGCTGACCTGCAAAACGAAGTGATTGAACGAACAGAGAACGAACACTTTTAGATAATAGTACAAAGTAGTGAGTAATGAGATTGAAAAACTGTCATTTCGACGACGCAGGAGGAGAAATCTGCTGCTTTGAAAAGATTTCTCAGTCGTGCCTCCTTCGAAATGACAAAATATACTGGTCTGTTCTCAATACTCACTACTAAAATCTCACTACTACCAAAAAAATGATTCCACTTATTTTTGATATAAAACGCTACGCCATCAGCGATGGGCCGGGCATCAGGATTGCCATTTATTTTAAGGGTTGTCCGCTGCGCTGCGCATGGTGCCACAACCCCGAAAGCCAGTCGCCGAAAGTGCAGAAACTCTACACAGCATCGAAATGTATCGGGGCACAGGATTGCATTGAAGTTTGTCCCGAAGATGCTTTGACACTGACGCGCGACGGGATTGTTACTGATTACGAAAAATGCACGCTCTGCGGGAAATGTGCCGAAGCCTGCCCCACCAAAGCCATCGAAATGTCGGGTAGATTGTACGAGGTTGAAGAACTGATGCAGATTATCGAACGCGAGCGGGTGCACATCGAACATTCTGATGGCGGTGTAACTTTCTCGGGTGGAGAGCCTTTGATGCACCCTGAATTCCTGATTGACATGCTGAAAGCCTGCGGGGAAAAAGGTCTGCACCGCGCGGTTGACACCTGTGGTTTCGCACCCATCGAAACACTTCTGGAAGTGGCAAAACACACCGATTTGTTTTTGTACGACCTCAAAATGCTGGACTCCCCGTTACACAAAAAATGGACGGGCAAAAACAACCACCTCATTCTCGACAATCTGAAAGCGCTTGCTGCAACCGGAGCCAATATCAACATCCGGATTCCGTTTATTGGCAATGTAAACACCCACGAAGATGAGGTTCATGCAATGGCTGATTTTGTGGCTTCTTTACCCGGGAAAAAACCGGGAATTAACCTGCTGCCCTATCACAACATTGCCCAAAACAAATACAACAAACTGGGTCAGTTTTACAATTCAGAAGAAATGCGGGAACCGACCGAAGAAGAAATCGGTTTTACAAAATCAGCATTTGTTGAAATAGGATGTAAAGTAGAGATTGGGGGCTGAAAGCTAATTATGCAATATAAAAATTTAACATCCCTGGAGAAATCTTAAATTTCAACATACATTTCTCCAATTATAAATTGCTATATCTGGAGAAATCTTGTATTTTTGAACAGATTTCTCCAAAATAAAACAAATGGAAGTAATAGGCCGAAACAGGGAAAAGAGGAGACTCGACGAAATTATGAATTCAGATCGACCTGAATTTGTGGCAATTTTCGGAAGAAGAAGAATTGGTAAAACCTTTTTAATCAGGGAGTATCTCAAGGAAAATATTGTATTTGACTTTACCGGAACATTCGATGCAACCCTCGAAATACAATTGCAAAATTTCTTTCAAATTTATCTTCAATCTACAAAAGGCCAGCGTGAAACCATCGCTCCGGCCAATTGGCCGCAGGCATTTCAATATTTGGCAAACTACCTTGTAGGTTTAAATGAAAGAGCGGGCAAAATTGTTGTTTTTCTGGATGAAATGCCTTGGATGAATACACCCCGTTCAGGGTTTCTATCGGCACTCGAATACTTTTGGAACCAGCATGGGTCGCGGATGCCAAAATTGGTGCTAATCGCCTGCGGGTCGGCAAGCACGTGGATGCAAAAAGAATTGATTGAAGCACGCGGCGGCTTACACAACCGGGTTACTCAACGAATTCATTTGATGCCATTTACATTAGTCGAAACAGAGGCGTTCTGCAATTACAAAAATCTGGCTTTGACCCGTTATCAGATTATTCAGCTTTATATGGCTTTTGGCGGAATTCCGTTTTATTTAAACGAATTGAAAAAGGGAAAAAGCGCTACACAGATAATTGATGAAACCTGCTTTAATGAACAGGGATTATTATATTCGGAATATAATTACCTGCTGGCTTCATTATTCAGAAATGCAGAAAATCATTTAAAAGTGATTGAAGCACTGGCTTCGTTTCCTCAGGGATTAACCCGAAACGAAATATTGAAAATCACAAAACTTGCTGATGGCGGAACAATTAACCGTGCAATCGAGGAGTTGGAAAACTCAGGATTTATCATCCGACAGCTTCCTTTTCAAAATAAAAAGAAAGATACTATATACAAGCTGTTTGATTTGTACTGTTTGTTTTATCTGAAATTTATAAAGCCTAACAAACCAGCTGGTGAGGGCACCTGGCTAACTATCGCAAACACCCCAGCCTTTAAAGCATGGAGTGGTTACGCATTCGAAAACATTTGTACAATGCACATCGACAAAATAAAGAAAGCGCTGGGTATCAGCGGTATATATTCAAATATTTCGGCATGGAAATTTACCGGAAACGACGAATTGCCCGGAGCACAAATCGACTTGTTGATTGACAGAAACGATAAAGTAGTTAACTTGTGCGAAGCTAAATTCTCTGACAAAGAATTTATAATTACTAAAGATTACGCGCAGGAACTTCGGAAAAAGAAACTTGTTTTTGAGCAAATTACAAAAACAAAAAAATCGGTTTTCACAACCTTGCTGAGTCCCTATCCCGCACTTCAAAACAAATATTATCTCGAAGAAATACAATCGGAAGTAACAATGGATGCCCTATTTGAAGAATAAATTACGTTTCAGAATTCAAGAATTGAAAACTCAGAGATAGACTATCGTTCGAAAAACAAACAATAAATATTTTAAAGAATATGGGATTGAAGTTGAAAACGGTGGGTCGCTTTTCATTTCGATAGACAAAGAGCATCACATAAATATGTGGTTTTTAATTTTTTGTGTGTTCTGAAGAAAGGATTTTCTACTTTTAGGTTAAAATAAGAATATGCTCAGAACAGTTTTCATTCTTCTTTTGGTCGTTCTGAATCTGCAGACTTTTGGGCAGATGTCGTTCGTTTTTAACCGTTTTTCGCGTTCTGATGGGTTAAATACAAACAGCATTAATTGTATCTGGCAGGATAAAAAAGGCTTTCTGTGGATTGGCACCGAAAACGGAATTCACCGGTACGACGGGCGTAAATTTGTCAGTTTTTTAGTCGAAAAAGAAGAATATCGAATCCCGCCTTTTGGTGTTGACCAGATATTGGATGCAGGAAATGGAAAGATCTGGTTCAGGCAGGGGGCACTTTTGGGGATGTTTGACCCGGTAACATTTAATTATTATCGCGTACCGGTTGAATCGCAAAACCGGTTATCTGCTCAGAATAATCTTCAGCTTTTCCGCGACAGCAAAGGCAATACGTTTCTTTGCGCTGCCAGATACGGGTTACTTTGGTACGACCCCGGACAAAATAAATTTACAGAAGAGAATCTCCCCATAAAAATTCCCGAAGGATGGCCGGTAACCAGTTTATTCGAAGATACACTGACTGGCGACTACTGGATTTGCAGTACAAAGGGACTGGCTGTTTATCGCAGCAATACCGGTTCATTAAGCTATTATGGAAATAATCAGGATAGAATCCCTTTTTTTGAAAGCTACAATTTATCATCCGTCAATAACTTTTTTATTGATAAAAACAGAACCTGGTGGACACTTTACTGGGACTTTAACCCCGCAGGTGAAAAATCTGAAATTATTCATTTCGACCCTGTTAACAACAAAACACTGAACGACACACTGGGTCTGAAAGCTGCGTTTTCGGGTTATTCAGAATTAACCTGGATTTTTGAAACACAGGAAAATCAAATCTGGATTGGCGGCATAAACGCCCTGTTGAGACATATTCCTGAAGAAAAATCGCTGGTACAATACCGCAAATCATCTCCCGGAGTTTATGATATCCGTTGCAGGGAAATCAGGCAAATGTTTGAAGACAGGGAAAACAACCTCTGGCTTTGCACCGACAACGGGCTTTATATTGTAACCCAGGAGAAAAGCGTTTTAAATTATGTTTTTCAGAATAGAACTCCGGGAAAAGATATCATGGTTAACGATATTCTCGAAACAAATGATTTGGAAAACTGGCTGGGAACCTGGGGAAACGGCGTTCTGACATTTGACGACCACTTTGTTCAGACAAAACACAACATGTACAAAGGTGTTCCGCACAACCAACTTCAGAATCTTCACCTTGTTTGGGATTTGTGTCAGCATTCCTCGTCGGGATTTATCTGGTCGGGGTGCCAGAATGGAAACCTTGCCGTTTTCGACCCGGTAAATAAAAAGCCGGTTGCATTTCTGGAACCACCGGCATTCAGAAAAGAAACAGTACGGCAAATTTTGGAAGACAAAGACGGAAACCTGCTTTTCGGAACCCAGAGAGGAAGGCTGATTAAGTGGAAAAAATCTTCGGCAATTACAAATGAGAGTTTCGAAGTCATCAGAGAATTTAACAACTCCATTTTTGTCCTTTACCGCGATAATGCAAACCGCATCTGGGTTGGAACTCAAAACACGGGTGTTTTCGTGCTTGATTCTGAAGGGAAAAATGTAATCTGGCAGTTTAAAGAGAAACCTTACGCCGCTTCGGGACCTGACGGAAACAACGTGGCAGACATCGAACAACTGAATGACAGTATTTTCTTTGTGAGTACCGGGCTTCTGGATGTTGTAAATATAAATTCGGGAAAAGTGGACGTACTAACCCGATACGACGGGCTCCCCGGCGGAGGGGTAAGTCAGCTTTTGGTTGACAGTGAAGGAATTCTCTGGTTTGTCAATAACAACGGCCTGGCAAGTTACAATTACAAAAACAATATATTCATCCCCTATACTGAACGAAACGGTTTGATTATGGCCGATAAATCGAACCTGGCAAAGTTTAAAATGAAAAATGGTGAGTTTTGGTTTGCCGGCGAAAATTTAATGTTTGGGTTCAGACCCGAAGGATTAAAATTCAAAACCGCCCCACCCGATGTTACGTTGACCGATTTCAAATTATTTAATAATTACATTTCGCTCGATTCGTTGCTTACCCACGAAAAAGTAAGTTTAAAGCCTCATCAAAATACCTTTGCCATTTATTTTTCGTCGCTCAGTTTCGCCCAACAGGATAAGCTTGTGTATTACTACAAAATGGATGGTATTGATGATGAATGGATTAAAGCCGATGTCAATCCGTTTGTAAACTACTCATCGCTTTCGCCCGGAGAATATGTTTTCAATGTAAAATGTATTAACATGCAGGGATTAGAGTCTGCCAATATTACCAAATTGTACATCGATATTTCACCCCATTTCTACCAGACCCGCTGGTTTCTGACTTTGATAATTCTGAGCGCAATCGGGTTAACCTACCTGTTTTACCGCCTCCGTTTAAACAGGTTGCTGGCCGTTGAAAGAATCCGCAACAAAGTGGCGCGCGACCTGCACGACGACGTTGGCTCCACGCTAAGCACCATCAATATTCTTAGTTCGATGGCCAAAACAAAACTGCTCACCGACCCGGTGAAAACCAGCGAATACATTTCGAAAATAACCCACAACAGCCAGCACATGATGGAAGCCATGGATGACATTGTATGGAGCATAAAACCCGATAATGATAACATGCAACGGATTGTGGCACGCATGCGCGAGTATGCTTCTTCGATTCTGGAACCAAAAGATATTGAAATCGAATTTCGTATCGACGAAAAAATTGAAGAGCTTAAACTGAACATGGAGTCCCGCCGGGATGTATTTCTGATTTACAAGGAAGCGCTGAACAACAGTGCAAAATACAGTCAGTGCACACAGGTAAAAGTTTATATAGGCACTGAAAACAAAAAACTGGTAATCCGGATTACCGATAATGGAATCGGGTTTAATGTGCAGACTGCCGACTCGGGAAACGGACTTGGCAATATGCAAAAACGGGCCGAAGTGCTGCGCGGGTCATTAGATATAAAAAGTGAGGAAGGAAAAGGAACTGAAATTTCGCTGATGATACCGGTAAATAGCTGAATTTTCACATATTTATGTGGAAGGAATGTCAGCCTGAGTTGCGTATTTTTGTATAAAAACACGGATGATGACAAAAGTATTAATATACGAAGACAACCCCCAGCTAAGAGAAGGACTGACCATGTTGATTGATGGCAGCGAAGGTTTCAGCGTGGTTGCATCGTATAAAAATTGCGTAAATATTGTTTCTGAACTGAATATCTGGAAACCCGACGTGATTTTAATGGATATCGACATGCCGGCAATGAATGGTATTGAAGGCCTGAAAAAAATCAGGGAAATCAACACTGATGTAAAAGTGTTGATGCTCACGGTTTTTGATGATAGTTTAAGTGTATTCGAAGCCCTGAAAAATGGCGCCAATGGCTATCTGCTCAAAAAAACTCCGCCGGCTAAATTGCTTGAATATATTGCTGATGTTGCTTCAGGCGGCGCCCCGATGACCTCATCCATTGCCACCCAGGTACTGAAAATGTTTTCAGAACTGCCAGCCCGGACCAGCAACGAATACAACCTGAGCGACCGCGAAAAACAGGTTTTGCAACTACTCGTAAATGGGTACAGCTACAAAATGATTGCAAACGAAATGTTTATCGCCATTGACACGGTTCGTTCACACATCAAAAAAATTTACGAAAAACTCCAGGTAAACAGCAAAAGTGAAGCAGTTGCAAAAGCTTTTAAAGACAAATTAATTTAATTAATTCTGACAATAAAGACTATTAACTCTGAAAAGATGTGATTCGATATCACATCTTTTTTAGTTTTTATTCCATCCGTTTCACATTTCTGTGTGATTGACCCCGATTGTAATTCGCCGTTACTTTGACAGAGTTAAACAATTAGAAACAGAAAGGCTATGAAAACAAAGTTTACTCCTCTTACTATGCTTGCATTTTTTGTAATGTCATTTTCATTGCAGGCGCAAAATCAGATTGCCCAAAACGGCAAAAAGTATTTTCAGAATACAGGCAAAATTTCGCTTGCCAACGGTATTCATTCAAATCATTTCGGATTACCCAAATCAACCACACGTGAGTTTTCGGTTCCCGGGTACAGCGAAGATTATGCATGGGACCCGGATGTAAACACCTGGCAACATGTTTCGAACACAACATACGATTACGATGTAGCTGGCAGGTTAACAGAAGAAATTGAACAGGAAGCCCAGACAGGTATCTATCTATCAAGAAATTCCTATGCCTATGATTACTTTGGCAATATTACCGAAGATGTGTACTACACCCGCGGCGTTGATGAGTGGATTCCCGCAGGTGGCAGCAAATCGGAGTATTTGTTAAATGTCAATGGTGATGTTGTTGGGGTTATTGAGAAAACCATCCTGGATGGTGAATGGGTTAACAAAATCAAAACCGAATACATTTTAAACGCAAACGCTGTCCCGATTGGCATGCAAACTTACAACTGGACCGGAACCGACTGGGAACTCTCCAGCAAAACCGTCAATATTACCTGGCACAACTGGCAGAAAAGACAAATCTCAGGATACACTTTTCAGTATCTGCAGAATGGAATCTGGACAAACGGGGAGCGCTATTTTGCTCAATACAAAGGAAATAATTACATCGGCGAATTTGAAACCTGGCAAAACACACAATGGGAATACACCAAACGGGAAGTTTACTCGAAAACGGCTGAAGAAGAAATTCTCACACTTGGCAGTTGGAACGGTGCCGGTTGGGTGATGGAAGAGCGATATACCACAAAATTCGATGCGCAGGGCAATCAGACAAAAATGGAATTCAGCACATGGACAGAGACTGAATGGTTAACTGAACTGGAATTTTTCTTCGACCTCACTTACAACGGATTGATTGATGTTACCGAACTTGTAATCCGGTATCGTGACCCGGATATTACTGAACCTGCAAATATCTCGAAATATGTATTCAGCAGTTTCCTGCATTTTGAAACCACGGAGGTAAAAAATGTAAATCTGCTTGAAAATGTGGCGGTATATCCAAATCCTGTAACCAGTGTTTTCAATATAAAAATCAACGACAAAAGCTCCTCAGAATTTGCTGTCAACATTGTCAATCTTGCCGGACAGACCATTTTCAGCGAAAATTATTCCACTCCGTCAATTTCGGTAAATACCGAATTATTACCCGGCGGAATGTACCTGCTGAACATAAAAAGCAGCGAAGGCAAAATTTATAACAGCAAATTCCTGAAAAAATAAGAAAAACCTGTCGCTGAGTGATTTCATCCAACTCACAGATTAACAACAAATTTCAGTTTTTATTAAATATTTATTCAGAAAACAAAAATTAAACAATCAGAAAAATGAAAACAATCAGAATCTTCTCGGCTCCGCATAAGGCGCTCCGAAAAACAATGTCAGATTTTATGGTTCTTTGCGGACAAACCAATTTCAGAAAACCTGAAGCAATTGAAAAACTTAAAAAGGCCGGGGCCGAAATGTTTTTTCTTTTGACTTCGCACGCAAACACAGAAGATAATTTTGTGCTGAAAGCGCTGGAAAGTAAAGTTCCGGGAGCAGCAGAACACGACACGCTCGATCATGTTAAAATTGAGGAGTTGCAACACAACCTCGAAAACCATTTAAACCGGTTGAACGCTTCTGCTTCAGAAGACGAAGCCCACGATTTTTACCTGAAGTTTGCCCTTTTTTTCAGTATTTATCTCGAACACATTGATGAAGAAGAAACAGTTACACAGCAACTTATCTGGGAAAATCTGTCGGTTGAGGAACAACTTTCCATTCATGCCTCCATTGTGAAAAAAATGGACCCTACAGTTTATGCAATATGGCTCAAACACATGATTCCGGCACAAAATGAAAACGAGAATATTGCCATGCTCGATGCCATCAGCAGGAATATGCCTGCCGACAAATTTAAGGTGTTGATGGACACGCTGTCGCAAAACATTTCACCCGAAAAACTCAATACTTTATTACAAAGAGTGACCGAAAAAGCAGAATAGTTTTTGTTATTAGTTTATAACACACCGGGAACGGATTTTTTATGAAAGCCAAGAACGGTGTGTTCCTTTTTTAGAATAATGCCCGCTTTTTCACCTTCGTTATTCTGTACAAAGTATAAAAATCAGATGTGCCGGACAACACTCACAAACAAGCATTTTGCTTTGCTATAGATAATTAAGATAATTGAATCAGGCTTTTAGTCAATATCACTGAATGTGGTTAAAACCAGACAGTGATTAGTGTAGAATCCGTTCACTAAAGTGAACGGAAATTTCAAGAATAAAATTCATTTGAGTTGGATTTTATTTCCGTCTGCTTTAGCTGACGGTTTTGATAAATTGCTGCATAACATGGCTTTAGCCTCATTTTAAATTATATTTATTAAATGCCTGATACAATTAAGACAATTAGCTCTGAAAATATGTGATTAACCATCACATATTTTCAGAGCTGATCACCTAACATTTCACATTTCCATGCGATTGTCCGCCTTTCTTATTCACCGTTACTTTGCTTTAGTTCAAACATGAAAACATTACATCTATGAAAACAAAATTTACAACTATTACAATGTTAGTTCTGGTTCTTTTAACCTTCGCGTTCAAAGCAGAATCTAAAAAATCAGCAATCGGAAAACCCGATTTTTCGAAACTTAAAAATGCATCCATTACCAACAACCTTAATCCGGGCCAGTTTAAGAACCTTTTTGTTGCTGCTAATCAAATATCTGTCCCAGGTTTTAGCGAAGATTATTCGTGGGATGCAGATTTAAACGACTGGTTGCATGATACGAACACAACCTACTCGTATGATGTGTCGGGAAGAGTAATCGAAGAAATAGTTCAGGAGCCCGGAACTGACATGAATGTATCGCGGATTTCTTATGCATACGACTTGTCAGGTAACATCACCGAAGAAGTTTCATATGCCTGGGGAAATAATGAATGGGTTCCAGTGGCTGGCGACAAACTTGTTTATACAATCAGCGCCGAAAGCCAAATCAATGGATATATTGAGCAAACTCTCAAAGATGGTGCTTGGGTGAATGAATCAAGGGTTGAGTATATTCTGAACACTTCCAATATTCCGATTGGCATGTTTACATACCACTGGAGTGGAACCGATTGGATGCTTTACAGTAAAACAACGAACATTACCTGGGCCGATTGGCAGAACAGGGAACTTGCTGCCTATACAATCATGTTATGGCAAAACGAAAACTGGGTAAACAGCGAACGATATTCGGCGGAAATTGATGGAGACAATTATATATCAACCACTGAATTTTGGGTTAATGTTGAATGGGTAAAAAGCACAAGGGAAACTTATTCGCGAACCGAAGTTCAGGAAGAACTCATTCTGGAAAACTGGACAGAATCGGGATGGGAAAAAACTGAAAAGTACAAAGGCACATTTGATGCGTATGGCAATCCAACCGGAATGTTTTACAGTACCTGGTATGAAAATGAATGGTTTACCGAAATGGAACTCTTTTTTGACCTGACTTTTAACCAGGCAAACGATGTTACTGAAATGGTTTTTCGTTACCGTGATCCCGGGCTTTCGATACCGATAAATATCGCAAAATATAAATACAGCAATTTCCTGCATTTTACCACCGATGTTCCGGAAGTCAGCGTCCTTGAAAATGTGAAAGTTTTCCCCAATCCGGTAAGCAATTCATTTAATATCCTTATCGATGAACCGGGATTCAGCCAGTACCAGGTGGAAATCTTAAATCTCGCAGGCCAGTTGTTATTCACTAAAAATTTCTCGGATACACATGTTTTGATTAATGCAGAAACATTGACGAGTGGAATGTACCTGCTGAAAATAAAAGCAGAAAACGGTAAAATATTCACCGGCAAGCTCTTAAAAAATTAGAAAACAGAAATACTATTATCAGTTCTACCAATGAAAACAACAGAAACAGAAAACAGAAACAAAAAATTTGCACCCGGTTTCAATTCGGGCCGGGGCAAATTTTTGAACCAGCGACAGGAAAAAACGCTGATGCTTGCAGCAATACTGATGCTATTCTTTCAAATCACCAAGAATGTAAAAGCAGAAAAAAACGATTGGCAATACACGATTTCAACCGGCGTTCATTCGTTTTACGCACCGGTTGAAAATTTAAAATGGGACAACTCAGTTTTTGCTGTTTCAGCAGGTGTAAACCGGTTTTTTGGCTCAAAACAGATTTTCTCGCTGGGTTTGCAGGCAGATTTTGCAGCAAACGAAATCCAGGGAAATGCCACAAGCCTGCAACTGCTGGGACAAATTACTCCCGTTTTATTTGAAAGAATTGAACTGGGATTTGGAACCGGGGCCGGTTACAGGTTTTCGGGCTATCCTTCCGACCCGCTAAAATGGAACGGTACTTCGTGGGAAACCGGGAAAAAGTTCAAAGGAATTGTACAAATTCCGGTTCAGTTAAGTGCAGGATTTCGCTCCATCGAGGTCTCAAATCTTGAGATAATTCCTTTTGTTGCCTATCAGATGAAAGCCATGTTTGGGTACAATCCCGATTTCGACCCGCTTCCTGATTCGCAAATCATGTTTGGCTTCAAATTCATGTTCAATTAAATATCCAATAAAAGATGAAAACAATTCCATTTATATTATTCATTACCATATCGTTGTCGTTGTTCAGTTCGTGCCAGAAAGATTTGCTGGTTTCTGATTATCAGCCGGTAAACGACGAAATACAGTCAAATCCCAACCACCCGATGAAAGATTCCATTCAGTTTCTGGTGGAAAAATATATAGCCAAAGGAATTCCGGGGGCACAGATAGTAATTAAAAACGACGACGGATGGTTTTATTATTCAGGCGGTTATGCCAAAGTTGAAACAAAAGAATCATTCCGTTCGGGCGGTGCTTCCTGGCTGTTCAGTATCACAAAAACTTACACAGCCACGCTGATTATGAAACAGGTGGATGCTGGAAACATTGTTACTGACAGTTTAATTTCGAAATACCTTCCCCAAAATGTTCTTGACAATATTTCGGGTTACGAAAAAATTACAGTCAGAATGTTGTTGAATCATACTTCCGGAATTGTAAATGTTACCGAATTACCAGAGTTTGTGGTAGGTCAGTTAAACGACCCGCTGAACCAGCCAACCATTGAAGAAAGACTGGAAATGGTAAAAGGTAAACCGCTGGTGTTTGAACCCGGAACCGATTTTATGTATTCAAACACAAATTATCTGCTCCTGCAACTGATTCTTGAAAATGTAAGCAAGAAAAGCTACTGGCAACTGCTGAACGAACAAATTCTTGAACCATTGCAACTTTCGCATACCTTTCATGGATTATCGGAAGAGCAAACTGTAAACCTGGGTTTTCCAAATTACTATTTCGACCGTTATGCAAACGAACAGCTTGAAAACAATTCGAAATGGAACGGAGCTTTGGCCAACGCCAGCGATGCTTATGGAGCGCTTGCCGCAACTGCTTCTGATGTGATTGCTTTTCATGAAGCGCTGATAAACGGCGAATTAATTTCAGAAAATTCGTTTGAAGAAATGCAAAACTGGGTGGAAGGTGTGAACTCAACAGAACCGGAATATGGCGAAGGTTTTGAATACTGGCAGTTTAATGAAGGTTCAACACCGCAGTTTGGCCACGAAGGCGATGGAATTGGCTGTTCCACCCAGTTCTTTTATGTTCCTGATAATAATACTTTTATGTACATAAACATCAATGCAGGCCGGCAAATGTATGGACCCTACCTGTTTAAAATTACCGATATGAAACGCGATTTGTGCAGGTATGTGGCCAATTGGCAGAATTGAAATATTTCTTGTTGTTCATCGGAAGAGAAATTAAAAACAGAATATAAATCACATCAAAAACTTTAAAATTTTAGAAAATGAAAACAATTTATTTCCTCTCGTTTTTGCTTGCAACATCCATAATTGCATGCACACCAAAATCAGAAACTCCGGTTAAAACTGCTGAAGTTTCACTTAATGAACAGATAGCAAAAGGAGAATACCTGGTAACGGTGATGGGTTGTAACGATTGTCATTCGCCAAAAGTAATGACAGCAATGGGGCCGGTTCCCGATTCACTGCGCCTGCTTTCAGGTCATCCGGCAAACGAAACACTGGCGCCATTTGATAAAGAAATCCTGAAATCATACGTGGTATTCAATATGAATAATACTGCTGCAACCGGTCCATGGGGAACTTCGTTTGCTGCCAATCTAACACCCGACCCTACCGGAATCGGAAACTGGACAGAAGAACAATTTATTGTGGCAATGAAACAGGGGAAATGGAAAGGACTCGAAAACAGCCGAAATTTGTTACCACCCATGCCCTGGCAAGGTTACAGCAAAATGACTGATAAGGATTTAAAAGCCATTTTTGCTTACCTCAAAACTGTAAAACCTGTAAACAACCCGGTTCCGATGGCAATCCCTCCGGTTATGTGACCATAAAACAGGTTGTATTAACTTTTTAATTATGATTTAATATGAATCGTATTCGTTCCTAATTCACCCCTAAATTCCCTAAAAGGGGACTTTGGGGCTGTGAAATGAGCAGATGTTACCTGTTTTGCCGGGTTACAGCCCCCTTTAGGGGGTTGGGGGTAGAATAGCGCTTAACCATTTATTTAAACCAGTCATTCACTGATTTCGATTAAACTTCAGTATAAAACTGTCAAAAAATGAAAACCATATATTTTGTTGCAACTTGTATCGTAATAACCTTGTTTTCAACTGATAATGCAAAGGCCCAGGGTTCAGCCATCCAAAAGGACAAACTGACAACATTGATGAACTCTTTTATTGAAGTTTATAACACTGGCGATAGTATTGAATTCAAAAACTGGTTTGTAAAGTCTGGTATAAACAAAACAGAAATTGAAAATGTGGTTAAAAGCAACCTGAACGCCTTTCAATTTCTTGGAAAAGTAAAAATCAGAAAGACAGATGTTATTTCTCCAGCGAGTGTTGACGCATGGGTACAGACTTTTGCTTACGATTCATGGTGGAAATTCTCAATTGTTACCGACTCCGATCAAAACTTTAAATACCGGGTTATTCAGCCGGCCGGGTTTAACGAATCGTTTATTCAGGAGGGAAAACTAACTGAAAGTGAAATTGTTGCAAAAGTAGATTCCTATTGCAGGCGACTTGCCGACTCAAATGTTTTTGCCGGAAATGTTTTTATTGCCGATAATGAACGGGTGATTTACTCTAAATCTTTCGGTAATAGTCCGCAGGGGAAGCCAAACAATTCCGAAACTCAATTTGGTCTGGCTTCGCTCGGAAAAATGTTTACTGCAGTGAGTATTTTGCAACTGATTCAACAAAAACAAGTCAGTCTTGATTCAACTGTTTCTGACTATCTTCCTGAT
>ERZ1645187.3016-NODE-3016-length-14392-cov-7.311850_pt1 | contig 14392 bp, 14 predicted proteins | sample MGYA00575352_ERZ1645187 | MGnify/ENA primary metagenome ERZ1645187 (study PRJEB40837, sample SAMN11349314) | freshwater sediment metagenome | isolation source: river sediment | host: Sediment | place: India: Wazaribad , New Delhi | collected 2017-02-21 ...
GTGTTCCAGGCCCGGCGGATGATCGAACCAGCGGCGGTCGATCTCGCCTTTTCGACGGGAATCGCGGCGTCGCTCCCCTGGAAACTCGACGAGGCGATGGCGAACATGGGCGCGTCGCGCGGCGATCTGTATTCCTTCATTACGGCGGACCAGGCCTTTCACGCCGTCTTCTTCGACGCGCTGCACAATTCGCGCCTGTCGCGGATGTGGAAGACCCTGAGCGAGGACATGGTATGGCTCGGCATTCTGGCGATGGGGCATGACGAACGGCGGTACGCGATCGTCACGGAAGAGCACGAGCGGATCGTCGAGTCCGTGCGGCGCAGGCTCCGTAGGGCGTCGCGCGAGGCGATGGTCGCGCATCTGGATGTGACCGAGCAGCGGCTGATGGCTCGGGTTGTCGATATGCAAATGGACGGCGCAGGACGGTCGTCCTGAGAGAGGGAATCGGGGCGCCGCACGTGTCGGTTTCGGCGCGGCGGCTTCGATCGGGAGGAGGGACGTTCCACACGTAATGAAGATCGATTCTGTGGTATTGCGTTCAGGCGGAAACATGGAATGCGCGAACCTGTCGTTCGACGCATGCGTCGCGGTGGGATACGCCGGAAGGGATCAGGCGGCGGTTCGGGCGCACATCGAGGAACTGCGCGCGATCGGCGTTCCCGTGCCGTCGATGATTCCGAGCATGTATTGGGTGGCGCCGGATCTCGTTTCCTGCACGAAGGAAATTTCGGCGGTCGGCGACAGGACCTCCGGCGAAATCGAGGTCTTTCTCGCCCGGGACGAGGTCGGGAATATGTGCGTGACGGTTGCGTCGGACCATACGGACCGGCAGCTCGAAACGGTATCCGTCGCGAAGGCGAAGCAGATCTGCTCCAAGGTGATCGGCCCGTGCTTCTGGAACGTTTCGGAGATCCGGGACCATTGGGACGCGCTCGAACTGACGTGCAGCGTCCGGCCCGTCGCGCAGCAGGGGAAGAAGCAGGCGTGGATTCCGTACCAGCAGGGGGCCCTCGTTCGGCTCCTGCCGCCCGAGAAGCTCTTTGAACTCGCGCAGGAGCGGACGGGCTCGGACGTTCCGACGGGAGCGCGGCTTGCGCTCTTCTCGGGGACGCTCCCGGTCATCGGCGGCGAAATCGTGTACGGCGAGGCGTTCTCGCTCGAACTCCGCGACCCGGTTCTCGGCCGCTGCATCCGTCACGAGTATTCCGTCCGGATCCTTCCGGACCGAAACTAGGAGGATCCGGCCATGCTCCGTGTCGGCGTCATGCAGCTCGACATTCGCGTGGGCGACCGGGAAGCGAACCGGCGGAACCTCGAGGCCTGGCTCGAACGAAGCCTGACCCCGTCAGAACATCCGACCGCCATCGTGATCCCCGAGATATGGGACGTGGGATACGACCTCGAACGCGCGAAGACGATCGCGGACCCCGAAGGACGAAGCGCCGCGGAATTCCTGGGCGGGCTCGCGAAGAAGCACAACGTCTGGTTCACGGGCGGATCGGTGCTCGCGTCGTCCGGAAACGCCTTCCACAACCGGGCGCAGGTCGTGAACCCCGAGGGAGCTCTGGTGATGCAGTACGACAAGATCCATCTCATCCGGCTCATGGACGAACATCTCCACATCACGCCGGGAACGGGACTCGGGCTCTTCGACCTCGGCGGGACGAAGGCCGGATGCGTCGTCTGCTACGACATCCGCTTCTGCGAACTGTTGCGGACGTATGCGCTCAAGGGCGCCGAAATCCTGTTCGTGAGCGCGGAATGGCCGCTCGTTCGCGCCGCGCACTGGCGGGCGCTCAATATCGCGAGGGCCATCGAGAACCAGATGTACGTCGTGGCCTGCAACCGCTGCGGGGAAACCCGCGGGACGGTCTTCGGGGGCGGTTCGCTCGTCGTGTCCCCGTGGGGCGAGATCCTCTTCGAAGGCGGGAGGGGCGAGGAAGCGGGGTTCGTCACGATCGACCCCGCGAAGTCGCGGGAAGTGCGGAAGTACCTTCCGGTATTCGCCGACAGGGCGCCGGAAGTTTACGATCTGTAGTCCAATCTGAGACAGGAGGGGTACGGAATGCGCTTCGGAAAAAAACTGGCGGTTGCAGCGGCGGCAGCGGCGATTGCATTGTCGGCGGTCCCGGCGATGGCGGTTGTGGAGATCAAGTTCGGTCACACGGGAAGTCTCGAGCACCAGTACCAGATCGGTGCGGAACAGTTCAAGAAACTGGTCGAAGCGGAGTCCAAGGGGGAAATCAAGGTCAACATCTTCCCGCAGGCGCAGCTCGGCGGCGAACGCGATCTCGCGGAAGGCGTCCGCATGGGGACGATCGAAATCGCTTCGGTCGCGGCGGGAAACCTCGCCGGATTCGTGCCGGAATTGCAGCTGTTCGGCATTCCGTTCCTGTTCCCGACGGCCAAACAGGTGTACACGGTGCTTGACGGCGAAGTCGGCAAGGACATCGCGGCCATTATGGCCTCGAAGGGGTTCGTGAGTCTTGCGTTCTGGGAGGTCGGTTTCCGGAACATGACGAACAACACGCGCCCCGTCAAGACGCCCGAGGATATGAAGGGGCTGAAGATCCGCGTCCAGGAATCGAAGATCTGGATCCAGTTCATGAACCGCCTTGGCGCGGTCGCGACGCCGATCCCGTTCGGCGAACTCTACTCGGCGTTGCAGCAGAAGGTCGTCGACGGACAGGAAAACCCCGTGGCGACCATCTACTCCATGAAGTTCTACGAAGTTCAGAAGTACCTCTCCCTGACGGGACACACCTACGAACCGGCCCACGTGATCGCGAACCCGAAATGGTTCAACGGCCTCGATCCGAAACACCAGAGCATCATCCTGAAGGCGGCGGCCGACGCTGCGGTCTATCAGCGACAGACGCTCGCCGACAAGGACAAGGAGCGCTTCGAGGTCATCAAAAAGGCGGGCGTCGTGATCGAGGAGAACCCCGACAAGGCCGCGTTCGCGAAGGCTACGGAAGACCTGTACAAGGTCCTCGCAGATACGGTTCCCGAAAAGCTCGTCCAGAAGATCAGGGATCAGGTCGCAGCAGTCAAGTAACGAATTTCCGGGCGCTCCCGCCCTTCCCGGGCGGGAGCGCGGGCGGCCCGATCGCCCGGAGGAGTGAATGAAAATGAAAAAAATGGAAACGGCGCTGTCGGTTCTCTCCGGCGCGTGTCTGGCTGTCATCTTTTTCGTGACGTTCGCGCAGGTCGTCCAGCGATACGTGTTTCAGGTGTCGATGCCCTGGGCGACGGACATCATCCGCATCTTTTTCGTCTATTCCGTCTTTTTCGGGATGGCGGTGGGCGTCATGAAAAAATCGCACCTGAACATCGACGTCTTCGTCCACGCGCTTCCGGAGAAGGCGCGCGCAAAACTCGAACTGCTCTCCAACGTGCTTGTGATCGTCTTTCTCTCCGCGGTCTTCTGGTACAGCTTCCGCTTCGTCTCCGCGAACGCCGACCAGTACACCCCCTATCTCATGTTTCCGATGAGCTACGTGTATGCGATCATTCCGGTCTGCACGTCGGTGATGATCGCGTTTCTGGCGGTCGATACGTTCCGGGCGCTCTTCCGCCGTCCGACGCAGGGGCGGTGATCGCGCATGGTCTGGATTTTCGGCCTTTTCGGGATCTTCTTCATCGGAGTCCCGATCGCGTTCTCGCTCGGTTTCGTCACGCTCGTCGGCCTCTCGGGGGCGGGACTTCCGATGGAAGTCATCGTGCAACGAATGTTCACGGGCGTGGACAACTTCGCGCTGATCGCGATTCCGCTGTTCATCCTGGCCGGCAACCTCATGGCCGTCGGAGGCATCTCCAGGCGCATCACGTCCTTCTCCGAATCCCTCGTCGGACACTGGCCCGGCGGCCTCGGGATGGTGACGATCGTCGCGTCGATGATCTTCGCCGCCGTCACGGGATCGGCGATCGCGGCGACCGCGGCGATCGGCGGGCTCCTCATCGGCGTCATGGTCTCAAAGGGATATTCCAGGGAGTACACCGCGTCGCTCGTCGCCTGCGCCGGGTCCATCGGCCCGATCATACCGCCGAGCATTCCGCTCGTGGTCTACGGCGTCATGGTGAGCACCTCGATCGCGAAGCTCTTCATGGGCGGCATCGTCCCGGGAATCATCATGGGGATCGCGCTGATGATCGTGAACTACATCATCAGCAAGAAGCGCGGCTACGTTGGGCGCGACGTCCGGTCCACACGGGCGGAGCTCTGGGCCGGTCTCAAGGACGCCATTCTCGCGCTGTTCATGCCGTTCATCATCATCGGCGGCATCGTGTTCGGCATTTTCACGCCGACGGAATCGGCGGGCATCGCCGTGGCGTACGCCCTGCTGATCGGCGGACTCGTCTACCGGGAACTCACCTGGCGGAACGTCGTTGACGCGTTCATCGACGCGGCGATCATGAACGGCGTCATCCTGACCGTTCTGATGACGGCGAGTCTCTTCATCTGGTTCATGACCGTGAAGATGATCCCGCAGCAGGTCACGCAGGTTCTGCTCCAGATCGTCCATTCGCAGTGGACGGCGCTGCTTCTGATGAACATCGTCCTGCTCGTCGCGGGAACATTCATCGATACGATCAGCGCGATGACGATCTTCGTGCCGCTCTTCCTGCCGCTCGTGAAGGCCTTCAACATCGACCTCGTGCACTTCGGCGTGGTCGTCGCCGTGAACCTCACGATCGGGATGTGCACGCCCCCCCTCGGGGTCTGCCTGTTCGTATCGTGCGGCATTGCGAAGACGACGCTGCGCGAGATGCTGTACGATCTCGGAATTATGCTGATCCCGCTGCTCGTTACGCTCGCGATCGTCACCTACCTGCCCTGGACGGTGACCTGGCTGCCGAATGTTCTGGGGTTATAAACGGAGACGCATCGCTCGAACTCCGCGAGCGCCTTCCAGTAGGCCTCTCCGGCCGTTCGCATGACGTCGTTGTGGCCCGCGCCGTCGACCCAGAGTCGCATCTTCGGGGACGGCGCGCGGTCGTAGAGCGTTTCGCCGTGGCGGAACGCGACAATCCCGTCGCGGCGCCCGTGGATGAACAGCAGCGGGCAGCGCACGGAGGAGATCTTTCGGATATTCTCGAACCGGTCGAACGGAAGGATCGGAAGGATGGTCGCCACCCGGAACGCGGAGGTGAACGCGCTTTCGAGGATGAGCCCGCCGACGGGCTTCCGGATCGCCAGTTCGACGCCCGGACCCGACCCGACGGACCGCCCGAACGCGATGATCCGTTCGGGCGGGAGTCCGTGTTCCCGGAGCAGGTATTCGTACACGGCCAGGATGTTCGCGTACGCCGCCTCTTCCGAAGGGCTCCCCGTGCTCGCGCCGTATCCGCTGTAGTCGTAGGCGACAACGGAAAATCCGTGCGCGGCGTACGCGCGCAGCGACGGCTCCAGATCCCCGAGGTCCTCCGCGTTGCCGTGGCTGAACAGGATCGTGAAGCGCGCCTTGGGATTCCACAGCGAACGGATGGCGACGAACCCCCCGCCGGGCGCCGGGATCTTCCGGTACGGCGGCCCGTCCGAATACGATGGCGGGCGCGGCTGGAAGATGACGGCGTCCGAAAAAAACCACGCGAAGGCAAACAGACTTGCGTAGACACCCAAAGCGATGCGCACGATAGAGCGCATCGCTCCCGGCATGTGTTCCAACACGCGTTCCTCAGCTCCTCCCGGGGGCGTCGGACGCGATGTCCTTCGCAGCGCCGCAGTGCATGCAGTGAGGCAGTAGCGCGTGCCGGATCCTGTGGCACGAAGGACACTCCTCGAAGACCGCATTCCCGCACGCCGGGCAGATGTACGGCTCTTCCTGCGGGCTCTGTGCGCCTCCGTCGTTCGGGACGACCGTCCGGTTGACGGTGCGACGCGTCCAGAACAGGAAGCGTCGCGGACCGATGCGGATGGGGTACTCGCAGACGGGGCAGAGGAAGCGCTCGTACGACTCCCGGTATTGCCGGAGAACCAGCTGCGCCTTCGGGAACGCGATCGTCCGGATGAAATGGACGAGCAGCTTCGTGACGACGATCACCAGACCGCCGATGAGAACGTACTTGAAGACCCTGCTCGGGAAGTACGCGTGGACGACCTGCGCGATCGTGACGAGCGCCGCCGCGCCGAACGCGAGGTAGACCGGAAAGTAGATCCCGGAACGTTTCCGGAAAATGACGAACGATGCGGCGGCGAGAACGGGCAGCAGCAGGACGAGCTGCATGCCCGCAAGCTTCATCCGGTGCTTCCGGACGAGCGCGTCATACTCCTCGCGCGCCGGTTTGCGCTGCGTTTCGATCTGCCGTTCCAGGCGTTCCTTCTCGATGACGAGGCTCTGCCTTTGTTCCAGAAGCTCCGATACGGTCTGGCTGAGTTCCTGGTATTTCCGCTGGTTCTCGAGGAAGAGGTTCAGGCTCGCCGTGACGTTCGCCTGCTCCGCTTCGGAAAACGCGACGCTCTTTTGCAGTCCGAGCTTCTGAAGCTCCAGAAGCTGGCTGATGGTCTGCCGGAGATTCCCGGAGCTGTCGCCCAGGATGCGCTGCTTTTCGGTCAGACTCTCGATCCGGCGTGTGACCTCGCCGATCCGCTCCACGAGGCCGTCGCGTTTCGCGGTCAGGCCCGGTTCGATATGCGCCGTCTCGATCGCCGTATAGTCGGGGCCCGGTATGGACCGGATGTCGCCGACCAAAAAGTCGAGGACCCAGAAGACGAGCACCGCGAGCACGAGGGTGAAGAGACGCATTGCGATGCGGTGCAGCCATGTTCCCTTCGATGCGGCTTCCGGTTTCACGGTTCGCTCCTTTCCGCCCGATTCTCGTCCGTTTCAGGCTCGCTCTGTTTCCATCCCGCTCCGTTCGTTACTTCGCCCGGATTTCGGCGATCCGCGCGACGATCCGTTCCGACGCCCCGCGAACCGCGTCGAAGTCGCCCTCCGCGCCGTTCGGCTTCATGAGCGCGGTTCCGAGTCCGACGGCGAAGGCCCCGGCGTGGAACCACTCGGCGAGGTTTTCCTCGGAAACGCCGCCGATCGGCATGATCTTCGCCCAGGGCACGGGACCGTGGACGGCCTTGATGAACTTCGGCCCGAGGACGTCGCCGGGGAATTCCTTGACGACCTCCGCGCCCAGCTCCATCGCGCGGACGAGTTCGGTCACGGTCCCGACGCCGGGCATGTAGGCCGCGCCGTACCGGTTGCAGGTGCGGGCGACGTCCTCGCTCAGGCAGTGGGAGACGATGAACTCCGCGCCGTTCAGAATGCAGAGCCGCGCCGTCTCCGCGTCCGCGACGGTTCCGGCGCCGATCGCGAGATCCCGTCCGTTCGGCAGGGCGCGGCAGCGGCGTCCGACCTCGGCGAGGATCTCCAGCGCCCCCGGGTAGGTCGTCGACACCTCGACGGCCGTTACGCCCCCCCGGAACATGGCTTCGCCCGACGCGACGCCGACGCCGACGTCCTTCGTACGGATAATGCCCACTACGCCCAGTTGCTCGATTTGACCCAGAATGTCGCACTTTCTGATGCTCATCAGCAATCCGCCTCCTTCGGCGTCGTCTGTGAAGCTCCTGTTGACGTCGAATTTTTCAATCACTATAATACCAAAAAAGTGGAGATCTCAAAAATATTTTTTTGGAGTGACGCGGATGCAACGGGTCCAGGAAGAGTTCGAATTGTTCCAGTCCCTGATGAAGGGCATTACGGCCGTTTTCGGAACCAACTGCGAGGTCATCCTCCACGACCTCACCGACGGGTACGAGAGCACGGTCGTCTGGATCGAGAACGGGCAGGTCACGGGGCGCAAGGTCGGGGACTGCGGCAGCAATCTCGGTCTCGAAGTGCTGCGCGGGACCGACACGCGGGGCAACAAGTTCGGCTACACGGCGCGAACGAAAGACGGGCGGATGTTGCGCTGTTCGTCGGTCTATATCCGGAACGGCGAGGGGAAGGTCATCGGGTGCCTGTGCGTCAACTTCGACGTCTCCGACCTGCTGATGGCCGACAAGGCCCTCGGCGCGCTCCTCTCCGGTCCCGAGGCGGCGGATCCCGAAAAGGCGGAGGAGTTCTTCGTCAACGACGTCAACCAGCTCCTCGATGCGTTGCTTCAGAAGGTGCAGGAGGAGATCGGCAAGCCGGCCGCGTACATGACGCGGGAGGAAAAAATCCGCGCGGTGCACTTTCTCGACCGCAAGGGGGCCTTCCTGATCACGAAGTCGGGGGACCGGATCTGCCAGTATCTCGATATCTCGAAATTCACGCTCTATTCGTATCTGGGCGAGGTGCATGCGGAGCTGCCGAAGCGCTAGGGACGCGCAACGGCGGCTCTTTCGTTTTTCCGCTATTTCCGAACGCGAAGGGAGAGAGGCGCAATGGCGAGGGACGTGTACGCGGAGCTGGGAGTCCGGAAGGTGATCAACGCGGCCGGGACCTACACGATGGTCGGAGGGTCGCGGATGAGCGACGAGACGCTCGCGGCGATGGCGCAGGCGGCGCGGAGCCATGTGGTCATCAAAGAACTTCAGGAGAAGGTTCATGCGCGCCTTGCCGAACTCACGCACAACGAGGCCGCGTACGTGACGGGCGGAGCCGCGGCGGGACTTCACATCACGGGAGCGGCCGCCATAGCGCGGAAACTCGGACGCCCGCACTGGTCGCTGGACCGGGAGCAGATCGCGAAGGCCGAAATCATCGTCCACAGGGCGCACCGGAACCCGTACGACTGGTCGCTGCAACTGCTCGGCGCGAAGATCGTCGAGATCGGCTTCCCGAACATGATCCTTCCGACGCGGGAAGAGGATTTGCAGTACGCGATTACGGAGAACACGGCCGCGATCTACTACTTCTTCATGCCGCCCGGCGGCTGGACGGCGCGCGGCGCGCTCGACCTCGATACGACGTTCCGCATCGCGGCCCGGCACGGGGTCCCCGTGATCGTTGACGCCGCGGCGCAGGTTCCTCCGGTCGAAAACCTCTGGACGATCACGGAGCGCGGCGCGTCCGCGTGCGTCTTCAGCGGCGGCAAGGATCTTCGCGGCCCGCAGGCGAGCGGACTCGTCGTCGGCAAGGCCGACTTCCTCAAATGGGTGACGGAGACGGCCTTCCCGACGTACGGCGTCGGACGGATGTTCAAGGTCGGGCGCGAGGAGATCGTCGGCCTCTACGCGGCCGTCGAGCAGTACCTCACGATGGACCACGCCGAACGGGTCGCGTGGGCCGAGCGGCGCATCGCCCTGTTCCGCAAGGAGTTCGAGGACAACCCGGTCGTCCGCGTGCAGCGGGTCTACCCGAACGAGGCCGGGCAGCCCTTCCCGCAGATGGCGGTTTCGTTCACCGGGGAGGGGCATGTGGCCGAGTACGTCCTTCGCCGGTTGCGCGAGGGGGATCCCTCAATATTCACGATGGCCGCGGACGAGCGGTCCGTCTTCGTGAATCCGATGACGCTGCGCGACGAGGAGCTTGACGAGATCCGCAACCGGATCGCGCGGATCGGCGAGGAAATTTTCGTCCAGGGCGGGAGAGTCGGGGAATGACCGACGCGCGCGCCGCCGGAGATCTGTCCGGCGCGACGATCATCGCGGGCGGTCGCGTGCTCGACCCCTCGCGCGGCGTTGACGTCGTCGCGGACCTTGCGATCCGGGACGGCTTCATTCTAGGAACCGGCGACTACATGGGACGGCTCGACTCATCCGCGGCCCGCGTGATCGACGCGTCCGGACTTCTCGTCGTTCCGGGACTCGTCGATATGCACACGCACCTCTTCCACACCGTGCCGAACCCGGACGCCTGGGCGGGGGAGAACAGCGTTCCGCCCGACGCGTTCAGCTTCCGCAGCGGCGTCACGACGATGGTGGACGCGGGCAGCGCCGGGTGGCGGAACTTCGACTACTTCCGCGTAACCGTTATCGAACGCGCGAAGACGCGCGTCTTCGCGTTCGTCAATATCGCGAGCTACGGGATGCTGAACGACATCATCGAACAGCACGCGCCCGACTTCGACCCGGACGCGACGGCTCGGGCCGTCGCACGGAACGGGGACGTCGCGGTCGGGATCAAGAGCGCGCACTACTGGCGCCCGGACTGGGCGTCCGTGGACCGGGCCGTCGACGCCGGAGAGAAATCGAAGCGCCCCGTCATGGTGGATTTCGGATACTTCATGAAGGAGCGCCCGTACTGGCGGCTCGTTTCGGAGCACCTGCGGCCCGGGGACATCAGCACGCACTGCTTCCGGGGGCCCGTCCCGACAGCGGACGAAGCGGGCCGTGTCTACCCCTATCTGTGGGAGGCGCGACGCCGGGGGGTGCTCTTCGACCTCGGGCACGGCGGCGGCAGCTTCCTCTTCCGCAACGCCGTTCCGGCCTTCCGCGAGGGATTCTACCCGGACGTCGTCTCGACGGATCTTCACGTCCAGAGCATGAACGCCGCGATGATGGACATGCCGACGACGATGTCCAAGTGTCTCGCGCTCGGAATGCCGCTTTCGGAGATCATCGCGGCTGCGACGTTCCGCCCGGCCCGAGCGATCGGACACGCGGAGCTCGGGACGCTCTTCCCCGGAACGGCGGCGGATGTGGCGCTCTTCGGCATCCGGAAGGGAACGTTCGGGTTCGCGGACTCCGTAGGCGGGCGCATCGAGGGCGCGGAGCGGTTCGAATGCGAGATGACGTTCCGCAACGGAACCGTCGTGTGGGATCGCAACGCGCGCGCGGCTTCGGACTACCGCACCCTGCCCGGAAACGCGGGGATCCGCGAGGGCGAGTACCTGATTCCGCCCGTCTCCTGACAGGTTTTTTCCCCGGCGCACGGGAGCCGGGCAATGCGGGTTCCACGATACGGTGACGGATTCAGACAATAGAAAGGGGAGTGAAGGGTATGAAGGGAAGGAAGCTGTTGGTTTTTCTGGCGGCATGCGTGTGTCTCGTGTTGGTCGGCGGTGCGGCGACGGCCGCTCCTGCAAAGGGCGGCGTTCTGCGGATGGCGGTGATCGACGAGCCGCCGACGCTCGACCAGCATGTGGTGACGTCCGATCTGACCACGATGATCGCGCAGCATATCTTCGAGGGGCTGTATACGTTCAATGCGAAGTACGCCCCGGTTCCGCTGCTGGTCAAGAGCGATGAGGTGAAAGACGGCGGCAAGGTCGTCGTCCTGCATCTCCGCGACGGCGTGAAGTTCCATAACGGAAAGGTCATGGACGCCGAAGACGTCCTCGCGTCCCTGAACCGCTGGGGCAAGTTCGGCGCACGCGGACCGGTCCTCTTCGGAAACCTCGAGAAGGTCGAGGCGACGGGCAAGCTCGATATCACGATGACCTTCAAGGCGCCGTTCGCGCCCTGGAAGAACCTGCTCGCGTTCCTGAACGGCGGCCCCGTCATCTACCCGAAGGATGTCGTCGCGACGGCGGAGAAGAAGCCCATCGAGCAGTATATCGGAACGGGCCCGTACAAGTTCGCCGAAAGAAACCCCGGACGATACATCAAGCTCGTCCGTTTCGACGACTACGCGAGCCGGACCGAGCCGGCCGACGGCTACTCCGGAAAGCGCGAAGCCCTCTTCGACGAGATCCGCTTCATCCCGGTTCCCGACGTCGGAACGCGCGTGAACGGCGTGAAGGCGGGGGACTATGACTACGCCGAGCAGATCCTCGGCGATCTTTTCGACTCGCTGAAGGCGGACGACGCCGTCGTGACGACCGTCAATCAGGGCGCCACGCAGGGGCTCATGTTCTTCAACTCGAAGACCGGCCCGCTAAAGGAGAACTTCAAACTCCGCCGCGCGCTCCAGGCCGCGATGAACATGGAAGCGGTCCTTCGCACGGCCGTAGGCCCGAAGGAACTCTGGAAGGCGTCCGGATCGTTCATGCCCGACAGCACGACCTGGTACTCGAAGTCCGGCGTCGACGCGTTCAGCAACGGCAGCGCGGAAAAGGCGAAGGCCCTCGCGAAGGAAGCCGGATACGCGGGCGAGAAGATCACGCTGATGGCGTCCACGTCGTACAAGTTCCATCACGACAGCACGATGGTCCTCGTCAAACAGCTCAAGGACGCGGGATTCAACATCGACTACCAGATCTACGACTGGGCGACGCTGATCTCCAAGCGCGCCGATCCGGCGCAGTGGGACATCTTCTTCACGCATCACGGCTTCGTGCCCGATCCGGTGCTGTACACGTTCATGAGCGAATCGTACCCCGGCTGGTGGACGACCGAGACGAAGCGCGCGCTCGCGAAGGAGTTCAGCGCGACGATGGACGACGCGGCGCGGAAACTCGTCTGGGACAAGATCCAGGCGCTTGCGTACGAAGAGGTTCCCGTCATCAAGACGGGCGACCACTTCACGTATGACATCTACTCGCCGAAACTCGACGGACTGTCGGCGTCCTCGCTGATCTGGCCGAAGTTCTGGGGCGTCGGGTTCAAGGCGACGAAGTAGCGTTCCCATCCGGGGGGCCGGAATCCGGCTCCCCGGATGCCGGGAGCGAAGGGAGGGAGTCTCACACTAATGATCGCCTATATCTGCAGACGTTTTTTGAGCATGATTCCGTCCCTCTTTCTGGCGTCGGTGATCGTGTTTTCGTTCATACATTTCATCCCCGGCGATCCGGCGCAGGTGATGCTCGGGGACCAGGCGACGCCGGAGCGCGTGCAGCAGCTCCGGGAGAGCATGGGGCTCGACCGGCCCCTCTACGTGCAGTACGCGAAATGGATCGGCGGCGTGCTTCGCGGGGACATGGGGCAGTCGATCTTCTTCCACAAGCCCGTTCTCGACGTGATCGCGGACCGGGCCGAAACGAGCCTCCTCATCGCCGTATTCTCGATGATCCTCATCATCGTCGTCGGCGTGCCGATCGGCATCCTGTCGGCGGTTCGCTGCAACAGCCGGCTCGACCAGCTCTTCTCGGGCGCGTCGATGTTCTTCGCCTCGATCCCGACCTTCTGGCTCGGGCTGAACCTGATGCTGCTCTTCGCGGTCACGCTGAAATGGTTGCCGACATCGGGCTTCCCGTCTATCGTCGAATCGGGCGACTGGTCGAACCTGCGCTATCTCGTGCTGCCCTGCATCACGCTCGCGGCGCCGAACTCCGCGCTCATCATCCGGCTCACGCGATCGAGCATGCTCGACGTCGCACGCGCGGACTACGTCAAGACCGCGTGGGCGAAGGGACTCTCGGAGGGCTCCGTCACGATGCGGCACATCTTCCGCAACTCGCTGATCTCGGTCGTCTCGGCGCTCGGGTTCACGTTCGTCGCGCTGCTCGCGGGCACGGTCGTCACGGAAACGGTCTTCTCGCTTCCCGGCGTCGGGCGGCTCGTGGTGGAGTCGCTGCTGCGGCGGGACTACCCCACGATCCAGGGCGTCATCCTGATCGTGGCCTTCGTCTACATGCTCGTCAACCTTCTCGTGGACCTCTCGTTCGCGATCCTGGATCCGCGGATCCGGTATTCGTAGGAGGGCGCGGACGATGAATATTCTCGCCGTCTTCGCCCGCCGCAAAATCGCGCTCTTCGGGCTCGCGGTCATCGGCGTGATGCTCGCCTTCGCGATCTTCGCCCCCCTGATCGCGACGATGGATCCGCAGGAGATGAACCCCGTGGACAAGCTCACGCCGCCGAACGGAATCTATCTGTTCGGAACGGACAACTTCGGGCGCGACATCTTCAGCCGCGTGGTCTACGGCGCGCGGGCCAGCCTGCTCGGGTCGACCGGAGTCATTCTCTTCTCGATGACGCTCGGCGTCCTGACCGGCGTCGTGGCGGGGTACTTCCGGCGCGTCGAGCCGTGGCTCATGCGTCTCGTCGACGTCCTCATGGCCTTCCCGCCGCTGCTGCTCGCGCTCGTTCTCGTCTCCATCCTCGGGCGCGGCATGATCAACGTGATCGTCGCGGTCGGGGCGACCTACCTGACCCGGACGACGCGAATCGTCTACGGCCTCACGCTGAAGGTCCGGGAGGAAGCCTACGTCGAGGCCGCGGTCTCCTCCGGAACGAGAGTTCGGGACATCATCCTGCGGCACCTCCTGCCGAACATGATGTCGCCGATCATCGTCCAGGCCACGTTCACGTTCGCGTTCTCGCTGCTCGACATGGCCGCGCTCGACTTCCTCGGACTCGGCATCCCGCCGTCCATCCCGAGCTGGGGGAACATGCTCAGCGAGGGGCGGATGTACATCACGCGCGCGCCGTGGCTGCTGACGTTCCCCGGGATGTGCATCGTCCTGACCGTCCTTGCGTTCAACCTCGCGGGCGACGTCCTCCGCGACCGGCTCGACCCGCACTTCCGGTCGCGCATCGAGGGGGTGTGACCGTGGCGGACGAACGAAACGACGTCCTTCTCGACCTCCGCGACGTCCGGGTCCGCTTTCCCGGCCCGAAGCCCGTCTATCCCGTCGACGGCGT
>ERZ1645187.3017-NODE-3017-length-14392-cov-7.031039_pt1 | contig 14392 bp, 15 predicted proteins | sample MGYA00575352_ERZ1645187 | MGnify/ENA primary metagenome ERZ1645187 (study PRJEB40837, sample SAMN11349314) | freshwater sediment metagenome | isolation source: river sediment | host: Sediment | place: India: Wazaribad , New Delhi | collected 2017-02-21 ...
GAAGCCCAGAACGCGGGCGCCGGGTCGGCCACGGCCAGCACCGCGGGCGGCGCGGGCGCGGCGGGCGGGGTGGGCGACAGCAGGAACCCCAGAGCCGTCGGCGCGCGCGACAAGGCGGCGGCCAGTGCGGCGGTCACCGGCTGGGCGGGGTCGCAATCGCCGGCAAAGACGATGTCCCAGCCCACGGCGGCCGGTTCGGCCCGCGCGATCGCCGCCGCCAGCCGGGCCGAGGCGGCGCGGGTCCAGGGCGCGCCCGTGTCGTCCGTCTCGCCGATGTCGACGACCACGACCGGGGGGCCAGCGGGCGCGGGCGGCGGCACCAACCGCACCATCGCATCCAGCCCGCGCTCCTGCCAACGGACCAATGCGGGGGGTGACCACCACAGCGCCAACGCCGCCACAACCGACAGCCCCAGCACCACCGCCAGCGGCACGGGACGCAAGGGTGGGCGGTCAGTCATCCGCCGCCGCTTCGTCGCGCAGGCGGTCGGGGTCGCAGCGCCAGACCCCGCCGCCTTCGTCGCGCAACAGCCCCTCTTCGCGGAATTCCTGCAGCACCCGGTTCACCTTGGGCCGGCTGGCCCCCAGCATCGCGGCCAGCTCTCCCTGGCTGACCTGCAGGCGCAGCGCGGCATCCGGCGGGATGTCTTCGCCGTTCAGCTGGGCCAGCGCGAACAGGAAGAACCGCGCCACCCGCGCCCGCAATTGATACAGCGCGATGGATTCCAGCTGCCCGGTGGTGTCGCGCAGCATCGCCGACAGATGCGCCAGCGCGGCCTGGTTCAGATCGGGGTGGCGGGCGGCGATGGCGCGGAACTCGGCACGGGTGAGCACATGGCCCAGCGTCGGCTCGGCCGCGGTGGCGTCGGCTGACCGCGGCTCGGCGTCGAACAGCGCCAGTTCGCCCAGCATCTCGCCGGGGCCGGCCTGGCGCAGCACCAGCTCGCGCCCCGCCGGCGTGGTCAGCACGATGCGCACCCGCCCGCTTTCCAGCGCGACCAGCCAGTCGCCCGGATCGCCGCGCTGAAAGATCATCTCTCCGGGCGACCAGCGGCGCGTCTGGGCGGCGGCGGCGATGGCGTCCAGCGCCTCGGGCGGAAGCGGCGCGAACATGCGAAAGGATTTCCAGAACGCCCGTGCCGCCACCGTGGTGCCCCCCACCCGAACAGGCCCTAGCCGCGTTGCAGCCCGACCAGGGCAAAGGCCGCCGCGATCCGCGGCGCCTTCCATTGCGCCACCTCGGACGGCGGGCCGCCGGCCAACATGTCGACCCCGTCGCCCGCCCGCAGCCGGCGGGTGACGCCCGCATTCGTCACCGTGACCTGACCGCGGTCGACAAAGACGGTGCCCGCGATGCCCTTGGAGGGGCCAAAGAAGAACCGCGTGCCACGCACGCCGATCTGGCCGAATTCGGTCTGGAAGGTCAGGTCCACCGGCGGCAGGCCGTCGTCGCGGTCGAAGACGATGGCGCCGCCCAGAGTGATCGTGCCGCCCACATCGGCCAGATAGCGGTCGATGGTCACCTCGGTCTCGGGGCCCATGTTGATGAAGGTTTCGGTGTTCAGCTTCAGCTGCGCCACGGCCGCCGCGCCGATGCGGACGCGGTCGCCCTCGGCCAGCATTGCGCCCACCGCCAGCGGCACCTGCGCGCCGCCGTGGTCCAGCCGGCCACTGCCGACCAGCCGGGTCGTCGTGCCGATGCCGTCCTGCGCCATCAGGCGGGCGGGCAACAGGGCAAGCGGGGCGGCAAGGGCGGCGCGGCGGCTGATCTGCGGCATGGCGGCGGGAAATTCCGGTGCGTGCTGAAAGGGTTCGCCCAGCCTAGCAGGTCGGCCCCCATCGGGCAACGCGGGCGTTCAGCCGCCCGCCATCAGCGCCTGCAACACCGCCAGCGCCTCGGGGCTGTCCCAGGCGGCATCGCCGATCAGGCGGCCCACCTCCTGCCCCTCGGGGTTCAGGATCACCGTCACCGGCAGGCCGGCGATGCCCATCTGCCGCGCCATCAGCCCCTTGGGGTCGCGCAGCGAGGTCAGGTGTACAATCGCGGCTTCGTCCCAGAACCGGGCGATGTTTTCGGGCGCATTGCGCCCGGTGGCGACCGGCACCACCGCCAGGTCCGGCATCGCGGCTTGCAGGCGGTCCAGGCTGGGCATTTCCGCCCGGCAGGGGGCGCACCAGGTCGCCCAGAAGTTCACCAGAACCCAACGCCCCTTGTGGTCGGCCAGGCTGGCCTCGGCATCGTCCAGCGTCACCAGCGCGGCCTCGGGCAGCGGCTGGGGGTCCGACAGCGTCAGCTTGGCCATGTCGCCGGTCAGCAGCGCCGACAGATCCTGCGCCAGCCCCGGGTTTGCACCAAGCGCAAGGCCCGTATAAAGAACCGCCAGAAGTTTCCTCACGCCCCGATCCCTTTCCCGAAGGCCACCCCGATGACCGCTTCCGACAAGACCCAGACCGCCAACCAGATGTGGGGCGGGCGCTTTGCCGAAGGGCCGGATGCGATCATGCAGGCGATCAACGCCTCGATCGGGTTCGACCAGCGGCTTTACGCGCAGGACATAGCCGGCTCGCGCGCCCATGCCGCCATGCTGGCGGCGACGGGCATCCTGACGGATAGCGATGCGAAGGCCATCGGGGAAGGCCTTCTCACGGTGTTGTCAGAAATCGAGGGCGGGCAGTTCCGGTTCAAGGTCGAGCTGGAGGACATCCACCTGAACGTGGAATCCCGCCTGACCGAGATCGTGGGCGAGGCCGGCAAGCGGCTGCACACCGGGCGCAGCCGCAACGACCAGGTGGCGGTGGATTTCCGGCTGTGGGTCCGCGACCAGTGCGATGCGGCGATATCCGGGCTGACCGGGCTGATGCGGGCCTTCGTCGCGCAGGCCGAATCCGGGGCCGATTGGGTGATGCCGGGCTTTACCCACTTGCAAACCGCCCAGCCGGTGACCTGGGGCCACCACATGATGGCCTATGTCGAGATGTTCGCCCGCGACCGCAGCCGGTTCGAAGACGCGCGGAAACGGATGAACGAATGCCCGCTGGGCGCGGCGGCGCTGGCGGGCACCGGGTTCCCCATCGACCGGCACATGACGGCCAAGGCCCTGGGGTTCGACCGGCCGACGGCAAACAGCCTGGATTCGGTCAGCGACCGCGACTTCGCGCTGGAGTTCCTTGCGGCCTCCTCGATCTGCGCCATGCACCTCAGCCGCTTTGCCGAGGAACTGGTGATCTGGTCTTCGGCGCAGTTCCGGTTTGTCCGCCTGTCGGACAAATGGACCACCGGCAGCAGCATCATGCCGCAAAAGAAGAACCCCGACGCGGCGGAACTGCTGCGGGCGAAGCTGGGGCGCATCCTGGGGGCGACGGTGGCGCTGTTCACCGTGATGAAGGGGCTGGCGCTGACCTATTCCAAGGACATGCAGGAAGACAAGGAACAGGTCTTTGACGCCGCCGATTCCCTGATGCTGGGGCTGGCCGCGATGACCGGGATGGTCGGCGACATGACTGCCAACCGCGACACCCTGAAGGCCGCCGCGGCCAGCGGCTTTTCCACCGCGACCGACCTGGCCGACTGGCTGGTGCGCGCCCTGAACCTGCCGTTCCGCGAGGCTCACCACGTCACCGGCACGCTGGTCGCGCTGGCCGAAAAGAAGGGCTGCGACCTGCCAGAGCTGTCGCTGACCGAGATGATGGCCGTGCATCCGGGCATCACGCAAGAGGTGTACTCCGTGCTGGGGGTGGAAAACTCGGTCCGGTCGCGGATGAGCTATGGCGGAACCGCGCCCGACCAGGTGCGGGCGCAGATCGCGCGCTGGAAGGCGTTGCTGAAATAGGGGATGCTTGCGCCGTCCGCCCCGCCCGCGACCGGAGAGTGACGATGCTGCGCAAGCTGCCTGCCCTGCTGCTGCCCTTGGCGCTGGCCGCCTGCGTCGGACCCGAGGTCGGCGCCGACATCTCGGTCGGGCCCTATGGCGCCAAGGTGCGGCCGTCGATCTCGGCCGGGCTTGAGGGCGGCGGCACCATCACCTACACGCCCTGAGGTTTCCCATGCGCCTTGCCACCCTGGCCGTCCTGACCCTTCTCGCCGCCTGTGGTGCCGACGGCCCACCCGTTCCGCCCGGCAAAGCCGCCACCGCCCCCGGCCTGTCGATCAGCGGGCAGGCAAAGATCGGCATCGTCGGCAACTGATCCTCGTCGTCGCATTTCATGCGCTCCTCGGGGCGGCATCCTGCGACGAAAAGCCGAAGGCGCATGAGGAGCCGCGATTGAAGCGCGCAGGCCGCGTGGTATAGAGCGGGCGATCAGCGCAGGGGCAGGCATGGACCATTTTCTCTACAAGGGCGGCATCCTGCATGCCGAAGGCGTGGCAATCCCGGAAATCGCCGCCGCCGTGGGCACGCCCTTCTACGTCTACTCCACCGCCACCCTGACCCGGCATTTCCGCCTGTTCACCGAGGCCCTCAGCCCCCTGCCCCACCTCGTCTGCTTTGCCATCAAGTCGCTGTCGAACGTGGCCGTGCTGAAGGTGCTGGGCGATCTGGGTGCGGGGATGGACGTGGTCTCGATCGGCGAATACCTGCGCGCCCGCGCCGCCGGCGTGCCGGGCGACCGGATCGTGTTTTCCGGCGTCGGCAAGACCCGCGCCGAGATCCGCGCCGCGCTGGAGGGCGGCATCCGCCAGTTCAACGTCGAATCCGAACCCGAGATGCGGGCGATTTCCGAGATCGCGGTCTCGATGGGCAAGGTCGCCCCCATCGCGATCCGGGTGAACCCGGACGTCGATGCCAGGACCCACGAAAAGATCGCCACCGGGAAATCCGAGAACAAGTTCGGCATCCCCATCGCCAAGGCCCGCGTCGCCTATGCCGAGGCCGCCGCCCTGCCCGGCCTGCGCATCGTCGGCGTCGATGTCCACATCGGCAGCCAGCTGACCGAACTTGCCCCGTTCGAGGCCGCCTTCCAGAAGGTGCGCGAGCTGACGCTTTCCCTGCGCGCCGATGGCCACCAGATCACCCGGCTGGACCTGGGCGGGGGCCTCGGCATTCCCTATGCCCGCTCGAACGAGGCCCCGCCGCTGCCCACCGACTATGGCGCGATGATCAAGCGCACCCTGGGCGACCTGGACGCGGAAATCGAGATCGAGCCGGGGCGGCTGATTTCCGGCAACTCGGGGCTGCTGGTCGCCTCGGTCATCTACGTCAAGAACGGCGAGGGGCGCGATTTCCTGATCCTCGATGCCGCGATGAACGACCTTGTCCGCCCCAGCATGTATGGCGCGCATCATGACATCATCCCGGTGGTCGAAGGCACGCCTGGCGACCCGACGCACCCCTTCGACGTGGTCGGCCCGGTCTGCGAGACCGGCGACACCTTTGCCAAGGCGCGCGAACTGCCGTTGATGGCCGAGGGCGACCTGGTCGCTTTTCGGTCGGCCGGCGCCTATGGCGCGGTGATGGCCAGCGAGTACAACAGCCGCCCGCTGATTCCCGAAGTGCTGGTCCACGGGGATCACTATGCCGTCATTCGGGAAAGGCCGACCTTTGACGAAATGATTTCGCGGGATAGACTTCCCGAATGGCTGTGACGCGCCGTCCGGCCAGCCGAGGCGCCCGATGACCCTGAATGCCCCGACCGAGACGCTGAAACGCCTGGTCTGGCCGCTGCGCCTGACGCTGGCGGGGCTGTGGGCCGAGCGCATCGCGCGGGCCTTCTGGCCGCTGTGGACGCTGGTCCTTCTGACCTTCTCGGCGCTGGCCTTCGGGGTGCAGGACCTGGGGCCGATCCTCTGGGTGCAGATCGCCGCCGGCGTGGTGGCGGTCGTTGCACTGGCGGCGCTGGCCTGGGGCTGGCGGCAGTTCCGCAGGCCGACGCGCGGCGACGCGCTGGCCCGGCTGGACGCCACCCTGCCCGGCCGCCCGCTGGCGGCGCTGGCCGATACGCAGGTCATCGGCACCGACGACCCGGCCTCGCTGGCCGTGTGGCGGGCGCACTTGCGCCGGATGGCCGACCGTGCCGCGCAGGCAAAGCCCGTCGCGCCCGACCTGCGGCTGTCGTCGCGCGACCCCTACTCGCTGCGCTATGTGGCGCTGACCGCCGCCGTCATGGCGGCGCTGTTCGGCAGCTTCTGGCGGGTCTCCTCGGTCGCCGGCATCGCCCCCGGCCCGGCCGAGGCGGCGGGCGGCGGCCCCTCGTGGGAGGGCTGGGCGCAGCCCCCCGCCTATACCGGCAAGCCTTCGGTCTACCTGTCGGACGTGACCGCGCCGACGCTGGACCTGCCGGTCGGCACCCGCATCCAGATCCGCCTTTACGGCGAGCCGGGGGCGCTGTCGGTCGACCAGACCATCGCCCAGGTCGCGCCGCAACCGGCCTCGGCCGAACCCGCGCCGCCCGCGCCCGAAGGGATGGCGGGCCTGACCGACCTGACCGTCAGCCAGTCGGGCCGGCTGGAAATCACCGGCCCCGGCGGGCGGGAATGGCAGATCACCGCCATCCCCGACGGCATGCCCGCGATCGAGGTCTCGGGCGACATGACGCGCGAGGCCGACGGCACCTTCAAGCAGGGCTTCACCGCCAGCGACGATTACGGCGTCGTTGCCGGCCGGGTCACGATCACGCTGGACCTGGCCGCCGTCGACCGCCGCCACGGCCTGACCGTCGACCCCGAGCCGGTCGCGCCGGTCCTGCTGGACCTGCCGATGCCGATGAAGGGCGGGCGGCAGGAGTTCACCGAGATGCTGGTGGACGACCTGTCCAAATCGGTGCTGGCGAACCTGCCGGTGACCATGGTCTTTGCCGCCACCGACGCCGCGGGCCAGGCCGCCGAAAGCGCGCCCTATTCGGTGCTGCTGCACGGTCGTCGGTTCTTTGACCCAATGGCGGCCGCGGTGATCGAACTGCGCCGCGACATCCTGTGGAACCGGGTCAACGCCCCCCGCACGGTCGAGATCCTGAAAGCGGTGTCGCACCGGCCCGAAGACTTCCTGCGCTCGGACCGCGCCGCGCTGCATCTGCGGGTGGCGCTGCGCGAGCTGGAAAAGATCCAGGACAGCATGACCACCGAACAGCGCGACGCCATGGCCGAGACGCTGTGGGCCATCGCGCTGATGTTCGAAGAGGGCGACCTGTCCAGCGCGATGGAGCGGTTGCAGCGCGCCCAGGACCGGCTGGAAGAGGCGATCCGCAACGGCGCCTCGCCCGAGGAAATCGACCAGCTGATGAAGGAACTTCAGCAGGCGATGCGGGATTATACCCAAGAGCTGGCCGAAGAGGCGCAGCGCAATCCCGAAGGCGCACCGCAGGGCGGCGAGGGTCAGGAAATCACCGGCGACATGCTGCAACAGATGCTGGATGAGATCGAGCGCCTGATGCAAGAGGGCAAGACCGCCGAGGCGATGGCGCTGATGGAACAGCTGCGCCAGCTGATGGAGAACATGCAGGTCACGCAGGGCCAGGGTCAGGGCCAGGGCGAAGGCCCGATGCAGGACCTGGGCGAGACCCTGCGCGACCAGCAGGACCTGTCCGACGACGCCTACCGCGACATGCAGCAGGGCCGGGGCGGCGACCAGGGCCAGGAACCGGGTCAGGACGGCGACCAGCCCGACGAGGGCGACCTGGCCGAACGCCAGCGCGACCTGCGCGAGCGTCTGGGCGACTTGCAGGACCAGCGCCTGCCGGGCGATGGCGGCGAACAGGGCGAGGCCGGCCGCGACGCGCTGGACCGCGCCGAAGACGCCATGCGCCAGGCCGAACGCGCGCTGGAAGAGGGCGACCTGGACGGAGCGCTCGACCATCAGGCCGACGCGATGGAGGCGATGCGCGAGGGCATGCAGGAATTCGGCGAGGCCCTGGCCGAGGAAAACCGCGACGGCCAGGAGAACGGCGGCACCCAGGAGGCCGGCCGCGCAGACCCCGAAGGCCGCGACCCGCTGGGCCGCGAACCCGGCGATGCTGCCCGCATCGGCAGCGACCGCAACATGGTGCAGAACGACCCCGACAAGCGCGCGCAGGACCTGCTGGACGAAATCCGCCGCCGCTCGGGCGAGGCGGGGCGCCCGGCCGAGGAACTGGATTACCTCAAGCGCCTCCTGGACATGTTCTAGTCGGCGGCGCCGTCAGGCCTCGCCGCCGGAAATCGCCTGGGTGGCCGATTTCATCAGGTCGTTCAGCCACAGCCGCAGCCCGTCGACAAAGGCGACATAGCCGTTCAGCGCGCTCTCCAGCGCCGGGAACTGCGCCGCCAGCCGCTGCGCGGCCACATAGACCACGGCGGCCACGATGAACAACAGGAAGACCAGGAAGAACCCGCTGCGGAAGCTGCTGCGGCCGCGCGTCAGGTCGGGCAGCGCGTCGATCTCGGCATCGGGGTCCATGCCTTCGCCGGGCTGCAGGGTCGAGTTGATCTCCTCGACATCGGGCAACAGGTCGCGGCGCGCGGCGGGGCGGGGCGGCTCGGGCGGGGGGGCGTCGGGGTCCTCGCCCTTCAGCATCGCCAGACGCCGCTGGGTGGCGGTCAGGGCGGCAGCCGGGGTTGTGGCATCGACACCCAGGTCGGGTTGCACCTGCATCTGGCTGTCGGCCTCGGCCTGCATCGCGCCGGCCTTGCGCGCCTCAAGGCGGCGGGCCTCTTCCTCGCGCTCGGCCTCTTCGCGCAGGATCGACAGAACGCTGTCGTCCAGTTCGCGCCGGGGCGGCGCGCCGGCAGGGGCGGGTTCGGCCTCCGGGGTCGCAGCGGCCACGGGGGCGGCAACCGCCTCTTTCAGCAGGGCCGCCAGCGCCGCGTCGGTGTCATCCGGCGCAGCGGCGGACGCGGCGGCAACCGGAGCCTCTTCGGGCACCGGACCTTCGGCGATGGCGGGTTCAACCGGGGCTTCGGGAAAGACTTCGGCCGCCGCGACAGCCCGGGCCACGGCCGCGACCGCGTCTTCGGCCGGCGCCTCGGCCGCTGCGGGCGCCACGGGCAGGTCATCGCCGAACAGCGCGGCCTCTTCCTCGGCCGCGATCTCGGCCTCGGGGCGCATCTGGAACCAGCCGTGGCCGCAGTTCGAACACTGGACGTCGCGCCCGCCTTCGGGAATGGCGTCGTCCGGCACTTCGTACTTTGCATCGCAGTTCGGGCACGTCAGCCGCATTCATTGTCCCCCAAGCCCGAAGCACAGGTCTGCGCCGGTTCTATCAACCATGCCCGGCCTGTCCAAGGCTTTGTCGCCGGCTCTTGTATAATGGTTAATCGTCGTGCGATTGAAACCACAACCCTTCCAGTCCATTGTCGGGGCCGGACCGCAGCCAGCATCGGGTGAAACCGGGTGATCGCCTTCGAGAATGCAGCCTACAACTATGGCGGAGGCGAGCTTCTGTCCGAGGTCAGCCTGCGCCTGGCGCCGGGGTCGTTCCATTTCCTGACCGGGCCTTCGGGCGCCGGCAAGACCACCTTCCTGAAACTGGCCTATGCCGAGCTGATGCCCACCTCGGGCCATGTCACCATCTTTGACCGCGAGGTGCGCAGCCTGTCGCGCGACGACATCGCGCGCACCCGGCGGCGCATCGGCGTGGTGCATCAGGACGTGCAGTTCCTGGATCACCTGCCGCTGGCGGCGAACGTGCAACTGCCGCTGACCGTGTCAGGCAAGACCGGCGACACCCGCGACCTGACCGACCTTTTGACCTGGGTGGGCCTGGGCCATCTGGCCGATGCGCGGCCGCCGTCGCTGTCGGGCGGCGAACGGCAGCGCGCGGCGCTGGCGCGGGCGATTATCATGGGGCCCGACGTGATCCTGGCCGACGAGCCCACCGGCAACGTCGACTGGGAGATGTCGCTGCGCCTGCTGGCCCTGCTGGTCGAGCTGAACCGGATGGGCAAGACGATCCTGGTCGCCACCCACGACCTGAACCTGATCCGCCAGGCCAAGAACCAGGTGCCGGCCCGCGTGCTGCGGATCTCGAAGCGGCGCATCCAGCTGGCGGGGGCCGACCTGTGAGCCTGCCCGCCCCGCTGCGCCGCCTGATCGACGCCGGCCGCCAGGCCGACCGCGTGGTGCCGCCCTCGGGCCACACCGCCTGGCTGACCACCTTCACCGCCGGCGCGATGACCTTCCTTTGCGTCTTTGCGCTGGCCCTGTCGCTGGCCTCGGGGCGGCTGGCCAGCCGCTGGTCCGACGCGCTGGCGCGCACCGCGACGATCCGCCTGTCGGCCCCGCCCGAACAGGTCGAGGTACAGACCGAGGCGATCCTGGCCCTGCTGGCCACCACGCCCGGCATCGCCAGCGCCCGCGCCCTGTCGGACGACGAGGCGCGCGCCCTGCTGGAACCCTGGTTCGGCCCCGACCTGCCGCTGGAGGCGCTGCCGATCCCGCGGCTGATCGAACTGGTCGAAGGCGACCCCGGCTATGACGGCGAGGGCCTGCGCCAAAGGCTGGCCGCCGAAGCGCCGGGCGCCGTGCTGGACGACCACACCCGCTGGCGCCGACCTCTGGCCGAGGCCGCGGGCCGGCTGCGCCTCTTGGGCTGGCTGTCGATCGCACTGATCGGGGCGACGATGGCGGCGATGATCACGCTGGCCGCCAATGCCGCGCTGGCCGCCAATGCGCAAGTGATCCGCGTGCTGCGGCTGGTGGGGGCGCGCGACAGCTACATCGCCCGCGCCTTCGTGCGCCGGTTCACCCTGCGCGCGCTTGGCGGGTCGGCCGCCGGCGCAGCCCTGGGGTTGATCGGCGTCGCCCTGCTGCCGCGCGCCGATGCGGCCGGGGGCTTTCTCACCGGGCTTGGCTTTACCGGCTTCGGCTGGCTCTGGCCCTTCGTCCTTCCGCCGTTGGCGGCCGTCGTGGCCTTTGCCGCCACCCGCCGCGCGGCCTTTCGCAAGCTTCGGGAACTGCCATGATCATCCTGCAATGGATCCGCTCGGTCATCTTCATCGCGGTGATGTACCTGTCGATGGCGGTCTTGGCCCTGGTCTTCCTGCCCTGGGCCCTCTTGTCGAAAGAGGGCGCGATCACCGCCGCCCACACCTATTGTCGCTGGGTCCGCTTTACCGCCCGGGTGATCTGCGGCCTGCGCTCCGAAGTGCGCGGCACCCCGCCCACCGGCGAGGTGGTGGTGGCCGCCAAGCATCAAAGCTTCTTCGACATCATCATCATCTATTCGGCGATGCCCCGGCCCCGATTCATCATGAAGCGGGAACTGATCTATGCCCCGATCCTGGGGCAATATGCGCTGCGCATGGGCTGCATCCCGGTCGACCGCGGCAAGCGCGGCGCCGCGGTCCTGAAGATGAAGCAGGACGTGGCCCGCGGCGCCGCCGATCCCGGCCAGCTGATCATCTATCCGCAGGGCACCCGCGTGGCGCCGGGGGCGACCCGGCCCTACAAGGTGGGCACCGGGCTGTTGTATGAACAACTTGGCCAGCCCTGCGTGCCGGTCGCCTGCAACGTGGGCGTGTTCTGGCCCAAGCGCAGCCTGTTGCGGAAACCGGGGCTGGCCGTGGTGGAGTTCCTGCCCGCCATCGCCCCCGGCCTGCCGGTGGCCGAGTTCATGACCCGGCTTGAGGCCGAGGTCGAAGGCCAGTCCAACCGCCTGATGGCCGAAGCCGGGTTCCGCGCCTGACGGCCTTGGCGCCAAGGCTCGTCGATGACTTCGTCACTCCTCGCCACCGCAACCGACGAAAAGACGAAGTCGCATGAGGAGGGATCGTGCCGCCAGCGGAAACGGTGCTCAACTCAACGGACAATCGGTCACGTCAAGGTCCACCGCCAGCCGCGCCGTCGGCCCGTAGGCCAGGCCCGAGACGTTGATGTAAAGCGCGCCCCTGTCGGTGAAGATATCGGCATCCGTCACAGCCATGGTGGTGAAGGCCGGGTCAACCTTCCAGCCCGCAAACAGCGCGCAATCGGTTTCGAACCGCAGCACATAGCCGTTGAAGCCGGCATCGTAGAACCAGCCTTGACCGGCGGCGGGGTAGGTGACCTCGACCCTGGTCGGCCCGATCTGCACCTGCGCCGGAACGATCTCCAGCCCGCCGGTCAGGCCCTCGGGCTCCAGCCCGAACTCGACGCCCGCGCCCACCGTCACGGTGCGACCCCGCGCCTGCAGGACGGGCTGCGCCGGAGCGTCCCAGGTCATCACGGTAAAGGTGACCAGCCGTCCCTCCAGCGTGCCCGCCGCGGCCGGATTGGCCAGCAGCGCCAGCGCCAGCCCCCGGATCATGCGAATTTCAGTGCCACGATCCCGGCCAGGATCAGAAGCACGCCCGTCACCCGCATCGCATTGACCGGCTCTTGGAACAGGAACACGGCGGCAACGGCGGTGCCGATCGCCCCGATCCCCACCCAGACCGCATAAGCGGTGCCCACCGGCAGGCTTTTCATCGCGACCGACAGCAGCCAGAACGACCCAAGCGCCAGCACGATCGTCACGACCGAGGGCCAGAGCCGGGTGAACCCGTCGGAGTACTTCAGCCCCAGGGCCCAGCCCGTCTCCATCAGCCCGGCGATGGCGACGATGACCCAGGGGTTCACGCCGCCAGCCCCTTGGACCCCATCGACAGGAACTTTTCCCGCCGGTCACGCACCAGCGCCTCGGGCTTCTTGCCCGACAATTCCTTCAGCATCGCCTCGATGGCCTTGCCGACAGCCTCGACCGTCTCGGCCCGTCCGCGCTGCGCGCCGCCCACGGGTTCCTTCACGATCCGGTCGATCAGGCCCAGCTTCTGCAAGTCCTGCGCGGTCAGCTTCAAGGCCTCGGCCGCCTCGCGCATCTTCTCGGCATCCTTCCACAGGATGCTGGCACAGCCCTCGGGGCTGATCACCGAATAGATCGAATGCTCCAGCATCGCGATGCGGTTCGCGGTGGCAAAGGCCACCGCCCCGCCGCTGCCACCCTCGCCGATCACCACGCAGACCAGCGGAACGCCGATGGCCAGGCATTTCTCGGTCGATCGCGCGATGGCTTCGGCCTGACCGCGTTCCTCGGCACCCTTGCCCGGATAGGCGCCGGGCGTGTCGACCAGGGTGATCACCGGCAGGCGGAAGCGGTCGGCCAGATCCATCAGCCGGATCGCCTTGCGATAGCCCTCGGGGCGCGCCATGCCGAAGTTGCGCTCGATCCGGGTCTTGGTGTCATGGCCCTTTTCATGGCCGATCACCACCACCGGCCGGTCGTTGAACCGCGCCAGCCCGCCCATCACCGCATGGTCGTCGGCAAAGGCCCGGTCGCCGGCCAGCGGGGTGTATTCGGTGAACAGCCCCTCGACGTAGTCGCGGCAATGCGGCCGGTCGGGATGCCGTGCCACCTGGCATTTCTGCCAGGCCGACAGGTTCTTGTAGAGATCGCGCAGCGCGGCTTCCGCCTTGCGGTCCAGCCCCTCGGCCTCGCGCGAGACGTCCATCCCCTCGGAGGTGCGCGCCAGGGCCCGCAGTTCCTCGGCCTTGCCCTCGATCTCGGCAAGGGGCTTCTCGAACTCCAGATAGATCATGGCGCACCTCTCTCGGTCGCGACCTATATGGCCGGGAGGGGGGCAAAGTGCAACTCGGCAAGATTTGCAAGGCGCGCCGGATTGCCGCCTGACGGCGAAGTCTTTCCTCTCGTCGTCGGCCTTCGCCTCCTCCTCGGCGTTGGGGGCGCTTCGCCCCCCAAACCCCCCGAGAGTATTTGCCAAAGAGCAAGCCCGAGGAAATGCCTTCCCCTGCAATTGCTCTTTTCCAAATACTCCGGGGAGCTCGAGGGGCTGGCCCCTCGTCAGCTGACATCCTCCACCCCGCGCAAACGCCAGGGGAAAACGAAAAAGACTTGCGGCGGCAGCCGCGCAATTGCTTCACCGCCCTCAACGCAACAGCCCGCGGCCATGGCCACGGGCTGCGCGTCCTCCCGATTTGCCACGAGGGGCCTCCTCTCCCCTGGATCGCGGCGCGGGTACCTTTTGCGGATCGCCCGGAACCGGGCTTTCCTTGCGGAAAGTCTGCTCAAAGCTGCGTCAGGGTGTCAACGATTCCTCAGGTGCCGGCGATGATCTCGGCTTGCCGCACGATCACCTCGGCCTGCCGCATCGATGCGATGTCCACCAGCCGGCCCTTGTAGACCGCCGCGCCCTGGCCTGCGGCCTTGGCGGCCTCCATCGCGGCCAGGATCTCGCGCGCCTCGGTCACCGCCGCCTCCGACGGCGTGAACACCTCGTTCGCCAGCGCCACCTGTTTGGGGTGGATCGCCCACTTGCCGACCATTCCCAGCGTCGCCGACCGCCGCGCCTGGGCGCGGAACCCTTCGTCGTCCGAGAAGTCGCCGAACGGCCCGTCGACCGGCAGCACCCCATGCGTCCGGCAGGCCGCGACGATGGCCGCCTGCGCCCAGTGCCAGGGGTCGGACCAGTATTTCGCCCCCTCGCGGTGCATGTAGTAGTTTTCCTGCGTGC
>ERZ1645187.3018-NODE-3018-length-14386-cov-17.035448_pt1 | contig 14386 bp, 15 predicted proteins | sample MGYA00575352_ERZ1645187 | MGnify/ENA primary metagenome ERZ1645187 (study PRJEB40837, sample SAMN11349314) | freshwater sediment metagenome | isolation source: river sediment | host: Sediment | place: India: Wazaribad , New Delhi | collected 2017-02-21 ...
TCGTCTTCATCCTCGCCGGCGGGCCGCTGGTCGAGAGCACCCACGGCAACATCGCGTTCACCGCACCGTTGACCGCGATCACCGCGGCGGTCGTCGGAGTGATCCTCAACCTCGCTCTGTTCTTCGGCGGCCACGTGCTGTGGCCCGACGGCTGGAGCGGCCGCTTCGACTGGATCTCGGCGCTGATCGCGCTCGGCGCCGCAGTGGCGCTGTTCCGCTTCCGGATGAGCGTGATCACCGTGATCGCCGCGTCCGGCCTCCTCGGATTGGCGGTGCGCATCGTCCTTTGATGAATGGGCGTCCGACTGTTCGGCACCGATTTCGCGGTTCGTGAGCCTGACGGAAAATTCAGGAAGACTTCAGTACGCGTCGGCAGCCGAGCCACATAGAGTCGTGCGAGCGAGCGTGCGGAGCCGTCATGCGCATCCTGATCATAGAAGACGAGGGCAAGATCGCGGAGGCGCTGAGGCGTGGCTTCGAAGCCGAGCGCTTCGACGTCTCCGTGGCCGGAACGGGAGAAGACGGTTTCTTCCTGATTTCGACCGAGGTGTTCGACATGGTCGTTCTCGATCTCATGTTGCCGGGTCGGGACGGCCTCGAGATCCTGAAGGCACTGCGACAGCGTGGGGGCGCCACGTCGGTGATCATCCTGTCGGCTCGCGATGCGATCGAGGACCGGGTGCGCGGGCTCGATCTCGGCGCGGACGACTATCTCGTCAAGCCTTTCGCCTTCGAGGAACTCCTGGCGCGAATCCGCGCACTTCTCCGGCGCGGCCGAAATCAGGACGTCCTGCGTTTCGTCGTCGCCGATCTCGAAGTCGACCGGGTGACGCGGATGGTCGGCCGCGGCGGTCGTTCGGTCGAACTCACCGCGCGGGAATACGAACTCCTCGACTACCTGCTCCTGCATCAGGGCCGCGTCGTCTCAAGGGAGATGTTGGCCCGCGACGTCTGGCGGGAGGTGGTTCGCGCGACCCCGCTCGACAACGTCATCGACGTCCATATCGCCCGCCTTCGGCGCAAGATCGACAACGGGTATCGTCATCCCCTCATCCATACACTGCGTGGCGTCGGGTTCGTTCTGCAGGAGAAGGCGCCATGACGTTCGCTTGGCGATCTCCGACGCTCAGGATGCGGTTGACCGCCGCATTCGCCTTCGTCTTCGGCGTCTCGCTTCTCGCCTACTCGGTCGGAGTCTATCTGCTCGTTCGGGATCGCCTCGCCGCCGAGGTCGATCGCCGTCTCGATCAAGAGGTCGAATTGGCGGAGCGCAGCCTCGGGACGGACCCGGATGGGCGGATCGTCTGGCGGCACGACCATCACGACGAACCCGACGCGGCGGACCCGACGCGGCTTCCGATCTGGTTCGAGCTTCGCCGTCCGAATGGCGCCCTGGTGCTCGAACGAAGGGAGGGCGGCGGCGAGACCGCGAAGCCGGCGTCGGAACCGTTCGATCCCTCCTCGGAGGGCTATCGCTCTCTCGGCCTGCCGGGACTTGGCCACCTGCGCGTCCTTCAACGATCGATGCGGTTCGCCGATCAGGATCTCATCCTACGCGTCGCGATGCGGACCGACGATGTCGCCCGAGGTCTCGACCTCGTCTTCTGGGTGATGCTGGCCGGGTTGCCGGTGACCCTCGTCCTCGCCGGTGCCGCGGGTCATTGGCTCGCCGGGCGAGGTCTGGCGCCGATCCGGCGCATGGTGGCCGAGGCGGAGAACATCGACGCCGATCGGCTGAATACGCGGCTGCCGGTCTCCGATCCGCGTGACGAGCCCGGACGCCTCGCCGTCGCCTTCAACGGCGTGCTCGCCCGTCTGGAAGCGGCGTTCGCCCAATCGAGACGTTTCACCGCCGATGCGGCCCACGAGCTGCGCACCCCGTTGACGGTGATCCGCAGTGTCGGCGAGATCGGCCTGCGAGAGCCGCACGACGAAGCCGAATATCGCGACATCGTCGGCACCATGCTCGAGGAAGTCGACCGGCTCACCCTGCTCACTTCGACATTGCTCGATCTCACGCGAGCCGAAGGCGGACGCGCGGTTCTGGCGAGCGAGCCGTTCGACCTGCGCGATCTGGTTCGCGACGCCACCGCCCTTCTCGGAGTGCTCGCCGAAGAGCGTGGCCTGCGGATCGAGGTGAATACGCCGGATACGCCGCTCCAGGCGGTCGGCGATTGGACGATGTTGCGCCAAGCGTTGATCAATCTCGTCGACAATGCCGTCAAGCACGCCCCGCCCGGTACGGTGGTGTCCGTCGCCTGCTCCGGCTCGAGCACCGGTCCGGTGATCGCCGTCACCGATCGCGGCGGCGGCATCGCGCTCGAACATCTGCCCCACATCTTCGATCGATTCTATCGGATCGACGCGGACCGCAATCGCAAGAGCGGCGGATTCGGGCTGGGTCTCGCCATCGCGCGCTGGGCGATCGAAGCCCACGGCGGAAGCATAGAGGTCGAGAGCCGTCCCGGCGACGGATGCACGTTCCGGATTCGTCTTCCCGTGACCAGTCTCGCCACGATTCATCCGAGAGGTGGACCATGATCGGCTTGGAAGTGGTCGGGCTCGGACGGTGTCATGGCGACACTCGGGTGCTCGCCGATGTCGACTTCGATCTGCGCCCGGGTGAGATCGTCGGAATCATCGGCCCCAACGGAGCCGGCAAGACCACGTTGATGGAGTGCCTGGTCGGCCTTCAGCCGGCTCGAACCGGCGTGGTCAGGCTCGACGGGATCCCGATCGATCCGGGAGCGCGCAGTGCCGCGATGTTCTATCTCCCGGACGGCATCATGCCGTGGAGCGACCAGCCCGTATGGCGAGTCACGGGGCTCTTTCGCGACATGCATGGATCAGGGCGCGATCGGGAAGTGACCGTGCTGCGCCGGCTCGAACTCGCACCGGTCCTGAGCAAGCGCGTCGGTGAGCTCTCCAAGGGGTATCGTCGACGTCTGCTCCTCGCGTTGGCTCTGCTCACCCCGCAACCGATCCTGATTCTCGACGAACCCTTCGACGGCTTCGATCTGCGCCAGACGCTGCATGTCATGGAGTTGTTGCGGGAGGTCGCGGCGGAACGCGCCCTGCTCTTGTCGATCCATCAGTTGAAGGATGCCGAGCGCATCTGTGATCGCCTGTTGCTGCTCGACGCCGGCCGGCGCCTCGGCTTCGGCACTCTCGCCGACTTGGCCACGCATGCGGGCGCGACGAAACTCGATCTCGAGGAGGTGTTCCTTGGTCTCACGGCTTGAACCGACGACAGGGGCCCGGATTGCTCACCTCTTCGGCCACGAGTTGCGCCGTCTGGCGAGCGGGTGGGCATGGTGGGGCATGCTGCTCGTTCTCGCGCCGCTCGTCGGCTTCGGCTATGTCGAGGCGGTCCGGCTCTACGGCGAGGCGAGCGTCACCGCGCTTCAATCCACCGAACTCGCGCGGGGGTTGACACCTCTCGACGGCATCGCGGTTCCGACCTTCGGGGCCTTCTATCTCGCGACGACATTGCTCTTTCCCTTTGTCGCGATCCGCGCCCTCGGTCAGGACAAGGAGAGCGGCGCACTGAAACTCATCCTCCAATGGCCGCTTCCCACCGCCCTCACGGTCGCGACGAAAGTCCTCGCGGTTCTCGTGGCATGGACCATCGGTCTCGTCGTGCCTCTCTCGGCTCTCGGTCATTGGCTCGTCTCCGGCGGGCATCTCGGGTTCGCCGAGACCGCCAACCTGATCCTCGGCCACGGGCTCTACGCTCTCACCGTCTGCGGAATCGCGTTCTTTGCGGCGGCTCTCACGGAAACGGCCGCATCGGCGGCGATCGTGACACTCGCCATCACTCTCGGGTTCTGGGTCCTCGATTTCGCCTCCGGCTCCGGGCCGGAATGGCTCCGACTGGCCGGCGAACTCTCTCCTACTCAAGCCCTGAAGCAGTTCGAGCGAGGGTTGGTCTCGATACCGCACGTCCTCGGCCTCGCCATGCTGGGCGTCGGGTCGACGGCTCTCGCCTCCCTCGTCCTCTCGCCGGGACTCACGGTGGCGAAGAAGGTGGTTCGCCTGGGCGTCGGGAGTGGCGCATTGGCCCTCGGTCTGGTCCTCGCCTCGGTGGTGTCGGGCTCGGTCGATCTTTCCGACGACCGGCGCAACAGCTTCGATCCTGCCGACGAGGCGGTGCTCCGACAGATGTCGAAGGGGCTCGAGATCACGCTGTTTCTCTCACGAGACGACAGTCGTGCACGCGAGTTCCAGACGAACGTCCTGGCCAAGTTGCGCCGGCTCGTGCCGGGTCTGAAGGTGGTCTGGGGCGACGTGGGGAACACGGGGCCCTTCGGTGCCGCCCACGACGACCGCTACGGTATCGTCACCTACGACTACGGTGGTCGGCGCGTGGAAAGCCGCTCCAACAGCGCGCGGGAGATCTTGCCGATCCTCCACGAGCTCGCATCGGTCACGGTCGTCGCCAGTGATCTCCCGCCCTATCGCGGCTATCCGGCGGTGATCGATCCGACGCCGGCCGGTCTCTGGTTCTACGGCGGATTGCCTGTGCTCGTCCTGCTTCTCGGTTGGCGTTGGTCGCACGGCCGCCGCCTTCCTGCCCATCTTCGCGATCTCTGACGGAGGCTGCCATGCTGAAACGAACTCTACCACTTCTCTTCACGCTCCTGATGTCGTCCGCCGTTCTGGCCGGGACGGTGGACCAGACCTTCGACGGCGAGACCGTCGGTGCGGAACCGAAGTCCTTCGCCGCTGCGGTGGGCAATTGGATCATCGTCGACGAGGGCGGCAACAAGCGGCTTTCGGTCAACGGATCGCGCTGGGCCAAAGGACAGACCTCGGCCGGCCTCGCCGACAAGGCGAGAGCCCTCTATGGCGAGCGCTACGCGGAGTTTCTCGACAACGTCAAGGCCTACGCCTATTTTCCGATCGCCGTGGCCAACGATTTCGGGACCTTTTCGGAGGGCTCCATCTCCGTTCGCTTCAAGGGAATGACCGGCCGCATCGATCAGGCCGCCGGCATCATCTTCGACGTCAAGCCGAACGGCGACTACTTGATTCTGCGGGCCAACTGTCTCGAGGACAATCTGGTTCTGTTCAAGTATGAGCGAGGCTCGCGGTCCTCGGTGAAGTGGATCCGTAACACACCGACCCCGAGCGGGCAGTGGCATGATCTGAAACTCGTCGTCACCGGCAAGAAGATCGAGGGCTGGCTCAACGACAAGCTGTTCCTCACGCACGAACTCTCACGACCGGTCTCGGGTCGGATCGGCCTCTGGTCGAAAGCCGACAGCGTGGTCTACTTCGACGACTATCGGGTCGAAACGACCGGCCAATGATCTACCGGGGAGAATGTGGGAGGGAGAGGCGCCGTGGCCGCCACTCCCTCTGTGCCGAACGTCATCGGGCGAGGGTCCGCGCCCAATAATTTGTTTCGTCTACGGATCGTGAGGTCGAGAGGCGAGTGGAGGCATCCGCCCGGTCATCATTCGATTGACCATATCCTCTCCAGGGGGATAGGGTATCTCATGAGCGAGCGACCCCATCTTCACCGGACCCATCCCGATGTCGTCAAGCGCCTCAAGCGGGCCGACGGACATCTGAGGAGCATCGTCGAGATGATCGAGGCCGGGCGGCCCTGTCTCGACGTCGCCCAACAGCTCCACGCGGTCGAGAAGGCGATTGCCCAGGCCAAGAAGGTCCTGATCCAGGATCATCTCGACAACTGCCTAGAGGAGGTGGTCGGGCCGCTGCCGAGCGAACAACGCCGGCCGATCGACGAATTCAAAGAAATCACCAAATACCTGTGAGGATCGGATGCTGTCCTTCAACGAGCTGATTCAACAGGGGTCGGCGAATGCTTGGCTGTTCGTTCCGAGTGCCATCCTGCTCGGGGCGTTGCACGGGTTGGAGCCCGGCCATTCCAAGACGATGATGGCGGCCTTCATCGTCGCCATTCGGGGAACCGTGACGCAGGCGGTCTTGCTCGGCCTCGCGGCGACGATCTCCCACACGCTCGTCGTCTGGGTCATCGCCGCCGGTGGCATGTATCTGTGGCAGGGCGTCGAAGCCGAGACCTATGAGCCCTATTTCCAGCTCGCCTCCGCCGCCGTCATCATCGCCATGGCGCTGTGGATGCTCTGGCGGACGTGGAGCGACCAGCGCAACGCGGCGGCCGCAGCGGGCGAGCACGACCACGGACATGAGCATGGCGATGGGCATGGTCCGGCGCATGGGGACGAGATCCGGCGGATCGATACGGGTCACGGGGTGATCGCCGTCGAGGTGTTCGAGGTCGGCGTGCCGCCGCGTTGGCGTATCCGCGCCGAAAGCGGGCACGGTTGGGCGGCCGACGAGATCGTGATCGTCACCGAGCGACCGGATGGCGCCCGGCAAGCGTTCACCTTCGTCGACAAGGGGGGCTATCTCGAATCCCTCGATGAAATTGCCGAACCGCACGAGTTCATGGCGCGTGTCAGTCTCGGGCACGGCGGCCACACCCACGACTACGACCTCGCCTTCGTCGAAGGAGAAGGTCACGATCACCTGCATGAGGAACTGCGCGGCCTCGAGGTCAGTGGCAGCGCCTATCAGGATGCGCATGAACTGGCGCATGCCAACGACATCCGTCGCCGCTTCGCCGATCGACGGGTCACGACCTGGCAGATCGTGGTGTTCGGTCTGACCGGTGGTCTGATCCCTTGCCCGGCCTCGATCACCGTGCTGCTGATCTGTCTCCAGTTGAAGGAATTCACGCTCGGCTTCGCGCTGGTCCTCTGTTTCTCGATCGGCCTCGCGCTCACGCTCGTCGCCGTCGGCGCCGCTGCGGCCTTGAGCGTCCGACAGGCGTCGAAACGTTGGTCAGGGTTCGGCGAGATCGCGCGCAAGGCGCCCTATCTCTCCAGCGTCCTGATCATCTCGGTCGGTCTCTACGTCGGTTGGACCGGCTGGATCGGTCTCGTGGCTCACGCAGGGTGACCCCGTGATCGATCTCGCGGTCTACGGCGGGCTGTTCCTTGCCGCCTTCCTCGCCGCTACCATCCTGCCGATGCAGTCGGAGACGGCGTTGGTCGGGGCGCTGCTCGCCGGTGCCCAGCCAGCATGGGTGTTGATCGCGGTCGCCAGCCTCGGCAACGTCCTGGGGTCGATCGTCAACTGGCTTCTCGGGCGCGGTGTCGACCGGTTCCGCCATCACCGCTGGTTCCCGGTGACGGACGAAGGCCTCGATCGGGCTCAGGGGTGGTATCGCCGCTGGGGGAAATGGTCGCTGCTCCTCAGCTGGGCGCCGATCATCGGCGATCCGCTGACGGTGGTCGCCGGCGTCCTGCGGGAGCCGTTTCCGGTGTTCCTGGCCCTCGTGACCATCGCCAAGGTAGGGCGCTACCTCGTCCTCGCGGCCGTGACGCTCGCCTGGACGTGACGGACACGGGCGGGGCATGCCGCCGGCAGTTGATCAGGTCAGGCGATCCGACCGGCCAACCGGTTGAACCAGGCCCGCGTCGGCTGTTCGATCAGTCGGAACGTCACCCACGACACCGCGACGACGGCGACGAGGTAGACGACCGAATAGGCATCGTTCAGCAAACTCTGGCCGAGATCGATGTTGGAGTGAGGGTAGAGAGCCCCTTCGTGCGGTTCGCCGATGTCGATGCCGATCATCCTGGCGATGAAGACGGGAGCTTTGTTGAAGACGAGGCTCACCAACAACGCCGTCATGTAGATCGAATAGGAGAGTTCGCCGAGGAGCAGGCCGACCTTCGTCGTCAACAGACGGGAAACACGGCCCTTCTCGTAGGCGAAGACGAGGACCAGCATCGAAAACACCAAAGGGGCGAAGAGCGTCCACGTGGTGCGACCGGAAGCGGCGACGAAGACGACGGCGACCGTGATCACGAGACATTCGAGGACGGTCGCGGCAGCGACACCGGGGACGAAGACCGTCCCGAACGATCGCCACGTGGCGAAGGCGAGGACGCCGGCGAAGAAGCCTGCGAGGCAGCGTGCCATCCCGTATTCGAAGGTGGTGTCCATCGCCGTCGGAGAATGCATGGCGACGATCGCCAACCCGGCCGCCACGAGGAGGGGGGCGGCGACGACCACGGTTCTGCGCCCCCCGAAGCAGAGGAGCGCGAAAACCAGATAAGTCCAGAATTCGGTCGAGATCGACCAAGCGGGTGAGTTCCACGATGTATAGTCGGTCACCCCGAGCGCTTGGATCAGCAGGAAATCCCAGGCGATGGTCATCGGCGCTCTGCCGTCGGTGAAGGCGGTGCCGGTGTCGCCCTTCGAAAAGCCCATGGCATACTTCACGCACTCCACGGCGACGAAGGCCGCGAGCATCGCCGCATGGAGCGGCCAGAGCCGCCCGAACCGTCGCAGGACGAAGGCGAGCGTCGCACGCGGCGAGCCGAGGCGGTCCCCATAGGCACCGGCGATGACGAAGCCCGAGAGGACGAAGAAGAAGTCGACGAACAGCCAAGCGTTCTGCACGAAAGACAGGGAGTGCAATTCACCACCGACTTCGATCCGATAGAGCGCGACGAGCACGGCGGCGATCCCGCGCCATGCGTCGAGGGCGACGAATCTCCCGGTCGAAGGCCCGTTCATCTCGTTCGACCTCGTCCGCTCGCCGCTTGGAGCGACGATACTTTTCGATCGATCTGCCGTCCCGATGCATACGCTTGCTCGAGACGGCTCGCAACGCGATCGACGGATGTCGGTAACCGATGACAAGCGGAACCCACCCTGCTCGGTGGTGCCGAAGTCGACCGCGTCCTTCTCCTCAGGTGGTGGTGACGAGGAGTTTGTCGATCCGGCGTCCGTCCATGTCGACGACCTCGAAGCGCCAGCCTTCGAAGTCGAAGTGATCGCCGGCTTCGGGAATGCGTCCGAGACGCGCGAGCGCGAATCCGGCGACGGTGTGAAAACCTCCTTCGTCCGGTGGCGCCCGCAGGCCGAGACGTGGCCACAGATCGAAGGCCGAGGCCATGCCGTCGACGAGGAGCGAGCCGTCGTCCCGGGTCACGACGTCGGGATCTTCGCCCTCGATTTCGGGAAGGTCGCCGGCGATGGCCGACAGCAGGTCGGTCTGGGTCACGACGCCGTTCATGGTTCCGTATTCGTCGACGACGATCGCCAGACGGACCGGCGCCTTCTTGAACTGATCGAGCACGCGGAAGATCGACGTGCTCTCGTGGACCGACAGCGGCTCCCGCAGGATCGCCAGCGGGTCGGGTGGTTGGCCGTCGAGGGCCTGATCGAGCAGTTCCTTCTTCAGGACCATGCCGAGCGGTTCGTCGATGTCGCCGCGCCCCACGAGCAATTGCTCGTGGCGACACTCGCGGATCGAGCGCACCATCTCGTCGCGACCGTCGCCGACATCGACCCAGTCGACCTCGCGGCGCGGTGTCATGATGTCGGCGATCGGGCGATCACCGATGTTGAAGACGCGTTGGACCACTTCCTGTTGGGCCGCGTCCAAGAGACCGCCCTCGTGACTGGCGGCGACGATCAGTTTCAATTCCTCGGCCGAATGCAGCGTTTCTTCTCCCGATCCGGGCTTCAGGCCGACCGCCCGGAGCACGAGGTTGCCGAGGCCGTTGAGGGCGAGGATCGCCGGGCGGAACAGAAACAGGAACATGCCGAGTGGGCGGACCACCCAGAGGGCCGTCACTTCGCTGCGTTGGAGCGCCAAACTCTTGGGTGCCAGTTCGCCGAGCACGATGTGGAGAGCCGTGATCACGCCGAAGGCGACGGCGACGGCGATCGCGTGCGATCCACTTCGCGCCATGGCCTCCGGAAGCGCGTCCAAGAGCGGTTCGATCAGATGGGCAAGCGCCGGCTCGCCGACCCAGCCCAGGGCGAGCGAGGAAATCGTGATGCCGAGCTGAGTGGCGGCGAGATTGGCGTCGAGATTTTCGACTGCCTTCTGCAGTGCCGCCGCATTGGCCCGTCCCGCAGCGACCAACTCGGTCACTCGACTGCGACGTATCGCCACGAGGGAAAATTCCGCCGCCACGAAGAAGCCGTTGGCGGCGACGAGTGCGAAGACGGCCAGTATTCCGACGAGATCGGAACTACTGCCACTGGTATCGAACATGGTCTCCTCACGGTGGGTATCACCCACGCCTCTTGACCGAATTTCCGCTTCCTAGCACGGGCAGGGGCACTCCTCCACCATATCACACGGATGAATTTGCGCGATTTGTGCTCATACCGTGAACCGAAAACAAACCGTCCCGCCAATTCGTCGACGCTGTTCACTGAAGATCACCGCCATTGCCGGATGATGTTGGAGGCGGCGTTGCATCGCCCGTCGTGCCCCGAGGTTTTCATGAGACACCTGCTCCTTCTGGCATCGCTTGCGCTCGGTGCCGTGATCTTTTCATACGACGTCGTGCGATCACCGGCCCACGATGGCCGTCGTCCACTCGAGATCGTCGGGCTCGATCCGTTCTCCGGTACCGAGGTCGACATGATCGCCACCAGCGCCGCCGGTGGGGCAGGATCGGAGAAGAAGGAGGAAGGAGCGCCGCCGGCGGGGGGCGTCACGTCGACACGGGTTGAAACGAAAGTCTCCGGTGACAAGCCTGCCGAGGCGACCCCGATCTCCGGTCAACAGTTGCTGAGCGAGATTGCGATCCTCGAGAAACTCGCGGCGCGCCGCAAGCAACTCGAAGAGGCCGAGCGGCAACTGGGTATGCGCGAGGACCTGTTGAAGGCCGCCGAGGGACGGATCGGCGGGCGCGTCGACGAGTTGAAGGCAATCGAGGAGCGCATCGGTGTCGCCGACCGCACCAAGGAAGAGGCGAAGCGCAAGGAGATCGCCGATCTCGCACGGATCTACGAGGCGATGAAGCCGAAGGATGCGGCGCGCGTACTGGAGCGGCTCGAAGCGCCGCTGATGGCGGATGTGGCGCGCCTGATCCCACCGAAGAAGCTCGCCGAAATCGTCGCCAAGATGGCGCCGGAGAGGGCCGAACAACTGTCGGTCCGTTTGGCCGGCAGTGGCATGACCCCCACCAAGGTCGGCGCGGCGGTCGCGATCGGCCCCTGAACGGTCAGTTGAGAAGGGCGATCAGACCGATGGCGATGATCGCCACTGCGCCGCCGATCTCGAGCGTCTTTCCGATACCGGCACGCAGCCTCTCCGTTCCGACGAACAGCGGGACCATCCGCTCGCGTAGGACGACGGCCAGTACGGGCAAGGCCGCGACGGTGACGATCATTCCTGTGGCGAAGGCTGCCGTCATCATCAGCCCTTGGACGACGAGCCCGCGGGTGACGGCGAGCGTCATGATGAAGGTGGTCAGAGGACAGGGAACGAGCCCCAGCGCGAGACCGAGAAGAGGGCCGGATCCGTCGTGCGGATGTCGGCGCGGGCGTAGCGCCCGCCACAGCAACCAAAATCCGATCACCACGATCAACACTTGGCTCGTGTGCTCGAGGGCGGGCGCGCGTCCTGCCCCGCCGATCGTTCGTGTGAGTACGACCGACCCGCCGAGGACGAGCGCCACCGCCGATCCGACATGTGCCAGGATCAGAACCGCGCTCGCGCCGATCGCCCCGAGAACACGGCCGTCGCCGCCGTAGTGGGAGGCGAGTACCGTCTTGCCGTGACCGGGTAGCAGAGCGTGGAGTAGTCCGAGCAGAAAGGCGCTCGGGATCATGACGGTCAGCGTCCCGATCGCGTCCGCTGCCGTAAGGAGGTCGAGCGCCCGCCCGTAGATGTCGCGCTGGAGGTCGTAGATCGACATCATCGTCCAGCCATCCGAGGGGGATGGTTGGCACGGAGGCTTCTCGCCTTGCGAACGCGGCGATGTGTCGACCGGTGTGATCGCGGACCGGCGCGCGTGGCCGGTCCGATTTCGAGGTTCGAGGCCGGTCTCATTTTACGCGCTTCATCTCGCCGTAGTTTCCGCCGGTATAGAGCACGATCTCGATCGGCTTGTCGCCGCGATTGCGGAAGAACCAACCGTGTGCTCCGTCGAAGCCGGCGGTGAGAGCCCCCTGATCTCCCGCGACCCCACGTTCCAACTTGTAGCGCGACTCGGCACCGCCACCGATCGGTGTGCCGTGGAGGTCGTAGTTCGCCGTGCCGCCACGCGATGCCCAATGGTACTGCACCTGCGCGCCTGAGGTCATCGTCATCTTGAACTCCGCCCCTTCGCCGGGCGCGAGTTTGACGGAGACGTTGTCCTCGCGGAAACCATGGCTTCCGGCGGTCTTCGCCGGGGGAGCATTCGGCGTCGTCGTGCGTGGTTGCACTTGTGGCGTTCCGCCGAGGGTGGACGTCGATCCGGTCGCGGTCGGGGCGCCGGACGAACCTTCCGAGCCGACACGGCTCGCTCGGGCTTTCTCCTCGAGTAGGGTTTCGAGCGAATTCGGGGATCGTGGCGAACCATCCGCGGCAGCGGCGGGTGGGCCGCCCCGTGGCTTCACGGCGAGCAGACGCTCGAGCGAGACGAGGCGTGCCTCGATACGTTCGAGCTGGCCGACGACCTCCTTGGGCAGCGGCGGCGGAGTGTCGCCGCCCTTGCGGGCCTCCTCGGCCAGCTGCACCTTGATCTCGCCCATCCGGGTCAGGCCGAGCATCCTGCCGATGCCGGTGGGGTCGACGGCGTAGTCGGCCGGCAGGATCACCGCGACGAGGAGAGTCGTGGCCACGGCCGCGGCGAGCAGGGTCGACGTCTTCAGTTGGGCGGCCGAAGGAAGATCGGCCCGTTGCGGAAAGTCGGTATTGTACATGGAGCCGTTCTCCTCAGGACAGGGCGAGGCCGGTGAGCTGGTAGCCGATCAGGACGAAGCCCGCCGTCATCATGACGACGTTGGCGGTATAGGCGTGGCGCCAGAAGCTCGGCTTCAGCCGCCAATGGCCGAGCGCGATCAGAAGCAGCGCGAGCGCCAGCATCTGCCCGATCTCGACGCCGACGTTGAAGGCCAGGAGGTTGGGTACGAGGCCGTCCGCCGAGATCTCGTAGTCGATGATCTTCGATGCCAAGCCGAAGCCGTGGAACAGGCCGAAGACGAAGGTCGCCTGCTTGGTGTTCGGTTGGAAACCGAGCCAGCGTCTGAACGCCCCCATGTTGTCGAGCGCCTTGTAGACGACCGAGAGGCCGATGATCGCATCGATGACATAACTGTTGATGCCGATGTCGAAATAGACGCCGAGCAGCATCGTCGTCGAATGACCGAGGGCGAACAGACTGACATAGGTCGCGATGTGGCTGGCGCGGTAGAGGAAGAAGACGACGCCGAACAGGAACAGAAGGTGGTCGTATCCCGTGACCATGTGCTTGGCACCGAGATAGGTGAACGGCACGAGGTTGATGCCGGTCACTTCTTGGAGGTAGCCTTTGTCACCCGCCGTGACGGCATGGGCGTCGGCGGTGGCCGTCACGGCGAGGAGCATGGCTCCCGCGATGGCGACGCGCATGAGGATGTCGGGAGCGCGCACGGGCGCCCCCCTTCTCGATAGTCTCGAATGTCGCATGGGCTCGAACCGATGATCGGATGGGACTGCACCGCAGAACGCGGCGGCGGTCAGGTCACGATCGTCGATTTCGGCGGCTTGTCGGGCGCCCGTGTGGCATTCGATGCCGGTCGATCGTCGGCATGCCGCTTCCAGCCGGACGCCACGACGACCGGAAGGCAACTCGACCAACCCACGGGGAGAGCCGTCGCGTGCACATGATCGGTCGCGTCATGCCCGATGGCGTGTCCGATTCCGGCCTTCTCGAAATCGGCGGTTCCAGGGTGGACCGAAGCGATCTCAACCGCTGCCGCCCCGACGATCAACGCATCCGAGTGCTCATCGGAAACGGTCATGGAGCCGTGGTCGCGCTCAACACTCGGCGGCAAGAATGCCATCCCCGTCACCAAGAGGGCGATGAGGATCAGTCGAACAATCGAGGCAATCTTGCGGGTGGCCATATCGCTGACGTTGCCGTCGGCGAGGTTAAGAAATGGTGAATGGAGGATGCGAAGCCGGACAGGGAGCCGGTCACCCTGGGTTTTGCGAAGAATCAATTTCGCGAACAGTCGATGACGGCACAGCGTGCATCGATCTAGTCGTTTCTCCTCATGTTTGTCATACCATGCCTTGTAGGGCACCTCTGTATAGACGGGTATTTGATCTCATGTGCCATCAATATCGTGTCCATAGAGAATCAACACGACGATCTGCAGCCATCGAATTCGTTGACGCGAATGAGCGGGCGTTGCGAATGGCAGAAGTGTTGGTCGATGAATGCCGAATGTTCGAGTATTGAAGCTCACATCTGCGCGCTTTACATCCAGATCGAGGCTTGTCCAACGAACACGTCATCTCTGCGCGGTTCGCTCTTCCTTGCACCAAAGCCGTTCCCCGCTCTTCTCGTCGGCATCCCGTCGAACCTCGGCCTCGTGACGATCA
>ERZ1645187.3019-NODE-3019-length-14377-cov-20.117232_pt1 | contig 14377 bp, 15 predicted proteins | sample MGYA00575352_ERZ1645187 | MGnify/ENA primary metagenome ERZ1645187 (study PRJEB40837, sample SAMN11349314) | freshwater sediment metagenome | isolation source: river sediment | host: Sediment | place: India: Wazaribad , New Delhi | collected 2017-02-21 ...
ACGCGTTCGTCCCGCCCTGCGCCTGTCCGGGGCCGGAGCCGGTCCCATCGGGGCCCCCCGTGGCCGCCCCCGCCGCGCCGCCGGGACGGCTCGGAGAGGCGGAACCGCTGGGAGAACCGTGCCCGGCGCCACCCGCCGCTCCGAGGGCGCCTACAGACCCGTCGTCGTGGCTCCCGCCCCCGCCGGTTCCGCCGACCCCGGTTCGGCCGCCCCCCGTGCCCCCCGCACTCGTGTTTCCCCCCCCGCCGGAGCCCCTGCCGCCCGAGGTCGTCGCCTCCCCCCCGCTCGCATCGACGTCGTAGCGAGACGATTCGCCGCGTCCGATCCTGGACGCGAGGCCGAAATTTCGCAGAAAGGGCCGAGGACCCACCGCTCCCGTGGGACGCGGCAGGACGAGACCCGGTGGCGGGGCGGCGAAGGGATCGTCGCCGTCCCCCTGGAGCCGATCCGGCTCGTTCGGGGAGAATTCGCGCAGATGGGGGCGTGGGCCGGTCGGGAAGCCGGGATTGGGCCGGATGTCGCGGGGATCGGGAGCCGTGAAGTCCATCGCCCGCACCCGCCGCGCCGAAGCAGTCTCCGCGGCCGCGCCGACGTCGAGCCGAGCCGACGCGGACAGGAGCGCGAGGACGCAGACGCCGAGCCGAGCCGATCTCCGTGTGCGGCCCGAGGGTCTCATGTCAGAGCACCCCCATGCGGATCGCGACGCCCCGCGCGGTCAGATAGAAGAGAAGTCGATCCGCCTTGCCGAGCGACGCCTTGTCGATGCGGAACGAGATCTTGCCGAGATAGATCTTGTCGGTTCCGGTCTTGCGCAGGATGCCCTGGACCGGCTGCGCCTCGTCGTAGAGCCAATCGACCCCGTCGTCCCGCAGCGCGAAGGCGGCGAGCCCGAGCCAATCGAAGGTCAGGGCGTCGCGCTCGATGTCGCCACGCCGTTCGGGATTGATCTCGAGACGGATGAACTCGACCTCGTAGCCGTAGGCGTCGCCGAGGTCGCGACAGGTCACGACGCCGGCGGCGTTCACCCAGGAGCCGGCGGCGGTGGCGATGCGGGCCGGCTGCCCGGCGGTCTCGCCGTCGCATTCGAGCTTGATGGTGCCTTCGGGAAGGCTCGCCCAGAAGCTCGGCGCCTTGGCCGTCTCAGCCGCCGTCGCGCCGACCAGCGTGAGGGCCGAGGCGACACCCGCGAAGACCGTCATTCGAGCGATGGCCCCGATCGCGCTCATCACTGCACGCCTTTCTGCCCCGGCAGGACGTAGCCCTTCGCCCGCATCTCGGACGGGGTGAAGACCTTGGTGCCCTTCACGAAGTGGTAGATGTCGTCGTCCGCGCCGGTGACCTCGATCGGAATGCCCTTGCCGTCGAAGGTCACGGCATTGTTCTCGCGCCCGAGGAAGACCCGCATCTGGAGAACGCCGTCGGGGATCGACCAGACCGCGTATCCGGCGTCGGTGTGGGCGAAGATCCGGTCGCTGGCGTCGGAGAAGACCAGTTTGCGGATCGCCCCCATCCCCGGGTCGAGATCGCGATAATTCTCGCCGGTTCGAACGTCCCAGAGCGCGATGCCGGGCTCGTTCAATCCGGCGGTGGCGATGGTCTTGCCGTCGGGCGACCAGACCAGCGGGCGCATGCCGTGGTTGGCGAGGGATCCTTCCGTTCGGCGCAGTTCGCGGCCGGTCGCGGCGTCGAACAGAACGAGGGTGCTGACGGTCTGCCACCGCCACGTCTGCGCGATCTCGCCGCCGGCAATGACCGCGAGCATCTTGCCGTCGGCGGAAAATCCACAGCCCAGCGTGGGGACACCGGGCTTGGTCACCCACGACTTCCCATCGGGTCTGGTGACGCGCCAATAGTCGGTCACGGCGAGCAGGTTCTTGCTCGGAATCCTCTCGACGCTGGCCAGACCGAGATCGGGCGAGACGCAGTATTCGGGCGTGCCTTCCGGATAAGGTCCCTTCATGCGGTTGCGCGACGTCACACGGAGCGTCCTGGTATCGAGATTCATGTAGAATCCGGCATTGAGAACGATCATGATTTTGGAATTGTCTCTAGAAATGTACACGTCTTCTGCGCGTTGCGCCTTCAGATCGGAAGTGAGATCAATTCTCGTCTTTTTCAGCAACTCATATTTCATGGAGTTGAAAGTCGATATATCGATGTGACGTGACTTGATCTGATATTTGGCATCGAGATCGACGTCGTTCTTGACCGTGGCGATGATCGAGCTGCCGAGAACCGGATCTTGCGGCACGTGAAAGCTCGGGCTCGGAGAGGGCGTGAAGGCGGCTCGATCCCAGCTCGTGTCGAAGAAGGTCTCTCCCGACCCGTCGAAATTGTAGTTTGAATAGGCGCCCTCCCCCAGAAAGAGCATGCGATGTGCGCTCCCGTCGAACGCCATCGAAAAACCTGCGACCGCGGCATCTCCATTCCCGAACATGCCGTGCTTGGTGCCGAAGTCGGCTTCCACGGTGCGTTGACCGCTCGACAGCGAATAGAGGTCGGCCCCGCGCCCGAAGGTGACGAGACGGTCGTCGTCGAGGAGGCCCACCCCCTGAACGGCCTCCACGACCAGGGCCGGGAGTTGTTCGCCGGAGGCGAGCGACCAGCGTTTGATCGCATTGGTGAAGCTTCCGATCGGCGCGAAGATCTCGCGCCCCTGGCGAGAGACGGCGACGGCCCTGGTTCCCCTCAGGCCGGTGAGATCGAAACGCCGGACCTCGGCCGCGCGTTCGACGTCGTAGACGACGGCCGTCAGATCTCCCCCCGAGGACTTCCGGGTGACGAAGACGACGCGTCTGCCGTCCGGGGTGAAGACGGGGGCGACGTCGATGTCGGAAGAGCCGTCGAGCGGCACGTCGACCTTCGTCACCCCGGAGACGGCGTCGGTGAGGCGGATCGTCTCGATCGATTTACCCCATTGTTGGGTCGGAACCGACCCGATCCAGGCGACGAGCGTGGCGTCGGGCGAGAGCGCGGCGGCACCCTTGAGCCACTGCGGCCGGTCGGCGGGCTTCGGGATCTCGACGCCGTCGGGGATCGACCAACGCCGATCGCCTTCCTCGTCGATCGCCGCCAGGGTCCGATCGTCGGACGCGAATCCGACGGCGGCGATCTTGCCCTTTCCGTTCAGCGAGGCGATCCGGCGCCCGCCCTCGACGTCCCACAGCACGATCTCGCCGGAAATGTCGCCGATCGCCAGAGACTTGCCGTCGTGGGAGAAGGCCATCGCGGTCTTCTCCCAGTTCGATCCGGTCATCTGACGCATCGGCCGCATCGAGACGGTGTCGAAGAGAGCGACCCGGCGCCCCCCGGCGACGGCGACGATCTTGCCGCCGGGATGGACGACGACGTCGTAGTCGACCTGGAGAACCCGCATGAAGACGCGATTGGGCACGGGTTCGTAGCCGGCGGCCAGCGCGTCCATCAGGGTGCCGCCCGTCTCGACCGGCTCCTCCGCAGGCTTCGGCTCCGACGGACCGGGCGCGGGAGCCGGCTTCGGCTCCGACGTCCCCGGCCCGGGGGCGGGCTTCGCCCCATCGGCCGATCCCGCCGAGGCGTCCGCAGACGGTTTCGCGGCGGTCTCGCCGGAACCCGGTTCGGTGGGCGGCGCCGGGGGTTTCGCGCCGCTCGCGACGGCGGTCGTGTCGGGCTTCGCCGCATCCGGTTTCGGCGCGGGCGAAGGCTGCGGCGCCGCTCCGTCCGTGGACGCGGCCCGATCGGTGACGGCGGGCGCCGTCCACAAGTGCGACAACGGTTCGCGGAAGTTCCAACCGGCGGCACCGATCGCCACCGCCGCGACCACGGCGGCTGCCGCCGCCAGACGACGCCCGCGCCCGCCCGAGCCGGTCTCGGCGGGCGGCGGCGTCTCCGTCTTCGGCGGTGACCAGCCCGGCGGATCGGCCGTGCCGTCGAGGACCGCGCGAACCGCCGCCACGCTCTGCGGCCGATCGGGTTCGTCGATCGCCAGCATCCAGTCGATCAGCGCCAACAGCCGCGCGTCGTATCGCCCGATGCCGCGCTCGCGCGCCGGAACATAAGGATCGTTGCGCAGCCGCCGCAGCGCTTCGGGCGGCGCTTCGCCGGCGATGCCGTGATAGGCGGTGGCGCCGAGCGCGTAGAGATCGCTCCACGGCCCCGGCTGACCGCCGATGCCGTATTGCTCCGGTGGCGCGTAGCCGGGCGCGACGATGGTGGTGATCGAGCGGCTGTGGCGGCTGCGGAAGTCGCGTGCCGCGCCGAAGTCGATCAGCACCGGCGTCGTCGGCTCGCCGCCGCCGCGGCTCTCGCTCAGGATGACGTTGGATGGCTTGACGTCGCGGTGCAGGATCGCCTGATCGTGCAGCACCTCCAGCCCGTCGAGCAGGCCGCCGAGCACGCGCCGCAGCTCGGCCTCGTCGAGTGGACCGTCGTCGAGCCGCTGCCGCAGGGTCCGCCCCTTCTCGAAGCCCAGCACGATGTAGCCGGTGCCGTTGGCCCGGAAGAAGCGGATGACCTCCATGATGTTGCGATGGCGCACCCGCGCCACAAGCCGCGCCTCGTCGAGGAAGGCCTCGACGCCGGCCTGGAACTGGGCCTGATCGTCGGCCGACTTGGCGCGCACGGTACGGTCGGAGACGCGGCCGGCGAGTTCGCTCGGCAGGTACTCCTTGATCGCCACCTGTTTGGAGAGGGCCGTGTCGGTGGCTCGGTAGGTGATGCCGAAGCCGCCGAAGCCCAGCAGAGCCTCGATCCGATATTCGTGGAGGAACGTCCCGACCGGCAGCGCATACATGTGCTCCGGTGTTCCACCTGCGGTCATCGCCCCCTCCCAGGAGCCGTTCGCGGCTGTCCTAACATTCGCTCGAAGTCGGTGAAAGTCGGGGTGAATCCCACAACCCGTCTTTGACCTGGGTCATTGATGTTCCGCGATTCCGAGCGCCCATCATTCGGTACGGTAGAACGGCCTCCGAGCGAGGGGCTTCCATGACGACGTGCTATGCGGTCGGGCGACGGCCCCGGTCCGGTGAGACCCCGATCCTCGTGAGCGATCTGACCGTGTCGGGGCAGCACTGCCTGCTGCGGCCGACCGGCGACGGCTGGGAGATCGTCGACACCGACAGCACCAACGGCACCTTCGTCCGCGAACGCGGCGAGTGGCGGCGCATCGACCGGGCCCGGGTCGTCGAGACCGACGAGGTGCGGCTCGGCGCCTATCTGACGACGATCGCCGCTCTGCTCGCCCTCGCCGCGGGCGATGGCCGCCCCGCCCCGCGCGTCCGTCCCGAACGCGATCCCGACACCGGCGAGATCGTCTTCAAACCGCAGTGAGGAGAGCATGGCCCTCGCCTGGATCGAACGGATCGGCGCCGTCGCGGCGAAGCTCGAGAGCCGGCGCGGCCGCGTCGCGGTCGCCGGGATCGCGGCCGGACTGGCGACGATCGTCACGCTCGACCTCGTTCTGCCGCCGCAGGCGGCCAAGATCCTGCTCGATCAGGGCCAGAGCTTCCCGTTCTCGGTCCAGAACGCGATGTGGATCGCCTTCTGGGTGGCGCTCGGCGAACTCCTGGTGCGCGGCGCGGTGGCCCACGACGAGGCGAAGCAGTTGCGGCTCGGACTTCTGCCCGAGGATCCCCGCATCGTCCTCGAGGCCGAGGACCTGCCGCCGCTCTACCGGCGTCTGCGCCAGAGGCCCGATGCCGCGACCCGCTTCCTGCCGCGCCTGATCGACCGATGCATCCTGCAGTTCCAGGCGAGCCGTTCGAGCGAGCAGAGCGCGTCGCTGCTGACCAGCAGTCTCGACCTGTTCCTGCACGAGATCGATCTGCGCTACGCGATGATCCGCTACGTCTGCTGGTTCATCCCCTCGCTCGGCTTCATCGGCACGGTGGTCGGCATCGGCCGGGCGCTGGCCTATGCCGGCGACCGCGCCAACGTGATGAACCCGGACCTGCTGACCATCGTCACCGGGCGGCTGGCGATCTCCTTCGACGGCACCTTCCTCGCCCTCGTCATGGCCTCGATCCTGGTCTTCCTCCAACATTTCGTCCAGGCGAAGGAGGAACACGCGCTCAATCGGGCCGGACAATACTGCCTGGACAACCTGATCAACCGACTCTACGTGCCGCAGAGCTGAGCGCGGCCCGCCGGAGGTGGGACATGGCGAACGAACCTTCTCGACCGCAGGACGACGCGACGGCGACATCGGGCGAGCCCGCCGGCTACGGCGGCGAGGAGCCGACCCTGCGGCTACCGCCGCGCGGCACGGCCGATCCGGCGGTTCCGACACGCTCGAGCGATCGGCCGCGTCTGCCCTGGGCGGCGCGCGACGACGCGCGCACCCCCGATCCGGCATCTCCTCCGGCCGAAACCGAAGCTCGGCGCCCCGCGTCGACGACGATCGAGCGTCCGGCGCCCGACGACGCGGCGACGCGCCTCTATCGTCCGGTGTCGACCGACCCCGCGCCGGGCGCCACCGAGCCGCCGTCTCCACGCCCGAACCGGGCGGAGGATCCGGTGGTGGGCTGGCTCGTCGTGGTCGACGGGCCCGGACGCGGCCATTCCTTCGAGCTCGGCATGGGCGTCAACGCGCTCGGCCGGGCCGCGACGCAGAAGGTGGCGCTCGACTTCGGCGATCAGGAGATCCACCGCGAGAAGCATGCGCTCGTGGTGTTCGACCCGAAATCGCGGCGCTTCTTCCTGCAGGGCAGCCCCGACGCGCGCAACCTGACCTATCTCGGCGACGACCTCGTGCTGACGCCGGTCGCCCTGCGCGGCGGCGAAACGATCGTGATCGGCGCCACCTCGCTGCGCTTCGTGCCCTTCTGCGGTCCCGATTTCGGTTGGATGTGATGGCCGAGCGCGCGCCCCTGCCGTTCGACGTCGCGCAGGCCGCCATCGTCGGCCGGCGGTCGTCGCAACAGGACTTCCTCGCCGCCACCACGGTCGAGGACGGGCGCGCGGCCCTGCTCGTCCTCGGCGACGGCATGGGCGGCCACGAGCACGGCGAACTGGCGAGCCGGCTCGCCGTCGGCGGTTTCCTCGCCGCCGCGACCGACGCCGTCGCGAAGGGGGCGGATCGCGTGGCGACCCTGAGCGTCGGGCTGGAATCGGCCGACGCCTGCCTGAACGCGGCCAAGACCGGCGAGGCGGCTGGTTCACGCATGGGGACGACCCTGGTCGGCGCGATCGTCGACGCGCGCGGGATCGACTGGATCAGCGTCGGCGATTCGCCCCTCTGGCGGTTCCACGACGGCCGTCTCGATCGCCTCAACGAGGACCATTCGCTGCGCGAGCTGCGCCGGGCGGGCGCGACGGTCTCCGGCAACGTCCTGCGCTCGGCCGTCGACGGCGGACCGATCGCCCTGATCGACCGGGGGCGGGTCGAATTCGAGCCGGGGCCGGCGACGGCCGTGCTGCTGGCCTCCGACGGCCTGCTGACGCTCGACGAGACCGAGATCGCGGCGATCCTCGCGCGGAGCGAGGGCGCGCCGGCACGGATCGCCGCCGAGGCGCTCGTCGCCGCCGTCGAGGCGCACGCCGATCCGCGCCAGGACAACTGCACGCTGTTCGTCGCCCGGACGCCGGTGCGGCCGAAAGAGAGCCTCGGATGGTCGCCGCTCAGATGGATGAGGCGGCGTCATGCGTAGACCCGAGCGCAACATCGAGATCTTCTCCATGTCGGTGCTCGACATGTTCGCCTCGGCCCTGGGCGCCTTCATCCTGATCGCCGTGATCCTCTTTCCCTATTACAACGCCGGCGCCCAGGTCGACGTCCGCAACGAGGACGCGACCCGGATCGCCGAGGAGCTGACCGCGGTCGAGGCGAAGATCGCCGCGCTGGAGAAGCAGGAGGCGGACGCGGGCGGGATCGAGCGGTGCGAGACGGCGCTGCGTCTCTGCCGGGAGACCGCCGGGGCCGCCTTTCTCGTCGTGGTGATCGAATGGTCCGAACACTGCGACGTCGACCTGCACGTCCGCGATCCGGACGGCCACCAGTTCTATTACGGCCACGCCAACCGTGACGGCACCGACTTTCCCGGTGCCGACGCCCAGCTGAGCATCGACATGCGCGACGGACCCGGCGCCGAGATGTGGGTCGCGCCCAAGGCCGCCCCGGGAATCTACGACGTCTTCTATCGGTTGGGTGACGGCGCGAGCTGCCCGGCCGCGCCGACGATCCGGGGGTGGGTCATCGATCGCGACGCCGGTCTGCGCGCCTTGCCCGAGCCGATGACGGCGACCGCCTCGGTCCGACCCGCCGCGCGCCTGAAGGTCGCGCCCGACGGCGGCGTGACGATCCTCGCGCCCGAGCGGGGAGGTTGAGCGATGCGTCCGCAGCGGCGAGCCATCGAGATCTTCTCCATGTCGGTGCTCGACATGTTCGCCTCGGCGCTGGGCGCGTTCATTCTGATCGCGGTGATCCTCTTTCCCTATTTCGGCCGCGACTTCACCGCCGACCGTGCCCGTTCGGAGCAGACGGTGACGGTGCGGTCGGAGACCCTGAAGACGGCGCGCGAGCGTCTGACCGCACTGGAGGCGAAGCAGACGCCCGCCCGGCCGTCGCCGGAAGGCGCCGCCGCCTGCGAAGCGGATCGGCTGACCTGCGAGAGCCGGGCCGGGACCACCTTCCTGATGATCTCGGTCGATTGGCAGGAGCCGGTCGGGATCGACCTGCGCGTCACCGACCCGCAGGGCGCGGTCTTCTCCTGGGTCAAGACCAACCGGGGCGGCCGCGACTACCCGAAGTCGCGCGCCTGGCTCAGCGTTTCGGTTCAGACGGGCCCCGGCCTGGCCTATTGGATCGATCCCCGGGCCGCGCCCGGCGCCTACGCCGTCGACCTGACGACACAGCACACGCTCGATCGCGACGTCGCCGTCTCGGTCGCCCTGTTCGGTCACGCCGGCAAGACGGTTCTGCCGATCGTCGTGTTGAAGGCGGGAACCAACCGCGCCTCGGTCGGCGTCGCCACCGTCGGCGCCGACGGCGCCCTCGTCTTCACCCCCTGAAGCGGACCTCGCTCGATCGCGACGTGTCTCTCACACGGTTCGCCCGGCCACGGCGTCGGCCGGCCGAGCACTGCCCGAGCCCCCTCGAGAGCATCCGTGGGGCGGCTCGCCCACCGTCGCGGCGCATCGATTGGACTTCCGCTGGGGAAGCACAACCCAAGGGTATGAAGACCATGGCATATCCACGAGACTCGAACGAAAGACTTCACACTTCGAAAACTCTCTCCGACACCGTCGCTTGATTTCCCGGTGATTCGCGCTCTTTCATCGTGGTCTAGGGAGCAGGGTGGGGTTGCCCGAGACATGCCGTTCGAAGCCTCGACGTCGATTTCGCGAGACCTCGCCAACGTGGCGGAACGCATCTCCGGCGCCGACGAACTCACGCCGTCCTTCTGCGAACGCCTGACCCATGCGCTCTCCCAGCTGTGGGGCGCGGGCGCCGAGACCATGCACGACGACGATCGGGCCCGTTTCGACGCCATTCTCGTGCGGATCGTCCCGACCACCTCCGTCGGCACCCGCATCGAACTCTCCGACAAGATCGCCCGCTCCTCCGAACCGCCGCGCGGCATCCTTCTGGTGCTCGCCCACGACGAGATCGAGATCGCCGGCCCGATCCTGCGCCTGTCGCCGGCCCTCGGCGACGACGATCTGGTCGACGTCGCGCGCCGCTGCGGCGCCCGCCACATGTGCGCCATCGCCGAACGGCCGCTGCTGTCCATCCGCGTCACCGACGTCCTCGTCCTGCGCGGCGACGACGACGTGCGCCGCGTGGTGGTCGCCAATCCCGGCGCCCGTCTCTCCGACAAGAGCTTCGCCCGGCTGTCGCTGCAGACCCGAGAGGACAGCGCGATCGGTCTGGTGCTGATCGCCCGCGAGGATCTGCCCGATCTCGTGGTGCGGTTTCTCCAGAACAACGGCTCGCCCGAGATCCGCCGCGCCCTCGACGCCCGCGACGACCGCCCCCGCCCCGCCGCCGCCGCCGCCGCCGCCCAGGTCGCCAAGTCGATCCGCCGCGCCGAGGACGGCTGGCTCGAACCCTACGATTTCGAGGCGGCGCGGTCGGTGTTGCCGCATCTGGCCGAGCAGCGCCACCAGATCGACGCCTTCGTCCGGCGCCTCGCCCAGACCGACCGCTTCCCCGAGATCGTCGTGGTGATCGGCGAGGTCACCGGCATCCCGCTCGATCTCGTCAAGCACATGCTGGTCGCTCTCGACACCGATCCCTTCGTGAAGGTGGCCCGTTCGCTCGGATTGAGGAACGACACCGTCCAGGAGATCCTGATGATCGGCCCCTGGCTGCATCGTCTCGATGCACGCGCCCGCGAATCGACCATACTGGCCTTCCAGACCACCGACGTCGACGACGCGCGGGCACGGGTCCGCCGCTGGGCCGGCGAGGCGCGCTGAGGCGCCCCCTCCCCCGGCACCCGGACCATTCGCCCGCCGCGACGACGATCCTCGCGAGACCCGATCTCCCCATGCGTGTCGACCTCACCGAACTCACCGCGAGCTTTCCCGACTTCCGCGTCGGCGTGATCGTCGCCGATCGCCTCGCCGTCCCGGCCGAACGCCCGGCCGATCTCGGACGGCTGATCGAGGAACGTTCGCGCGTCGTGCGGGCGGCCTGGGAAGGGCGCGAGCTCGGCGACATTCCCGGCATCCGCGCCTGGCGCCTCGCCTACAAGGCCTTCGGCATCAAGTCGACGCGCTACCGCTGTTCGGTCGAACGCCTGATCAAGAACACCCTCGCCGAACGCCCCGCGCCGTGCATCAACGGCTTCGTCGACGCCTACAACGCGGTCTCCGCCACCCATGTGATGCCCATCGGCGCCGACGATCTCGACCGCCTCGTCGGCGACGTGACCTTCCGTTTCGCCCGCCCCGACGACGTCTTCGTCGACATGGCCGGCGGCGACGAGGCGGACCCGGCCGATGCCGCGCCGAAGCCGGGCGAAGTCGTCTATGCCGATGCCGAGAAGGTGCTGTGCCGGCGCTGGAACTGGCGTCAGGACGCCCGCTCGCTGGTGCGCCCCGACACGACCCGGGTTCTGCTGACCATCCAGTCGCTGGGCGTGGGCGACCTCGAGGCGGCTCTCGCCGACGCCTGCGATCTGATCGGCCGTTTCTGCGGCGGCCGCACGGCGACGACCCTCGCCGACGCCTCCGCGCCGCGCGTCGATCTGGCGTTCCCGGACTGAGCGAACGGCAGGGAATCCTCGTTCAGGCGTCGACGGCCACGGCGGCGAGCCCTTCCTCGAGCAGATCGCCGACGTTGGGAATGCCCATCAGATAGGTCGCGGTCGAGCGATGGCGCCGTTCGTGAGCCCGCCGCACCGCCACCGGCCATTCCTCGGCCTCGAAGTCGCCGCGTCCCACCCAGGCCAGGGCGACCAGATCGGCCTGTTCGTCGACGTTGAGCGCCTCGATGACGCCGCGCACCTGCGCTTCCGTGCCGTCGCGATCGAAGTCCTCGTAGAGATGACCGGCTCCGGCATCGAGATCGTCGTCGGCGCCCTGCGCGTCGCCCTCGCCCGTCTCGGAGTCGAGCATGCGCAGGTGTTCGATCAGTTCGAGAACCTTGGCGACCGCGATCTCCATCTGCGCCTCCCGTCCGTCGATCTTCGTGTCCGGACGAGGACATCATGACGTCTCGAGACGCCGGAGACCTTGAGCCGGATCAAAAAACGCGCTTTCCATCGGCGCCCCGCCCCCGCGTCGCCCCCTCCCGTTTCGAAGGTGTCCCATCGTGCCGTCGTCCGCCCTCGTCTCGGCCCTGCTGCCGATCGTCCTGCTGATCGCCTCCAACGTCTTCATGACCATCGCCTGGTACGGTCACCTCGCCCAGTCGAACCGGCCGCTGTGGCTCGCCGTGCTGACCTCCTGGGGCATCGCCTTCTTCGAATACTGCATCGCCGTCCCGGCCAACCGCTGGGGCCATGCCGTCTATTCGACGACCGAACTGAAGACCATCCAGGAGGTGGTGACGCTGGCGGTGTTCGGCGTCTTCTCGGTCGTCTGGCTGAAGGAACCGCTCGCCTGGAACCATGTCGCCGGCTTCGTGCTGATCGCCGCCGGCGCCGCCCTCGTCTTTCAGAAGTTCTGACCCGGCGGTCGCCGCCGCCGCACGAAGCGATTAAACTTTTCTCGTTCGTTTCGATTCGACCGATCCTCGATTTCGGCGTGACGAACGCGAGACGCGGAGGAGGCGGCGACATGCTCTTGAACGACTGGGTCTACGCGCAGTGCATCCGCACCGGCGTGCGCTTTCCCGACATTCCCTGCCGCTCCTTCGAATACTACGGCCAGTGCGGCGAGGATCTGATCGTCCGCGCTCTGCTCGAGGCCCGCGCGGTGACCCGCGGCGTCGATCTGAAGACCCGCCGTTACCTCGAGGTCGGCGGCAATCACCCCTTCGCCACCTCGGCCACCTATCTCCTCCACAAGACCCTCGGCATGAAGGGCGTCGTCGTCGAGGCCAACGAGGATCTCCTCGCCGACCTGCGCAAGGGCCGTCCCGACGACACCGTCGTCTTCGGCGCCGTCCAGGACGAGGATCGCGCCACGGTGATGCTGTCGAAGTCGAATCAGAGCGAGCTCTCCTCGCTCGATCGCCGCTTCGTCCAGGAATGGGCCGGCGGCACCGTCGGCGAGAAGGCGCTGGTGGAGGTGCCGGCGCTGCGCATGAACGGCATCCTCGCCGAGCATTTCGCCGACGCCGCGCCGGTCTATCTCTCCGTCGACGTCGAGGGGCTCGACCTGCGCCTGCTCCAGGACACCGACTTCGGCCGCTGGCGGCCGTGGATCGTCCAGGCAGAACCCTCGAACCACCACATCGCCGGCAACGGCCGTCAGATCTTCCAGTTCATGGCGACCAGGGGCTACGATCTGATCGCCGCCACCCAGGTCAACCTGATCTTCGCCGACAAGACCGGCTGACGGCCAAGGCGCGCGCCCTCTCCGTCACATTCGCGTCGCGATCGCCGCGTCGAAAGGGAGGATGGCGCCGCCGCCGTCACCCCGTTCCTCGCGAGGCTGTCTGATGCTCACCCCTCTCCACGTCGAACTCCTCGGCGGCCTCGCCGCCCTCATGACGACGCTGTGCTGGCTGCCGCAGACGATCCGGGCGGTGCGTGCCCGCGACGTCGCCTCGCTGTCGCTCTTCACCTTCGCCGTCTTCACCGGCGGCATCTCGTTGTGGCTCGTCTACGGGGTCCTGATCGGCTCGTGGCCGGTCATTCTGGCCAATCTGTTCACCCTGGCGCTGAACCTCGTCATCGTGGTGCAGAAGATCCGGTACGGCTGAGCCGGAGGCGGATGAAGTGGAAACCGAGCCGGAGGCGGATGAGGAAACGTCGAGCCGGAGGCGGACGATAACAATGTGCCGGAGGCGGGCTCCGCCTCCGGCCTTCTCGTCAGCGTTGATCGTATTCGGCGCGCACCGAGCGGCGCCCGAGTTCGGTCAACTCGTAGGGAGCACCGCCTCGCGAGCGGATCATGCGACGCCGCCGCAGCCGCTCGAAGGTGGCGAGATCGCAGTCGGCGAGACGGTGGCCGTCCCGGTCGATGCAGTCGACGGCGACGATGCGCCGGTCTTCACGGTGGTGGCGAATACGCCCACCCAGCGCCAGCACGTGCAGGACGCGCTGTTCGATCTTGGAGATGTTCAAGGGAGGGTCTCGATGTCGACGGGGTCGTTGCGGGCGACGCACACCCTCCGTCGCGGTTCACCGCCGCGCGGGCGCATCGCTCGTGCCTGAGCCGCGATCCGAAGACCGCCCGTGGGCGGTCAGCGCGGCATCCGGGATCGACCCGCAGTCTCCGACATCCAGCCTCCGTAGACCCTTGCGAGCATCGCACACGGCCCCGTTCCCGACAACTTCGTGGAGCCCCCACCCCACCTCGGTCGACCCCACCCACGCAGGAATCGGCTTGCCGCCGGATCGGGGGCGGACTACGGTCCGGCGGTTCTCGAAGGTGTCGCCTTCGGGATCGAATATTCGTGATTCTTCCTTCGGAGACATGCCATGGGCTTCCTCGCCGACTCCCTCTCGCGCATCAAGCCGTCCGCGACCATCGCCGTGACGAACAAGGCGCGCGAGCTGAAAGCGGCCGGGCGCGACGTCATCGGTCTCGGCGCCGGCGAGCCGGACTTCGACACGCCCGACAACATCAAGGAAGCCGCCATCAAGGCGATCCGCGACGGCCAGACCAAGTACACCGCCGTCGACGGCATCCCCGAGCTGAAGAAGGCGATCGTCGACAAGTTCGCGCGTGAGAACGGCCTGACCTACAAGCCGAGCCAAGTGTCGGTCGGCACCGGCGGCAAGCAGGTGCTCTACAACGCCCTGATGGCGACGCTGAACCCCGGCGACGAGGTGATCATCCCGGC
>ERZ1645187.3021-NODE-3021-length-14373-cov-11.186967_pt1 | contig 14373 bp, 14 predicted proteins | sample MGYA00575352_ERZ1645187 | MGnify/ENA primary metagenome ERZ1645187 (study PRJEB40837, sample SAMN11349314) | freshwater sediment metagenome | isolation source: river sediment | host: Sediment | place: India: Wazaribad , New Delhi | collected 2017-02-21 ...
TGCTCACCGACGTCGAGATGCCCGAGATGGACGGCTACATCCTGACCAAGAACATCAAGTCCGATCCCCGCTTCGCCGGCATTCCGGTGGTGATGCACTCGTCGCTGTCGTCGCTATCCAATCAACAGCTCGGCAAGTCGGTCGGTATCGACGAGTACGTGCCGAAATTCGAACCGCAGCGGCTGGCGGAGGCGCTCGACCGCTTGGTGCTGGGTCGGCCGGCGGCGGCATGAGCAGGAGATATCGATGAGCACCGCTCTCATGAGTCGGCCTGGCGGCGGCACCCTCATGGAAAGCGTCGATGCCCGCACCAAGCTGGCGGGTTCCAATCGCATGGAGATCCTGCTGTTTTCGCTGGGCACGCACGAGATCTTCGGCATCAATGTCTTCAAGGTCCGCGAGGTCAGCAAGACGCCGCCGATCACCAAGGCGCCGAACATGCCCAGCGGCGTCGAGGGGCTGATCAGCCTGAGGGGCAATGTCATCCCCGTGGTTTCCCTCACCGCGGTCATGCACCTGGCCGACGCGCCGGCCGGGCTGGGCAAGTCGATGATGGTGACCGAATACAGCAAGCGCATTCTCGGTTTCCTGGTGCACGGCGTTGATCGCATCATCCGTGTCGATTGGGACCGCGTGCGGGCCCCGGAAACCGTCGTCACCAGCGACCTCCATTCCTACATCACGGCGATCACGGACTTGCCCGATGGCCGGCTGGTATCGATCGTCGATGTCGAGCAGATTCTGGCCAACACCTTCGGCGACTCGGTCATCGGCCAGATCGAACGCATCAATTCCGGCGATGCCCACAACGTGTTTTTCGTCGACGACTCCGCGGTCGCGCGCCGGAAGATCTCCGAGGTCCTGGACAAACTCGGGGTGAGGCACAAGCACGCGCTCAACGGCCTCGAGGCCTGGACCCGCCTGTCCGGCATGGCCGCACATTGCCAGCAGCTTGGCCGTGACTTGCGCGACGAAATCAGCGCGATCCTCGTCGATGCCGAGATGCCCGAGATGGACGGCTATGTCCTGACCAAGAACATCAAGTCGGACTCCCGCTTCCAGGGCATACCGGTGGTGATGCATTCCTCGCTTTCCTCGGAGGCCAATCGGGCCATGGGCAAGAGCGTGGGTGTGGATGCCTACGTCGCCAAGTTCGATGCCGAGGCACTGGCCGACACGATACGGGCCATGCTGTCCTGATCGGCCCGCAACAGACTATCCGGAGACAGGTACCAATGCCAGCAGATCCCAGCAAGATCAAGTTCCTCGTGGTCGACGACTTTTCGACCATGCGCCGCATCGTTCGCAACCTGCTGAAGGAACTTGGCTTCACCAACGTCGATGAGGCCGAGGACGGCGCCGTGGCGTTGCAGAAGCTCAAGGCCGGTGGCTTCGACTTCGTGGTTACGGACTGGAACATGCCCAACATGGACGGGCTGACGCTGTTGCAGTCGGTGCGCGCCGATCCGGCGCTGAAGCATTTGCCGGTGCTGATGATCACCGCCGAGGCCAAGAAGGAGAACATCATCGCCGCCGCGCAGGCCGGCGCGTCGGGCTACATCGTCAAGCCGTTCACGGCGGCGACCCTCAACGAAAAACTGGCGAAGATCTTCGAGAAGGTTGGGCTCTGACATGGTCAAGCCAGTGAGATTCGACGAGTCCGGCGACTCGGAAGACTTGCAGGCCCTGTTCGACAGCATCGCCGCCGGCGGCATCACGCCCGAGCCGCCACCGTCCGCCCCCGACAACGCCGGCGATTCCGACGAACTACAAGCCTTGTTCGACAGCGTTGCCGCGCATGTCGAAAGTCCGCCCGGCGAGACCAGCGAACGCGGGCCCGCGGCGATTGGCCACGATGGCGACGGCGAGGTCTTCAACCGCCTCGGTCACATGGCCAGGCAGTTGCACGACAGCCTGCGACAACTTGGCTACGACAAGGCGCTGGAGGAGAGTGCCCGGCAAATTCCGGACGCCAGGCAGCGGCTTGCCTACATCGTGCAGATGACCGAGCAGGCAGCCTCGAAGGTGCTGAACGCGGTGGATATCGCCAAGCCGCTGCAAGACGGATTGCTCGGGCAATCGGAAGCGATGGCGGGGCGCTGGGAGCGAATGTTCGCGAACCAGCTCTCGGTCGACGAATTCAAGGTGCTGGCCGCCGATACTCGCGCCTTCTTCCAGGAAGCGCCCGGACGCCTGAAGGAGACCAACCGGCAACTGACGGACATCGTCATGGCGCAGGATTTCCAGGATCTCACGGGACAAGTGATCCGGAAAGTAGTCGACATCGTGGAGGGATTCGAAACGCAGCTGCTCCAGGTGCTTATCGAAGCGCTGCCCGCCGAACGCAAGGCCGAGGTACCGGCCGGTCTCATGAACGGGCCGGTGATAAGCGCGGAAGGCCGGCTCGATGTCGTGTCGACACAGTCGCAAGTCGACGAGTTGCTCGAAAGTCTGGGCTTTTAGGCTCGGCGTCAAGGAGAACAGCGATGAGCGACTTTCAGGGCATGGAAGACCTGTTGCAGGATTTCCTGGTCGAGGCCACCGACCTGCTGTCGGGTGTCGATAACAAGCTGGTCGACCTGGAAAAAACGCCCCACGACCGCGGTCTGCTCAACGACATCTTTCGCGGCTTCCACACCATCAAGGGCGGTGCCGGTTTTCTCAACGCGACCGAACTGGTCACGCTTTGCCATCTCACCGAAAACCTGTTCGACAAGCTGCGCAACGGCGAAATGGTGGTCAGCAACGAGGCCATGGATGTCATTCTGGCTGCGACCGGGTCGGTCAGGGACATGTTCGGCGCCCTGGAGCGGGGCGTCCAGCCGGCCGCTGCCGACCCCGAACTGCTGGCCAGTCTGCGCTCGGCCATCGCCGGAGAACTTCGCGCCGCCACGCCGGCGGTGATGCCCGCCGTCGCGGCGCCTGCCGTGGCTCCCGCCCCCGCCGCCGCCACGATGGCGGCGGGCCCCGACTGGCAGCAGTTGTTCCATGCCGTCACCGAGGCGCCTTCCACGGAAGGAGCGATCGCCGCGGGCGAACCGGTTTCAGCGGTGTCGAGTCCGCCAGTGGCGCCAGTGGTGGCGGTGGAAACGCCCGAGCAGGTCGTCCAGCGCGCCATCGGACGGCGCGCGAGCGACAAGCCCGGCTATCAAGGCCCGGTCGGCCGACGGGACAGCGAGCGGTCGCGGGAGAACACCATCCGTGTCGATACCGCCCGACTCGACCAGGTGCTGAACCTGTCCGGTGAAATCGGGCTGACCAAGAACCGCCTGAATTCGCTGCGCTCCGACATCCTGAACGGCCGATCGGATACCGACACGCTGCACGCCCTCGACCAGGCGGTCAGCCAGCTCGACCTGCTGGTTTCCGATCTGCAGAACGCGGTGATGAAGACGCGCATGCAGCCGATCGGCCGGCTTTTCCAGAAGTATCCGCGCATCGCCCGCGATCTGGCGCGGGGCCTGGGCAAGGACGTGGAACTCGTGCTGGCCGGCGAGGAAACGGAAATCGACAAGACGATGATCGAGGACCTTTCCGATCCGATCATCCATCTGATACGCAACGCCGTCGACCATGGCATCGAGTCGCCGGGGGACCGGCGTGCCGTCGGCAAGCCGGAAAAGTCGGAAGTTCGGCTGGAGGCCCGCCAGGAGGGTGATCACATCGTCCTGATCGTCGCCGATGACGGGCGCGGCATGAATGCCGAGAAGCTGCGCGCCAAGGCGATCGAGAAGGGCCTCATCACCGACGACGAGGCCAACACGATGGACGAGCGGCAGAGCTTCAACCTCGTGTTCCTGCCCGGCTTTTCGACCAAGGATGTCGCTTCCGATGTTTCCGGCCGCGGCGTCGGCATGGACGTGGTCAAGACCAACATCCAGAAGCTCAACGGTTCGATCGACATACGCTCCAATCCCGGCAAGGGGACGACCTTCGTCATTTCGCTGCCCCTGACGCTGGCGATCCTGCCGGTGCTGCTGGTGCAATTGGGGGAACAGCCGTTCGCTGTGCCGCTCTCGATGGTCCGCGAGATACTCACCGTCGACATCGGCGCGGTCCAGGAAGTCGGCGGCCGCGCGACCATGGTGGTGCGCGGCGAAGTCATGCCGGTCTATCCCCTGTCATATCTGTTGGGATGGGCGTCGGAAGGCGTTCCCGAGTACGGCGTGCTGATGCAGACCGCGGAGAGCGCCTTCATTCTCGCCATCGACGGCTTCATGGGGCGCGAAGACGCCGTGATCAAGTCGCTCGACGACTTCCGGCCCAAGGGTGTCGCCGGGGTGACGACCCTTTCCAACGGCCAGATCGTCCTGATCCTCGACATCAAGGAGTTGCTCGGCGCCCTCGGCGACAATCGCGGCGTGCCGCGTTCCGCCTTCCGCCCGCCAGCCGTCGCCGCCTGACCGCCTGACCGGGCCGGCCCGAAAACGCCGTCAAATCCCGCTCTAATTCGACTCATGGGCCTTGACCATGGCGGCAATAATTGCCGCCATGGAGGATAGCGCCCTTGGCTGAAGAGAGCGATCTCGAACGAACCGAACCACCATCGTCGCGACGCCTGGAAAAGGCGCGCGAAGATGGGCAAGTGCCGCAATCCCGCGAACTGATGGCTTTCCTGATCATGGCGGCCGCGGTGGGCGGGTTCTGGGCGCTCGGTGGCTGGTTGACCCACCAGGCCGGCGGCATCCTTCGTCGAGGCCTCACGTTCGACCGTGATGCCGCCTTCAGTTCGACCGCGCCGACGGACTCCTTTGGCGCCCTGACCTGGGATGGGCTGGTCCTGGCGTCGCCGGTATTCCTGTTGACGATCGTGGCGGCCGTGGCGGCACCCTTCGTGTTGCACGGCGGGCTGTTTTCGCCCAAGGCGCTGATGCCGAGATTCGAGCGGCTCGATCCGTTGAAGGGCGTGAAGCGGATGTTCTCGCTCAACAGCATCGGCGAGCTCGTCAAGGCGGTATTGAAGACAGTGCTGATCGGCGGGGTGATCTATTGGGTGGTGACCCACCAGCAGGGCCAGTTGTTCGCCCTGATCGTCCAGCCGATCGACACGGCCCTGCCGGCGTTCGGGCAGATGCTGATCTACGCCTCGCTGGCGCTGGTCGCCGGCCTGGCCGCGATCGCCGCGGTGGATGTGCCATACCAGCTCTGGCGCTACTACCGGGGCTTGCGCATGACCAAGGAAGAGGTCAGGCAGGAAAACAAGGAACTGGAAGGCGACCCCCAGCTGAAGGCGCGCATCCGCAGCCAGCAGCGCGAGGTGGCGCGCCGCCGCATGATGGCGCAGGTTCCCAAGGCCGACGTGGTGGTCACCAACCCGACTCACTTCGCCGTTGCCCTGAAGTACGACCGCGACAGGATGAGCGCGCCGCAAGTGGTGGCCAAGGGCATGAACCTGGTGGCCGACAGGATTCGGGAACTGGCCACGAGCCACGGCGTTCCGCTGGTCGAAGCGCCGCCGCTGGCGCGGGCGTTGCATCGCCACGCCGACATCGGCGACCAGATTCCCGCCGCCCTGTACACCGCCGTGGCCGAAGTGCTCGCCTACGTCTATCAACTGGGCCGGCACCTGGCGTCCGGCGACCCGTCGCCGCCGCCCGAGCCGCCGGCCGCCATCGCCGTGCCCGCCGGCCTCGATCCGGGTGTTAACGCCGCCGCATGAACGATACGCTAACACTGGCGACGCTGTTCAATCGCGGCAACCTCAAGGCGCTGGCGGCGCCCGGGCTGATCATCGTCATCCTGTCGATGATGGTGCTGCCCTTGCCGTCGTTCGTCCTCGACCTGTTCTTCACTTTCAACATCGCCATGGCCGTGATGGTGCTGATGGTGGCCATGTACACGCGCCGGCCGCTCGACTTCTCGGTCTTTCCCACCGTTCTGCTCATCACCACGCTGCTGCGTTTGTCGCTCAACGTGGCGTCGACGCGGATCGTGCTGATCGACGGCCATACCGGGCCCGACGCCGCCGGCAAGGTGATCGAGGCCTTCGGGCACTTCCTGGTCGGCGGCAACTACACGGTCGGCATCGTCGTCTTCATCATCCTGACCATCATCAACTTCGTCGTCATCACCAAGGGCGCCGGCCGCATCGCCGAAGTGTCGGCGCGCTTCACCCTCGACGCCATGCCCGGCAAGCAGATGGCGATCGACGCCGATCTCAATGCCGGCCTCATCGGCGAGGACGAGGCGCGCACGCGCCGCAAGGAAGTCGCGCAGGAAGCGGACTTCTACGGCGCCATGGATGGCGCGTCGAAGTTCGTGCGCGGCGACGCCATCGCCGGCATCCTCATCCTCGTCATCAACATCCTCGGCGGTCTGGTCGTCGGCATTCTCCAGCACGATCTGGAGGCCGGGCAGGCCGCCAGGATCTACACTTTGCTGACCATCGGCGACGGCTTGGTGGCGCAGATACCGGCGCTGATCATCTCGACCGCGGCCGGCCTGGTGGTGACGCGCGTCGGCGACGTCGGCGGCAACATCAGCGAGCAGGTCATCGGCCAGGTGTTCGGCAACCCGATGGTCATGGTGCTGACCGCCGGCATACTCGGCGTGCTCGGCCTGATTCCCGGCATGCCGCACGTGGTCTTCCTGTTGCTGGCCGCCGGTATCGGCCTGCTGGCCTGGTCGATCATGCGGCGGGGCGAGTCCGAACGGCGGCGGGCCGCCGAGGCCGCGCCGCCGCCGCCGCCGCCCCAGGAAGGCCTGGAGGCGAGCTGGGCCGATGTCGCGCCGGTCGACGTGCTCGGCCTGGAAGTCGGCTACCGGCTGATTCCCCTGGTCGACCGGAACCAGGACGGCGACCTGCTGAAACGGATTCGCGGCCTGCGCAAGAAATTCGCCGCCGAGGTCGGCTTCCTGTCGGCGCCGGTGCATATCCGGGACAATCTGGAACTCAATCCCAATGCCTATCGCATCACCCTCAAGGGCGCCGAGATCGGTGGCGGCGAGGCGTATCCGGCCCTTTGCCTGGCCATCAATCCGGGCCGGGTCAGCGGTCCGCTGTCCGGCAAGCAGACCAAGGATCCGGCTTTCGGCCTGCCGGCGACCTGGATCGAGACCGCCTTGCGCGACCAGGCCAGCGCGATGGGCTACACCGTGGTCGACGCGGGGACGGTGATCGCCACCCATATCAACCACATCATGCTCTCGCACGCATCGGAACTGCTGGGGCGGCAGGAAGCCCAGCAACTGCTCGACCATATCGCCAAGGATGCGCCCAAGCTGGTCGAAGACCTGGTGCCCAAGCAACTGCCGCTGTCCACCGTGCAGCGGGTATTGCAGAACCTGCTCGACGAAGGCGTCAGCATTCGCGACACGCGCACCATCATCGAGCAGTTGGCGGAACACTCGGCGCGTACGCAGGATGCCCTCGAACTGACCAGCCAGGTGCGCATCGCCCTCGGGCGCGCCATCGTTCAGCAGCTTTATCCGGTTGGCGCCGAAATGCAGGTCATGGCGCTCGAGCCGGGACTCGAGCGCATCCTGGGTCAGGCGGTGCAAGGCAATGGCGGCGATGCCTCGGGCATCGAGCCCGGCCTGGCCGACACGCTCCTGCGCGAGACGGTGAAGGCCGCCCAGCGCCAGGAGGAGAACGGCCTGCCGGCCGTGTTGCTGGTGCCGGGGCCATTGCGCTGGCTGCTGTCGCGCTTCCTGCGGCGCGCCTGGCCGGCGCTGAAAGTGCTCGCCAACGCCGAGATTCCCGAAAGCAAGACCATCAAGGTAACGACTGTCATCGGAGCTAGGACATGACCGTAAGACGAATTGTCGCCCCGACGGCGCGCGAGGCTCTCCGGCGCGTCAAGGAAGAACTCGGCCCGGATGCCATCGTCGTCGCCAACAAGCCGGTGGCCGACGGCGTCGAGATCACCGCGATGTCCCCCGACAGCCTGGACGCGCTTGCCGCCCAGACGACCGGCCGGCCGCCGGCGGAGCCGACATGGCATCCGCCAGCCGGCGTGACGGAGCCCGCCGGCCATGACGTCGACGACGACTACACGGTGACGCTGTCGGCCAAGGCGCATGCGCAAACGCCGTTTCGCCCCTGGCAGCCGCCGGCTTCGGCGACGCCGGTGCCGCCGAGGCCGCCGCTGCGTCCGCTGCCGCCGCGCACCGAGCGGCAGACATCGGCGCGGGACGAGGCGGGCGCGACGCCGCGCCCGGGCGTCGGCCCGGTCGGCGTGTCGCCACGGCTGACTTCCAGCCACGTGACCAGCCATTCCCCGGCGGCGCCGGCCGCCGCCATGGAACCGCCCGTCGCGCAGCTCATGGCGGAGATGCAGTCGATCAAGGCCATGCTGGAACGCCAACTGGCCGGTTTCGCCTGGGGTGAAATGTCCCGCCAGAACCCGGTTCAAGCCGTGTTGCTGGGCGAGCTGCTCGACGCCGGTTTTTCCAGCGCCCTGGCGCGGCGCCTGATCGAAGACCTGCCCGCGACGCTCGAAGCCGGCGACGGCCGCAAATGGCTGGCCGGCGCGGTCAACCGGCGCCTGCGCACGCTGGCGGGCGACAGCGACATCGTCGACCAGGGCGGCGTGTTCGCGCTGGTCGGCCCCACCGGGGTCGGCAAGACCACCACCACCGCCAAGCTGGCGGCCAGATGCGTGGTTCGCTACGGCGCCGACCGCCTGGCGCTGCTGACCACCGACGGCTACCGCATCGGCGCGCACGAGCAACTGCGCATCTATGGCCGCATCCTCGGCGTCCCGGTCCACGTGGTCCGCGACAGCGAGGATCTGCGTCGCACCCTGGTCGACCTGCGCGACAAGCACATGATCCTGATCGACACCGTCGGCATGAGCCAGCGCGACCGCATGGTGGCGGAGCAGGCGGCCATGCTGACGCGCGCGGGCGAGGTGCGGCGCCTGCTGCTGATGAACGCCGGCGCGCGCGGCGACACGCTCGACGACGTGGTGCGCGCCTATGCCGGCGAGGAGCTGGCCGGCTGCATACTCACCAAGGTCGACGAGGCCGCCTCGCTGGCGCCGGCGCTGGATGTCGTGGTACGCCATGGTCTGCTCCTGGCCTACGTCGCCAACGGCCAGCGCGTGCCGGAGGATCTTCACCTGCCCAATCGCAACTACCTGCTGCACCGCGCCTTCAAGCGGCCCGCCGACGCTTCGCCCCATCGGCTGAAGCAGGACGACGTCGGTCTGGTGTCGGCGGCCAAGACCTCGTCCGCGCCCCTGGGAGCCTCCCTTGGTTGACCGCAATCCATGGGACGGCGACCAGGCCGATGGCCTGCGCCGCCTGTTCGGCAGTCGCGCGCCGCAGGTGGTGGCATTCGCCTCGGGCCGCGAAGCCTGCGGGCGCACGACCCTGGTCGTGCAGACGGCGGCGGCCCTGGCGGCCGCCGGCCACGGCGTCGTGGTGATTGATGAAAATCCCTCGCCCGATAACACGCTCGCCTCGTTCGGCCTGGCCGCCGGGCGCCACGACTTCTTCAACGTCGTGCGCGGCGACCGGCCCCTGGCCCAGGTCGCGGTGAATGCGGCGCCCCTGGTGCGCATCGTGCCGGCCGCGCGCGCGGCGCGGGAATTCGACCATCTCGATCTGGCGGGATTCCGGCGTCTGGCGGCAGGCCTGCGCGAGATCCAGCGCGGCGCGAGTTTCGTGCTGATCGACAGCGCCAATCGCCGCGGCGGGCGGCTTTCGGCCATCGCGGCGTCGGCGCGCCATCTGGCGGTGGTCGTGGCGGCCCAGGGCGCGGCGATCACCCGCGCCTATGCCCTGATCAAGGGCATCGCCCAGGACTATGGCCGCGATCATTTCCAGGTCGTCGTCACGCGCGCGCGCTCTTCCGAGGAGGCGCGGGCCGTGTACGACAACATGCGGCGCGTGGCCAGGGAACACACCGGCGTGCATCTCGACTATCTCGGCGCGGCCGCCGTTCCCGTCACCGGACACTTGGCCGAGGCGCTGCTGCATCGTTTGCCGATTCCCGTCGATCATGGCGACATCGGCGGCCCGCTCCCGGCGCGGCCAGAGGTGGCGGAGCGGCCGGGCCTGATCGATTCGATGCTATAGTTATCGGCAAATTCCGGTGCCCAATCCAGCCATTCCGCCCATGTATACCGCCCAGGGCGCGCCCGACAAGGAACATCTCGTCCGTCAGTACAGCTCGCTGGTCAAGCGGCTCGCCTTCCAGTTGATGGCGAAACTGCCGGCCAGCGTGCAGGCCGAGGATCTCGTCCAGAACGGCATGATCGGCCTGCTCGACGCCATCGGCCGCTACGAGGAGGGTCTGGGCGCGCAGTTCGAGACCTACGCGGTGCAGCGCATCCGCGGCGCCATGCTCGACGGCCTGCGCGAGAACGACTGGGTACCGCGCGGTGTTCGGCGCGAGATGCGCCGCGTCGAGGAGGCCATTCATCGACTCGAGCATCGGCATGGGCGGCCGCCCAGCGAGACCGAACTGGCCGCGACCCTGGACATGCCGTTGGCCGACTACCAGAAGCTGTTGCATGAAGCGCGCGGCCATCAGCTGATCTATCTCGAGGACTTGTCGGGCGACCAGGATGACGACTTCCTGGATCGCAACGTCGCTTCGCCGGCGCTCGACCCGCTCGCCCTGCTCGAGGACCAGGACATGAAGATGACCCTCGTGCGCGCCATCGAGGCCCTGCCGGAACGGGAAAAGACCGTGATGGCGCTTTATTACGACGATGATCTCAACCTGAAGGAGATCGGCGAGATTCTCGGCGTCACCGAATCGCGCGTTTGCCAGTTGCACAGCCAGGCGATCGCGCGCCTGCGCGCCGCGACCCAGGTGGGCGCGGAGGCGCCGGTGGCGAAGCGGCGGGGACGCAAGCCGAAGGCCCGTCCGGACCACTAGGGACCACCAGGCCGACATGGACAAGATCAGCGTCGCCGGTCTGCTGCTGGGGCTGCTGGCCATCGTCGTCGGCCAACTGCTCGAGGGCGGGCACGTCGGTTCGCTGGTGCAACCCACAGCATTCTTCATCGTCATCGGCGGCACGCTGGGCGCGGTCATGCTGCAAAGTCCGTGGCCGACCTTCCTGCTCGGCGCGCGCATGGCGCGCTGGGTGTTCTTCCCGCCCAGGCTGGCGCCGCGCGAGGCGGTCGGCGAGATCGTGGCCTGGAGCCATGTCGCCCGCAAGGAAGGCCTGCTGGCGCTTGAGGCCAAGATCCAGGAAGTGGACGACCCGTTCATCGCCCGCGGCCTGCAACTGCTGGTCGACGGCGCCGAGCCGGAGGGCCTGAAAGACGTCCTCGAGGTGGAGATCGGCGCCTACGAGGCGCGGTTGAAGCTGGCCGCGAAAATCTGGGAATCGGCCGGTGGCTACGCTCCGACCATCGGCATTCTGGGCGCCGTCATGGGCCTCATCCATGTCATGGAAAATCTTTCCGATCCGGCCAAGCTGGGCGGTGGCATCGCGGTGGCTTTCGTCGCCACCATCTACGGAGTCGGCGCGGCCAACCTGATCTTCCTGCCGGTGGCGAAGAAACTGATGGCCTGCATCCAGCAACTGGTGACCCACAGGGAAATGTACGTGGATGGCCTGGTCGGCATCGCCAACGGCGACAACCCGAGGATCATCGAGAGCAGGCTCCAGGGCTATCTCCTCTGAACATGGCGCGGCGCAGGGACGGCGACGAGGAACACGAGAACCACGAGCGCTGGCTGGTTTCCTACGCGGACTTCATCACCCTCCTGTTCGCCTTCTTCGTTGTCATGTACGCCGTGTCGCAGGTGAACGAGGGCAAGTATCGGGTGCTCTCCGACACGCTGTCGTCGGCGTTTCGCCATGTTCCCGGCAGCGCCAGCGGCGCCCAGGTGGCCGTTAATCCGAACGCGCCGCTGCCGGTGACCATCCCGCTGCGCAGGCCGTCACCGCCCCTGAAGACCGACGACAGGCAGCGTGTCAAGAAGGAGAAAATGCGCACCATGGCCAAGGAAATCAGCGAGGCGCTGGCGCCGCTGGTCAAGGAAGGCCAGGTGCGCATCACCGAGGGCGCGCTGGCGGTCACTGTCGATATCAATGCCAGCGTGTTGTTCGCGCCGGGCGATGCCCACCTCGACACCGGCGCCACCCAGGCGCTGACGGCGGTGGCGCGCATCCTCGCGTCCAGCGATTTTCCGGTGACGGTGGAAGGGCATACCGACAACACGCCGATCAGCACGCCGATGTTCCCGTCGAACTGGGAGCTTTCCGGCATGCGCGCGTCGACCGTGGTCCGGCTGTTCGTCGATCAGGGCGTCGATCCGCGGCGGCTGACCGCCACCGGTTATGCCGACCAGCGTCCGGTCGACGACAACGCCACCATGGAAGGGCGCAGCCGCAACCGGCGCGTCGCCATCACCATCGAGTCCAGGGCGCCGGACAACCCGATCGAGATCACGATTCCCTGAGCGATTCCCCAAGCGCTCCTGGCCGGCGGAGCCATCCGCCGGCCGATCGACGATCGGGAAAGGGGGCTATGCCGAACCGAGCGAACGGCCGCCGGCGCCGGCGCGTTGCTGGCCGTCCGGGCCGTAGGTGGCGGCCTGATCGACCGCTGCCAGCAGTGTGTTGAGGGTTTGCTGGTTGTGCTGGAGATGCACGGCGATCAGCTTGCCGCTGGTTTCATTGAGTGCGCGGGCCTGGGCCGCCAGTTCCAGCAGCTGTTGCCAGCGGCGGCGGCTGGTGGTGCCGTCGGGCGAGGTGATCCATTGATCCATGCCGGCCCGGCCGGCCGGGTAGCCACGCCTGGCCAGTTCGCTTTCACGGGCCGCGGCCCGGGCGGCCAACTGTTCACCGAGATCGGTTTTCTCCTTGACCATGTCGGCAAGGGCATCGGCCTTGCCGTCCACGAGCAAGGCCTGTTCGTGACGCAACAAGGTCACGAACGACTGGAGCAGTCCGAGTTCCTGGGCCAGCAGATCGGCCAGCGCCGATCCAGGGGGAATGGTCACTATGCCGTCATGCCTGCTTGGTAAGCATTTCCTTGACGCTGGCCAGCAAGCCGTCGGCGATGCGTTCCGGCTTGACCTGGAAGCGCCCCTCGGCGATGGCCTGCTTGATTTCGGCGACGCGGGTGACGTCCATCACCTGTTCGCTGCCGGAAACCGTGCTGGCTTGTTGCAGATTGGTCGACAAGGACGAGAGGGCAACTTTTTCGCCGGAGGCCGACGGTTCGGCCCGGCTTGCCTGCCCGCCCTGCGCCGACGGCTTGGCGCGAGCGGCTGCTGCTTGGTTGCTTGCCGGCGATGCGACGGCGCTGTTGATCTTCACGGTGCTGTCCTTTCCACTCTGGATTGCCTGTTGTAACGGCGCCGCCGGCGAAAACTTGAGAAAATCGTAAAAATTATTTAACTGATTGATTTTATATCAAAAAGCGATCTCGACAACGCCGCTCGGCCGGGCGATGCCGCTGACGATCTGGCCGTTGCCGAGGCGAACCTGGACGACCTGGCCGGCCAGTCCGTTGTTGAGCGCCCGCCCTTCGTTGGCGACCTGGAAGCCCGGCCCGCCCGTGACCACTCGCACGGTCTGGTTCTGCCGGATCACCAGCGGCTGTTGCAGCATGTCGCCGCGCAGGGGCCGGCCCGCGCCGATCGACAGCCGGAGCGTGCGTCCGAGCGCCTGTTGCTCATCGGTCAGGATTCCCGCCGGCAGCGTCGACAGGTCGCCGCGGTGGCGGGCGAGGTCGGCCGAAGTCAGCGGCTGTCCCTGGGCGAGCGGGCGGGCCGTGACCAGGTAGTCGCCGACCACCTTGACATGCGCCGGCACGAACATCGACCAGCCGGCTTCGTCCAGGCAGCGCACCGTGACATTGGTTCGCCCCCACGGCCGGGCGCCGGGCGGCAGGCTGACGTCGAAGCGGGTGCACGGCGTCAATTGGTTGTTGGCGTCGATCGCGCCGACGGTGAAGCTCACTTCGCCCGGCAGGCCGGCGACCTGGACGCGCAGGAAGTCCTCGACGGCGCGTTTGACGGGCGCCGGGTCCTGGCGCGCCATGGCCAGCGTCGAGCACGCGGCAAGGACGAGGAACATGATCGAGGCGAGGTAGCGCGGCATGGCTGGATTGAAGCATGGCCTTTGCGGCCCGGCAAGCCGGATTCCGGGCCGGCGAAAGTCAGCCGTGGCGCCACGCCGGCAAGAATTGCCGCGCGGCCGCCGCTTGCCGGCAAATCGCGCGGGAAGATGGCAAGAATTCCCCTTGATCGCCTTTTCGCCGGCCGCTGTGCGGGCTCGGGCAAGCATGGCACGGTTGCTGCATTACGGTATTCGCCTCGTTCTCGGGATTCATACAGGACCGCAATGCTCAGCCGCATTGACCAGCAGATCGACACCTTCCGCAGCGCCGCCAACCTGCGCGCGTACCGGCAGCAGTTGCTGGCCTCGAACATCGCCAATGCCGACACGCCCAACT
>ERZ1645187.3024-NODE-3024-length-14366-cov-6.360632_pt1 | contig 14366 bp, 12 predicted proteins | sample MGYA00575352_ERZ1645187 | MGnify/ENA primary metagenome ERZ1645187 (study PRJEB40837, sample SAMN11349314) | freshwater sediment metagenome | isolation source: river sediment | host: Sediment | place: India: Wazaribad , New Delhi | collected 2017-02-21 ...
CCAGGCCCGAGAACATGACCCGGCCGCGGAACCGGGTGAACCGCGCCAGCGCGATACCCGCCATCGTGCCCAGAATCGTCGCCACCGTGGCCGAAATCAGCGCGATCTTCAGCGACAGCACCAGCGCCGACATGATCTGCCTGTTGGAAAACAGCGACGCATACCACTTGGTCGAGAACCCGCCCCAGACCGTGGCCAGCCGGCTTTCATTGAACGAATAGACGATCATCGACAGGATCGGGACGTAGAGGAAGGCAAAGCCGAAGGCCAGCATCGAGATCAGGAAGACCGGGCGCCGCTTCACTTCGATCCCTCCGCCCGCGCCTGGAAGTGGCTGTAGATCATCGTCGGCACGACCATCAGCAGCAGGAGCATCACCGCCACCGCCGAGGCCATCGGCCAGTCGCGCGCCTGGCTGAATTCGTCCGAGATGACGCGCCCGATCATCGGGCTGGCGGCATTGCCGACCAGCGTGGGGATCACCAGTTCCCCCGCCGCGGGGATGAAGACCAGCATCCCGCCCGCGATGATGCCTGGCACCGACTGCGGCAGCGTCACGTCCCAGAACACCCGCCCGGGGCGCGAGCCAAGGTCCATCGCCGCCTCGTCCAGCGTGGGGTCCAGCCGCTCCAGGCTGGCATAAAGCGGCAGGATCATGAACGGCAGGTAGGTGTAGACCATGACCAGCACGACCGCGAAGTTGCTGTTCATCATCGGAACGGACTTCACCGCCCAGTCGACCGGCACCAGCAGGTTCCAGGCATCGGTCAGCAGCCCGTTGAACCAGCTGTTCTTGCCCATCAGCCCCATCCAGGCATAGACCCGCAGCAGGAACGACGTCCAGAACGGCAGGATCACCAGCATCAGCAGGATGTTGCGCCAGGCCGGGGCCACCCGGCACAGGCCAAGCGCCATCGGGTAGCCGATCAGCAGGCACAGCACCATCGCCACCGCCGCATTGACGACCGAAGTCAGAAAGGCCCTCAGGTACAGCCCGTCGCCCAGCACGCGGGCATAGGACTCCCAGCTGAACAGCGGCACCTCGCCGCCCCAGCTGATCGGCGGCGCGGTCGAGGTCTTGGTAGCGAAGCTCATCGCCACGACGATCAGAAACGGCACCAGAAAGAACAGCAACAGCCACAGATAGGGCCCGCCGATGATCAGCCGGGGCCATCCCTTGGCATCGAACCAGCGGCGCAGTTGGGTGTCGGCCATGGCGCTACCCCGTCAGCACGATGGCCGAGGCCGGGTCGAACGACAGCCAGACCCGGTCGTCCCAGTCGGCCACCCTTGCGGCCTCGTCCCCGCGCCGCGCGTTCACCGCATGGGCCTGCACCAGCGCGCCCGAGGGCAGCGCGATGCGGTAAAGGCTGTCCTTGCCGAAATAGGCCAGGTCCTTGACCGCGCCTTCAAAGGCGTTGCCGCCCTCGGGCCGGTCCTTGGATATCCGCAGCTTTTCCGGCCGCAGCGCCAGCGTCACCGCCTGCCCCTCGGCCACCCCCGGAACGTCGCGCGCCGTCACGCGGCCCAGGGCCGGCACCTCCAGCACCAGCGCGCCGTCTTCGCGGCCCAGGGCGCGGGCCTCGAAGGCGGTGATCGAGCCGATGAAGCCGGCGACGAAGCGGCTGTCGGGGAATTCGTAGATCTCGGTCGGGCTGCCGACCTGGCGCACCTCGCCCTTGTCCATCACGGCGATGCGGTCGGCCAGCGTCATCGCCTCTTCCTGGTCGTGGGTCACCACGATGAAGGTGACGCCGGTCTTGGCCTGAATCCCCATCAGCTCGAACTGGGTATGTTCGCGCAGCTTCTTGTCCAGCGCGGCCAGCGGTTCGTCCAGCAGCAAGAGCTTCGGCTGCCGCGCCAGCGCCCGCGCCAGCGCCACCCGCTGCCGCTGGCCGCCGGAAATCTGGTGCGGCTTGCGCGCCGCAAAGGGCGTCAGCTGCACCAGGTCCAGCATCTCGCGCACGCGGTCTTCGCGCTGCGCCCGGGTCATCGGCTCGTGCTTCAGCCCATAGGCGATGTTCTTCGCCACCGTCATGTGCGGAAACAGCGCGTAGCTCTGGAACATCATGTGCACCGGGCGCGACCAGGGCGGCACGCCCGCCATGTCGCGCCCGTCCAGGAAGATGCGGCCCGCGGTCGGCTCCTCGAACCCGGCCAGCATCCGCAGAAGCGTGGTCTTGCCGCAGCCCGACCCGCCCAGAAGCGCAAAGATCTCGCCCTTGTCGACGGTCAGCGACACGTCGCGGACCGCCTGGAAGGCACCAAACGACTTCGAGACCCCTTCGATGCGCAGGAAGGGCCCCTCTGCGGCCGCCATCCCTCAGCCGCCCGTCTTGATCTCGGTCCAGACGCGGGTCATCGCCTCTTCCTGCGCGTCGGTCTGCGGGCGCGGCGTGTACATCCGCTTCAGCGTCTCTTCGTCGGGGTAAACCGCCGGATCGCCCGCGATGGCCGGATCGACAAAGGGCGTCGCCGCCTTGTTGGCATTGGCATAGCCGGTGAAATTGGTGCAGGCCGCGATCACCTCGGGGCGCAACAGGTAGTCGATAAAGCGGTAGGCGTTGTCCGGGTTCGGCGCGTCCGACGGCATCGCCCACAGGTCGAACCAGGCCGGAGCACCGGTCTTGGGCACGAAATAGGCCAGGTTCACATCGACCCCCGCTTCGGCCGCGCGGGCCTTGGCCACGCCATAGTCGCCCGACCAGGTGTTGGCCACGCACAACTCCTGATTGGGCAGGGTGGTCAGGTAGTTGGCATTGTCGAAGGTGGTGATGTAGTCGCGGATCGGGGCAAAGGCCTCGGCCATCTTGCGATATTCGGCCTCGCCGGCGGTGTCGGTGTCGATGCCCAGATACTTCATCACCATGAAGCCGGAATCGGTGGGGCTGTCCAGGATCGAGATGCCGCAATCGGCCAGCTTGGCCGCCGTCTCGGGGTTCAGCACCACGCCCAGATCGGCAAGGTCCACGCCCTCGCCCAGCCGTTCCTTCACCATATCCAGGTTGTAGGCCATCCCGACCGAGCCCCACATGTAGGGCACGCCATGGGCGTTGCCGGGGTCGTAGCCCTCGACGATGCGCAGGATCTCGGGGTCCAGGTTGGCCCAGCCGGTCAGCTTGGCGCGGTCCAGCTTCTGGAACACGCCGGCCTCGATGAAGCGCATCATCGACATGCCGGCATGCAGCACCACGTCATAGCCGGTGGACCCGGCCAGCATCTTGGCCTGGGCCTCTTCGGCGCTGGCGTAAAGGTCGTAGACCACCTCGATCCCGGTCTCGGCGGTAAAGTCGGCCAGCGTCGTCTCGCCGATATAGTCGGACCAGTTGTAGACGTTCACCACGCCGCCTTGCGCCCAGGACGGGCGCACCCAGGGCGCGGCAAGGCCACCGGTCAGGGCGGCAAGGGTCGTTCGACGGGTCAGTCTCATGGCGTATCCTCCGCTGTTGGGTCGCGCCTCTGGCGGGCGCTGATGGGTCAAGGTTTCCCGGTTTCCGGGCCGCTGCCAAGCATTTCCGCATTCAGGGCGGCCATTTCCGCCTCGGCCGGCGCGGTGGCCAGCCGCATCACCGGCAGCCGCGCCCGCAGCAGGTCGTGGTGACGGCGCAGGCCCCATTCATGGTCCGACAGGTGGAACCCGTCGAAGGCCTGCGACTTCATCGATTCGTTCGACCAGATCGTCAGCTGCTGATCCTCGGCCGAGGTGTCGCGGTCGATCCGCATCGCCAGATAGCGCGCCAGCCGCTGCGCCCGGCTTTCGTTCGGGTGGCGATAGCTGCGGCCGGTCAGCAGGGTGCGCCCCGGCCCGCTCGGCAGGTCGTGGTAGAACTGCGCGCCCTCGGGGGTAAAGGCGAAGACGGTGTTGGGCCAGAGGCCGTAATAGGTCCAGGCCCGGCGCAGGTGCGGCGGCAGGTCGGCGCGCAGGGGCGCGTGGGTCACATAGTGCCGGACCGACCAACGCCGCCCCGGCCGGTCGCCGAAGATGCCGATGGACACATGCAGGCCATGGTCCAGGTAGATGTCGCGGTAGTCGCGGCCATACAGCTCTTGCAGCGAGGGGTGGGCCAGCGGGACGTGATAGCCTTCGTTGTCGACGTCGCGCACCGATTTCCAGTTCACCGGCAGCTCTGCCTCCCAGCTTGCCGTGGCGGAGGGCAGCATGTCGGCGGCCGCATAGGCCGCGAAATCGGCGGCATAGGGGGCCAGCAGGTCGGCCACCGCGGGCTGCGGGCCGGGGTGAAAGCGCAGGAAGACGAAGCCGTGAAAGACCTCCATCTCGATCGGCTTCAGCCCGAACTTCGCCTTGTCGAGGGTGCCAAAGCTGTCGGGCTGGGCCGCGCCGCGCAAGCTGCCGTCCAGGTTGTAGACCCAGCCGTGGAACGGGCAGACCACCGCGCCGCGGCACTGGCCCTGCCGCCCGTCGACCACCCGCGCGCCGCGATGGCGGCAGAGGTTGTGGAACGCCCGCACCTGCCCATCCTGCCCCCGCATCACCACCGCGCGTTCGCCCAGGAGGTCGAAGGCCAGCCAGTCGCCCGGCGCGGGGATGTCGGAGACATGCCCCACCGCCTGCCAGTGGTTCAGGAACACATGGTCACGCTCCAGCGCGAACAGCGCGTCGGAATGGTAGGTCCAGGCCGGCAGGCCCGAGCGGTCCCAGTCGTTCGGCACCGGCAGCGAGGTCATCATCCCGGTCATGGCGTCCCCTCCATCTGGTCCCGCACCCATTGGTGAAAGCGGTGGATTTCGTATTCCTCGGGCATCAGGCGCGCGGCGCGGAAGGCGGGCGAGCGGATGCCGCGCTGGTTCATCTCGGACGCCGCGCCGTCCTGCTGCATCACCAGCGTCGCAAAGGCGGCGACCCTGGCCGCATCGAACCCCGGTTGCGCCAGGGTTTCAGGCGGGAAGTGCCACTCCGCCACCAGCTGCGTGCGTTCGGGCGCCAAGGGCACGATGCGCACGGAACGAACATGATCCACATGCGCGACGACATAGGTCGAGGGCCAAAGCGTCACGAACGAATAACCCGCCTGACGCTCGGCTTCGGTCAGGCCGGCAAAGACCGGCCCGCAGGGCGCGCCATCCGCCGTCCAGGTCTGCGCGCCGGGTTTCAGGTTCGGGGGGGCGGGATCGGCGGGCGTCCAGCCCAAGGCCTCGGACGGCCCCATGATGCCCTGGCCATAGATCGGCACCATGTCGCACAGTTCCGGGTGGATGCCCGGGCAGTGCAGGCATTCCGAGTAATTCTCCCAGAAGGTCTTCCAGTTGCAGGCGATTTCGGTCTGCCAGCGGTGGCCGGTGACAAGGCCCTGCATCGGCCAGTTGTCCAGCGTGCGCAGGCCGACATCGGCGTGGATCGGGGGCGGATCGGCCGCCAGCGACAGGAACAGGAAGCCGTTCCATTGCCGCACCGCCACGGGCCGCAAGCCGTGGGCCAGGCGGTCGAAATCCGCCGTGGGCTGGGCATGGGCGGTCGACACCAGCCGCCCGTCGGCGGCCGCAAAGGCAAAGGCGTGGTAGGGGCAGCGGATCAGCTTGCCCAAGGGTTCCTCATCGCCCCGGCACAGTTCCGAGCCGCGGTGCGGGCAGGAATTGTGCCAGGCCAGCAGCCCGCCTTCGCCGTGGCAGACGATCACCGGCGCGGAGCCGACCGTCGCCCGCCGCATCGTGCCGGGGGCGAAATCCGCCACCCGGCCGACGCAGACCCATTGCCGGGCGAAGATCGACGCCATCTCGGCCTGGAACCAGTCGGGCGCCAGGTAGGCGGCGCGGGGCAGGCCCTCGGGGCAATGGTCCAGGCGGGGGGACAGGGGATGCGGCTTGTCCATCAGACGCGCTCCGGCGGGGTCGCCCGCTTGCGGGGCGGGTTGAAGAAGGGCCGCTCCACCACCCGGACAGGCAGCATCAGCTTGACATATTGCAACTCTCTTGGGGCGTAGATTTCCACCCAGAGGTCATTTACTTGCACAAATCGCGCTTTTACCTGGGCGATGCCGATGCTGGCCTTCAGCGCCGGCGACCAGGCGGCGGCGGTGACAAATCCCGCCTCGACCCGCTTGTCGTGATAAAGGATCGCCCCCTCGGCGCTGACATTGCCGGGCACGTCCAGGCCCACCAGCCGCCATTCCGGCCCCCGCTGCCGTTCGGCCAGCAGCGCCCGGCGGCCGGTGAAATGCCCCTTGTCCCAGTCGATCATCCAGCCCAAGCCCAGTTCCAGCGGGCTGCGCGGCCGGTCCTCGCGCAGGGCCTGGTGGGCGGGCACGAAATCCATGGTGGCGATGATAAACCCCGCCTCGATCCGCGCCAGGTTCAGCGCCTCGGACCCGATCGGGCGGATGCCCCAGGCCGCCCCCGCCTGCATCAGCGCATCCCAGACCGGCAGCGCCTGCGAAGGCGTCATCCACAGCTCATAGCCCAGGTCGCCGGTGAACCCGGTGCGCGACACCGTCACCTGCCCCCCGGCCAGCGTGACCTGAGCCATGCGGAACGGCCGCAGACCCGAGACATCCACCCCCGCCGCCGCCAACACGCTGGCCGAGCACGGCCCCTGCAAGGACAGCGCGGCGATCTCTTCGGTCACCTCGCGGACCCGGACGTCAAAGCCCTGCGCGCTGTCCAGAAGCCAGGGCAGGTGGCGTTCCTGGCAGCACAGCAGATAATCCTCCGGCCCGTGGCGGAACAGTGTGCCGTCGTCCAGCAGCTTGCCCGCATCATCCACCCAGCCCGTATACTGCACGCCCCCGACCGACAGCCGCCCCGCATCGCGCAGTGTCAGGCGGTTCAGATAGGCCGCCGCATCCGGCCCGGTGATGCGGTACTTCACCATCGGACACAGGTCATAGACCGAAGCCGCATTGCGGATCGCGGTATATTCCATGTCCACGTCGCCAAAGCACTGCGCGGTCATGTAGCCGCCCCAGGGGCCCCAACGGTTCAGCACATTCGCCGCCGCCGTGCGGGCATGGAGCGGGGTCTGCAGCAGCGGCGCGCGGAAATGGGTCAGCGCGGTCATGCCCTTGCCTCCAGGATCGCGCCGGCGGCGTTCCAGCCGGCCGCGCCCTCGATCCCGCCGCCGGGATGGCTGCCGGCGCCGGCCAGCCAGAGGCCGGGCAAGGGCGTCGCATATTGTGCGGCGGCAAAGAGCGGTCGGTTGAACAGCATCTGCTCGACCGCCAGTTCGCCGTGATGCCAGTTGCCGCCGACCAGGCCAAAGCGGGCCTCGATGTCCTGCGGCATCAGCAGTTCCGCCCCGGAGACCAGCGCGCGCAGGCCGGGGGATTGCGCCTCAAGCACGCGAAGCGCGGCCTCCAGCAGGGCGGACCGTGCAGGCTCCAGCCCCGCCTTCGGCGGATGGGGGGCGTATTGCACGATGGCCGACAGGACATGCCCGCCGGCGGGTGCCATGCCGGGATCGTGGGCCGAGGGGACCAGAACCTCCATCACCGGGGCCTCGGGCACCTCGCCGTATTTGACCGGGTTGAAGGCCGCCTCGACCGCCTGCGACGAGGGCGCGATGACGATCCGTGAGCGCAGGTCGGCACCCTGGAAATCGGGCGCGCCGCGCAAGGCCAGGTGCAGCTTGGCCGCGCCGCCCCGGCTGCGGACATGCCCCGTGGCGGTGTAGAACCCGGCATCCAGCGCCGCCGCGCCGACCAGGTGCTGAAAGGTCGTGCGCGGGTTGATGGCGGAAACCACCAGCCCGGCGCGGATGTCCTCTCCTCCCGCCAGCCGCACCCCCACGGCGCGGTCTTCGGCGATCAGCACCCGTTCTACCGCCGCGCCCGTGCGCAGCGTCACCCCGGACGCTGCCGCCGCCCGCCCCAAAGCCTGCGCCAACGCTCCCATGCCGCCCTTGGGCAGCAGCGGGTCGGCCCCCCGCGCCAGCCGGTCCAGATAGAGGATCAGCGAGTTCGGCGAGCGTGGCCCGAGCCAGGCCCCCAGCGTGGCGTCAAAGGCCAGAAGGCCCTGAAGCCGAGTATCGGTCAGCTCATCCTCGGCCACGTCATGCACGTTGATCAGGATCATCCGCAGCAACTCGCGAAAGTCATCGCGGCCAAGGCCCCGGATGCCCAGCCCCTGCCGCGCCAGCGCCAGCCAGTTGTTGGCACCCGCCAGACGCGGGGGCGTCATCTGGCGAAACGGCCCCAGCACGCGGGCAAACCCCGACAGCTTGTCGTGCAACGCCTTCCAGGCCGCTGCATCGGGGCCATCGGTCTGCCCGCCCCGCACCACCAGCGGCGCAGCCCCGCCCAGAACGGTCGTCGCCAAGGCCGGATGGAACGACAGCCCATGCCGTTCCAGCGCCAGCGCCTGCACCAGCCTTGGGTCCAGGCCCTGCGTCAGGTGGGCCAGCGCGGGCGCACGAAAGCCCGGCGTGATCTCCCGCTCGCCCGCGCCGCCACCGACCTGAGGCCCGGCCTCCAGCAGCAGCACCTTGCGGCCCTTTCCGGCCAGCCGGGCGGCGCAGGCCAGCCCGTTCACGCCGCCGCCGATCACCAGGACGTCAGAGGACGGCGTAGGCATCGCGCATCCCCCCCTTGATCCCGGCCTCGCGCAGCACTTCGGCCGCGGCGTTGCGGCCCGGCGCGCCCATCACCCCGCCACCGGGGTGGGTGGACGACCCGCACATCCACAAGTCCTTGATCGGGCTGCGATATTGCGCATATCCGGGCACCGGGCGGTTGAACAGCAACTGATCGAACGTCAGCTCACCCTGAAAGATGTTGCCCTCGGTCAGGCCCACTTCGGCCTCCAGCTCGCGGGGGGTGCGGGTCTCGACATGCAGCACGCGGTCGCGGAAGCCGGGGGAATAGGTCTCGATCTGGGCCAGGCAGGTGTCACGAAAGGCGTCGCGGTCGGCGTCGGTCCAGTCGCGGCCCTCGATCTTTGGCGGGGCATATTGCACGAAGCAGGACATGAAGTGCTTGCCCGGCGGCACCATCGTCGGGTCGATCATGGTGGGGATCATCACGTCCTGGAACGGATCGCGGCTGAAGCGGCCGGCCTTCCAGTCGTCATAGCCGCGCTCCATCCGGGCGATGGAATCGGTGAAATGCAGGTCGCCGCGGATGTTCGGCGCGCCTTCGGGCAGCGCCGGAAACACCGGCGCTGCATCCAGCGCGATGTTCAGCTTGCCCGACGATCCGCGGATCTTGAACGCCCTGACCCGGCGCAGGAAGTCGCCCGGCAGATCGGCCTCGTCGACATGGCGCAGGAAGGTGCGCTTGACGTCCATGTTGGAAATCACCCGCCGCGCCCGCAACTCGTCGCCATTGGCCAGCACCACGCCCACGGCGCGGCCGCCCCTGACCAGGATCTTCTCGACGCCCTGGCCCGTGCGCACCTCGCCCCCCGCCGCCTGCAAGGACAGCGTCAGCGCCCGCGTGATCGCCCCCATGCCTCCGCGGGCAAAGCCCCAGGCGCCGACGTTGCCATCGACGTCGCCCATGTAGTGATGCAAGAGGACATAGGCCGACCCCGGCGACATCGGCCCAAGCGCGGTGCCGATGATGGCCGACACGGCCAGATAGCCCTTGATCACCGGGCTTTCGAAGTATTCGTCCAGGAAATCGGCGATCGACATGGTCCAGAACTGCACCATGCGGGCGCGCATCGCTTCGGACAGCGCGCCCATCTGGCGGCCCAGCCAGACCAGTTCGGACAGGTCGCGCGGGCGGAACCGGGCCGGGTCCGGCGGGGTGCGCATCAGCATCGGCCGGATGAAGCGGCAGAACCGCAGGATGTCGCGGGCGTAGATGTCATAGGCCTCGGCGTCGCGGCGGGAATGGCGGGCGAATTCGCGGCGGTTGGCGTCATGGTCGCGGTACATGCCCAGGTAGCCGCCGCCCTGCTGGAACACCGCGCCGCCCTCATAGGGCAGGATCTGAAGGCCGTGTTTCGGCAATTCCAGATCGCGCATGATCTCGGGGCGGAACAGGGACGAGACGTAGGAGCAGTTGGAATAGGTGAAGCCGGGATAAAGCTCGCGGCTGACGGCGGCGCCGCCGATCCAGTCGTTCCTTTCCACCACGCAGACCTTCAGGCCCGCCCGCGCCAGGTAGCCGGCCGCCACCAGCCCGTTGTGGCCCGCGCCGATGATGACGGCATCCCAGGTCACCGCCCCTCCTCGGTCACTTCGTGCCTCGTCGGTCCTGTCCCGCGAAGAGCCAAGCGCAGCGCCGCGATGAGCCGCCGTCCCGGGCGCCACGCCTCCTCGGTCACTGCGTGCCTCGTCGGCCCCGTCCCGCGAAGAGCAAGCGCAGCGTCGCGATGAGCCGCCGCCGGGGTCATTCCGCGACCAGCCGGCCGTCGGCCTGGTCCTGCAAGGTCAGGTCCACCGCCACCTCGACCGCCTTCAGCGTGTCGCCCAGGCAGGCCGCATCCAGCCCATGCGCCTCGCACATGAACCAGGGCTCTCGGCTGTCAGGTTCCACGATGATCCCCAGGTCGTGCAGGTACTGCGCCATCCGGTCGTAAAAGCTGTAGTCGCTGGTCTTCCAGGCCCGGTAGTTGTCGGGCGGCTCGGCGTCGAAGAAGATGCCGAACATCGACGGGTGGCCGGAAAAGCTGTGGACGATCCCGCGCGCCGCGAGGATCGCGGAAATCCCCGCCTTCAGCCGCTCGCCATAGGCCGCCAGGGTCTCCAGCGCGGGCGTTTCGTCCAGGATGCGCAAGCATTCATCGGCCGCCGCCAGCGACACCGCATGCGCCGTATAGGTGCCGCCATGCGAGGCCCCGCCATAGCGGAAGCTGCGCATCACCTCTTCGCGTCCCGCGACCAGCGCGATGGGGTAGCCGTTCGCCACCGCCTTGGCGAATGTGGTGATGTCGGGGCGCACGCCCAGCAACCCCTGCACGCCCCCCTTGCCGACCCGAAAGCCGGTCTTCACCTCGTCGATGATCAGCAGCACGCCGTAGCGGTCGCACAACTCGCGCGCCAGTTGCACATACTCTCTGCGCGCCGAGATGGCGCAGCAATTGCCCTGGATCGGCTCGATCAGCATTGCCGCCAGCCTCTCGCCATGGGCCTTGAACGTGTCCTCCAGCCGCTGCAGGTCGTTCATCGGCACCAGATGCGCCAGCTTTTTCACCGTCGGCGGAATGCCCTTGCCATAGGGCACCACGGCGGGGTCGGTGTTCGACCCGGGCGTCCAGCCCTCCATGTCGGCCATCCACATCGCGGCGTCGAACAGCCCGTGATAGCCGCCCTCGACCAGCAGGTATTCCTCGCGGCCCGTATGGGCGCGCGCCAGCCGCAAGGCCGCCATCACCGCCTCGGTGCCCGAGTTGGAAAACCGCACCAGTTCCGCCGCCGGCACCATCGCGGCGATGCGGTCGGCCACCGTCAGCTCCATCTCGGTCGACAGCGCGAAGACGCCGCCCACCTCCATCCCCTTGCGCGCCGCCGCATCGACCCGGTCGTCGGCATAGCCCAGGATCGCCGGGCCATAGCCCAGCCGGTAGTCGACATACCCATTTCCGTCGATGTCCCAGATCCGCCCGCCCTTGCCGCGCGCCACATAGATCGTGCGGTCGTCACCCCAGTAGCGAAAGGTCGACGACACCCCCAGCGGCAGCCGCCGCACCGCGCGGGCGAACTGCGCGTTGGATTTCGTCAGGTCGCGGCGGGGCGGCATGGTCGTCATGGCGGGCATGGGGCCTCCTGCGGGGGCTTTGGATGACTCAGCCTGTCACGCCACTGACTGAGTTGTCAATCAAAGCGACGAATCCCCTTTTCATCTTCCGCGCATCCGCTAGAACCGCCTGGAAAAACCGCGTCCCGCGCAGGAGGACGTCTTGCCCGAACCCGATCCCGAACCGCCTTCCGCAGCCGAGCCGCCCCGCCCGCCCCGCACCATGAGTCGCGAGGCCCGCCGCGCCCAGATCATCGAGGCGACGATCCGCACGCTCGCCGCGCGCGGCCTGGCCCGCGCCACCCTGACCGAGGTCGCGCGCACCGCCGGCCTGTCGCACGGGCTGGTGCTGTTCCATTTCGACAGCAAGGAAGGGCTGCTGGCCGAAACCCTGTCGGCGATGGCCGAGGAATACCGGCAGAACTGGCAGACCGCGCTGGCCGCCGCCGGGCCCTCGCCCGCCGAACAGCTGGCCGCGCTGATCGAGGCCGACTTTGCCCCCGCCATCTGCACCCCCGACCGCCTGGCCGCCTGGTGCGCCTTCTGGGGCGAGGCGCAAAGCCGCCCGATGTATCAGCAAAGCTGCGGCGAAAAGGATGCCGCCTACAACGCCACGCTGGAAGGCATCTGCGCCCGGCTGATGACCGAAGGCGGCTATGCCGGCAACCCGGTGCGCCTGGCGCGCATCCTGCGGGTGACGATCGAAGGCGTCTGGCTGGACATGATGACGATGGCCGCACCCTATCCGCTGGCCGAGGCGCGGGCCACCGCCCTGACCTGCGCCGCCCGGCTATTCCCGCGCCACTTCGCGGAGCCGGCGGGCATCGGCGATGGCCCCTGACGATTTGCCACCGAGTCGGCTGAAAACGCCAAGGCGCCCGCAAGGGGCGCCTTGGCTCTATTGCACAAATCAGGTGCTGGGAAGACCTGCCCTTATCCCGGACGGACTTATCGCGCGACCTCGGTGATGGGTGTTCCGAGGGCGGTGAAGCCGTTGAGCACGGCGACACGGACCTGGAACGCTGCGACCTGGCGGTCGAAGTCCCGTGCGGACAGGCGCTGACCCAGCAGCTTGACGCAAGTCGGATTTTCGTCTCTGCGCGGCTTTGGCGGTGGTAGCCGCTCCATCGTCGCCAGATGGTCCGACCGATGCGTTTCGATGCGCGCGGGGTTTCGTTGCGGGCCACCGCGCCGGGGGTGTCGGGCTTCCAGGGCCTGGCGTTCTTTGGGGGCGGGAGGATCGCCGCGGCACCGCGGGCGGCGATGGCGTCATGGCACTAGCGGGTGTCGAAGGCAGCATCGGCGGTGACGCTGGCGATCTTCTGCTCGGGCGGGATCTGGTCGAGCAGATCGGGCAGCATCGGCGCATTGCGGCAGTCGGAGCGTTCATGGTTCGACTGCACCGTTCCGGCCAGCCGGAAACCTTCGGTGGCCAGCAGGACGGCGACTTCGGCGATCAGGGCATCGGTGCGCCCGCGGCCCTGCAGGGTGACATGGCCTTGCTGGTGGCCCCCGCCGCACCGGGTGCGGTGGACCTGATCCGAAACGAGGCGGGGGAGTTCTTCGTGGTGAAGGGCGCGGCGGGCCGCGACTCACTCGGAATGCGTGTCAATGTCGCCATTTGTCGCTGGGCAGGCACCCCGCCCACGGTTCGGGGAACGCCATGAATGCCTTCGCCACGCCCCGACTTCGACCGCATCCTTCCCGATGACATACCACGGGCCATACTTCTGGACTTGGCATCGCAGTTCGGCATCCGCGCCGAGGTGGCCGAAGTCCTGAAAACGAAAGAGGCGGCGGGCGAGTTTGGCTTCGGGATGCTCTGCGGGCTGGCGCGCGACCTGCCGGACGGCTGGCAAGTCGAGGTGTTCAAGCACGCGGTCATCCGCTGGCCCGACTTCATGGATGACGTAAAGCTAGAGGTGGAGTTGGCGCAGGAAGCCTTGCGCGAGGGCTTCGACCCGTTTTCACCCGGTGCAGCATCGGATCACATGCTGACCACGGCGCGGCGGTTCTGGGGGCAAGGCGACAAGCTGTCCCTGCGGACCTACCGCCGACCGTTCATTCCTCTGGTGCGGGCCTTCTGGCCCGTGGCGGTGGAACTGTTCATCGACCATCGCCAGCTTCGCGGGGGTGTTCATCCGGCAAGGATATGGCAGCGGTGGAGTGATCCGGCCTTCTGTGCACTTTCTTCTTCCTGAGGATAGTATGGTTGTTCTTCGTTCTATGACCTGAGCAAGGAAGAAAGTGCATAGAACGAAGAACAACCGCCCCCGGCGCTGCGCGCCGTGCGCCAGTCCCTACCGATACCTTCCCCTGCCGGATGTGAAGCGGCTGGCGCTGCAAGCGCGAAGCGCCCGGCCTGCCGGTATCTGCCCTGCGGGCGCGCAGCGCAGGAGCGGGCCGCTAGAGGGCCTTCCGGCCCGTGGGGCTGTCCCCGCCTACCCCGCGCGCTTAAGGGGCCTGTAGGGCCTTCCTATCGAGTCTGGCGCGGTGGGGGTATCAGGCGGGGGTGCGCTGCACCCGTCCCCTGCCGGGTGGACTACATGCCCGGAACTGTCGGAATCAGTCTGAATCCGTCTATGCAGAGAAATGCCGGAACTATGGGAAGGAATGATGGGAAGACCTTGCGGACTTCCTCATAACTTTCTGATTTTTCGAGGAAAAATTGTGGTCACTGGTGGAGCAGAGGGGGATCGAACCCCTGACCTTATCATTGCGAACGATACGCTC
>ERZ1645187.3025-NODE-3025-length-14361-cov-3.971201_pt1 | contig 14361 bp, 15 predicted proteins | sample MGYA00575352_ERZ1645187 | MGnify/ENA primary metagenome ERZ1645187 (study PRJEB40837, sample SAMN11349314) | freshwater sediment metagenome | isolation source: river sediment | host: Sediment | place: India: Wazaribad , New Delhi | collected 2017-02-21 ...
GAGAATCGGCAACGTGTACAAGTGCAAGGGAGGCGGAAAGACCGCCTACTGGATTGTGGTCGGTCTGAGCGAGACCTCGGTGAATCTGCTCGGCATCAACAGCGAAGGCGCAGTGAGCTCCACAGCGAACTATGGGGTGCATGTGTTCACATCGCCAAACTTCAACCGGGTTCTGCTTGGCCGTTGCAATGGGCTGGACAATCTCGAATTTGACATCGAATGGATTGAACAACAATTCAGCTAAAGGAGGAAGCCATGGGCGAACTTTACAAGCTTGATTTTCCGAACGGCAAATCGTACATCGGAATCACGACAAAGACTGCTGCCGAACGATTCAAAGGCCACAGGAGAGGAGCAAGGAGCCAGAAGAAATGCGCTCTGCTGGCAAGGGCTTGGGCGAAGTACGGTGAGCCAACCTTGATCACCTTGGCTGTGTTAGAAGAGGATGATCTGCCTGCCGCCGAGATCCGAGCCATCAAGGCGTACGGAACTTTGCATCCGGGAGGATACAACATGCTCGAAGGAGGGCAAATTTCTCCGATGAAAGACCCGGAAATAGCAGCAAGGGTCGGACGGAAGCTGAAAGGAAGAAAAGGTTCTGCTCATATGGCAGGGAAGAAACTGTCTGACGAAACAAAAGCCAAGATGTCAGAATCACACAAGAAATATTGGGAGGGCCGAACCATGAGCGAAGAACACAAACACGCTCTGTCAAAAGCGAACAAAGGGAGAAAGATGACAGAATCCCAAAAAGAAATCCTTCTTCTGTCTCACAAAGGGAAAGAAACCTCAGCAGAAACCAAAGAGAAGATAAGCAAAGCACTAAAGGGGCGCGGAAGATCTGACGAAGCAAAGAGAAATATGTCTGAAGCCGCAAGAAATCGCTGGGCAAAACAAAGGACAGAAAATGTTTGAGAGTCAAATTCTTGAAGCAGCAAAACAATATGTAAACAGAGGGTGGTTTGTGTTCCCTCTGCATTCGATCGATGACGAAGGGCATTGCACTTGTGGGTCCAAGACCTGCACGGATCAAGGCAAGCACCCCCGAGTTGCTCGTGGCTTGAAAGAAGCCAGTCGTGATCTTGAGAAAGTAGAACAATGGTTCGGCGCTTCGGCTCCACGATCCAATTTGGCGATCGTCACAGGCGAGATATCCGGCATCACCGTGATCGACATCGACACTGGAGACGGGAAATTCGGCGCTGAATCTTGGACGGAAGCAATCAAAGACCACGGCGAGCCTCGAACATTGATGGCGCAGACCGGCTCTGGCGGCATGCACGTGTTCTTCAAATACAACTCTGCTCTGAAAACAGCATCGAACGTGTTGGGAAAGGGAATAGACTGCAGAAATGACGGCGGATATGTCGTTGCTCCACCAAGCCGTCATCGATCCGGCGGAACCTATGCTTGGCTGAATGAAGATCCGATGGCCAATCTTCCTGCTCACCTGAGCAAGCGCAAAGAGAGCCGTGGCCGTCCTCGCAAGGATGACATGTATCGCGGCAAATATACGATCGAGCAGGTCAGGTCAATGCTTGAAGTCGTACCTTCCGACGACCGTGACATGTGGCGTCACTTCGGAATCATCCTTGGGCGTGAATTCAAACGTGTTGATGAAGCTTGGCAAGTGTATGTCGAATGGGCAGACAAGGCCGGCGGCAAGAAAGGAAGAAATCACCAAGAGATCATGCATCAGGCGTTTCACGAGCTCAGCCAAGAAGTTTCTGAATCCCAACTGACCATGGGCACTATCGTCAAGGCTGCGCTCGACAACGGTTGGGCTCCAAAGGCCGGTGAAGTGCCGATCGGGAACTTCGTCTATTACGGGCCGGGGAACAATTACATCTACCGCCCAACGATCAGCTATTGGGTCGCCGCAGCGGTGGATGCCGCCGTCAGCCCGGTCAATGAAAACGGCAAGATAGTGAAGGCTTCTGAGTGGTTGAAGATGAATCAGCTGGTGACCTCCATGACGCGTGACCCGGCAATCGAGGAAGATTACCTGAAGGGCCACGATTGCCGAGAAGGTGAGGTGGTGCAAGTTCCTGGAGCCGCGCTATTCAACAGCTACCGCAAGCCGACCATCGAGCTGGGCGACGCAAGGCTGGCCGAGCCGTTCTTGAAGCACATACGCAATGTGTTCAACAAGCCGGGTGACGCGGATCAGTTTCTGGATTACATGTCGCATCGGGTGCAGAAGCCTTGGGAGAAGCCGCGATTCGCCCTGCTCATCGCTGGTGGGCAAGGTGTCGGCAAAGACACCGCCGTCGAGATGTGCTGCCCGGCGATCGGCGTTTGGAACGTGGCGAACATTGATCCTGCCGCCTTCGAGAGCAACTTCAACGAGTTTGCCGCTTCAACGCTGGTGCGGATCTCGGAAGCCGCCAATCTGCACGAAATGAGCAAGTGGGCATTCAACGAGCGCACCAAGGTCTTGATTGCAGGCTCCCCGGACGTTTGCCAGATCAACCCCAAGTACGTCCAGAAAGACTCGGTGCGCATGTATTGCGGCGTGATCATCACCACCAACCACTTGGCCAGCGGCATCTACATCCCGCCAGACGACCGGCGCTACGACGTGATCGAAGCGGCAACCATGGACGAGATGGGTATTCGCGATGAGAACGTCAGGCGTGAATACTTCAGCGATCTTTGGGACTGGTTCCTGGCCGGTGGCGCGAGCCACATCGCCGCCTACTTGCACGAACGCAAGTTGGACAAGTTCTCGGCCAGCAATGGCCAGCGCAAGACGGAAGCCCACAAGACGGTTGTGGCTGGTGGGATGACAGGGGATGCTTGGCTGGTGGAAATTTTGGAGCAGATGGGGTTGCCTCAATTCGTCAGGGAAGATTGGATCGTGACCAAGGCCGTCGGCAACGGAGAAAAGGAAGAGAAGGTGAGCAGCCGCTTGAGCAATACCATCGGAAGGCTGGACTACGCACTGTATCGCAATCCTGCGGCCAAACACGGTCGCTGGCCGATCGGAGGGAAACTTGTGACTGTGTACGCCAAAACAGGAACGCCAGTCGGACAAGACCCGACAACCGCTTGTTCTCAGGAGCCATTCTGATGTTTGATCCGTTCGACGAACGCAATCGAGAGAAAGTCAAGCGCCGATCCTCGGCTGATGTTGTCGCAGACAACAAGGCTTGGCAAGACAGAGTCGACAATCACTTCCGCCGAGCATTGGAAGAAATGGAATGGCCAGAATGGATAGACAGCGACATAATGTTCATGCTGATCAATTCAAATCCAGAAACAAATGTCGGGAAAGGGGTGCTTAGACGCAACTTTAGAGCGTCGATGGAGCGCCTCGGATACGACAAATTCACGTCTGAATCCAACAAGAGCGGACGCTGGAAGATCGGGGCGACATGGACGGTTGTATATTTCAAGCGAGGAACGGCAAGAATCGAGAAACATGAGCTAAAACAAGCACTTGGGAGATAAATGGGCACGCCGTCGTGGTCGGAAAGTTGCTCAAATATCGCTCTATACTATAACGTAAGATAAATTGATATTATGATTAGAGAGATAATATTAATTTATTATAGACTATAGGTAGAAGCTGTATTTGCGCAACTGCGGCAGAGCGAGATTGCCGTGGCCGTGCTCTTGGAAGATAATTGAAATCTGTTAAGATGGAGAATTGTATGGCTGACGAGAAGAAGCCGAAAAGAGGTTCGCCGGAAGGTCGGAAGCGAATGGGGAAGCCTCGTTCGTTCGCTGACAACCCTGTTGGTCGTCCTAGAACTACGCTTGACGATCTGCCCGAAGGGTGGAAAGAGCTGATGATGGCTGAAGCGCAGCAAGGCGCAAGTCAGGTCACGCTGATGGTAAAACTCGGCGTTGGTGCGACGGCGTTCAACACCTTGCTGGAAGATTATGAAGAATTTCGACAGACCTATGAAGCCTGCAGAATGTTAGCTCAACACTGGCATGAGACCGTAGGCCGGAACATGATGGTCGGTGCCAACGGCAATGCTGTGGCATGGAAGTTCGCGATGCAGAACCAGTTCGGGTGGAAGGACAGGAACCAAGTGTCCGGCGACCCAGAAGCCCCTCTCCAACAGAATGTCACTGTCGCCAAGCGCAACCTGACGCCTGAAGAGCTCAAGGCAGAGCTTGAGGCGCGTGGCTTGCCCACCGACATCTTCGAGGAATGATGCGTGCAGCCTTCTGACCTATCACTCGCTGACCTGATCGAACTGCGTGCGCTTGAACAGGCTCGCAATTCGTTTTGGGCCTATCGCCAGTACATCAACATCGTCAGCAAGCGCAAGATGAAGATGGGCTGGTGGCAGCGTGAGATGGCTCGTGAGCTCCAGCGGTTCTACGACGATCTGGTCGCCGGGAAGCGCCCGAAGCTGGTCATTGAAGCCCCGCCCCAGCATGGCAAGTCCAAGATGATCGTCGAGTTCATCACGTGGATCGCCGGGAAGAATCCAGACCTCAAGACCATCTACACATCGTTCAGCGAGCGCCTCGGCGTCAGGGCCAACCTGATGTGTCAGCGCATCTACGATTCTGAGAAGTACAAGAAGCTGTTCCCTGAGACCGTCATCAACTCGGTTGGAATGGGCAAGGCCGATGCGATGGGGGCGACCCGCAACCGTGAGATGATCGAATATGTTGGACGGGACGGCTCGTTCCGAAACACGACTGTTCGAGGGTCGATCACTGGTGAGTCGCTCGACATCGGCGTGATCGATGACCCGATCAAGGGCCGCGAAGAGGCAGGCAGCGAAACCGTTCGCGACAAGACTTGGGACTGGTTTACAGACGACTTCTTCACCCGGTTCAGCGACGATGCTGGCTTCCTGAGCATCCTAACTCGTTGGCACATCGACGACCCAATAGGACGCCTCAAGCTGATGTTCGGTGACGAGGTAAAGGTTCTTTCCTACCAGGCCATTGCGACGAAGGACGAACGCTTCCGGAAGGCCGGGGAGCCGTTGTTCCCTGAGCTCAAGTCGTTGGAGTTCCTGCTTGAGCGCAAGGCCGTGATGGCCTCAGTCAATTGGGAGGCGCTCTACCAACAGAATCCGCAGATCGTCGGCGGTGAGATCATCAAGGGCGAGTGGTTCGGGCAATACAAGCAGCTGCCGATCATCAAGCAGCGATTCATCTACGCCGACACAGCACAGAAGACCGCCGAGCGCAATGACTTCAGTGTGTTCGAATGCTGGGGCAAGGGCGACGACGGCAAGTTGTACCTGATCGACCTGATCCGTGGCAAGTGGGAAGCGCCTGAACTGGAGAGGCGTGCGATTGCCTTCTGGAACAAGCACAAGGCTGCAGACACGGCGTCCCAAGGCCAGCTGCGCCAGATGAAGGTCGAAGACAAAGCCAGCGGCACCGGCCTGATCCAAGGGTTTAAGTCCAAGGCGCAGATTCCAGTCGTCGGCATTCAACGCGACAAGGACAAATACACCCGGCTGATGGATGTGCTCGGCTACATCGAGTCTGGGTACATAATGTTGCCTGAAGAAGCGCCATTCACCAGCGACTTTCTGGCTGAGTGCGAAGCCTTCACAGCAGACGACAGCCATATGCACGACGACCAAGTGGATCCGATGATGGACGCCATCAATGACCTGCTTGCCTCCAACAACGCCGCATCCCTTTGGGAGAAAATGATATGAACGCAAAGCAACGACGCAACGCTAGCAAGAAGCCTGTGGCCACGACCCGAGACGGTTTCGCCAATCTCACAGCGCGAATGGGGATGGGCGCTCAGAACGTGATGAGCGCCGGCACATACATCTTCGACCTGCTCACGCGCAACCGCATCAAGCTGGAGGCGATGTACCGTGGCAGCTGGATTGTCGGCGCTGCTGTTGATTCGGTGGCAGAAGACATGACGCGTGCCGGAATCAGCATCCATTCGACGGACGACCCGGAACAGATCAAGCAAATGCAAGCGATGCTGACTCGGCTGGACGTCTGGGGTTCGCTGCTTGAGTTGATCAAGTGGGGCCGTCTCTACGGTGGCGCAATCGCGGTCATCAACGTCGATGGGCAAGACCTTTCAACGCCGCTCAACATCGAAACTGTCGGCAAGGGCCAGTTCCGAGGGTTGCGTGTCTATGACCGTTGGCAGCTGCAGCCGGACATGGTGAATATGATCGAGGAAGGCAAGGACGCCTGTCTCCCGGCATACTACACCGTGATCAGCAACATCACCACCGGCCAACTGAGCAACACGCGCATCCACCACAGCCGCATCATCCGCCAGATTGGCGTGCAACTTCCCGTCATGCAGGCGATGACCGAACAGTGGTGGGGCGAGTCAGTCATTGAGCGTATGTACGACCGGCTCATTTCGTTCGACACCGCCACGAGTGGCGCGGCCAATCTCATCCAGAAGGCGCATCTTCGCACGGTTCAAATCGACAAGCTGCGTGAGGTTCTCGCCGCTGGCGGCAAGGCAGAGGAAAACCTGCTGCAGATGTTCCACCACATGCGCATGTTGCAGACCAATGAGGGCTTGACGCTGCTCGACAAGGAAGACCAGTTCCAAGCGCACAGCTACACATTCAGCGGCCTGAGCGACATGCTCCTGCAGTTCGGTCAGCAGATTGCAGGCGCAACCGGAATCCCGTTGGTGCGATTGTTCGGTCAGTCTCCTGCCGGTCTCAATTCGACAGGCGAGAGCGATCTTCGCATGTACTACGACAACATCGCGTCGCAGCAGGAAAGTCGGCTGCGAGAGGGCATGATGAAGGTGCTGCGCGTCTTGCACCAATCGATGTTTGGCGTTGCTGCTCCTGAAGGATTCGACTTCGACTTCGTTCCGCTGTGGCAAATTGACACAAATGAAAAAGCAACTATCGCCGCGTCAATCACGACCACGGTCGCCACCGCCTACGAGAAAGGCATCATCGATCAGACCACCGCGCTGCAGGAGCTCAAGCAGTCCAGCGAATCGACTGGCGTGTTCACCAATATCACTGAGGAGCAGATCGAGGAAGCCAAGATGGAACCGCCTCCGATGCCGACCGAAGGTAAGCCTGTTGTGGCTAATCAGCCCAAATCAAGTGCTTTTGACAGAATTAAAAAATGGTTGGGCGATGGACTCGATCCTAATCAACCACGTGATCCCGATGGTAAATTTAGCTCAGGTGGTGGCTCAGGTGGTGGCTCAGGTGGTGGCTCAGGTGGTGAAAAGTACGCGGCCGAAAATGTGTCCAACGCAAAGAATGCCGCGCGTAAGGCTGCCTACAAACTCAGCCTAGGCGGGCCAGGCAAAGAAGTTTTTGTCAGCAAGATATTGCCTCTCCAAGAAGAAAATCTGCCGGCAAAGGCGAATTATGAAGTCTTCAGCAAAGCCTCTGGGAAAATTGGTGAGGCGAGCATATCGTCTCTGACAGCTATACAAGGTCGGGTGGATCTGCCCAAGGTCGAAAATTACATTGAGGCAATTGCGCGAGGTGACAAATTCCCACCAGTCAAGGTTGTACGAGAGGGCGGTAAGACATTCTTGTTAGACGGCCACCACCGTGTAGTTGCCGCAAAACTATTAGGCGAGTCGAAAATTGCGATTGAGGACATTACGTAATGGCTAACAAATTCTCCGCCAGCAGGACCGTCGAGCGTCGATTCGGGATCGAGCTGCGCAAGGTTGCACGCGTGATTGGTGCGATGGTCAATGCCCATATCGACGGGCCAACGATCAGAGACCAAACAAAACTCGCTCAGGCGCTGAAGGACTACAGCGAGGCACTTGGGCCTTGGGCCAGCAAGGTCGTCAGCAATTTGCTCAAGGAGGTCAGCCGTTCGAACCGCAAGGCTTGGATCGGCGGAGTATCTTAATTGTGGGAACTGTGTAATAATTCACTCGACAAACCGCGAAGGAGAAAATGATGGCGAAGTACGCTCACCCCGATGTTCTGGACAATGGTCCAACCTACATCAAAACCAACTGCAACAAAGTGGCCCTCCTGGACGCTTACACCTTCGGGGACTCTTATGCCACGGTGATTAGCAATTTAATGGCAGAAGCTACGATGGCATCCGGCGATTTCACGCTGGGCACCAGTGGCAACGACCGCACGCTGACCACTGCAGCAGGTAAGCAGGACGCCTCCGCAAACGCGGGTGGCGCGGCTTCGCATATTGCGTTCGTCGATACTGTCAATTCGAAAGTTCTTTGGGTGACGGAAGAGACCAGCGGGCAGACCATTGTTCTTGGCAACCCCGTCACCTTCCCGTCGCTCGTTTATACCGCCAAGCAGCCTGTGGCACCGTAAGGAGGACGCATGACGATCAGCACACGAGACCAGATCATTGACGGTTTGGGGAACAAAAATAGTCGAATCACTTGGGACAAGGCGTCACTTAGCACACAGGTCGTCGGGCAGTATTGTGCGCTCTGGCGTGCTACTGGTGTTCCTGCTCAAGGTGCAATCCCTGCTGCTGCTGCATACTGCACCAAGGCGCTGACGGGCGCCATTGGCTTTGACAACCAGACAGGGCCTGCAACCAGCTATCTAGGATATCACACGCTGCTCTGTGGATCTGCGAATACAAATCTGGAAATCCACGACCGCTTGGCTCACATGGGAGGGCTGAATGGTACGTTGCTGACCGCGCAGACTGTGGGCATTGACCTGAGTACCATCAACGCGGGCGGAGCGGTTCCTGCCGAGCGTATTGGTGACGCCAATTACTCGGACGTGATGTGGTTTCTCGAGTGGTACACGGCAACGGGTGCAACTGCTTCCAATGCAACGGTGGATGTCACTTACGACGACGGGAGTACGGGCAACCTTGCGGTGATTGCAATCGGCGGAACTGCTATTGCTGCCAGCCAGTGCCGACAGTTGAAACCCGCAGTGAATGGCAAGTTCATTCGCGGCGTGAATAGCGTGACCCTGTCCGCGTCCACTGGTACAGCAGGATCGTTCGGGGTAACTGCTACGCGGCAACGCGCTTCCATGAGTGTGCCTATTGCGAACAGGCTGGAAGTATTCGACTGGGCGCAGCTTGGATTCCCTCAGATTCCGAATGATTCCTGCCTTGCTGGCATGTTGCTCAGTACCGCAACATCTAGCGGAACGATCAAGGGGCAGGGTAAGATCATTCATGGGTGAAGCATGAGCGTCAAGTTTCCTCAAACAGATTATCCGCGTGGAGTCTTTCCACGCGGCGGATCTGATATATGGGACACGCCTCAAGCGAGCGTCGTCCTTGCAGACGATATGTTTGCAGCGGCGGGCCCGGCTCCGACCGTACTGACAGGGAACAACGTAGCTTCCACAGCTACATCGACGCAAGGTGCAGTCGGGCAGACTCACGCCCTCAGCGGTAATTCATGCAGACAGAACACGACCGCAACGCAGGCGGCAATCGTCCAGACCAATGTGGTCACCGGCAGTTCAGCGAGGCAGGACAACACGTCAGCGTCGGGTGCTGTCTCGCAGAACCATGTCCTGAGCGGCGCAAGTGCAGCACAACCGAATGTCTCTACGTCTGGTGACGTAACAGTCCCAGCAGTGGCGATCGTACTCACTGGCAATTTGTGCAGAACCGATCACACCAGCTCTGCGGGTGCTTCCATTCAGGAACATCTACTGGCTGGCAACAGTGTAAGGGCTGATTCTAGCTGCATAGCGGGCGGCGTGGGCCAGGACCACGTGCTTGCCGGTACTGGTGCATTGGCGCAAACAACGAGCGTGGCTGGTGCCGTGCTGCAAGCCCACATTCTTGTCGGGAATGGTGTCGCAGTTGATCACATTGCAGCAGCGAGCGCGATAGTCCAGACGCACATCCTGGCGGGTGATAATTGCGCGTCGTTTAACGAAGCCGGGTTGGCCTTGGGAATCGTGACCCATCCGTCTGCGCAGTTCATGCAAGACACGTATGCCGCACAATGCTTCGGGCGCGAATATGGAATTGGCATCAGCTCCGACAACTTGACGCTAACATGGAACACAGTCGCCCTGAGCACTGTGTTCCAGACAGACCAACGTGCAATCACTATGGAGAATTAAATGGACGCTCAATTCTATAAGGGGCGGGGGAACGACGTACTCATGACGCTATCAAATAATGGCGCTCCTGTGCTCCCCGCATCCATCACGAAGGTTGAATTCAAGTACGCAGGGGGGACGGTTAATTCCGTCGATAACCCTGAGCTATTTGCATTTGAAGCGACCGGAATTCGCCTCAAATTTGGGCCGTCAATTTTGCCCGTCGGGGTGTATCAGATGCGATTGATAGTGTTTAGTGCCGATCATCCAGAAGGCGTTGTGTGGGTAGATAATCTGACGATCGGAATGTCCGATGGCTAACAAATTCTCCGCCAGCAGGACCGTTGAGCGCCGGTTCGGTGTTGAGTTGCGCAAGGTGGCTCGGGTCATCGGTGCTATGCTCAATGCTCACATCGATGGCCCCACCATCCGCGACCAGAAGAAGCTGGCCGAGGCCTTGGCCGCCTACTCTGACGCTTTGGGCCCTTGGGCTGAGCGCGTGGTGGGCAACTTGCTCAAGGACGTCAGCCGTTCGAACCGCAAGGCGTGGGAATCTCGGGCTGCTCGAATCGGCGGCCAGATGAAGAACATGATGAGCGAAACGGCCATCGGCTCTGTCGTTCAGCTGCTGCATCGCAGGCAGGTGGAGTTGATCAAGAGCCTGCCGCTGGAAGCCGGTCTTCGAGCGCAGAAGCTGGCGCAGGAGGCCGCGATCGGCGGTCGTCGAGCAGACGAGGTTGCGGCTGAATTGATGCGCACCGAGCAGGTCACGGCCAGCCGCGCAACGCTGATTGCACGCACCGAGATTGCCAAGGCCAATGCCGCAATCACACAGGCCAGAGCACAATATGTTGGAGCGACACACTACATCTGGCGCACGGCTGAAGACGGTGATGTGCGGGAAAGCCATGCGGAGATGAACGGGAAAGTGTTCAGATTCGACGACCCGCCCTATGTGGAAGGCGAAGGCAAACACGGCCCGGGCGAGTTTCCGAACTGCCGCTGCTATGCTGAGCCGATCATCCCAGGAACAGAATAGATGTTGCCTGACATTCGTTTTCAGAGCATAATACAATGGCGAGATTGTAATCCGGACAAACATGGCCAAGTTCTATTCTGTTGCGAAGATTTCTGAACGGATCAGCGAGACCCCAGAAGGGTTCCTGGTCTGCGAAGGCGTCGCCATCACTCGCGCTGGCGATCTGATGTATTCGCCCAGCGAAACTCCGGTCACACCCGGCAACGGCCACACCATCATCAGCCGCACCGTGGAAGACATTCACGATCCGGCCACGATCGCATCCTTCGAAGGCAAGCCTGTCACCATCAATCACCCTGACGACTTTGTCACGCCGGAGAACTGGCGCGAACTGGCAGTCGGCGTCGTGCAGAACGTGCGACCCGGCGAAGGGGAAGATGAGGACAAACTGCTGGCCGATCTGTTGATCACTGACTTTGAAGCCGTCAATGCCGTCAAGAGCAAGCGTCTGCGCGAAGTTTCTTGCGGTTATGAAGCTGAGTACGTCGAAGAGGCTCCCGGCAAAGGTCGTCAGGAGAACATCATCGGCAACCATGTAGCACTTGTGGCGGCAGGGCGGTGCGGCTCTGAATGTGCCATTTTCGATCACGCACCAAAAAAGGAGATCATTCCCATGACCATGAAACAAAAGATCATGGGGTTGTTCGGGAAGGCGCTGGATGAGGCCATGCCCGATGAGACCCCTCCTGCCGCTGATGAAGTTCCGACCGATGTCGGCGCTGCGCTTGCGGCGATCATGAAACGGCTGGACGCAATTGAAGTTGCAATGAAGCCTGCCGCAACCGACGAGGACGGCGAACAACAGCAAGCTGCCGCAGCTGCTGAAGTGCCAGCCGAAGGTGGCGATCAGGAAGTTCCTGCAGCCGGTGGCGCTGAAGACCCGATGGCCAAGATGGCTGAAGAACTTGCGACGCTGAAGACCGCTGTAGCCAAGTTGCTCGGCATCGAAGAGCAAGAGCACGGTCAAGGGATTGCCGAGTTGGACAAGTCTGCCGACATGTGCAAGGACGCCGACACCATCGCTCGTGCTGAAATCCTCGCACCGGGCATTGCCAAGACCGCTGACGTCAAGGCCAAGTCGCTCAAGGCCGCATATGCGACCGAAGACGGCGAGGCTGTGATCGACACCATCTTGTCTGGCAAAGCATTCGATTCTGCCGACAAAGACATGCTGTTCATCGCTGCGTCTGAGTTGCTGAAGAGCACTCGCCGTCAGCAGCTGAACACCCGAGTTTCCTTGGATTCGCTCCCTGGAATGAAAGCCGGTGAAATGACGCCGGAAAAAATCAATGCAATGAACGCCGCTCGCTACGGCAACCGCAAGTAAAGGAGATCCTACCATGACCAGCATCCTGTATCGTGCTTCGTCTGGTGTTGCCGGCGATGTGACCCGTCCCGACAATACCGTTGTTGAACCCGGCCTGCTCAACGCAGCAAAAGCGCCGACCGCCTTCGGTGCTCCGGTGAAGATCGTTTCCGGCAAGTTCGAGAAAATCGCCTCTGGTGACGCCGCAACCGTCTTCGCAGGCATCCTGTCGCGCATCGCTCCCAGCATCGCAGGAGACTTGGTGCAGACCTACGCAGGCGGCACGCCCAACACCGACGCGGTGCAAGGCATTGTCGTCAAGGGCTACGTCAATGTGGTTTGTACGCAGGGCACTCCGGCTCGTGGCGGTCAGGTGTATGTTCGCATCACCGCTGACACCGGCAAAGCTGTTGGTGACCTGGAAACTGCCGCTGACGCTGGCAAGTGTGTCGCGCTCTCTGGCGTGACTTGGGCTGTTGATGGCAAGGATGCCAGCAACGTGACCGAAATCCGCATCGCTTAAGGAGAGCAAGCATGAAGACCTTCGATTCGACTCTGGCGTACTTCGTCAATCAACTTGACAATCTGGACAAAAAGCTCTATGAGCCTCTTTACAGTGTCACTTGGGGCCGCGACATCAAGCTCCGCACTGGCATCACGATGGCCAACGAGAGCACCTCGTTCATTCGCTCCAACATCGGCGCGATCGGCACCCAGTCTGCCAGCGGCAAGCCGTGGATCAGCCCCAACACCACGACCCTTCCGGGCGTTTCCATCAACGGTGAGCGTGTCACGCTGCCGCTGCGTCTGCTCGGCCAAGAGGTTTCCTACACCTCCGTCGAGCTGGAGCGCAGCCAGCTGATCGGCCAACCGATCGACGCTCAGAAGTTCAACGCTCTGAATGTCCTGTATCAGATGAACACCGACGAAATGGTGTACATCGGCGACACAGCCGTTGGTGCGGAAGGTCTGCTGAACTCGACTCTGGTCACTTCTGGTTCCGTGACCGCTGACGGTTCTGGCTCCAGCACCCTGTGGAGCACCAAGACTCCGGATCAGATCCTGCGTGACGTGAATGACATGATCACCGCTGCGTGGCAGGCTTCTGGCTTCGCTGTTTGCCCGGACAAGCTGCTGCTGCCTCCGGCTCAGTACGCCTACATCGCCTCCCAGAAGATCAGCACCGCTGGCAACGTCAGCATCCTGACCTTCCTGGAAGACAACAGCATCTCGCTGCGTGTCAATGGCCGCAAGCTGGACATTCAGCCTGTGAAGTGGCTGACTGGCCGTGGAGCGTCTGGCGCTGACCGGATGGTGTGCTACACCAACGACGAAGACCGCGTGCGCTTCCCGATGGTTCCGATCCGTCGCGAGACGCCTTACTACCTCGGCATCAAGTTCAACGCTCCGTACATCTGGGCGTTCGGCGAGGTGGAATTCGTCTACCCGGAAACCGTCATCTACCGCGACGGAATCTAACCGGCTCGCAGGGCGGCTCTCGGGTCGCCCTGCCAACTTCAGGAGACTGCCATGCAAGTTCAATTCAAGCGCCCTGTCACCATCGGCAAAGAGACCTATGGGAAGGGCGTGCACAATGTGCCTGATGCTGATGTTGAAGGCAACTGGTTCTTCGACGCTCTGGTCAAAGACGGCGACGCCATTGTCCTGCGCAAGGACGAAGAACAATCCGCTCCGGCTGCTGAGGCCGAAGTGAAGAAGCCTGCCGCCAAGAAGGGCAAGCAAGCTGCTGAGGCCGAATAATGGACATCGCACAGTTCCGGACAGACTTCCCTGAGTTCGCGGATGCTGTGCGCTTCCCCAATGGCACCATCACGTTCTGGTCTGTCCTAGGCGAGAAGCTGAATTCCCAAGATCGCTTCGGCGACATGTGGGTTCAGGCCGTCGAACTTTTCACGGCTCACAATCTGGTTCTTGCGGCTGGCAATGTTGCCGCTTCTGCCGCTGGCGGATTGCCGGGTGGATCATCTGGCGCGGTGCAAAGCAAGGCCGTCGGGTCTGTCAATGTCAGCTATGACACG
>ERZ1645187.3027-NODE-3027-length-14352-cov-164.743932_pt1 | contig 14352 bp, 18 predicted proteins | sample MGYA00575352_ERZ1645187 | MGnify/ENA primary metagenome ERZ1645187 (study PRJEB40837, sample SAMN11349314) | freshwater sediment metagenome | isolation source: river sediment | host: Sediment | place: India: Wazaribad , New Delhi | collected 2017-02-21 ...
TGTTCTCGGCGCCGACGGCGATCGAGGCCTATCTGAAGGTCTTCGCCGAGGAGAACGCCCTCGACCGATTCGAGGCCTTCGCCTCGCTGAACGGACCCGCCTTCTACGGGCTCGCGCCCAACGAGGAGCGCGTCACCTGGGAGGAGACCTCGCGTCTGGTGGCCGAGGCGGTGCCGGTCGAGGGGCTCGGCGAGATCGTCACGTTGTTCGGTGGGGAAACCGTCGGTTGGTCGCCGGCGATCTGAGGAACCCTGTCGGCGACCTGCGGGCAAATCCCACTGTGCGACGCAGCGTAGACGCGCTAGGACTGCGACCACGCCGAAACACACGAACCGGACGACCGGAGGGGTCAGATGAGCTTCATGGAAAACCGCACCTACGACGAGATCGCCATCGGCGAGAGCGCGGAGATCACCCGCGAGGTCGGTCAGGCCGACATCGAACTCTTCGCCGTCGTTTCCGGCGACGTGAACCCGGCGCATCTCGACGCCGACTATGCCGCCGGCACCCGCTTCAAGGGCGTCATCATGCACGGCATGTGGGGCGGCGCGGTGATCTCCGCCCTGCTCGGCACCCGTCTGCCGGGACCGGGCACGATCTATCTGTCGCAGTCGCTGGCCTTCAAGCGGCCGGTGTCGCTCGGCGACGTCATCACCACGACGATCACCGCCAAGGCCAAGCGCGACGACAAGAAGCTCGTCACCTTCGACTGCGTCGCGGTCAACCAGCGCGGCGAGAAGGTGATCGAGGGCGAGGCGGTGGTGCTGGCGCCCTCCGAGAAGCTGAAGATCCCCGCCCCGGCGGTGCCGGCGGTCTATCTCGACCGGACCGGTGGGCCGGCGGTCGAGGGTCTCGTCGCCTATCCGAAGCCGGCGTGAGGTGACCATGCCGCGACCGTCCACCCTGCTCGTCGCCTTCGCCGGATTGCTCGGCGCCGTCGGTGTGGCGGATGCGGCGATCGCGGCACACGTCGTCGGCGGGACGACGCTCGAGAAGGCCGCGACCATCCTGATGGTCCACGGCGCCGCGCTGCTCGGCCTCGCCGCCCTGGTGGCGCGGTCCGGGGAGCGCTGGACGCTCGCTCTCGTGGCGGCGACGCTCGGCGGCGGGGCGGCGCTGTTCGGCCTCGACGTGACGATGCTGACCCTTCAGGGGCATCGGCTCTTTCCTCATGCCGCGCCGATCGGCGGTTCGACGATGATCGCCTCGTGGCTGATCGTCGGGCTCCTGGCGCTCGCCGGGCACACCGAGCGACGCGAGCCCTGAGGCCCCACCGATCGGCCGATTGCGGTGCGGTACGGGCTCCGCTAGGGTCCCGGCCGTCGATTTCGTCCCTCGTTTCGGGAGTTTCCCCATGACCATTCGTCCGCGCCGCAGCGTGCTCTACATGCCGGGCTCCAACGCCCGCGCCCTCGAGAAGGCCAAGACGCTGGCGACCGACGCGGTGATCCTCGATCTCGAGGATTCCGTCGCGCCCGACGCCAAGGAGACGGCCCGCGCTCAGGTGATCGCGGTGGCCGCGGCCGGTGGCTTCGGTCCGCGCGAGGTGGTGATCCGCGTCAATTCGCTCGCCGGCCCTTGGGGCATGGCCGATCTCGAGGCGGCGGCGGGCGTCGCCCCGGACGCGGTGCTGATCCCCAAGGTTTCGAGCGCGGCCGACGTCTTCGAGGCGAACGCGGTGCTCGATCGCCTGGGGGCGCCGGAGAGCGTAAAGATCTGGGCGATGTTCGAGACGCCGCTCGCCGTTCTCAACGCCGGGGCGATCGCCGCGGCCGCTTCGGTGAAGGAAGGCCGGCGCCTGTCGGTGTTCATCCTCGGCACCAACGATCTCGCCAAGGAGACGCGGGCCCGATTCGTGCCTGGCCGGGCGCCGATGCTGCCGTGGCTGACGACCGCGGTCGCCGCCGGCCGCGCCTACGGGCTCGACGTGATCGACGGCGTCTACAACAACCTCTCGGATGCCGAGGGCTTCGTCGCCGAGTGTGAGCAGGCCCGCGACCTCGGCATGGACGGCAAGACGTTGATCCATCCCAATCAGCTCGAGCCGGCCAACCGCATCTTCTCGCCGGCCGAGGCGGAAGTGGCGATGGCCGAGAAGATCCTCGCCGCCTTCGCGCTGCCGGAGAACGCCTCGAAGGGCGTCATCAGCCTCGACGGCCGCATGGTCGAACGGCTCCACGCCGAGATGGCCGAGCGCACCGTCGCCATCGCCCGCGCCATTGCCGCGGCGAGCGCCTGAGAGGCCCGATGAAGCTCTATCGCTATCTGACCGGACCGGACGACTCGGCCTTTTGCAAGCGCGTCTCCGCCGCGCTCAACAAGGGCTGGCAGTTGCACGGCGACCCGACGCTGACCTTCGATCCGGTGCAGGGGCGGGTGATCTGCGGCCAAGCCGTCACCAAAGAGGTGATGGGCGTCGCCTGGAACGACGACGTGACGTTGTCCGACTGGTGAAGCCGGCGGCAGCCGACGCATGAGAAAAGGCGCGGGCCGAAGGGCTCGCGCCATTTTCGTTACGGCGTTGCCCAGATGTGCGCCTCACGCCGGCTTGCGGAAGACCTCGTCGACGGGGACCTGGAGGGCGGTGACCAGACGGTTGGTCTCGGCCGCCATGCCGACCACCGAGACGAGTTCCAAGTGCTGTTCGGCGGTCATGCCCTTGGCGCGGGCCGAGGCGGTGTGGGAGGCGATGCAGTACTCGCAGCCGTGGGCGATCGACACGGCGATGTAGAGCATCTCCTTGGTGAGCGGGTCGAGGGCGCCGGGGCCCATCACCTGCTTCAGGCTCTCCCAGGTGCGCTTCAGCGTCTTGGGATCGTTGGCCAGCGCCCGCCAGAAATCGTTGACGAAGTCGGTCTTGCGGGTGGCGCGGATGTCGTCGAAGACGGCGCGGGCGTCGGGCGACAGGTCGTCGTCGGAGAGAATGCGGACCGTCGGCATGATCGTGGCACTCCGAGCGGAGGGTGGCCGGGGGCGGGCGCCCCCGGTTCCGAGATCAACGCGACAGCGAGATCGGCGCCTTGGACGAGGTGGTGCCGTTGAACTTCTCGCCGCCGGCCGAATTCAGCGTGGCGACCACCGAGCCGTCGGCGCCCTTCAGCGTCACCTGCCGGCCCTGGAGGTCCCAGGCGGAGATCTTGGCCAGTTCGGGCGAATTGCAGCCCTTGGAGATGGCGCGGTAGCCGCCGGCCCAGCTCGTCAGGTTCATGAAGAGCTGGCAGTTGTCGCTGCCGGAGGCGACGCGCCAGCCGCCGAGGAGCTCGGTGCGGCCGATCGGCTGGCCCTTGTCGGGGCCGACTTCGGCGACCTTGGTCGGAGCGGCGGGGGGCGGGGCGATCGGCGCGGCGGCCGCCGGCGGGGCGTTGGGGTCGACCGGTGCCGGGGTGCCGGGGAGGGGCGCGCCCGGGGCGGGCGGCAGCGGCTGCAGCGTACCCTGCGTCACCGGGGTCGTCGGCGTGGCGGGCAGCGGCTCGTATTTCGGCGTCGTCGGCCCGTCGTTGAGGCCGAGCCGTCCACAGGCGGCGAGCGTGCCGGCGAGCAGCACGGCGACAATCACGCGTTTTCCTCGAATCATCGCTTCGAACTCCCGGATGGATCTCTCGTCCGACTTTCTAGCGCGAACCGCCGGGGATCGCGAGTGGGGTGGCCGTTTTCCGCCGGGAGACGCCGGTCGGGACGGCTTTTCAGCTGGGGCGACGCGCTATCTCGCCTCGGGGAGTTATCCGAAAGTCGTACGAAAAACTCCCATCGCCTCATTCTCGCCATATCGCACTGCACAATAACATTTCACGAAATGCTGCGGTGCAATTGCCGTAGCCGAGACAGGAGTACGATCATGATCGCCAGTTCCGACGGCGGCTCGATCCGCAAGCTGTGGGCGGCCGACATTCCCGCCTTTCGCGACCATCTGCTGCGGCTCGACGCCGCGACCCGACGCAACCGATTCGGCATGGCGGCGGGCGACGAATTCATAACCCGTTATGCCGAATCGAGTTTTTCGCTCGACACGTTGATCCACGGCGTCTTCGCCGAGGGCCGGCTGGTCGGTGTCGGCGAGCTGCGCATGCTCGGCACCAGCCGGACCGATGCGGAAGCGGCCTTCTCGGTGGAGGGCGGCTTCCAGGGTCGCGGCTTCGGCTCGCGGCTGATGAAGTCGGTGGTGCTGGCGGCACGCAACCGTCGCGTCCGCCGGGTCTACATGAATTGCCTGGCCTCCAATTCGCAGATGCAGCATCTGGCGCGCCGCGCCGGGGCCGAGCTCGAATACGAAGGCGGCGACGTCGTCGGACTGGTGCTGCCCGAGACTCCGTCTCCGGTCTCCTATCTGCGCGAAGTGGTCGGCGACGGCTACGGCTGGGCGACCGCCGTGGTCGAGTTGCAGCGCCGCTCGGTGATCGGCGGCCTGTTCGGGCGCGCCTGAGGCGTCGGTCGGTGCGTGCGCCGACCCCACTCGTCACCGCGAAAGACGAAGAGCCCCGGTGGAGCGATCCACCGGGGCTCTGTCGTTCCATCGATCGCAATGCGGATCAGAGGCGGCGCTCGATCAGCATCTTCTTGATCTCGGCGATCGCCTTGGCCGGGTTCAGACCCTTGGGGCAGGTGTTCGCGCAGTTCATGATGGTGTGGCAGCGATAGAGGCGGAACGGATCCTCGAGGTTGTCGAGGCGCTCGCCGGTCGCTTCGTCGCGGCTGTCGATCAGCCAGCGGTAGGCCTGGAGCAGGACCGCGGGGCCGAGGTAGCGGTCGCTGTTCCACCAGTAGCTCGGGCACGACGTCGAGCACGAGGCGCACAGGATGCACTCGTAGAGACCGTCGAGCTTGGCGCGGTCCTGGTGGGACTGCTTCCACTCGGTCTGCGGAACCGGGGTGACGGTCTGCAGCCAGGGCTCGATCGAGCGGTGCTGGGCGTAGAAGTTGGTCAGGTCGGGGATCAGGTCCTTGACCACCGGCATGTGCGGCAGCGGATAGATCTTCACCGCGCCCTTGATCTCGTCCATGCCCTTGGTGCAGGCCAGGGTGTTGAGACCGTCGATGTTCATGGCGCAGGAGCCGCAGATGCCTTCACGGCACGAGCGGCGGAAGGTCAGCGTCGGGTCGATCTTGTTCTTGATGTAGAGAAGACCGTCCAGAACCATCGGCCCGCAATCGTCGAGGTCGACGAAATAGGTGTCGATGCGCGGGTTCTTGCCGTCGTCCGGGTTCCAGCGATAGACGCGGTATTCGCGGAGCTTGCTGGCTCCGGCCGGCTTCGGCCAGGTCTTGCCGGTACCGACCACGGAATTCTTGGGGAGGGTAAACTCGACCATCTCGGTCTCACCTCTTCGCAATCTGTCGATCGGATCGTCGGCCCGGAGGCCGACGAAGGGGATCGGCGCGTGATCAGTACACGCGAGCCTTGGGCTCGATGTAGGCGATGTCGTCGGTCATGGTGTAGGTGTGCACCGGACGGTCGTCGAGCGTGACCTTCTTGGTCGCGCCGTCGGCCCAGGCCAGCGTGTGCTTCATCCAGTTGACGTCGTCGCGGTTCGGATAGTCCTCGCGGGCGTGGGCACCACGGGACTCCTTGCGGGCTTCCGCGGAGTTCATGGTGACGACCGCCTGCTCGATGAGGTTCTCGAACTCGAGCGTCTCGACGAGATCGGAGTTCCACACCAGCGACCGGTCGGTGACCTTGACGTCCGGCAGGCCTTCCCAGACCTTCTGGATCAGGCCGACGCCCTCCTCGAGCACCTCGCCGGTGCGGAACACCGCGCAGTTGTTCTGCATGGTGCGCTGCATGGCGTTGCGCAGCTCGGCCGTGGCGGTCGAGCCGGAGGCGTGGCGGTACTTGTCGAGGCGGGTGACGGCGAGTTCGCCGGCGTTCGCCGGGAGTTCCGGCTGACGGCCGTTCGGCACCACCGTCTCCTTGCAGCGCAGGCCGGCGGCGCGGCCGAACACCACGAGGTCGGTGAGCGAGTTGGAGCCGAGACGGTTGGCGCCGTGGACCGACACGCAGGCCGCCTCGCCGATCGCCATCAGACCGGGGACCACCGAGTCGGGGTCGCCGTTCTTCTTGGTCAGGACCTCGCCGTGATAGTTCGTCGGGATGCCGCCCATGTTGTAGTGGACGGTCGGCAGCACCGGGATCGGCTCCTTGGTGAGGTCGACGCCGGCGAAGATCTTCGCCGACTCGGTGATGCCGGGCAGACGCTCGGCGAGGATCGCCGGGTCGAGGTGGTTGAGGTGCAGGTAGATGTGGTCCTTGTTCTTGCCCACGCCGCGGCCTTCGCGGATCTCCATGGTCATCGAACGGGACACGACGTCGCGCGAGGCGAGGTCCTTGGCCGAGGGGGCATAGCGCTCCATGAAGCGCTCGCCGGCGGAGTTGGTGAGATAGCCACCCTCGCCGCGGGCACCTTCGGTGATCAGCACGCCGGCGCCGTAGATGCCGGTCGGGTGGAACTGCACGAACTCCATGTCCTGCATCGGCAGGCCGGCGCGCAGCACCATGCCGCCGCCGTCACCGGTGCAGGTGTGGGCGGAGGTGCAGGAGAAGTAGGCGCGGCCGTAGCCACCGGTGGCCAGAATGGTCTTCTGGGCGCGGAAGCGATGCAGCGTGCCGTCTTCGAGGCAGAGCGCCACGACACCGCGGCAGGCGCCGGCGGCATCCATGATCAGGTCGATGGCGAAGTACTCGATGAAGAACTCCGCCGAGTGACGCAGCGACTGACCGTAGAGCGTGTGCAGGATGGCGTGACCGGTCCGGTCGGCCGCCGCGCAGGTGCGCTGGGCGATGCCCTTGCCGTAGTTGGTGGTCATGCCGCCGAACGGACGCTGGTAGATCTTGCCCTCTTCCGTGCGGGAGAAGGGCACGCCCCAGTGCTCGAGCTCGTAGACGGCGTCCGGCGCGTTGCGCACCAGATACTCGATGGCGTCCTGGTCGCCCAGCCAGTCCGACCCCTTGACGGTGTCGTACATGTGGAAGCGCCAGCTGTCCTCGCCCATGTTGGCGAGCGCGGCCGAGATGCCGCCCTGGGCCGCCACGGTGTGCGAGCGGGTCGGGAACACCTTGGTCACGCAGGCGGTCTTGAGGCCCGCCTCGGAGGCGCCGACGACGGCGCGTAAGCCCGCGCCACCGGCGCCGACGACGACCACGTCGAAGGTGTGGTCGATGAACGTGTAGGCCGCGCCGGAGACGCCCGGGGCCTTGATAGCGGTGTTTTCGGCCATGATGGTCACATCCCGAACGAGAGCTTGGCGACCGCCCAGATCGACGCGACGACGATCAGAGCCGAGAAGAACCAGTTGAGCACGACGGCCAGGACGGACCAGGGCTGCGCGTGGACGTAGTCCTCGATGATCACCTGCATGCCGATGCGCATGTGCAGGACGCCGGCGATGACCGCCGAGGCGACCAGGATGGCGCAGATCGGGTTGGCGAGAGCCTCGCGGACGGTGGCGTGGGACGCCGCGCCGTTGCGCACGAGGAAGACGATCAGGACGATCGACAGGGGCACGAGGACGGCGGCGGTCAGGCGCTGCAGCCAATAGTCCTCGGTGCCGAACTTGGCCGAGCCACGGCCGCGAACCTGAGAAAGGGGGGTGCGCATCGTCGTCACCTCACTTCACGGCGTAGGCGACGATCCACAGCAGGACCGTCAGGGGTACGGACAGGACCACGTTCAGCTTGGACAGCATGAAGCGCGGCTTCTCCTCGAAGCACTTGCCGAAGTCCCAGATCAGGAAGCGGATGCCGCCGATCAGGTGATGGACCAGGGCCCAGGTGTAGCCGAAGAGGACGAGGCGCCCGATCCACGAGCCGAAGACCCATTGCGCCGTGGCGAAGGCGTTCGGGCCGGCCGCGGCGGCGATCAGCCACCAGGCCAGCAGGAGGGTGCCGAAATAGAGCGCGGCGCCGGTGATGCGGTGAACGATGGACATGACCATCGTCCAGGAGGGCGCATAGATCTGGAGATGCGGCGAAAGGGGGCGCTGGACCCCGCTGCCGGCTTTGCTCTGAGTCGTCGACATGAGGCCCGTCTTCGATCCCTCGAGGTTGACAAGGCGCGGAGGAGGCACCCGAGAGGCGTACTTCCGCCAGCGAATGGTCGTAGTGGTGGAAGCCTTCTAACCCCATCGCCGCGGTGCGTCAAAACGTCCAAAGGGATTATCCGCCATGCAAATGACGACGGCCTGCCGAAAAGTTCGGCAGGCCGTCGACTTCGTCTCGCAAAAAGAAATGTCAGCGCGGGATGATCACCCAGTAGTCGAGGTCGAGGATGACGGCGGGATCGTAGTCGCCGGTCTCGAGCTTGAAGGGCAGATCGGTGCAGGGCTTGTCCTTGGTGGCGACGGTGCGGATGCGCAGCGCGCCGACGTCGTCGCGGCCGGGGAGTTCGGCGGTGTCGAGCACCTCCGACCAGGCGAAGACGGTGAGGCCGGCGAAGAGCGGCGCGACGTGGCGGCCGCCGTTGATCGCGGCGACGTGGAAGGCGTTGCCGAGGCCGTTGAAGGACAGGGCGCGGGCCAGCGAGATGACGTGGCCGCCGTAGATCAGGCGGCGGCCGAATCGGCCCTGGCCCTCGGTCCACTGGTTGAAATGGACCTTGGCGGTGTTCTGGTAGAGGCGGGTGGCGAGCATGTGCTCGGCCTCTTCCACCGTCATGCCGTCGACGTGGTCGATGCGCTCGCCGGCGCGGTAGTCGGCGAAGCGATGGGGCGAGCCGGCCAGCACCGCATCATAGGCTTCGGCATCGAGAACCGGCACGGCCGAGCCGATCTGTTCGGGGGTGAGCGCGGCGGGCAGCTCCGGCACCTTCTGATCGGCGACCACGGCCTTCTCGTCGGCCTTGCGGACCATCACCCAACGCACGTAGTCGAGCACTTCGACGCCGTGCTGATTGTAGCCGGTCGAACGGACGTAGACGACGCCGGTCTTGCCGTTGGAGTTCTCCTTGAGGCCGATGACCTCGGAGACCGTCGACAGCGTGTCACCGGGATAGACCGGGGCGAGGAAGCGGCAGCCTGCATAGCCGAGGTTGGCGACGGCATTGAGCGAGACGTCCGGCACGGTCTTGCCGAAGACGACGTGGAAGACGAGCAGATCGTCGACCGGCGCCTGGGGATAGCCGATCGCCTGGGCGAAGGCATCGGAGGACTGGACGGCGAAGCGAGGGCCGTAGAGCGCGGTGTAGAGGGCGACGTCGCCCTCGGTCACGGTGCGCGGCGTCGCATGGCGGATCACCTGACCGATGCGGAAATCCTCGAAGAAATTGCCCGAATTGGTCTTGGTCATCGTCCCGCTCCCATGGGTTCTGTCGGGTAAGGTGATGCCGCAGGCTCACGCACACGTAAAGCCCCTTCGGCTCCGACCTTCGCTGCATCGCACCACGAATTCGCGACGGGAGCGCGTGGCGGGGTGTCGCAGTGGGTTCACGCGGTGATGGCGACGGGCAGGCCGCGGGCGTCGCGGGGCGGGTTCGCGGGGAACGACACCGCCTCGCCGCGGGCGATGCGCGCCGCCACCAGGGCCAGGACGCAGGCGTCGAGGAGGTCGTCGGGGCCGGCACCGCGCGGGGGGCGGGCGGCGGTCAGTGCGCGCGGCAGGCCGTGAGCCGCGAGGAGGTCGCGGCGTTCGTCGAGACCGGGTGGGTTCGGGCGGTTCTTCACCTTCTTCGGCAGGGCCATGGGGTGGCCGCCGTTCAGCACGGCGAAGGCGAGCTCGGGGTGGCTCTCGACGACCCGGGTGGCGAGATCGGGGGTGAGCGCTCGGTCGAGTTCGCGGATCTTGGGGAAGAGGTGGAAGCCCTGTTTCGACACTTTCTTCGGCGGGTCGGAGGTGGCGAGCGCGGCGGCGCAAGCCGCGGCATAGGCGGCGCGCTCGTCGAGGCCCTCGCCGGCGTAGACGGCGGCGCGCGACGGGATCGAGAAGACCGAGGACTGGCGCTCGCCCAACAGCGGGCGGACGAGGCGTTCCGGTCCGCGGCCGCCGGGGCCGATGCGGTCGGGCAGGCCGATCGGCATGTCGACGGCGACGATCGCCGGCGCTTCGGCGAGGAGATCGGCGAAGCGGGGGAAGAGGCGGATTTCGGGTGGGCGGGCGCCGTCCGCATCGATCAGGCAGGCGAGCCAGCCGGCGGGGCAGCCGTCGACGCCGATGAGGCGGGGTGCGGGGATGGCCATCACCGCCTCAACCGAGCGAGGTCGGACGGGCGACGGGGCGACGGGCGGCGCTGCGCGCCTCGCCGATGCGGCGTACCGAGACCTGGGCCATCGGGTGGAGGAGGACGTCCTGCTCGGCAGCGAGCCGGAGTTCGTCGGCCTCCGCGCGGGCGGAACGAGCGACGACCTCGAAGACCGAGGTCACGGCGCGGGTGACCGCCGGCTCCAGCGGCTGGCCGAGGGCGAGGCGGCCGGCGAGGAGGGCGGTGAGGAGATCGCCGGTGCCGTGGGCGGCGCCGTCGATCTTCGGATGCTCGATCTGGGTGGCGGCGTCGGCGGTGACGAGCAGCGTGGCGATGGCGCGGGTCATCATCGCCGGGGCCGAAGTGACGACGACGGTCGGGACCGGGAGGGCGCGCGCGGCGGCGATCGCCTCCGCCGTCGAGGCCACGGGCAGGCCGGCGAGCCAGCCGGCCTCGAAGGCGTTGGGCGTGGCGACGTCGGCGAGCGGTAGCAGGCGGTCGCGCAGGGTCTCGGCCACGGTCTGCGGCACGTAGAGGGCATGGCCGTCGCCGATCACCGGATCGACGACGAGACGCAGGCCCGGGGTGGCGAGGCGCAGGCGTTCGACCAGACGGGCGGTCGCCTCGATCTGCTCGGCGGCGGCGAACCAGCCGGTGACGATGGTGCCGATCTCGGCCGCGGCGGGGCTCTCGGCGATCTCCGCGAGGGCGGCGGCGAAGCCGGCCGGGTCGGGCGCGAGGCGGGTCGAGCGGCCGTGCCCGGGGTGCCAGGGCATCCACACGGTGGGGACGAGCCAGGTGGCGAGGCCGAGCCGCTCCAGCGCGAAGACGGCGGCGCGGGCGCCGATCGCGCCGCGGGCGACCTGGGAGGAGACGACGAGGACGGCGGAAGGGGTGGGCGACACGTTGCACGACTCCGGGGTTCGTCGAGGAACGAGCCGAGGCTCGGACTTTACACGTTCACGTTCCGTCAATCATAAATGCAACGCCTTCGGGTCACCGACCTGCGTCGCCCGAGAGCGGGAGAGCTTCATGAAGATCTACGCGACTGCATTCTTCGTCCTTTCCACGGCCGCTCTGAGTGTGACCCCCGCCGAGGCCCGCACCAACTGGCAGGGCGAGGCGTTCATCACCTCGGCCGTCGGGACCACCTGTGCCGCCGACGGTTGGGTCGCCGGCGGCCATGCACTGATCACGCTGATGCCGGCGAACATGGACAACAACGGCACCTCCAGCTTCATCGCCCTGCACCTCAATCGGCGCAATGCCTATTCGCTGAAGGTGTCGGGCGCGCTGGGCGGCAACAAGCCCTATTCGGCGGTCGGCATCACCAGCGCCGGCAGCAACTTCACCTTCGCCGGATCTCTCGCCACCTTCGTGACGGCTCCCTCCGCGGTGACTGCGAACACGAATGCGTTCGAGACCACCTTCTCGGTGACGAACTGGGCGGGCAATACGGGATGTACGGTCACCTTCAACGGCGCTCTGGTGAAGCGCCGCTGACGTGAGCGACCCGGATCCGGGAGCGGCCGCCGCTCTCGGATCCCGCGAATCTCAGATGACGTTCAGCTCGACGACCTTGCGGCCGGCGACGAGGCGGTCGTAGCCGAAGACCGAGAGGTCGAGCGAGCGGAAGCCGCCGTGGGCGATGAGCTCGGCGACGGCGCGGCCCGAGGCCGGGCCCTGCTGGATGCCGTGGCCGGAGAAGCCGTTGCAGAAGACGAAGTTCGTCACCTCCGGGTGACGGCCGATCACCGCGTTGTGGTCGAAGGTGTTGAAGTCGTAGTGGCCGGCCCAGGCGCGGATCAGCTTGAGGCTCTCGAAGGTCGGGATGCGGGTGGCGAGCGCCGGCCAGATGACGTCTTCATAAGTCGCGTAATCGACCTCGAAGTCGTCGTCGCCGGCGCGCCGGTCCTCCTCGTCGGAGGGGGAGACGCCGCAGATGTGGTACTGGCCCTCGGGGCGGATGTAGACGCCGGAGGCGACGACGGTGCCGTCGATCAGCATCGGCAGGCCGGGCACCTCCTCGCGGCAATGGACGACGTAGACGAAGCGCTTGCGCGGCTCGACCGGCAGGGTGATGCCGGTGAGCGCCGCGACGTCGCCGGCGGCCGGGCCGGCGGCGTTGACGAAGGTGTCGCAGGTGATCTCGCGGCCGTCGGAGAGGGTGACGCCGGTGATGCGATTGCCGTCACGCGCGATGCCGGTGACGGCGGCGTGGGCGTAGATCGCGCCCTGGCGGCGGGCGGCCTTGCGGATCAGATCGAGCCACAGGTAGGCGTCGAACCAGCCCTCGCCGGTGCGGCCGTAGGCGGCGAGCGCGATGCCGTCGAGCGACATCCACGGGTGGCGGCGGGCGAGTTCGTCGGGCTCGATCAGCTCGATGTCGGAGCCCTCCGCCGCCTGGATGACGTGGTTGGCGCGGAGCACCGGCGCGCCGGCCTCGGAGGCCAGCGTCAGGTAGCCCTTCTCGTGGAAGCCGATGTCGGCGTCGGGGCCGAATTCCGCCTTGAGATTACGGATCATGTCGATGCCGAAGCGCGACAGGCGGATGTTCTCCGGCGTCGAGAACTGCTGGCGGATCGAGGCGGCGGAGAGGGTGGTCGCCGAGCGGGCGTAGGTCGGGTCCTTCTCGACCACCAGGATGCGGGCGTTCGGCCCCATCTCGCGGGTGAGGAAATAGGCGGTCGACGATCCCATGATCGCACCGCCGGCGATCACCACGTCCCAATGCACGGCCACGTTCGATCTCCTCGTCTGGGCGCGGATCGCAGCCGCGCGGATCCCGACCGATTACTCCGAATTTCCGGGTCAAGGCATGCGAGCATCACGGGTCTCGTCGCGATTTGCCTGCGTTGGGCGCATGGCGAAACCGGCGGAGCGGCCGGCGACCAGCCAATGGGCGAAGCCACCGACGAAGCCGGCGGCGAGGATCAGGCGCACGGAGGCGGCGTCGGGCGGTTGCGTGTCGGCGAGGAGGCCGGCCGCGGCGATCGCCGCCGCCCCGAGGACATGGACGAGAAGCGAGCGGCTGCCGACGAACTCGGCGAGGAGGGCGGCGACAAACCACGTCGGCCAGACGACTTCGACCAGGGTGGGCCCGAGGGCGACGGCGTGCAGCGTCCCGGTCACCAGGACGCCGAAGCCGGTCTCGAGGGCAGCGTCCGGCGCTTCGACGAAGGCGCGGGTGGCCGGCACCATGGTGCCGGTGGCGGCGATGGTGAGGACGGCGAGCGAGGCGATCACGGCGGCGAGCCAGCCGAGGGCGGCGGCGAACAGGCGCCAGAGGAGGCGGGAGAGCGGCGGCATGGGTCCTCCGCCGTCGCGTCAGGCGGTCGGCTCGGTGCGGCGGCGGGCTTCGCCCGGGGGCGGTGCCGGCGGTGCGGCGCGCACCGCCACGGTCCAATAGACCCAGCCGGCGACGGCGCCGACGAGGAGGTCGAGGCCGTAGAGGCCGAGGCCGGTCGAGCGGCCGGAGGCGTCGAAGAGGCCGATGAGCAGTTGCGCCAGCGGCCCGATGACGGCGCCGGCGGCGACGTAGATCCAGCCGGCGCGGGCGCCGCTCGCTTCGGCGAAGACCAGGAAGGCGGTGACGAAGGGCGCGGCGGCGAGGAAGGCGACGAAGCCCGAGGCGAGCGGCACCAGCACCAGCGCGCCGATGCCGTTGGTCTCGATCATGGCGCCGAAACCGCGCACCGCGGTCTCCTGGGCGACGAGGCCGAAGGTGCGGGCGAGCGCGCCGGCGAAGGCGGCGAGCGCATAGGCGACGACGATGCGGCCGAGCCGCCCGCCGGCGACGGTGGCGCGATCGCGATCGAGGACGCTCTCACGGAAGGACATGGGCAACACCGTCTTGCGGTCGGGCTCCGACGCGGCGCGGCGGAGGCGAATCATTCCCGCGATCTTGACCCGAGGGGCCGGTGGCTGTCGAGAGTCCCGCGGATTCCGGAGGGATTTCGAGCTGCCGAGGTGGGTCGATCCCGCCCTTGCTCGAACGCGATCGTGATGAAGCGAAGGTGCTCTCATCCGGTCCTCTCCCCCTGGAGGGGGAGAGACAGAGTGGGGGGAACGGTTCCTCCTCACCGACGCGCGATCGGGGCAATGCGGAGCCCCCCCTCCCTGTCCCTCCCCCTCCAGGGGGCAACTGTGTTGTTCAGGCGAGGGCGATCGGCGTTCCGGTCTTGAGCAT
>ERZ1645187.3028-NODE-3028-length-14350-cov-49.670234_pt1 | contig 14350 bp, 15 predicted proteins | sample MGYA00575352_ERZ1645187 | MGnify/ENA primary metagenome ERZ1645187 (study PRJEB40837, sample SAMN11349314) | freshwater sediment metagenome | isolation source: river sediment | host: Sediment | place: India: Wazaribad , New Delhi | collected 2017-02-21 ...
GCCGAACTGCGCCAGCCGCTCGGCCTCGCCGTGGTCGGCGGCCTGATCGTGTCGCAGGTCCTCACTCTCTTCCTGACGCCCGTCGTCTATGTCCTGCTCGATCCGCTGACCCGTTCGCCGCGCCCACATGACGACGGTGCCCCGACGATCGCGGCGGCCGAAGTCGCTTCGCCATCGCCGAGGTGATTCGCGCTTTCGCAGGAGAAACGGCAATATAACACGCTGGAATTGCATTCATGTCCGCGAATACCACTCGTGATTCCGGGCATGAGTCGTCGGGTGTGTGGCAAAATTGCTGCGATCCTCAGTTTTTGCAGGAGGATGAGAATCCGGCACGATTCCCGTAGCAGGAAGGGATTCCCTCTCGTCGCCGACGTGATAACGTCCGATTCGCAACTCTTTCGCAGGGGGAATTTCCCATGAAGATCGCTCGCATCGTCGTTCTCGCCCTCGTCGCCGCCGCTGGCCTCTCCGTCGCCGGCTGCGCCAAGGCCCCGGCTCCGGCTCCGGCCGTCGTCAAGGGCTGATCGTCGAGGGAGGTGCGGTCGTCCTCGGACGAGCCGCCCACGACGACAATCCCATCGCGAAAGGCATCGGTGACCTCGGTCGCCGATGCCTTTCGTCGTTTCGGAAGGCGCATCGCCCCCGCTTCACCGCGCATCGCCCCCACGCGGCGGCGTCACCCTCGCAGGCGGCGCAAACGATCGATTTGGCGCCGGCGCCGGGTCGAGGTATGATGAACGCTCGTCCCCATTCCGACATCGGCCCCAATGAACCGTTTCGACCCCACCCGCCGCTCCGGTGAAGCCACCATCCGCTACCTCGACGGCGACTTTCAGATCCTGTCGAACGGCAGCCACGTCGTCTGTGCCGTGACCGGGCGACCGATCCCGCTCGACGAACTCAAGTATTGGAGCGTGGAGCGGCAGGAGCCCTACGTCGATGCCAGGGCGTCGCTCGACCGCCATCTCCAGATCGTCGGGCTCCCCCACCCGCGCGGCTGAGGCGCTTCGTCGTTCCGATTCCAGTCGGTCGCTCTTCGGCGCGGGAACGCCGGCCTGCGTCAGCTCTTGGCGCGGCGGCCGTCGCGATGCACCCGCACGAAGGGGCGCGGACGCTCGCGCTCGCGTTCGCGCTCGTGGGCGGCGCGGCGCAGGCCGTCGACGATCCCCGTGAGGCTCTCGGCCTCTTCCAGGACCAGGTCGACCTCGAGCACCTCGCTGAGCGCCCGCAGCCGTCCCAATGGGCCGTCGTCGAGCCCACGCAGGCGCACCGCATCCTTGGCGGTGGTCACCAGGGTGGCGCCGATGGCCTCGGCGCGGGCGAGGAGCTGCTCGGCCTCCTGCGGCGTGAGCGCGGCGTGATCGGCGAAGGACACCAATTCGACCACCTCGGCACCGGCGCGCGTCAGCGTCGCGACGAACTTCTCCGGCCGACCGATGCCGGCATAGGCGACGACCCGGCGACCGGCGAGCGCCTCGGGCCGGCGTGGTTCCAGACGCCCCCGGAAGATCGGCATCAGGCGATGATCGGCCGAGGCGATCACCGCCTTGGCCGAGCGCACGATCGGCTCGCCGCAGTCGATGGTGACCAGCACATGGGCGCGATCGAGTTGAGCGCGCAGCGGTGCGCGCATCGGTCCGCCCGGCAGCACGCGCCCGTTGCCGATGCCCTGGCCGCGATCGAGCACCACGACCGCGAGGTCGGCGGCGATCCGGGCGCTCTGGAAGCCGTCGTCCAGCACGATCACGTCGGCGCCGTCCTGTTCGGCCAGACGCGCGCCCGCGACGCGGGTCGGATCGACCCAGGTCGGTGCGACCTCGGCCAGCAGCAGCGGTTCGTCGCCGACGTCGGCGGCGCGGTCTCGGGCCGGATCGACGCGCCGGGCCGGACCACCGCGTCCGCCGTAGCCGCGGCTCACCACCGCCGGCTTCAGCCCCATCGCCTGCAGATGATGCAGCAGGGCGATCACCGTCGGCGTCTTGCCGGCGCCGCCGGTGGTCAGGTTGCCGACCACGATCACCGGGACCGTGGTCACGCGTGGCGCCGTGCGGGCCATCCGGTACAGCGCCATACGGCTCCACAGCCACGAAAACGGCGTGAGGAGACGGGGGAGAAGGCCATGCTCCTCCCAGAACGCCGGCGCCTTCATGAACTCATCCCCTGCGTGTCGTTTCGAGCAGTTCGTCGAGCGCGATCATGGTCCGATCCAGGGCCCCGGTGCAACGGTCGACCAGTGCGGCGGCTTCTGCGATCTGCCGGGCGCGGGCCGCCGGATCGTCGATCAGCAGCGCCACCGCCTCGGCGAGGCTCGCCGCCTCCGTGACCGGACGTGCCCCGCCGACCGCATCGAGCTCGCGATAGACGTCGAGGAAATTGAAGGTGTGTGGCCCATGCACCACCGCCCGGCCGAGCCGCGCCGGCTCGATCGGGTTCTGACCGCCCCGCGGCACCAGCGAGCCGCCGACGTGGGCGAGCGGTGCGAGACGATAGATCAGCCCCATTTCGCCGATGGTGTCGGTGAGGAACACGTCGGTCGCCGGATCGGGGCTCTCGCCGCGCGACCGCATGGCGACGCCGAGACCGCGTTCGGTGAGCAGCGCCCGCACCTCGTCGCCGCGGGCCGGGTGGCGCGGCGCCAGCACGGTGAGCAGGCCCGGCAGACGTTCGCGCAGACGCAGATGCGCTTCGGCGACGATCTCTTCTTCGCCGGGATGGGTCGAGGCCGCGACCCAGCGCGGCCGATCGCCCATCGCCGCCTCGAGCCGCGCCAGCTCGGCCGCATCGACCGCCAGCGGCGCGCCGTCGAACTTGAGATTGCCGCTGACCGCGACACGGGCCACGCCGAGGGCGGCATAGCGTTCGCCGTCGGCCGGCGACTGGGCGAGCGCCAGCGCGAAACGGCCGAACAGCGCGCGCGGCAGCCCGCCGAGCCGAGCCCAGCGGCGGGCGGATCGCTCCGACATGCGGGCATTGACCAGCACCTGCGGAATGCCGCGGCGGGCCAGTTCGGCGACCGTCGTCGGCCAGATCTCCGATTCGACGGTGATCGCCAGATGCGGTCGCCAGTGATCGAGGAAGCGCCCGATCCAGGCGGCCACGTCGAGCGGCACGTATTGGTGGATCGCGCCGGCCGGCAGGCGTTCGGCGGCGATGGCGGCGGAGGTGACCGTGCCGGAGGTGAGGAGAACCGTCTGGCCCCGCTCCACCAGACGCCCGACCAACGGTAGCACGGCGATGGTCTCGCCGACGCTGGCCGCATGGACCCACACCACCGCGCCGTCGGGGCGATCGACCGACGCCCGGCCGAGCCTTTCGCCGCGCCGACGCGGATCTTCCTTGCCGCTGCGCGTGCGCAGATCGAGCAGGAGATGCAGCGCCGGCCGCGAGAGCGTGCCGGCTCCGCGGTACACCGCGAGGGCGACGTCGGCCGGGGCCTCAGCCATCGCGCCCTCCGGCCAGTTCGTAGGCGCGCACGTGAATGCGGTTCAGTTCCGCCTCGACCTCGCGGCGCTTGGCCTCGAGGGTGGCGTCGTCGGCGTCGCGCGCCACTTCGATCGGCGCCCCCAGCACGACGGCGAAGCGGCCGAAGGGGAGGTTGAAGGCGGCGCGATCCCACGACTTCAGACGACGCCGGCGCGACGTGACGGCGGCCACGGGAAGGATCGGACAGCCGGAATACTTGGCGAGCTGCACGACGCCGTCGCCCGCCACCTTGCCGACCTTGGGCACGTCGGCGGTCAACATGACGGGGAAGCCCTGTTCCAGTTCGCGCAAGGCGGCGACGAAGCCGTAGACGCCGCCGCGGCGCCGCACTTCCTTGCCGTCGCGGCCACCGGAGGCGCGGATCGTGCCGATGCCCAGTTTTTCCGCGACCAGGGCGTTGAGTTCGCCGTCGCGCGAGCGCGAGATCATCGCCTTCAGGGTCCAGCCGGGCGGCTTGGCGAAGGGCAGCATGAAGTGTTCGCCGTGCCAGGAGGTCACGACGAGGGGACGTTGGCCCTGGGTCTGGATGTTCGGCGGCGCCGGTTCGACCACCATGCGGCAGGTGGCGCGCACGAAGCGGAACCACCCGGCGATGACGGAGGCGACGGAGCGGCGGAACAGGTCCGAGCCGACCAGCTTCTTCAGCATGCCCCGCCCTCGGACGGCGCGTGAAGGGGTCGAATGTGTCGCGATTGCGGGCGCGGTCGCCACACGATCTTCATGTCGTCGATATCGCCTCGGGTTTCCATGAGACCCGCTTCATATCGCCGATTGGGACCGGCGTCACCCCTCGTGACGCCGGTCGTCCATGGGGTCGCACAAGACCCTGTACCGTCGGGGACGATCAGTGCTGATGATCCGGGTCCATCAGGCGATGCAGATGGACGATGAAGTAGCGCATCTGAGCGTTGTCGACGGTCGACTGGGCCTTGGCCTTCCAGGCGACGCGGGCCGAATCGTAATCCGGGAAGAGGCCGACGAGATCGACCTTGGTGAGATCACGGAACTCGTTGCTCTCGAGGTCGATGAGTTCGCCACCGAGGACGAGGTGGAGCAGCTGCGGCTTGTTGGACGTCGCGGTCATGTCGTTCTATCGAACCCGAGTTGGGGATCCGTGGCCGCGACCGGCGGCGCCGTGCTCAGGCGAGGCGCCCGAGAAGACGGCACGCTTCGTCGTGGAGAGCGGGAACGGCGGCCACCAGGGGAGGATGACGCGGAACGGCCCTGTTGTAACGGATCGGCTCCCCATCGAAGGAGGTGAGCCGACCGGCGGCTTCCTGCACCAAAAGATCCGCGGCGGCAAGATCCCAATCGTGTGCATTGCCCGTTCCATAGGCGACATCGACGCGATCGTCGGCGACATGCGTCAAGCGCAGGGCGAGCGAGGGCACGAAGGCGCGCGAGGCGAAGCGAATTCCGCGCAATTCCCGGCTTTCCAGATATTTTCGCGGTGCAGCGATGCGGCAGCCGGCGAAGTCGTGGCGATCGGAGACCCGGATCGGCGTGCCGTTTCTGTGGGCACCGCCGCCGACGACCGCGGTCCACAGCGTGTCGGTCGCCGGCTGGTAGAGCGCGGCGACGACCGGTCGGCCGGCCTCGACCACCGCCACCGACACCGCCCATTCGGCCTCGCCGCGCAGGAAGGCGCGGGTGCCGTCGATCGGATCGACCACGAAGACGCGGGACCGCGCGAGCCGCTCGGGACCGTCGGTGGTCTCCTCCGACAGCCAGCCCCAATCGGGCCGTGCCCCGCGCAGACGTTCGCTCAGGTGACGATCGGCGGCGAGGTCGGCCTCGCTCACCGGCGAGCCGCCCGCCTTCTCCCACACGGTCGGATCACGCCGGAACCAACGCAGCGCGATCTCCCCGGCCTCGCGGGCCGCTGCGGCGAGCAGGGTGAGATCGGCGGCGGCGTCAGCGTCCGGCAATGGTCAGGCCCTCGATCATCACGGACGGAGCGGCGATGGAGAAGCGTTCCTCGAGATCGTCGCCGGCGACCATCCGGGCGAACATGTCCTTGAGATTGCCGGCGACGGTGATCTCGGAGACCGGCGCACCGATCTCGCCGTTCTCGATCCAGAAGCCGGAGGCGCCGCGCGAATAGTCGCCGGTGATGCCGTTGACGCCGGAGCCGATCATGTCGGTGACGAGCAGCCCCTCGCGCACCCCGGCGATCATGTCGGCGCGGGCGAGCGTGCCCGGCATCAGCGTGACGTTGGTCGAACCGGGCGAGGGCGAGCCGACGCCGCGCGCCGCGCGACCGTTCGAGCGGAGCCCCAGTTCGCGCGCCGCGGCGCCGTCGAGCAGCCAGTGGTTCAGCACGCCGGCCTCGATCAGCTTCAGCACCGGCCCGGTGACGCCCTCGCCGTCGAACGGGCGGGAGGAGAGGCCGCGGCGGCGATAGGGATCGTCGACGATGGTGATGCCGGGAGCGAACACCGTTTCGCCGAGCCGATCCTTGAGGAACGAGGTCTTGCGGGCGATCGCCGCACCGTTGATCGCCGACAGGAGATGGCCGACGAGGCCGGTGGCGGCCCGCGGCTCCCAGATGACGGTGGCGGTGCGGGTATCGACCTTGCGCGGGTTGAGCCGGCGCACGGCCCGCTCGCCGGCGCGCCGGCCGATCAGTTCCGGCGCATCGAGGTCGGCGCCGAAGATCTTCGACGAGGCGTCCCAGTCGCGCTCCATGCCCGTGCCCGCCCCCGCCAGCGCCGTGACCGACAGCGAATGGCCGGAGCGCAGCCAGGAGCCGGAGAAGCCGTGCGAGGTGACCAACACCAGCCCGCCCAGCGACCAGCCGGCGTGCGCCCCACCGGAATTGGTGACGCCGGGCACCGCGCGGGCGGCATCCTCGGCGGCCAGCGCCAGCGCGGTGAGGTCGGCGGCGGTCGGCGTCGAGGTGTCGAGCAGATCGAGATCGGCGAAGGCGGTCGCCAGCATCTCCGGCTCGATCAGGTCGGCGAACGGATCTTCGGGCGCGACGCGGGCCATGGCGACGGCGCGCTCGGCCAGCGCCACCGGGTCGCCGAGCGTATTGGCGGAGACCGAGGCGTGACGGCGGCCGACGAAGACCCGCAGTCCGAAGTTGTCGCCCTCGGCGCGTTCGCTGTCCTCGACCGCGCCGAGGCGCACGCCGACGGAGAGCGACGTGCCACGCACCGCGACCGCGTCGGCGCGATCGGCACCGGCGGCGCGGGCGGCTTCGACGAGACGGCGCGCGGCGGCCTCCAGGACGGACTGGTCGAGCAGATCGAGCATGTTTTTCCCTCGTCCGGCGGCGACGGCGGCGCGCCCCTCTCTTCCGATGTACGGGGCGCGAGCGCCGACGACAAGGGCGCCGGCCACGGATCGGCGATGCACCGGCGCTGCGATGGAGCGAATTGTATCGGTTTCGCACACCGACGATTTACCAATGTTTCCGTCAACCAAAATGGAACCATGTTCCTTAAGCTCGTTCTTCCCGATCATGACCCAAGATGAGCCTCGATCGGCGAGATCCCACGAGAAGAAACGGGGTCCGCAGGAGGCGAATTTGAGGCGTCAGACAGCAACGACGTCGAGCGAGGATCATGAGATCTTCGATCGACCGACGAAGGAAGTCCGGCTGGACCCGTTTTCTCTGCCGCATCGGTTCCGTTACGACACGGGTCTCGACCCGCGCAGCGGTCGACCGATGGGCGAGGCGGCGGTGATGCTCGAGGCGCACATGGCCTCGGTGTGTCGGCGTCTGCCGTCGGGCATCCCGATGGCGATGCGGCTGCCGATGGCGGCGTTCGAAGGCGTGGCGGCGCGGATCGTTCCCTCCGCCGACGGTTCGGACGACGGAATGGTGGTGATCGAGATCCTGCATCGCGATCCGCATCTGTCGCTGCCGCTGTCGGTGGCGGAGACGCTCGACGACGTGATCGCCGATTGGCGGGCATGGTCGCGGGTGCTGGCGCTGCCGATGCTGCTGGTCGAAGCCGACGGGACGTGGCGTTCGCTCGAGACCCGTATCGGCGGAGTGACCGTGAAGCCGACCCGGCCGCGCCGTCGCCGTTCGGTGCTCAACAAGCGCCGCCCGCGCTTCCTCACCCGCCGCAAGGTGGGCGTGGCGAAGGCGGAGCCGGTGATGGTGGCGAAGCGGGAACTGTTCGGGCGCGAGTGAGCCCTCGACGACCGCGTGTGATTTCGAAGGCCTCGGTCGCGCCTGCGCCCGGGGCCTTCGCCGTTTCGGGTCAGAAGGCGTGACGCGCCGCGTCGAGCAGGAGCCCGGCGAAGAAGATCCAGCCCGCCTCGCGATTGGAACGGAAGAGCGCCAGACACAGATCGGGGTCGTCGATGTCGACGCGGACGATCTGCCAGACGAGATGGGCGGCGAAGCCGGCGAGCCCGATCCAGGCGAAGATCCCGACGTGAGCGAGCCCGAGCGCCAGCGCGAAGCAGGCGATCGTCCCGCCGTAGAGCCGGATCAGCCACACCCGCGTCGCCTCGGCGAAGAGGCGAGCGGTGGATCGCACGCCGACCACGGCGTCGTCCTCCTTGTCCTGATGGGCGTAGATGGTGTCGTAACCGATGGTCCACAGCACCGAACCGACATAGAGGGCGACCGGCGCCACGGCGAGGGCGTGGAAGGTCACCGCCCAGCCCATCAGCGCGCCCCAGGAGAAGGCGAGGCCGAGGAAGGCCTGCGGCCAGTCGGTGAAGCGCTTCATGAAGGGGTAGATCGCCACGACGCCGAGCGAGGAGACGCCGAGCACCATCGAGAAGCGATCGAACTGCAACAGCACCGCGAGGCCGACCAGCGCCTGGACGAGCAGGAAGATCCGCGCCTGTTTCGGCGTGACCTGTCCCGAGGGGATCGGCCGCGAGCGGGTGCGGGCGACCTTGTCGTCGATGTCGCGATCGACGAGGTCGTTCCAGGTGCACCCCGCCCCACGCATGGCGACCGCGCCGATCAGGAACAGCGCGAGATGCCACGGGTTCGGCCACGCCCGCCCGGCGACGTCGGAGGCGAGCGCCAGCGACCACCAGCACGGCCACAGCAGCAGCCACCATCCGATCGGCCGTTCCCACCGCGCCAACCGCGCATAGGGGCGGGCCCGGGCCGGCAGGATCGTATCGGCCCAATGGCCGCGCACCGCATCGGCGACGACGCCGGCGGGTGGAGGGGAGGGGGGCGTGGTGTGGTCTTCGCGCATCGCTTCACGTCCTCACGACGGAGAGAAACCGATCGGCATCCCGATCATTCCTCGCCGTCGTCCTCCTCGTCTTCCACCGGCGGCTTCTCGTCGTCGAGTTCGCCGGCCGCGACCAGGGCGGCGAAACGCCCCCCCCGATCCACCAGCTCGTCGAACCGGCCGCGCTCGATGATCCGACCGGCCTCCATGTAGAGGATCTGGTCGGCGGAACGCACGGTCGACAGCCGGTGGGCGATCACGAAGGTGGTGCGATCGCGGGCGAGGCCCTCGAGCGCCCGCTTGATCTTCAGCTCGGTCTCGTTGTCGAGCGCCGAGGTCGCCTCGTCGAGGATGAGGATCGGGGCGTTCTTGAGCACGGCGCGGGCGATGGCGAGGCGCTGGCGTTCGCCACCCGACAGGCCGCGGCCGCGTTCGCCGGCGCGGGTGTCGTAGCCGCCGGTCTTGTTCTCGATGAAGCCGTCGGCTTCCGCCAAGCGGGCGGCGCGACGGATCTCGTCGTCGGAGGCGTCGGGCTTGCCGATGCGCAGGTTCTCGGCGATCGAGCGGTCGAACAGGCCGGGGTCCTGGAAGACGACGCCGATCGAGCGACGAATGCTGTCGATGGTGACGTCGCGCAGGTCCTGACCGTCGATGGTGACGCAGCCGGCGTCGGGATCGCGGGCGCGCTGGAGAAGCGCGAGCGCGGTCGACTTGCCCGAACCGGTCGGGCCGACGATCGCCACCGTCTCCCCCGGCTCGGCGACGAAGGTGACGTCGAAGATACCGGAGTTGGAGTTCGGGTATTTGAACGACACGCGATCGAAGACCACCCGTCCGCCGGAGACCTTCAGCGGCGGGGCTCCCGGCTTCTCCACCAGGGTCGAGGTCTGGTCGAGTACGGCGAAGAACTGGCGCATCCCGGCGGCGTCGAAGACGAGGCTCGACAGGAAATGGGTGAGCTGGTCGAGCCGGCCGATCAGCATGGTGGCGAAACCGACGTAGGAGACGATCTCGCCGACGGTGATCTCGCCGCGGGCGTGCAGCGTCGTGCCCAGCGCGAAGAGCGAGACGATGGTGACGGTCGCGGCGGCACGGGTGAGGATCGAGGCGAGCGCCCACCAGTTCAGCACCGGGAACTGCGCCGCGATAAGGTTGCCCATGATGCCCTGGAGGGCGCGGGCCTCCTCCTGCAGGCGGGTGAAGGACTGCACCACCGAGACGTTGCCGATGACGTCGACGACCCGGCCGGAGAGTTCGGAGTGATAGGCCTCGGCTCGCTCCTGGCCGAAGCGGGTCTTGCGCACCACCGTCAGCGACAGCGCGCCGTAGACGAACATCAGGCCGACCAGCAACAGGCCCATCCGCCAGTTCATCCACACCGCCACCGGCATCATCACCACGAGCATCACCAGGGCGGTGAGATTGTCGCGGAAGACCGAGAGCAGCAGCGAGAAGAGATGATCGGTGCCGCGCAGCATCACCGAGATCAGCCGCCCCGACTGCTCGTCGGAATGGAACGACGCCGGCAGCTGGATGACGTGCTCGAAGAAGTTCTTCATCACCTCGAGCCGGCGACGATGCGCCAGCCGATCGGCGTGCAGCGACACGTAGATGCCGGCGGCGATGCCGAGGAAGCCGAGCCCGGCCCACAGCCCGACGAGGCCCATGGCCGGCTGGTCGTGGCCGAGCGCGTCGACGACGCGGCCGAACAGCACCGGTTCGGCGAAGCCGAGGAAGGCGAGCACGACGCTCGACAGCGCCAGTCCGGCGGCGAGCCCCTTGTCGGGGCCGACGAGGCCGATGGCGCGCAGATAGATGCGGAAGAAGGACATGGGACGGCCGTTCCTCGCGAGGGACCGAAGAGACTCGGAAATCTCGCAGGGTTATGCGACGCCGCCACGTCGGGTGCAACCGAAGCCACCCCGCCGTCCCTTCCCGAGGACGGCGCGGGCGCCGGAGGTTTCGGCCGACCACGTCGAAACCCGAGGTTTCGGTCGACCACGTCGAAACCCGAGGCTTCAACCGACCACGTCGAAACCAGAGGCCTCGATCACCGACTTGGCGGCGGCGAAGTCGAGCTTGCCGTCGAGGTCGACGCGACCGGAGGCGAGGTCGATGGTGACGGCGGCGTCGGGGTCGGCCTTCTTCAGCGCGCCTTCGACGGAACGGACGCAGCCCTGGCAGGTCATGCCTTCGACGGTGAGGGTGATCATGGTTCGAAACTCCACATCGGCGATCGCAAGGGCGATCGGACTCGGTCGGGGCGATCGGTCGCTGCTCTCGGGTCTCATTTGGGCGGCCGGACGCCGCCGGGTCAAGACGTGCGACGCGATGGCGCGATGCCGGTGGGGGCATCGAGGGTGCGCCGTGGCGACGCGCCGCCACGCCAACCCGTGGAAAACGTCTCGCCGACGCTCGCCATTCGACTGCCGCGGTTGGCCTCGCCGGGGTGAATCACGCATAGTCGACGACGAATCGCGCGACCGGGCCGGAGGGTCGCGCCCCGGACCCGACGCATGCGCCGCTTCGCCGACATCTTCATCGCGATCTGTATCCCGATCGTCGCGGCGAGCGCGGGCGCCATTGCCTATTACCAGTTCGAAGCCTCGGGCCGGATGGCCGTGGCCTTCGCCTTCGCCACCCTGGTCATCCTGGTCCTGGTGCGTCTGGATGGCCTGAGGCGGCTCGCACGGCGCGAAACCGAACAGCGGCTCGACGATCTCTCCCGGCAGATGAACGACTTCGGCGGGGACCTCGAAGCACTCGATCGGCGCCTGGCGGCGCTCGAGGACGGCGGCTCGCGGCGCCATCGCGAGGAGACCGAGGCTCTGGTGGCCGAGGTCGAGGTGATCGGAACGCTGACCCGCCAGCTGATCGAGACCGTCGCCGATCTCGAGGTGCAGTTCGCCGATGCCCGCTCGGCGGTGTTGCGCCCGGCGATGGGCGCGCCGAGCGCCGGCGGTGGCCTCGGCGGCGGCCCCGCTGCGGCGCCGCCCCAGAAGATGCGCTCGCAGAGCTTCGTACCGGATCGCTTCTCCCACCTCGACGACGAGGAGTTCCTGGCGTTGGTGCGTCGGGCGATCGACGCCGATCGGGTCGATCTGCATCTCCAGCCGATCGTCTCGCTGCCGCAGCGCAAGACCCGCTTCTACGAGGCGCTGACCCGTCTGCGCACCGAGGACGGCGAGACCATCCACCCGTCCGACTACATCCCGATCGCCGAAGCGCGCGGCTACATGGCGGCGATCGACGAGCAGATCCTGGTGAAGTCGGTGCATGTCCTGCGCCGCCTGACCGAGCGCTCGAAGGAGATCGGAATCTTCCTCAATCTGTCGGCGGCGAGCCTGGCGCACGGCGCCTTCTTCCGCGACTTCGTCGAGGTGCTGGAGCGCAACCGCGATCTCGCCCAGATGCTGGTGCTGGAATTCCCCCAAGGGGCGGTGCGCGCCATGGGGCCGATCGAGAACGAGGGCCTGAAGGCGCTCTACGAACTCGGCTTCCGCTTCTCGATCGATCAGGTCAGCGATCTCAAGATCAGCTTCCAGAACCTCGCCGATCGTGGGTTCCGCTACGTCAAGATCTCGGCCGACCGCCTGCTGCACCGCGCCGAGGAGCTCGGCACCGACATTCACCCGGTCGACATCACCGACTATTTCCGCCGCTTCGGCATGGAACTGGTGGCCGACCACGTCGAACGCGAGGCCGACGTGGTCGACCTGCTCGACTACGAGGTGAAGCTCGCGCAAGGGTTCCTGTTCTCGCCGCCGCGGCCCGTGCGGGTCGACGTGTTGGCGGGCGGCGGCGACGCCGATCGGGCAGGACGCGCGCCGGCCAGGGTCGCCGAGCCCAAGCCCGCGCCCAGAGCCGCCGCGGCGGCCCCCGCGAAACCCGCCGCTCCCGGGGCGACCGCCGCGGCAGCGCGCCCCGCGCCGTCCAAGCCGATGCCCCGCCCGGCCACCGCGGCCGCTCCGGCCACCGAAGAGGCCCCGCGCCCCGGCATCCGCATCGTGCCCGGCACCGGTCTGCGCTGAGCCGCACGCGACCGGGGCTCCGATGTGTCCGGCCGGCCGATCTGCAATCGGGCACCCCGCGTCGCGGCCGACCTCCGAACGCCCGGTTCACCCTTTGCCGCAGCGCGTCTTGACACCGTCGCGAGCTCTCCCTATCTCCGTCGCAGCCTCGTTGGCACTCGCTTTCGTCGAGTGCCAGCAGGGTTGAATTTCCCGCTCGGTACCATCGTTCGCGATCGAGGCTCCGCCGTCACCGACGGTCGGGCTCGACGGCCAGAGCAAGCCGGGTGCTCCCATCGACGAGAGGATCAACGTCTCATGTCCATCGATTTCCGTCCGCTCGCCGACCGCGTCGTGGTCAAGCGCATCGAAGCCGAGCAGAAGACCGCCGGCGGCATCATCATCCCGGGCACCGCCCAGGAGAAGCCGCAGGAAGGCGAGATCGTCGCCGTCGGCCCCGGCGCCCGCGACGAGAGCGGCAAGCTCGCCCCGCTCGACGTCAAGGTCGGCGACAAGGTGCTGTTCGGCAAGTGGTCCGGCACCGAGATCAAGCTCGCCGGTCAGGACCTCCTGATCATGAAGGAGAGCGACATTCTGGGCATCGTCGGCTGATCGCCGATCGGGTCCGGCATCGTCGGCCGACGCCGACGGCTCTGGCCCCGCCCCATCGATGACCTCCCGAGGAAGACCCCATGCCCGGCACGCCCGGTAATCCGATCATCACCGAAGAGTGGCAGGCCGGACTGGTGTTGCTGGTCGGCGTGGCGATCGTCTTTCTCATCCACCGTTACGTTCTGCGGAAGATCGCGCGCGACCGTCGCCGTTCGTCCGACACCGAGGAGTGAAGTTTCATGGCTGCCAAGGACGTCAAGTTCTCCGCCGATGCCCGCGAGCGCATGCTGCGCGGCGTCGACATCCTCGCCAACGCCGTCAAGGTGACGCTCGGCCCCAAGGGCCGCAACGTCGTCATCGACAAGTCGTTCGGCGCTCCCCGCATCACCAAGGACGGCGTGTCGGTCGCCAAGGAGATCGAGCTCGAGGACAAGTTCGAGAACATGGGCGCCCAGATGGTGCGCGAAGTGGCCTCGAAGACCGCCGATCTGGCCGGTGACGGCACCACCACCGCGACCGTGCTCGCCCAGGCGATCGTCCGCGAGGGCGCCAAGGCCGTCGCCGCCGGCATGAACCCGATGGATCTCAAGCGCGGCGTCGAGCTGGCCGCCGCCGCCGCCGTGAAGGACCTCGAGGGTCGTTCGCGCAAGATCAAGACCTCGGCCGAAGTCGCCCAGGTCGGCACGATCTCGGCCAACGGCGAGAAGGCGATCGGCGACATGATCGCCGAGGCGATGCAGAAGGTCGGCAACGAGGGTGTCATCACCGTCGAGGAGGCCAAGACCGCCGAGACCGAACTCGACGTCGTCGAGGGCATGCAGTTCGACCGCGGCTACCTGTCGCCCTACTTCATCACCAACGCCGACAAGATGGTCGCCGAGCTCGAGGATCCCTACATCCTCGTCCACGAGAAGAAGCTCTCCAACCTCCAGGCGATGCTGCCGGTGTTGGAAGCGGTGGTGCAGACCTCCAAGCCGCTGCTGATCATCGCCGAGGACGTCGAGGGCGAGGCGCTCGCCACTCTGGTGGTCAACAAGCTGCGCGGTGGCCTGAAGATCGCCGCCGTCAAGGCGCCGGGCTTCG
>ERZ1645187.3029-NODE-3029-length-14350-cov-44.046730_pt1 | contig 14350 bp, 13 predicted proteins | sample MGYA00575352_ERZ1645187 | MGnify/ENA primary metagenome ERZ1645187 (study PRJEB40837, sample SAMN11349314) | freshwater sediment metagenome | isolation source: river sediment | host: Sediment | place: India: Wazaribad , New Delhi | collected 2017-02-21 ...
CAGAGCCAGAGCCAGAGCCAGAGCCAGAGCCAGAGCCAGAGCCAGAGCCAGAGCCCGGCCCTGTGGAAATTGGCCTTTCCAGCCCGTCGACCGCAGCAGGTGCCGGGGATGCCCTCGTCGAAACTTCGGAAACGCCTGCGGAGTCCGCTCAGTTGGCACGTGAGGCGGGCTTGGTGGCGGCGCGTGAACTCGCCGAGGCGCCAGCCTACAACCGCTGGGCTGCAGGCGCCCTGGATGGAAGCGCGGGTGGGGGTTTCGATAGCGGCCCGTCGCCGCAGCTCAGGTGGCCATTCGTTCTTGCCATCGTGCTGATGTCCCTCGTGCTACTGGCGCAACTTGCGTACCATTTCCGTAGCGAACTGGTTCGAGCGGTACCGCCCGCTGGCGAAATTTTCGATGCGCTGGAAATAGACGTTCCCTTATCGGCTCAGAGCGAACTGGTCAGTATCGAGGCCTCTGACCTGCAGGCGGATTCGGCACGTGGTTTGTTCGTATTGCAGGCTTCCCTGCGCAATCGGGCGGCTTACGCGCAGGCCTGGCCGGCGCTGGAACTGACGCTGATCGATGCGCAGGACGCAGTCGTTGCGCGTCGTGTTCTGATGGCCGCCGATTATTTGCCAGCCGGTAGCGATCTCGCCGCTTTCCCAGCCAACGCCGAAGCGCCGGTTCGCCTCTGGATCGATGCCAAGGGGCTGGGTGCGGCGGGCTACCGCCTTTACATCTTCTACCCTTGATTGTCTCGCCAATGACTACGCTGATCTGCGGTTCCCTTGCCTTCGACAACATCATGGTCTTCCCGGACCGCTTCAAGAACCACATCCTGCCCGAGCAGATCCACATCCTGAACGTTGCGTTCCTGGTTCCCGAAATGCGGCGCGAATACGGCGGCTGTGCCGGCAACATCGCTTACAACCTGATGCTGCTCGGCGGCGAACCCCTGATTATGGCGACGGTAGGCGACGATGCGACCCCGTACCTCGATCGCCTCGACAAACTCGGCTTGCCGCGCACGCATGTGCGCCACGTGCCGGGCAGTTTCACCGCACAGGCCTTCATTACCACCGATCTCGACGACAACCAGATCACCGCCTTTCATCCGGGTGCTATGAGTTTTTCACACCTGAACAAGGTCGAACACGCCAGAAACGCCAAATTGGGCATTGTCGCGCCGGATGGTCGTGAAGGCATGATGCAGCATGCCCGCGACTTCGTAGCGGCGGGCGTTCCTTTCATCTTTGATCCCGGTCAGGGGCTACCGATGTTCAGCGGCGACGAACTGCTCGATTTCATGAGCCTTGCCGACTATGCCTGCTTCAATGATTATGAAGCCAGGCTGCTGACCGATCGTACCGGGCGTAGCCTGGAGCAGTTGGCCGGCGAAGTGAAGGCGCTGGTTGTCACGCGGGGCGGAGAGGGCTCGACGATCTATGCCGACGGTCAGCGTCACGATATTCCCTGCGTACCGGCATCGGCGATCGTCGATCCGACCGGCTGTGGCGACGCTTACCGTTCCGGCCTGCTTTACGGCATCGCCAACGGCCTTGACTGGCTGACGACGGGGCGACTGGCGGCAGTCATGGGGGCGATCAAGATCGCTCATCGTGGCGGGCAAAGTCATCAGCCGAGTCGCGAAGAGATCGCGGCTGTCTATGGGCAGGCTTTCGGCAGCCAACCCTGGTAAAGCCGAACTTCTGAAACATTGCAGTCATTTTCGGGCAATGTGGATGTAACACCGCTCATTCATGCTCTTCTTCATGACAAAAGAAGGAGAACAGCATGGAGCATATTCGCAACGAAACGGCGCGTAATTCCACTCGGCGGCACAGCCTTGCCGTCGGTTTTGCCCACACCCAGAGTGAAATTCTCGACGCCCAGCGCTTGCGCTACCGCGTCTTTGCCGGTGAGATGGGCGCCAACCTGCCCAGTCGCACGCCGGGCGTCGATCACGATATCTACGACCCGTATTGCAAGCATCTGGTCGTCCGCGATACCGACACTGGCGAGATCGTCGGCACCTACCGTGTCCTGTCGCCGGAAAATGCCCGCCAGATCGGCTATTACTCGGAAAACGAATTCGACCTGACGCGCCTCCAGCACCTGCGTCCGCGCCTGGTCGAAATCGGCCGCTCCTGCGTGCATCCGGATTACCGTACCGGCGCGACGATTACCTTGCTCTGGTCGGGCCTCGCCCAGTACATGAGCGAACAGGGCTACGACTATCTGATGGGTTGCGCGTCGATCAGCATGGCCGATGGCGGTCACGGTGCGGCCAGCCTGTATAATCGCCTTGCGGAACACCTTGGGCCGCAGGAGTACCGTGTTTTTCCGCGTTGTCCGCTCCCGTTGGCCGCATTGCAGCAGGACCGCCAGACAACGACGCCACCGTTGATCAAGGGGTATCTGCGGGCCGGCGCATGGATTTGCGGTGAGCCGGCCTGGGATCCCGATTTCAACACGGCTGACCTGCCTATCCTGATGCCGATGGCCAAGGTCGCCGCCCGTTACGCGAAGCACTACCTGGGATAGTCTGACTGAACGAAACCGCCTTTCCTCGTCGCCTTTACCGTATTTCGCAACTGGTATTGCTGTTGATCTGGGGCGTGGCGCTTACGTTCACGTTGTTGCCAGTCGTTGGTGATGCCAGGCGCCTGCGTTTCAAGGCAGGCTGGTGTGCCCGGTTTCTCAGAATCCTCGGCATTCGACTCGAAGCCGACCTGAGCCACGCCGTTCCCGGCATTTTGCTGGTGGCGAACCACATCTCCTGGCTCGATATCCTGGTCATCAACGCCGTGCTGCCGGCCGCCTTCGTCTCCAAGGAAGAAGTCCGGCGCTGGCCGTTCATCGGCATGCTGGCGGCGAGAAATGATACGGTCTTCCTGCGCCGTGGCAGCCGTGGTCACGCGCGCATCATCAATGCGGAAATCGCCGGGATCCTGTCCCAGGGCAAGCATGTCGCCGTGTTTCCCGAAGGGACGACGACCGATGGGCGCAGTCTGCTGCATTTTCATGCTGCACTGCTGCAACCGGCGCTGTCCGCCGGCCGACCGGTGTTGCCGCTGGCGATTTCCTACTGGGAACCCGACGGGCAGCGCAGCCTGGCACCACGTTACGACGGGGATATATCGCTCGGCCAGAGCATGGCCGCAATTCTTCGTCGCCGGCAAATTATTGCCCGTCTCGCCACCACGCCGCTGCTGGGCACGAATGGCGAGGATCGCCGACAGGTGGCCGCCGGCGCGCGGGCAGCTATCGCTTGGGCGGCCGGGCTTCCCCTGGCGAGCAATCCACCTGAAAAACCCGGCGATCCTCCAGACGTACCGCCGTCAGGTGGCCTCCCCACAGGCAGCCCGAATCCAGCGCCAGCAGATTCGGCGTGATCTTCAGACCGAGTGCCGACCAGTGACCGGTGACCAGAACCGAATCGGAACTATGCCGGTCAGGCAACTCGAACCAGGGGAGGTGGCCGACGGGGGCATTGGAAAGTTTGCCCTTGGCCTTGAACTCCATGATGCCGAAGCGCGTGCAGAAGCGCATGCGGGTCATTGCATTGACGATCACCCGCAGACGCTCCCAGCCGCTCAGGTCGTCCGTCCAGCCAGCCGGTTCGCTACCCCATAGGTTCATCACGAATTCGTGGAAATCCGGGCCTTGCAGCTGGGCCTCGACTTCCCGTGCCAGTTCGCGGGCGCGGGCGGCCGTCCATTGCGGCAGCAGGCCGGCGTGCACCAGGCAGTATTCGCCTTCGGTGTGGCAGAGCGGTTGTTGCCGCAGCCAGTCGAGTAATTCGGCGCAATCCGGGGCGTCGAGAATGGGCTGAATGGTGTCGTCCTTGCCGCGAAACTTGGCACCGCCCTCAGCAACCATCAGCAGATACAGGTCGTGGTTGCCGAGTACGGTCAACGCAGCGGGGCCCAGCGATTTGATGAAGCGCAGTGTTTCCAGCGATTTCGGGCCGCGATTGACCAGATCGCCGACCAGCCACAGACGATCCTGCGCGGGGTCGAAGGCACAACTTTCCAGCAAGCATTGCAACGAATCGTAGCAGCCCTGGATGTCGCCGATGGCGTAGGTGGCCATTACTCCACCGTCACCGACTTTGCGAGATTGCGCGGTTTGTCCACGTCGGTTCCCTTGACCAGCGCCGCATGGTACGAAAGCAACTGTAGCGGAATCACATGCAGGATCGGCGACAGTTCGCCGTAGTGCTCCGGCAGGCGCAGGATGTGGACGCCTTCCGAGGCCCGGATTTCGGAATCCTTGTCGGCGAAGACATAGAGTTCGCCGCCACGCGCCTGCACCTCCTTGAGATTGGATTTCAGCTTGTCGAGCAGTTCGTCGTTGGGGGCGACCGAAATGACAGGCATGTCTTTATCGACCAGTGCCAGCGGGCCATGCTTGAGTTCGCCGGCCGGGTAGGCTTCGGCGTGAATGTAGGAAATTTCCTTGAGTTTCAGCGCGCCTTCCATGGCGATCGGGTAGTGGCGACCACGGCCGAGATAGAGGGCATGGTGCTTGTCGGCGAAGCGCTGGGCCCAGGCCTTGATTTCGGTTTCGAGCCCTAAAACCTTGTTGACCGCAACCGGCAGGTGGCGCAACTGGTCGATGTAGGCGGTTTCATCGGCGGCACTCAGGCGTTGCTTGACCTTGGCCATCACCAGCGTCAGCAGGAACAGTGCAGCGAGCTGAGTAGTGAAAGCCTTGGTCGAGGCGACGCCGATTTCGGGGCCGGCACGGGTGATGAAGCGCAACGCGCATTCGCGGACGATGGCCGATTCGGGGACGTTGCAGATGGCCAGGGTCTTGTCCTGGCCGAGGCTTTTGGCATGGCGCAGGGCGGCCAGGGTGTCGGCGGTTTCGCCGGACTGCGAGATGGCGACAATCAGTTGCTTCGGGTTGGGCACTGAAGTGCGGTAGCGATATTCGCTGGCGATCTCGACATTGCAGGGCACGCCGGCAATGGCTTCGAGCCAGTAGCGGGCGGTGTAGCCGGAGTGGCTGCTGGTGCCGCAGGCGAGGATGAGGATCGAATCGACTTCTTCCAGAAGCTCGCCGGCCTCGGCGCCGAAGATGCCGGGCTGGATGGTCTTGCTGCCACCGACGATTTCCAGGGTGTTGGCCAGCGCTTCCGGCTGCTCGAAGATTTCCTTCTGCATGTAGTGCTGGTAGTTGCCGAGTTCTACGGCGGCGGCGGAAAGCTGGGAAACATGCACCGGACGCTCGACCGGGGTGCCGTCGAGGCGCGCGATTTTGACGCCGGTTGCGGTCAACTCGGCAATATCGCCATTTTCCAGATAGACCATGTTGCGGGTGACTTGCAGCAGGGCCGAGGCGTCGGAGGCGGCGTAGTTGCCGGTGTCCGAGACGCCGAGCAGCAGCGGCGAGCCTTCGCGGGAGACCACGACCTTGCCGGGCTGCTGGTGGTCGATGACGGCGATGGCGTAGGCACCGACCAGTCGTTGGCAGGCGAGTTGCACCGCCTTGAACAGGTCCGGCTCGGTTTTGAGAATGGCCTGTATCAGGTGGGCGATGCTTTCGGTATCGGTGTCGGAGGTGAAGACGTAGCCTTGGGCGCTGAGCTCGCTGCGCAGGCTTTCGTAATTCTCGATGATGCCGTTGTGGACGACGGCGATGCTGCCCGAAACGTGCGGGTGGGCGTTGCGCTCGCTGGGCACCCCGTGCGTGGCCCAGCGGGTGTGGGCAATGCCCGTGACGGCGCGGGTCTGAGCCGAGGCGGACTCGAGTTCGGCGACGCGACCGACCGAGCGGACGCGCTCGATGCTGCCGTCGCAAATTACGGCCAACCCGGCCGAGTCATAGCCTCGGTATTCGAGCTTCTTCAGGCCTTCGACGAGAACGGGAACGATGTTGTAATCGGCTGCTGCCGCGACAATGCCACACATGAGAGATCCTTAAACCTTGTAATAATCGCGATACCAGGCGATGAAACGGCCGACGCCGGTCTGGATGGGCGTGGCCGGGACGAAACCGACCCAGTCGTTGAGTAGCGAGGTATCTGCATAGGTGGCCGGTACGTCGCCGTCCTGCAGCGGCAAGAGGCGTTTTTCCGCCTGCATGCCGAGAGCGCTTTCGATGGCACCGATGAAATCGAGCAACTGCACCGGGTTGTTGTTGCCGATGTTGAAAACGCGGTACGGCGCGTTGCTGGTCGCCGGATCGGCGGAAATCGCATCATATTCGGCGTTGACCGCAGCTGTCTTGTCGAGCACGCGGATGACCCCCTCAACGATATCGTCGATGTAGGTAAAGTCGCGCTGCATGTTGCCGTGGTTGAAGACATCGATTGCCCGGCCTTCGAGAATCGCCTTGGTGAACAGAAACAGCGCCATGTCCGGCCGGCCCCACGGGCCATAGACGGTGAAAAAACGCAGGCCGGTGGTCGGCAAACCATAAAGGTGGCTGTAGGTGTGCGCCATCAGTTCGTTGGCTTTTTTGGTCGCTGCATACAGGCTGACCGGGTGATCCACGCTGTCGTGTTCGGAGAACGGCATTTTCGTGTTGCCGCCGTACACGCTGGAACTGGAGGCGTAGACCAGATGTGCGACCTTGTTGTGGCGACAGCCTTCGAGAATATTGGTGAAACCGACCAGGTTACTGTCGATATAGGCATGCGGATTTTGCAGCGAGTAGCGGACGCCAGCCTGTGCAGCGAGATGGATGACCTTGTCGAACTTCTCGTCGGCAAATAATTTGTCCATTCCGGAGCGGTCGGCGACATCGAGTTTCACGAAACGGAAATTGGGGTGGCCGGTCAGGCGGGCCAAGCGGCTTTCCTTGAGGCTGACTTCGTAATAGTCGTTCAGGTTGTCGAGGCCGACGACCTCTTCGCCGCGCGCCAACAGGCGGAGCGAGGTGGTCATGCCGATGAAACCGGCAGCGCCGGTGACGAGAATTTTCACGGGTCAGGCCTCTTGCAGGAAAGTCAGGATTTTAACGTAGCGCGGCATCGGAATTCTGTCGTTCCAGCATTTTGGAATATTTCATGAAGCTGTTGAAACAGCCGATGGCGATATGGATCAAGCCGGGCAGGCCATCGCGGAAGCCTTGGCGGATGAAGTAGAACTTGACGAAGCGAACCAGCGGGCTGAAGGCGATGCGCCCGAAGCTTGCCCGCTTGCCCGCTGCGAGCGCCATTTCGGCAGCCAGCGTGGTGTAGCGGTTCTGCTTGGTCAGGTAGGTCGCCAGCGATTCGGCCGAGTCGTGCAGCAGGTCGCCGTTCAATTTGCCAATCCGGGCTTGTGTCTCCACTTTTTCGTGTACTGCATCATTCGACCAGCGCGCCTGGCGGCGGTCGAACAGGCGCAGGCTCCAGTCTGGATAGCCTTCGCCGTGTCTCAGGTAACGGCCCAGGAAGCGGTTGCAGCGAGAGAACTGGAATGCTGCGGTCGACGGCGATTTCAGGGCATTTTCGATGGCTGCCTGCAACTCTGGCGTCACCCGCTCGTCGGCATCGAGGCACAGCACCCAGTCGTGGCGCGCGGCCTCGACGACAAACTGTTTTTGCGGCCCGAAGCCCAGCCAGTCCTGCTGAACGACTCGCGCGCCGCAGCGCTCGGCCAGCGCAGGCGTGCCATCCGTGCTGCCCGAGTCGACAACCACGATGTCGTCGGCGAAACGCACGCTCTGCAGGCAGGCTTCCAGTTGCGAAGCCGCATTGAGCGTGATGATGGCAACGGAGAGCGGCTGGCGCGTGGCGGGCATCTATAATTGCAGCTTTGAAAAGTGGTCATTTTATCTGCCGATGCGCATCCTGCTCGTGAAAACTTCCTCGCTCGGCGATGTAATCCACAATTTACCGGTGGTTAGCGACATCAGGCAGCATCTCCCGGGCGTCGTCATCGACTGGTGCGTAGAAGAAGCATTTTCCGCCATTCCGCGCCTGCATCCCGGTGTCGAGGACATCATTCCACTTGCACTGCGGCGCTGGCGCAGGGCGCCGTTCTCCACGCGTACCTGGCAGGAAATCGCCACTTTCCGGACACAGTTGCGGAACAACGCTTACGACGCGGTGATCGACACGCAGGGTTTGCTCAAGAGCGCCCTGGTGGCCAGCCAGGCGCACGGGCCGATCTCGGGTTACGCCGCCGGTTGCGCGCGCGAACCGCTGGCTGCGCGTTTTTACGATCGCCGTTTCAGCATCGGTATCGAGCAACATGCCGTAGTTCGCAATCGCCAGCTGGCAGCTGCAGCGCTCGGCTATCGCGCCGAGGGCGAGACGGACTATGGCATTGAGGCGCCGGTCGCCCACTTCGACTGGCTTCCCGCGCTTCCCTATGTGGTTTTCCTGACGGCAACCAGCCGCGATGACAAGCTGTGGCGGGAGCCGCACTGGGTCGCACTCGGACGGCAATTGCAAGGGCTAGGCCATTGCGTCGTTCTGCCCGCTGGCAGTGCGGCGGAGCGGGAACGGGCCAACCGGCTGGCGGCCGAGATACCCGGCGCCATCGCCGCACCGCAGCTGACCATTTCCGAACTGGCCTCGCTGCTGGCCGGAGCGCGCGCGGCGGTCGGCGTCGATACTGGCTTGAGCCATCTGGCCGTGGCGCTTGGAACGCCCACCGTGGCCTTGTATGTCGCAACCGATCCCGGACTGACCGGCGTTCTCGGCCGTGGTTACCACCGCAATCTTGGCGGTTGCGCGCAAATGCCGGCGCCGGAGGCGGTGCTGGAAGCGTTGCAGCCGGTACTCGCCTGATGGCTCGCCGGCTTTACACTCTCCTGATCTATCTCGCGACGCCGCTGATCGTGATGCGGCTGCTGTGGCGGGCGCGCAAGCAACCCGAGTATCTGCAACATCTTGGGGAGCGCTGGGGCTTCTATCGCACGCCGGTGCCGCCTAATCTGATCTGGGTGCATGCGGTGTCGGTCGGTGAAACGCGCGCCGCCCAGCCGCTGATCGAAGCGCTGCAAGCTGCCTGGCCGACGCACCGTATCCTGCTGACCGGCATGACGCCAACCGGCCGCGCGACGGGCCGCGAAGTCTATGGCGAGCGGGTGATTCAGGCCTACCTGCCCTATGACTACCCGGTTGCGGTCGCCCGCTTTTTTGGACACTTTTTGCCGGAATTCGGCATATTGATGGAGACGGAAATCTGGCCGAACCTGCTGGCCGGTGCGCGGGCCAGGCGGGTTCCCGTCATTCTCGCCAATGCCCGGCTTTCCAAGCGTTCGGCGCGCGGCTACGGCAAGTTGCCGGCGCTGGCGCGGCCCGCTTTTGGCGCCCTGCATGCCGTTGCTGCGCAGACGGCCGGCGATGCCGAACGAATTGTCGCGCTCGGGGCGACCAGCGTCGCCGTATGCGGCAATCTCAAGTTCGACGTTACCCCGGCGCCGGAAAAGATCGCCCTTGGACAACGCTGGCGGGGAGCCATCGGTCAGCGGCGAATCTGGCTGGCTGCCAGTACCCGTGAGGGTGAGGAGGAACTGCTGCTCGCCGCTTGGCGCCGTGTGGCGACGCCGGGTGCGCTACTGCTGCTGGTGCCGCGTCACCCGCAACGCTTTGCCGAAGTGGCCGAGTTGCTGGAACGCGAAGGGGTGCCATTCGTCCGCCGCAGCGCGGCGCTGCCGGATGCCGGCACAAGCGTCTGGCTGGGCGACAGTATGGGGGAAATGGCGGCCTATTACACCTTGGCAGAAGTGGCCTTCATCGGTGGCAGCCTGCTGCCCCTGGGCGGGCAGAACCTGATCGAGGCGGCGGCCTGCGGCTGCCCTGCGATCGTCGGGCCACACACCTTCAATTTCTTGCAGGCGACTGCCGATGCCATCGCAGCAGGTGCGGCGGAGCGGGTCGGCGATGCGGCAGGTCTGGCTTTGGCCATCGACCGCTTGTTTGGCACCGGCAATGAACTTGAACGGATGCGGCGGTCTGCTGCATCTTTCGCCGCCGCCCATCGTGGCGCAACGGCGCGTACGATGGAGCTGATCCGGGCCTCGCTCAGCGCGTAGCGGCGCTGTCGAGCAGGGCGTTGGCGGCGAGGATGTCGTCCTCGCTGAGCGTGCCGACGGCCGCCTTGAGCCGGAAATGCGACAGCAGGGTATCCAGCACGGCGCGAGCGAGATCCCGCCGGGTCAAGAACACCTGATTGTCGGCATTCAGCACATCGATGTTGATCCGCACGCCGACTTCAAAGCCTAGGCGGTTGGATTCCAGCGAGGACTGCGAGGAGACGAGGGCTGCCTTGAGTGCCTTGACCTGCGCCAGGCCATTGACTGCGCCAAGGTAGTGCTGGCGGGCCTGAAGTGCAGCATTCCGCTTGGTCTGTTCGAGCGTCGACTCGGCCGCCGCGCGATTGGCGCTGGCTTCGTTAGTGCGCGAATTGACCAGGCCCCCCTGGAATATCGGCAGGTTAAGCTGAATGCCGACATTCTGGAAATCGGTCTCCAGCATTCCGGCGGCTGTCGACGCAAAGGCGGTCGAAGAGCCCTTGTTGGCGACCAGATCGATGGTTGGATAGTGCCCGGCACGTTGACGCTCAACTTCGCGCGAGGCAATTTCAAGCGTTGCAGCCTGGATCTGGACATTGATGTTGTCGTTTTCGGCAGCACTGGCCCATTGCTTGATGTCGGCGGGTTGCGGCGGCGTGATTTCGGCGTTGGGTCTGATCGGGGCCAGCGGCGGCGCCTCTTTGCCGAGGATGGCTTGCAGGGCGCGCTGCTTGACTTCAAGTTCGTTTTCGGCCGCAATTTCCTGTGCGACTGCCAGATCGAAACGAGCCTGCGATTCGTGGGTATCGACAATCGTTGCAGTACCGACTTCAAAGCTCTTCTTTGCCAGTTCGCGCTGCTGCTCGATCGATGCCTTGTTGGCGCGCACCGCTTTCAGATTCTCCTGAGCGTAAAGAATGTCGAAATAAGCCTGAGCTACACGCAGGATGAGATCCTGACCGGCCTGCACGAAATTTGCCTCTGCCTGTGCAACCTGAAATTTCGACTGGTCGTAAGCGACCCAGTTCTGCCAGCGGAATAGTGGCTGGCTGAGCGTCAGCGTATAGCCGTTGCTGTTGAATTTCGGGTTGTAGGTGCCGCCGCCGCTACGCAGGTAGAGGTCGTTTTCGTTCCAGACCGAGTTGGCACCCACCGACAGCGTCGGCAGCAAGCCGGCCCGCGCCTGCGGTGTTTTCTCGCGGCCGGCCTCGAGGACGGAGCGGGCTGCAGCATAGGCAGCGTCGTTTTCCCGCGCTTCACGATAAACCTGCATCAGGTCGGCGGCCCACAGCGGTGAGGCCAGCAAGGGGGCGGCAAGGAGGCAGACGAGTCTTTTCATGAAAATCTCAGTATCGCTGTAGCGTGGGATCGACTTCACCCGCCCAGGCATCGACGCCGCCCATCAGGTTGTGCAGCGAGCGAAACCCCTGGCGTTCGAGGAACATGGCGACCTGCATGCTGCGCCCGCCATGATGACAAATGACGACATATTCGTCTTCCGGGTTCAACTCCGCCAGCCGCGTTGGAACCAGATGCATCGGAATATGCTGCGAGCCGGGCAGATGGCACCGCTCGAATTCCCAGGGTTCGCGTACATCGAGCAACACGGGTTTGTTCCGGCTGTCGTCGGACAGCCATTCAGCCAGTTGTCGGGCGCGAATCTGCTGCATCAGAACGAAAAGGCGTTCTTGGTCTCGCCGCCGTCCAGCACGGGAACCACGGTTTCGAACAGGTTGACGGTGTTGTAGGCACCGTCGGCACTGCAGATCACCAGTTGCGCTTCCATCACCGGCGCTTCGCCGACGATGGCGGCGAGCCGGCCGCCGACACGCAACTGCTTGAGCAGGGCTGCCGGCAACGACGGGAGGGCGCCGGAAACGACGATCGCGTCGTAGGGGCCGCGCTGCGACCAGCCGTTGGCGCCATCGCCGACTTCGACCGTCACGTTGGTGATGCCGGCGCGTTCGAGGTTCTGACGCGCGAATTCGGCGAGTTCGGGACGGCTCTCGATGGAGACGACATGGTCGGCGCGGGCGGCCAGCAGGGCGGCCATGTAACCGCTGCCGGTACCGATTTCCAGGACCTTGTCAGTCTTCTTGATGCCGAGTTCCTGTAGCAATCGGGCTTCAACGCGCGGTGCCAGCATAACCTGACCGCTGCCGATGGGGATTTCCATGTCGGCGAATGCCAGATTGCGGTAAGCGGCAGGAACGAAATCCTCGCGCTTGACGACGAATAGCAGGTCAAGAACCTGAGGATCCAGAACCTCCCAGGGGCGGATCTGCTGTTCGATCATGTTGAAGCGTGCTTGCTCGATGTTCATTGGGGTCTCCGCAGGCTTAATATTAGCATAAGCTAATACAGTCGTTCCGACAAAATAAAATTATACCTGAGTCCTTTGCAAGCCTTGTCGCAGCAAATCCATGTGTAGCGCCAGATATTGCGCCGGGTCGACCAGCTTGCCCTGGCAGGAACCCATCGAATAACGCCAGATCAGCAGCATCAAGACGGGGGCGATCACGACTTCGATGCAGGTTTCGATATCCATGCGCCGAAACTCGCCACTGCTCATGCCGCGCTCCAGCGCGGCACCGACCAGTGCCCGTGCTCGTTTGATGACGTTTTCGTAGTAGAACTGCGCCACTTCCGGAAAATTGCGTGCTTCGGCAACCATCAGCTTGGGGATGCCGGCGAAATCGGTTTCGCCGATCCGCGTCCACCAGTTGGCCAGCAGGCGTTCCAGCAGGTCGAAAGCGCTTCCTTCGTGGCTGGCAGCGATTGCTTCGCCCTCGGCAACCACCGGAACGATGCCTTCCTGGATAACTGCCTTGAACAGCGCTTCCTTGCTGTCGAAATAAAGGTAAAGCGTTCCTTTCGAAACGCCGGCACGTAACGCGATTTCTTCCAGCCGGGTAGCAGCGAAGCCCCGCTCAACGAACAATTCGAGCGCGGCGGCGGTCAGTTCGGTGGGGCGGGCTTCCTTGCGGCGTTTTCTGGGCGATGTTTCGATGATCATGCTAATTTAATGACTTGTTGGTCATTAAATTAGCATTGGCGGCAAAGAGCAGTCAATGCGCCACTGACTTTCCGGAATTTTGCGACCCCGGCAGGTCGACCGCAGCAGCTTGCCTTTTTCCAATTGATCCAGTAACTTGCAGCCCTCTCGTTAGGGGTGTTGCGCGACTGTCGGTGCAACTGAGAAATACCCTTCGAACCTGATCGGGTCATGCCGGCGTAGGGAAACGAACTTTGTCGCTCCTTTGCCGTCTTAGCCTGTTGCACTCAAGCACGGAGCACTCATGAACGCCAAAGACACCTTCCTCGCCGCCAACGCCCATGTCGACGAGGCCGCCATCCAGCCGCTGCCGAATTCCCGCAAGGTCTATATTGAAGGCTCGCGCCCGGATATTCAGGTGCCGATGCGCGAAATTTCCCAAGCCGACACCCCGACCGGCATGGGTGGCGAAAAGAATCCGCCGATTTACGTTTATGACTGCTCTGGTGTCTATTCCGATCCGGCCGTGAAGGTCGATATTCGCTCCGGCCTGCCGGCCTTGCGCGCCAAATGGATTGAAGAGCGTAATGACACCGAAGCCCTGCCGGACTTGAGTTCTGAATTCGGCCGCAAGCGCGCCGCCGACGCCAGCCTCGATGAGCTGCGTTTCCCCGGCCTGCACCGCAAGCCGCGCCGCGCCAAGGCGGGGGCGAATGTTTCGCAGATGCACTATGCCCGCCAAGGCATCATCACGCCGGAGATGGAATACGTCGCCATCCGCGAAAACAACAATCGCCGCGCGTATATCGAATCTTTACGGTCGACCGGCCCGATGGGCGAAAAAATGGCCAAGCTGCTGGGCCGTCAACACCCCGGCCAAAGCTTTGGTGCCAGCATTCCGGAAGAAATCACGCCGGAATTCGTGCGTAGCGAAGTCGCCCGTGGCCGCGCCATCATCCCGAACAACATCAACCACCCGGAAAGCGAGCCGATGATCATCGGCCGCAACTTCCTGACCAAGATCAACGCCAACATCGGCAACTCGGCGCTCGGCTCCAGCATTCAGGAAGAAGTCGAGAAAATGACCTGGTCGATCCGCTGGGGCGGTGACACGGTGATGGATTTGTCCACCGGCAAGAACATCCACGAAACCCGCGAGTGGATCATCCGCAACTCGCCCGTGCCCATTGGCACCGTGCCGATCTATCAGGCGCTGGAAAAGGTCAACGGCAAGGCCGAAGACCTGACCTGGGAAATCTTCCGCGACACGCTGATCGAACAGGCCGAGCAAGGCGTCGATTACTTCACCATCCACGCCGGCGTGCTGCTGCGCTACATCCCGATGACCGCCAACCGCATGACCGGCATCGTCAGCCGGGGCGGCTCGATCATGGCCAAGTGGTGCCTGGCGCA
>ERZ1645187.3030-NODE-3030-length-14344-cov-33.132759_pt1 | contig 14344 bp, 13 predicted proteins | sample MGYA00575352_ERZ1645187 | MGnify/ENA primary metagenome ERZ1645187 (study PRJEB40837, sample SAMN11349314) | freshwater sediment metagenome | isolation source: river sediment | host: Sediment | place: India: Wazaribad , New Delhi | collected 2017-02-21 ...
CTTCCAGGTCGCCGATTACGGCCTCGTCGCCGACCTGTTTGAAAGCGTGCCGCAAATGGTGGCTGCCGTAGGCTAGAATTGCCGTGTGAATCTGCCGGATACATTGCTGGGTGAAGGGTGGTACTGGGCGGCCTGGGTCGTCTGGGTGCCGCTTTTCGCCCGCAGTGTGCGGTTGGCACCTTGGGCGCGTCTGAAGGACTCCGAGCAGTTCAATGTCTGGTTTGGCATGATTGTGTTGCTGACGCTGGTCTGGAGTTTGAAGGCTGGCGTCAAGCCAGGTTTGTCGATGCACCTGCTCGGGGCGACGGTCTTTACCCTTAGTTTTGGTCCCCACTTGGCGTTTGTCGGGCTTTCTCTGGTATTGCTCGGCATTTGTCTCAATGGCGGTTTCGGCATTTTTGCTTTTGCCATCAATGCGCTCCTGATGGCAGGTGTCGGCGTCCTGATCAGCCAGGCGATGTATCGCCTGATAGTGCGCTATATGCCACGGAATTTTTTCATCTATGTTTTTATCAACGGCTTCTTTACCGCTGCGTTGACTGTCATTGGCGTAGGTTTTGTCGCAACCCTCTTGCTGGTCATCGCGAGCGCATACGAATGGGAATATCTGGCGACTGAATACCTGCCTTACTTTCTCTTGCTTGGATTCTCGGAGGCTTGGTTGTCGGGAATGTTGATGACGCTATTCGTGATTTATCGTCCGAGTTGGGTTGGCACTTTTGACGATGCCAGTTATCTCGCCAATAAATAAAGAATACAATTCGTTTGATTTCATGTCATTGGGGTGTGGGCCGGTGAACCGTTATGCAATTCGTTTTTCCCAGATTGCCGTTTTGCTGGTCCTCTCAGGGCAGGCGGTGGCAATCGGCCTCGGTGAGCTGAGGAGTGGTTCGGCGCTTGGCGATCGCCTGCGCTTCGAGGCGGACATCCTCGGCGAGAACAAGAGCTTGCTCGATCCGGCCTGCTTCAGGCTCGTAAAACCTTCGGGTGACGATAATCTGCCATGGCTCAAGCGCGCTAGCTTTACCATTCGCAAAGGTAATCCAGCGGTTCTCGAAATTCTTTCCGATACGCCGCTCAATGAGCCTGCGTTGGCGGTAGCCGTGCATGTGGGATGCGGTCAGGATGTGGTTCGCGAATATGTGGTTCTTGCTTCGCCGCCAACGGGCCGCGCGCTGATGGCGATGGAGCCGGTAGCCAAACCGCGTCCGGCGCAATCGTCGTCGACGCCGGTTGAGCCCCGTGAACGGATCAGGCCCGCTAAGGCGCCTACAACTCCGGCCCCGTCTGCAACGCTGTCGGCGTCAGGGAACGCTTCAGTTCCAGCCGAGCGGAGCGAACCCGACAAGGTGCTGGCGGCAGAAAAGATCAAAAGCATGGAGGCGACGGTCAACGAACTCCAGCAACGCGCTGGCGACCTGACGCAAAAAATTGAAGAGGCCGCTGCCACGCCGCCGGCAACGCCGCCTGTAGTGGCTCCGGCACCAGCTGCCGCGCCAGCGCCGGCAGCTGCGCCAATTGTCGAGCCTGCGCCGGTCAAGTCCCCTTCTGATGGTTCGGGTACAGGGGGGTCGGGTTGGAGTCTCTTTGCCGCCTTGGTTGGGGCCTTGCTGGTAGTTGCCGCATTGCTGGGATGGCGGCGCTATAAAGAGCGCAAGGAGTTGGACGGCGGCGACCTCGAAATCGATCCTCCCCGCAGCAACGAACGCGCTGAACGTGGTGGCGTCGATATGGAGGTCGATCCGGTCGCCATGGCGACGCCAATCAAACTTGAGGCCAATGCACTTGCTGCAAAACCTGCCGCAATGCCAGGGACGCTACCGTTTCAGCCGTCGGCGCATGACTCGATGATGTCGGTTTCGGCTGCTACGGTCGACGAGCATTTCGAGGCCAATCCCGTGATGGAGCTGGCGGAGATCATGCTGTCGTTCGGTCGGGTCAAGGGTGCGGCACAGGCATTGCAGGAATACATCGATGCCAGTCCGCAGGAGGCGTTGAAGCCTTGGATTCGACTGATGGATATTTACCGTATGGCGGGCATGCGGCATGAGTTCGAGAAGGTGGCTCGCGAACTGAACAAGAATTTCAACGTTGAAGTACAGAAATGGGATGTGGATGCCGTCGAACAAGGGCAGGGAGTGGTCGACGTCGTTCTAGATTCCGAGTCTGCAAGGCATGTCGACACGGGGCAGGTTGAGGGAATCGAAAGCATGCCGGCGATTCTGGAGCAGGTGTTGATTCGTTGGGAGTCGGGCGATGTCATTGCCTATCTTGATCAATTGCTGCGTGACAATCGTGGCGGCACGCGCTTGGGCTTCTCGCTGCCGGTCGTCGCAGACATCTTGTTCCTGAGCGAACTCAAGGAAATTTCAAATAATATGGAAAGCAACGCCAAACCACTATGAGCGAATACGTCGCCCCCTTGAGGGACATGCGTTTTGTCATGCAGGAACTGGCTGGTCTCGATCAGGTCGTTTCCCTGCCGGGTTGTGAAGAGGCTTCGCCGGATGTCGTCGATGCCATTCTGGAAGAGGCGGCAAGGTTTGCCGGCGAGGTGTTGTCGCCGCTTAACCGGGTGGGCGACACCGGCGGTGCCAAATGGAAGGATACCGTCGTCACCACTTCGCCTGGCTTCAAGGAGGCATACCGCCAGTTTGTCGACAACGGCTGGAACGGGCTGGGTTGCGATCCAGAGTTTGGCGGGCAGGGACTGCCGCGTTTGTTGTCGACTGCTGTTAGCGAAATGTGGAAGGCTGCCAACCATGCTTTCTCGCTTTGCCCAATGCTGACTCAGGGTGCCATCGAGGCATTGATGATTGCCGGCACCGACGAGCAGAAGGCAGCTTATCTGCCGAATCTCGTCTCCGGCGAGTGGACCGGTACCATGAACCTGACCGAACCTTCGGCAGGCTCCGATCTGGCGGCCGTCAGAAGCCGGGCGGAACCCGTAGGGGACGGCACCTACAAGATTTTCGGTCAGAAGATATTCATTACTTATGGCGAGCACGACATGACGGACAACATCGTCCATCTCGTACTTGCCCGTACCCCGAACGCGCCGGAAGGCGTCAAGGGCATTTCGCTGTTCGTCGTTCCCAAGTTCCTGCTCAATGCCGACGGAAAGCCGGGCGAACGCAACGATGTATATTGTGTCTCCATCGAGCACAAACTGGGTATTCATGGCAGCCCGACGGCGGTGCTGGCTTTCGGCGATCACGGCGGTGCCATTGGCACGCTGGTTGGCGAAGAGAATCGCGGCCTCGAGTACATGTTCATCATGATGAACGCTGCCCGCTTCAATGTCGGCCTTGAGGGGTTGGGCGATGCCGAGCGCGCTTACCAGCGCGCTGTGGCTTATGCGAAAGAACGCATTCAGGGTACCGAAGTCGGCGTGCGCGGTGGCCCCAAGGTGCCAATTATCAAGCACCCCGATGTGCGCCGCATGCTGATGTCGATGCGTGCGCGGATCGAGGCGATGCGGGCGTTGGCCTATGTCACGGGGGCCGCGCAGGACAATGCGCATGCCAATCCGGACGAAGCCGGGCGTAAGCGGGGACAGGCCTTTGCCGACCTGATGATTCCGGTGGTCAAGGGGTGGAGCACTGAAAGTGCCGTCGACATTGCCTCGCTGGGCGTCCAGGTTCATGGCGGCATGGGGTTCATCGAAGAAACTGGGGCCGCCCAACATCTTCGCGATGCTCGCATTACCACCATTTACGAAGGCACGACGGCAATCCAGGCCAACGACCTGATCGGACGCAAGATCGCCCGCGAAAAAGGTGTGACTATAATCGCCGTGATCGCCGAGATGCGCGCCGACCTCGGAAAACTCGAGGGCGATCTCGCCGTAATCGGTACCCGACAGTCGGTTGCGGTCGACGCTCTGGAAAGGGCTGTTTTCTGGATTGTTGCAAACTATTCCAGCGACCCCAAGGCGGTTCATGCCGGCGCCGTAGCTTTCCTTCATCTGCTCGGTATCGTTGCCGGTGGCTGGCTAATGGGGAAGGCAGCAGTAATTGCCAAGGCCAAAATTGCAACTGGTGATGTCGATCCCTTCTGGCCGGCCAAGCTGGCAACGACGCGCTTCTTCGCCGACCATTTCCTGACACAGGCGCCCGGGCTTGCCGAGGCTATTGTTGCCGGTGCTGCCGGTACGCTGGAATTGGCTGAAGACAGCTTCTGAAATTTCACACCCTGTTTTGCCCGGAAGCCCGCGATTGTTGTTATAATCACGGGCTTTTCAACCTTGCCCTACCGCGAACGCATGGCGGAGGGTATATCCCAAAAGGAGTTTGCATGCGCCATTACGAAATCGTCTTTATCGTCCATCCGGACCAAAGCGAACAAGTGCCCGGCATGGTCGAGCGCTACCGCACCATCGTGACTGCCAAGGGTGGTTCGATTCACCGCCTGGAAGATTGGGGCCGCCGCCAACTGGCTTACCCGATCCAGAAAATCCACAAGGCACACTACGTGCTGATGAACATCGAATGCGACGGCGAAACGCTGAACGAACTCGAGCATTCGTTCAAGTTCAACGACGCCGTGCTGCGTCACCTCACCGTCAAGATGAAGGCTGCAGTGGCTACTCCTTCCCCGATGATGAAGGAAGAGAAGTCCAAGTCCCTGATGGGTGGTGACGTTGTCGCACCGGCAGCCGCTGTCGAAGCGCCGGCTGCCTGACGGATATTTGCACGGGAACTGCGGTTAACTGCATCGAACTTTCGGGGAAACTGGTCGAGCGCAAGGCTTTGCGCTATACGCCAGCCGGGGTTCCGGTCAGTGAGGGGCGATTGCAACACAGCTCCAAACAGGCCGAATGTGGTGCAGAGCGTCTGGTAGAGGTGGAAATTGCTGTACTGGCCCTGGGCGAGCCTGCTCGCTGGCTACAGGCAGCCCCCCTCGGAGGATCGGTCAGCGTGACTGGATTCCTCGCCGCCAGAAGCCGCAACAGCAAGGCACCCGTGCTACATGTGAATTCAATAGAATTTTTGGAAGGAAACGAAAATGGCTCGATTCTTCAAGAAGAAGGATGACGACAAGAAAAAGAGTCGCGGCGGTGGTTTGTTCAAGCGTCGCAAGTTCTGCCGCTTCACGGCAGAAAAGGTCGAACAGATCGACTACAAGGATGTGGATGTCCTGAAGGAATACATCCAGGAAAACGCCAAGATCATGCCGGCTCGTCTGACCGGTACCAAGGCCGGCTATCAGCGCCAGCTGGGCACCGCGATCAAGCGCGCCCGCTTCCTGGCCCTGCTGCCCTACACCGACAACCATCAATAAGCGAGGAGACGAAACATGCAAATCATTCTGCTCGAAAAGGTGGTCAACCTCGGTAACCTCGGCGACGTCGTCAAGGTCAAGGACGGTTATGCACGCAACTTCCTGATTCCGAAGCGCATGGCCAAGCGTGCCACCCCGGCCGCCATGGCCGAGTTCGAAGCGCGTCGCGTCGAACTGGAAAAGATTGCTGCCGAAAAGCTGGCTGCTGCCCAGGGCGTGGCCGAAAAGATGGCCGGTCTGTCCGTTTCTGTTGCCCGTAAGGCTGGTATGGATGGCCGCCTGTTCGGCTCCGTCGGTAACGCCGACATTGCCGAAGCGCTGAAGGTTGCCGGTTTCACCGTCGACAAGGCTGCCGTCCGTATGCCGGACGGCCCGCTCAAGGCGATTGGTGAATTCCCGCTCGACGTTGCCCTGCATACCGATGTGCTGGCCAATATCACCGTGGCGGTCGTTGCCGAGTAATTCGGATCGTGCTTCACAATAAAAGGCCTCGCAGTTGCGGGGCCTTTTTAATTTAAACTTGCCCCATGAACCAGCGTCCGCAGAAACCTAGAGTCACCGATTCCACCCTGGATCAGTTACGTGTGCCGCCACATTCCATTGAGGCCGAACAGTCGGTTCTGGGGGGGTTGTTGCTCGACAATCAGGCTTGGGACCGGATGGGAGATCTGGTTACCGATACGGATTTCTATCGGGATGAGCATCGTCGGATATTCCGGCAGATTCGCAACCTTCTGGAGCGAGCCAAGCCTGCCGATGCGGTGACAGTGGCCGAAGCCCTGGATGTTGCCGGCGAGGGCGAACAGACCGGCGGCCTGGCTTACCTCGGGGAGTTGGCGGCCAATACCCCCTCGGCGGCGAACATCCGGCGTTATGCCGAAATCGTTCGAGAGCGTGCTGTCCTTCGCCAGTTGGTGGCGACTGCTGACGAAATTGCCGCCGATGCACTCAATCCGCTGGGGCGCGATGCCGAGACGCTACTCGACGAGGCCGAGTCGAAGATATTCAAGATTGCCGAAGCCGGGGCCGGACACAACGAGGGTTTCATCCATATCAATCCGCTGCTGACTCAGGTTGTCGAGCGGATACAGGAGTTGCACGATCGCGATAATCCAACCGATATTACCGGTGTGCCGACCGGTTATGCCGATCTCGACCGGATGACCTCCGGCTTGCAGGCGGGCGATCTGATTATCGTTGCAGGCCGCCCGTCGATGGGTAAAACGGCTTTTGCTTTGAATATTGCGGAGAATGTTGCGGTTGAATCCGGATTGCCGGTGGGCGTGTTCTCTATGGAAATGGGCGGCACACAGCTCGCGATGCGTATGCTGGCCTCCATCGGTCGTCTCGACTCGCATCGGGTGCGCACCGGGCGTCTCAATGACGATGAATGGTCACGCCTGTCGTTTGCCTTGGGTAAACTGCATGAGGCACCGATCTACATCGATGAAACAGGTGGCCTGAGCCCGGCCAACCTGCGTGCCCGTGCCCGCCGACTGGCGCGCCAATACGGTGGAAAACTTGGCTTACTGGTGATTGACTACATTCAGTTGATGAGCGGCAATCGCCAGGGCGAAAACCGGACAACCGAGGTTTCCGAAATCTCGCGCTCGATCAAGTCGCTGGCCAAGGAACTACAAGTGCCTATCGTGGCGCTGTCGCAGCTTTCACGGAAGGTCGAAGAGCGAACCGACAAGCGGCCGATGATGTCCGACCTGCGCGAATCCGGTGCCATCGAGCAGGATGCCGACGTGATCCTGATGATGTATCGCGAGGAGTACTACAAGCCGGATACGCCTGACAAGGGGATTGCCGAGGTCATCATCGGCAAGCAGCGTAATGGCCCGACCGGGACGGTCAGGCTAGCCTTCCTCGGCGAGTATACGCGCTTCGAGAATCTTGCTGGCGGCTCCGGCGGACGCTCGGACTATTGATCGCCGCCAGACGATCGCTATAGTTCGACCCGGCGGGAACTGATCGTGAATTCGAAAGCCGCCGGATTGGTTCCGTCCCGCTTGCCTTCCCGTGATTCGAGTTGGGGCAGGATCAGGAAGGGTAGGGCAGCTTCGCGGCCAGGCAACATCACATCGTTGCCGACGTTGAAGGCGATCCAGTTCATTTCCCAGACACCGAACAAGACTTTCTTCAGCGACAAGAGCTTGCTGTCGCGATCCGACAGCCCTTCCATGGCGATTGCACGTCGCACATCGCTGGGATCCACCGGAATCCAGCCAAAACCGGGGACATAAAACTCGGCGCGGACATGCTGCGCCCGGGTTGCGTCATCGCTAGTCAGGCCGAGGCTGCGGAAGAGGCGTGAAGGGCCAACCCGCAAGCCATAGACGCAACGGGCAGGAATACCGATGGCGCGGCAGATTGACACAAACAGGCCGTTGATGTCGGCCGAGCGGCCGCCATACTGCCCACGGATCAGTTGTTGCTTAACATCCCCGTTGCCGCTACCGGCAAGTGCGGGATCGTAGGTCGTATTTTCGACGACCCAATCGTAGATTGCCTTGGCTTGGGCGACCGGATCCTTGATGCGACCGATGATTCGTTCTCCCAACTGGTGGGCCAGCCCTTCGTTGGGAATCAACTGCGAGGATTGCAGGTTGCGGCGGAGGATGTCTTCGCGCTCGGGTGCGACGGTACGCTTGGAGATATCGAAATGGCGGTCGGCCGTGGTTACCAGGGTCTTGATCTGAAAACGCCCGTCGCTGCCATCCGACCATTCGGAGTGAAAGACTTCGAGATCGCCATCGGGCAGGCGCCGCATGCTCGACATTTCCGGATTGCCGTTCCAGCCGTGACCCAGCGTGCGCTGAAAGAGCGTGTCCTGGTTGAGTGGCAGGGGTAGCCACAGGCGGGTCTGGCCGCTGGCACTCTTCAGTTTGACGGTAGTGGTGATTTCGTAGGTGCGCCAGCTCGAAGGAGGCTCCGGTGCCTTGACCGGTGGCAGGCGCGTAGCGGACGTGCCCTGTGGCGGTTTTTCGGTGATCGGGTCTTCGGCTGTATGTGCGACTGGCCCTTGTGCCGGAGCTGATGCGGAAGTTGGTTTGGCCGAACGGCGGGCTGACGACGACGGCTTGCTGGATCCTGATCTGGCGCTTGGTTTGGATGTCGGCTTGGCATCCGTTTTTTTCTTTGCGGCCAGCGCCTCGACAGAGAACAGGGAGAGCGCGGCGGCAGAAGCTAGAAAATCTCGGCGTTTCAATGTTTCCTCCGGCAGAGACAGCCCGTGGCTGAAACGAAAAGGCCGTGTCGCTGACACGGCCCCTTGTAGTTATTGCGTCGAATTATAGCACTTCGGCCGCATGGTCAGCCAGACGGGAGCGCTCGCCCCTTTGTAACGTAATGTGACCGGAGTGCGACCAGCCCTTGAAGCGGTCGACCACATAGGTCAGGCCGGAACTGCCTTCGGTGAGGTAGGGCGTATCGATCTGGGCGATGTTGCCGAGGCAGACGACCTTGGTGCCCGGGCCGGCGCGGGTAACCAGGGTTTTCATCTGCTTTGGCGTCAGGTTTTGCGCTTCGTCGATGATCAGGTATTTCTTCAGGAATGTACGGCCGCGCATGAAATTCAGCGATTTGACCTTGATCCGCGAGCGGATGATGTCGTGCGTCGCCGCCTTGCCCCATTCGCCGCCGTAGGGGCCGCTGCCTTCATCGATGTGGGTGAGCACGTCGAGGTTGTCCTCGAGCGCGCCCATCCACGGCGCCATTTTTTCCTCTTCGGTGCCGGGCAGGAAGCCGATGTCTTCGCCAACCGGTACTGTCACGCGGGTCATGATGATTTCGGCAAACAGCTTGCTTTCCAGCACCTGCGTCAGGCCTGCAGCCAGTGTCAGCAAGGTTTTTCCGGTGCCGGCCTGGCCGAGCAGGGTGACAAAGTCGATATCGGGATTCATCAGCAGGTTCAGTGCGAAATTCTGTTCGCGATTGCGCGCCGTGATGCCCCATACCGCATTTTTCGGGTGGGTGTAGTCGATGAGCGTTTCGAGGACGGCCGTCTTGCCGGCGGTTTCCTTGACGATGGCAGTGAAACCGTCCTTTTCCAGCCAGACGAATTCATTGACCAGCATCTGCGGGCCGAGCGGGCCGGTAACCTTGTAGTAGGTCTTGCTGTCCTTCTTCCAGGATTCCATGCCCTTGCCATGTTTGTCCCAGAAGTTGTCGGGCAGGGCGCGGGTGCCGGTGTAGAGGATGTCGGTATCCTCCAGCACCTTGTCGTTGAAGTAATCTTCGGCCAGCAGATTGAGCGCGCGCGACTTGATGCGCATGTTGATGTCTTTCGACACCAGGATGACCGGACGCTTGGGGAATTTTTTCTGGAGGTGGATGACCACCGAAAGAATCTGGTTGTCGACCTTGGAAGTGGGCAAGCCTTGCGGGAGTTCGGCGCTGATCGCTTCGGTCTGCAGGTAAAGGCGGCCGCTGGCCAGCTTGGCCGACGGAGCGTAGAGATCGATACCTTCATCGATGTCTACGCCGTCGTGTGCCAGCATTTCGTCCAGCATGCGCGAGGCCTGGCGGGCATTTCGGGCAATTTCGGACATGCCTTTCTTGTTGTTGTCGAGTTCTTCCAGCGTCATGATCGGCAGGAAGATGTCGTGTTCCTCGAAGCGGAAAAGGCAGCTTGGGTCGTGCATCAGCACGTTGGTATCGAGGACAAAAATCTTGGTAACGGCGGGCTTCTTGATGGCTGCGGGCTTGCGCGGCATGAAATGGGCCTTTGGTTGGTGGTTGGAAAGGGTTTAGAGAGCGGAAACGAAATCGAGTACTTCCTGGGCATGGCCGGGCACTTTTACGCCACGCCATTCACGGCGCAGGATGCCGTTACGGTCAATGACGAAGGTGCTGCGTTCGATGCCGCGAACCTGTTTCCCATACATGTTTTTCATTTTCATGACAGAGAACAAGTTGCAGACAGTTTCGTCGGCGTCGGAGCCGAGTTCAAAGGGCAATGCCTGCTTGGACTTGAAGTTTTCGTGCGATTTAACGCTGTCTCTGGAAATGCCCAATATTTCGGCGTCGACCGCAACAAAGCGGTCGTACAGATCGCGGAACTGCTGTGCCTCGGTCGTGCAGCCCGGTGTGCTGTCCTTTGGATAGAAATAAACGACGGCAATCTTGCCGGCCTTGGCCGTCAGGCTGAAATTCTGCCCGCCAGTAGTCGGCAGGGTGAATTCGGGAATTTTCGTGTCCAGCATGTGTTCGCTCCGTATCGCTGATTTTCAGGCATTGTGGGCAATGGGCAGGGAGGCGGTCAAGTTGTTACACTTCGGGTCATGCGGAAATTGCTGATTCAGTTCGTTGTCGTTGCGCTACTCGCAGGTTGCGGCCAGGCGTGGAACGATCCTTATCCGGCCGCCGATGCCGAGCATAACGTCCTTTATGCCGCATTTACCGACCGCCCCAAGCACCTCGATCCGGCGCAGTCCTACACCGAGGATGAAATCACCTTCACCGGCCAGATTTACGAGCCGCCATTGCAGTATCACTATCTGAAGCGGCCGTATGAACTGATTCCCGCAACGCTGGAGGCGGTGCCTCGCCCGCGTTTCTTTGATGCCGCAGGCCGCGAGCTGGCGGCCGATGCACCGCTCGACGCGATTGCCGAAAGTGTCTATGAGCTGCGCCTGAAGCCTGGCATCCGCTATCAACCGCATCCGGCGTTTGCTCTCGATAGTCACGGTCAACCACTTTATTTGGGCAAAAATGCTGTTGAGGGGCGCCAAAAAATCGCCGATTTCCCGCAAAGCGGTACGCGTGAACTGACAGCTGACGACTACATCTACCAGATGAAACGGCTGGCTCACCCACGCCTGCATTCACCGATTTTCGGCATGATGGCCGACAAGATCGTCGGCCTCAAGGAACTTGGTGAAGCCTTGCAACAGGTGGCGCGCGATTTGCCGGCAGGCGAATGGATGGATCTTGATGCCTATCCGCTTTCGGGTGTCGAAAAGGTCGATAGCCACACCTGGCGCATACGCATCAAGGGCAAATATCCTCAATTCCTATTCTGGCTGGCAATGCCCTTCTTCGCCCCGGTGCCGCGCGAGGTCGATCGCTTCTATGCCCAGCCCGGGATGGCCGCCAAGAACCTGACTCTGGACTGGTGGCCGGTGGGCACCGGCCCGTTCATGTTGACGGAGAACGATCCGAATCGCCGCATGGTGCTCACCCGCAACCCGAATTTCCATCACCAGACATACCCCTGCGAAGGCGAGGCCGGTGACCGAGAGGCGGGCTTGCTCGACGATTGTGGCAAGCCTTTGCCCTTACTCGATCAGGCCGTCTTTACCCGGGAAAAGGAAGCGATCCCCTACTGGAACAAGTTCCTTCAGGGCTATTACGATGCCTCGGGGATTTCTTCCGACAGCTTTGATCAGGCGATACGCGTCAATGTCGGTGGCGATGTGGCGTTGACCGACGAGATGCGCGACAGGGGAATTCGCCTGCTGACCTCCGTCAAGACATCGACGTTCTACATGGGCTTCAATATGCTCGACCCGGTGGTTGGCGGGCTCGGCGAACGGGCGACCAAGCTGCGACAGGCGATATCGATCGCCGTCGACCAGGAGGAGTACATCTCGATTTTCCAGAATGGTCGCGGAATCGCGGCGCAAAGCCCGTTACCGCCAGGAATATTCGGCTACGAGGGGGGGGAGGAGGGCACCAACGCCGTGGTTTACGACTGGGTGGATGGCAAGCGCAAGAGGAAGCCCATTGAGGTTGCCAGGCAATTGATGGTCGAGGCCGGTTACCCGAATGGGCGCGACGAAAAGACCGGCGAACCGCTGGTCGTCAATCTCGATACCACGGGGGGCGGCATGGGCGAAAAGTCGCGGCTCGACTGGCTGACCCGGCAGTTCGCCAAGATCGATGTCCAGCTTGTCGTGCGCTCGACCGATTTCAACCGCTTTCAGGACAAGATACGGAAGGGAAACGTCCAGCTCTACTACTTAGGCTGGAATGCGGATTATCCGGATCCGGAAAATTTCTTTTTCCTGCTCGATGGCAACGAAGGCAAGGTCGCCCGAGGGGGGGAGAATGCTTCCAATTATGCCAATCCGGAATTCGACCGCCTGTTCGCGCGGATGAAGAACATGGATAACACGCCCGAGCGTCTGGGAATTGTCCGTCAGATGAACCGCATCCTGCACCATGACGCGCCCTGGGATTTCGGACTTCACCCAAAAAGCTATACGCTCGGACATCGCTGGCTGAAAAACCGAAAACCGAACGATGTCGGCAACAACATCCTGAAATATCAGCGTATTGACGCAGTAGACCGCGCCAATGCAAGGCGCGAATGGAATCGGCCGGTCGTATGGCCGCTCTGGTTGGGGGCGATGGCGGTTGTACTCGCGATCGTTCCGGCGATTGTCGGTTATCGGCGCCGGGAACGGCGGGCGGCAGTCAAGTGAATCTGCAGCATCAGTTGTTCAGACTTCTCTGTCAGAAAAGATCAGACAGTCGACCAAGTCTGCCGGGTGATCGGCGATGAAGTCGGCCCCCCAGGTTTCTATCGGGCCGCTGTTACCAAGGTAACCGTAGGAAACAGCTGCCGTCTTGGTGCCGGCGGCCAGTCCGGCGATGATGTCGCGTCGATCGTCCCCGACATACAGGGTGCGTTGCGGAACACAGCGAAGAATTTCGCACGCATGCAGAATGGGCAGCGGCGATGGCTTGGGCTCTGCGGTGGTGTCACCACTGACCACGCAGCGGGTGCGGGAAGTCAGGCCGAGGGCCGCGACCAACGGCTCCGTGTAGCGTGCTCGTTTATTGGTGACAATGCCCCATGTAATACCACGCGATTCGAGTGCATCGAGCAATTCTGGGATCCCGTCGAACAGCCGGGACAGGTCGCACAGCTGGTCAGCGTAGATTTCGAGGAAACGGGAAGCCAGACGATCATATTCACGATGCGAGGCATCGATGCCGAAACCCGCCCAAAGCAGCCCCCGTACCCCTTGCGAGGTATAGGGGCGCAAGCCGGGAAATGCCTGTTGCGGTCGACCTTCTTCGGCAAGCAAAATATTGACGGCACCGCACAGGTCGGGTGCGGTATCGGCCAGCGTGCCATCAAGATCGAAAAGAACTGCCTCAAACATTCAGCGTGGTGCGTACCAGGTAATTGACGCTGGTATCGCTGCCCAGCGCATAGCGCTTGGTCAGCGGGTTGTAGGTCATGCCGATCAACTCATCCGGCTCCAGTCCGGCCTGCTTGCACCAGCGGGTCAATTCGGACGGTTTGATGAAGCGGGCGAAGTCGTGCGTTCCCTTGGGCAGCATCTGCAACAGGTATTCGGCGCCAATGACAGCGAACAAGTAGGCCTTGGGGTTGCGGTTGATGGTCGAAAAAAACGCCTGGCCGCCAGGTATGACGAGGCGTGCGCAAGCGGCGACGATACTGGCCGGATCGGGCACATGTTCAAGCATTTCAAGGCAGGTGACTGCATCGAAGGCGCCGGGCATTTCCTCGGCCAGTTGCTCGACTGAGATCTTGCGGTAATCGACTTTCTGACCGCTCTCCAGCAGATGGAGCTTGGCAACACCCAGCGGTTTTTCCGAGAGATCGATACCGATCACCTCGGCACCGCGAACGGCCATTCCTTCCGACAGCAGTCCGCCGCCACAGCCGACGTCAAGGATGCGTTTGCCGCGCAGGCCGATAGCATCGTCGATCCAGTTCAGACGCAGTGGGTTGATATCGTGCAGGGGTTTGAACTCGCTGTTGGCATCCCACCAGCGGTGGGCGAGTTCCCCGAATTTGTCCAGTTCGGCAGGGTCGGCGTTGAGCATGGTTCAGCCTGGATAGTCAGTTTGAGAAATTGAAAAGAAAAAGCCCTGCCGAAGCAGGGCTTTTGATGAAGCGCTGTAGCTTACTTGGTGCCGATGACTTCGATGTCGGCACGACGATCCGGTTGCAGGCATTCGATAAGAGCCTTGGACTTGACGTTGCCCTTGCACTTGTCGCCAGTGACCGGCTGAGTCTTGCCCTTGCCTTCGGTGTAAACACGGTTGGCTTCGATGCCCTTGGAGACCAGGTAGG
>ERZ1645187.3031-NODE-3031-length-14343-cov-5.674692_pt1 | contig 14343 bp, 20 predicted proteins | sample MGYA00575352_ERZ1645187 | MGnify/ENA primary metagenome ERZ1645187 (study PRJEB40837, sample SAMN11349314) | freshwater sediment metagenome | isolation source: river sediment | host: Sediment | place: India: Wazaribad , New Delhi | collected 2017-02-21 ...
GCCCGTCACCTTGACGGCAATTTCCTCGACAACCTGGTTGATCTGGCTTTGGAGCAGGGTCATTTCGGGCCCCCCGAGGTTGCCTGAATGCTGTCAACACCGTTCGCATAGGTCCAAGTCGCACCAGCCGGGATATTGCGGCGGAACGTGATGTTCATCCCCCGCGCCCGTAACGGCACCCGGCCCGCGCCGACCTTGGCAACGCCCGTTTTCCATGTCGTGGTTTCGCTGGCGGTATCCGCAACGCCGACCTGAAGCGTTCCTGTGGCGCAATCGTCCATCGGGGTGGCCCAGCCGACGATACCTGTCACCGGGTTGATGACGCGCCCAGTCTCCAGCGTGGCTGCCATGTTCGGGCCATTGAACAGAGCAAACTTGCGCGAGGAATTCAGGGCACCGAGCTGCGGGGCTCCGCCGCCGCCGCCGAGGTCGTCAATTGAGCCTTCCAGAGCATCGATCGTTCCCGACAGGCTGTTGATACTTGCGGCTGGAGCAGCAAGACGGGCCAGCGCTACCGTCGATGCAGGGAGGATGGAAAACTCGCCCAGCAGCCAGTTATAGGCCAAGAGACGCGAACCATCGATGCGCCAGATCACCAGATTGCGCACCGGGTCGACGGTGGCCTGCAAGTTCCCGTAGTTTTCGCGGCCGATGCTCTCCTCGGCCCAGCGATTGATCTTCTCGGCCCCGATGGGCACTGGGGCAGAGCCGGGTGACAGCATCCACGGCCCGTCCGTGTCCCACCAGAACGCCCGGCCATCGAACGCCGCAATGGTCTTCGCGCCAGCGCAACCGCGCCCGTCTGCGATCTTGACCACCGAATAGGTCGACGCACCGGTTCCGAACTGCACGCCACGGATAGCGAACTGCTGGAAAAACACGGCCATGCCGTTCTTAAGATCGGCGCCGCCGATCAGGTTGCCGCCATCCTCAAGCGTCTTGCCGTCTGCCGCGCCGCCAGACCATCGGGTATGGCTGCCGATGTCGCTGTTTGCGAATCTGCGGGGGCTGGAGGACGTTCCGAGGGCGAACAGTACGTTGTTGCATTGGAACACGAAGCGGGCCGCTGGTGCCCCGGAAATCGCGTTGTTGGTGCCGCCCGCATCCACGTCATAGGCCTTCATGCCATCGGACGTGTCGGTGTTGATGAGGTACTTGCCGAACCGGGCAAACGAGACATCATAGCCGGTCGGAACGGTGCGGGTGTTTTCGATCTCGGTCCACGAATAGTCGGACGCCAGCATTTCAATAGTGGTGCCCGTTGCGGCAAACACCGACCATGTGCCATCGCTGCGCTCCAGCGAGATGATGCCCCGCGGCTCCGAGGGAAGTGCGGCAGCGCCTGACGCAGCAACAAGCTGAGGGAACGGCCCATAGCCCAAGCCAGTCGACGCCGATTGCGGCACAGCGCCCTCGATGGCATCGCTGGCCCCGTCGCGGTCAGGGCCCCATGCGCCGAACGGGACAGCCATCAGGGCGTCGCCATATCCAGCACAATCTCGACATTGGCGTATTGTGCCACCATGTCGCGATTGGTCAGGTCATCGAGCATTTCGTATGCCTTGCCCTCAAGGCCAGCCGCAGTTCCCCACTCCTCCTCGAACATCCGGGCTTCCGCCAGGATCATGGTCAGGTAAATGTCGGGGGCCTCGACCGACAGCCAGTTGGTCGTATTGCCGCTCGATAGCGGGGTCAGCGAGGCATCATAGGCCGCCAGATAGCTATCCTCGGTGACGGGAGCCACGCGCAGCGTCGTGCCGCTCTTGATCGCGAAGAACTCCGCATCGCCGGAAATCTCGTAAGGGTTAAGCCGGATCAGCGCATCCCAACTGACTTGTACCAGCGGCGTCGAGCCAGCCACGTCGCGCACCAGCGACCGCATGGTGACAAAGCCGGACGGCAGGGACGCTTCGCCCGATGCGTCGGTTGTCAGCGTTGCCGCAGTCATGCGCCGATAGTTTGGCCCTAGACGGCGGTTGAACTTGGCTTCGGCATTGCTGATGAAGGTGTCGGCCAGTTCCTGCGAATAGGTCCGTTCCGTGTACGCGTTGAGATCCGCTGTCAGCCCGGAATAGGTCGTGTGCGCCATCAGAGCTTCCCTTCACGGGTACGGAACGGCTGGTTCTCGTCGCGGTTAAGCCACCAGCGGCCGAAGTCACGATCCCCCTCCTGCGCCTTGGCGGCAAAGTCGGAGAGGAACTTGTTCATGGGGATCGACCCGACATGGATCATGGGCAGATTGCCGCCCTTGTCGCTGCCCTTGCCGGACGACCAGCGCTTGTTCGCCGTGTTGTTCCGACGCTCCTTGTTGAGCGCCAGCAATTCATCCTCGGCAAGAAACTCGGTCTTTTGCACCATGATGGGCAGGCCGGTCACAGGATGCGTCCCATGGCCGACCGAGCGCCTGTATTCCGGCGTCACTTCCACCACTTGCCAGGTCACGTTCTGGCAATCGGCCTCGGTGAGCTTAATCTTCAATGTCGCGCTCCCCGATACCGTTGGCGCGCATCGCCTTGGCCTCGTCGGCGCCGATGCGGATCACGGTTCCCGCGAGCAGTTTGTTGGCAAACCCGGTGCCAGCCAGTTTCGGCGGCGCCGCCATGATGTTGCCGTTCTCGTCCATTTCCTCGATGAACCCGCCGGGTTCGACTTCCACCACCTTGCCATCAGGGCGTTTGCGGAGGACGGGTTCCTTGTTGTAGCCGAGCACCTGAACGTCGCCACCGGGGCGATAGTTCTTGAGCAGCGTCATGCGGACGGTCTTGGTGGGCTCGTCGGCAGTCTTGTTGGGGGCGGCTTGTGCCACAGATCCAAACTCCATTTGTTGAGGAAGGCCGCGCATTCATGCGGGGCAGAGAAAGGGGCAGGCCGAAACCCGCCCCAATTCGTTACTGGTCGGCAAAGGTCGGAACGGTCGCGCTGGCGGCAAAGCCAGAGACGGTCCAAGTTGTGCCGTTCGTGCTCTCGACGCGGAGAATGGTGCCGGAAGCCGGCGTAACCAGCGTCAGCTTCGAGTTGCTGTTGCCGTCCGGGTTGACCGGGGCAACGACATCGGTGTCATGGTCGATGAAGGTCAGCCCGCCAACAAAGTAGTTGGTGTCAGACCCGGTCGAGATGACGAAGTTCTGCGCATCCGCCGCGAGCCCGGCATAGACGAAATCGAACCACAGCCCAGCCTTGGGAGCCGGCAAAGTTGCGGTGCAAGTCGACGTGAAGTCGGGAACGTAGTGACGAATGCCGGAATTGTCCGCGAGGACGGTGTAGGTGGCCGCGTCCGGGATGGACACGGGAACGAATGTGACAGCCATGATGCTGATCCTTTGTGTTCGGGGTGTAGGGCGGGGCAGCCGTCATTGACCGCCCCGCGATAGTCAGCGGGATCAGCTCGAGGCCGAGATGCCGTAGGTGTCGGCAACGACACCGTGAGCAGCCTCGTTCATCACGAGCAGCGTGTACTCGACGTTGAGCACGCGCTTTTCCGCGTCACCGGTTTTCGCCGGCTTGTGGATCTGGATGTCATCGAAGATGCCGTACTTGACCATCGACGGGTCGATCAGGAACACGTTGCGGGCAATCGTGGCGCCAGCACGGGTCATCTGGACGTTGGGCACGAAGGTGATGAGCCCGAAGTCGGTGAGGTACGCATCGGCAGCGCCGACGATGGTGGCCGCACCGGAGCCCAGCGCCTTGCGGAGCGGGACGATATCGGCGTCATCGAGGAAGCGGGACGCAACCGTCTTGTTGTAGTTCGACATCATCATAATGCCGCCCTGCACTTCGCCGCCGGCATTGGCAGTCGAGAGCACGACTTCATCCATGAGGGCCTTGGTCAGTGCGCGCTGGTTGCCGTTGGTCGCGGCGCCCTGAATGCCGTTCGAGAACGTGCCGGAAGCGCCATTGGCGCCGAGGCTGTCGTTCGTGGCAAGCCATGCACGGAAGCCAGCGAGCTTGCGGTTGGTCGCGCCGTTGCCGGTGCCAGCCGAGGCCGCCTGGTTGCTGAGGCCGATCACTTCCATGTCAATCTTCAGCTCGGTGCCCTTCTTGGCGAGTTCGCGGGCCAGTTCGGACTTGCGTCCGGCCTTGTCCGTGTTCTCCTGGGTACGCGAGATGATCAGGGACTTTTCCGAGATCTGGGTGTAATTGCCCACGCGGGTCGTCGGGCTGGTCGCGTCATACGACCAGTCGTTGCCTTCCGGCTGGTTGTTGTTCGCGTCCGGCGTGCCGAGAGTGTCGGTCTGCCATTCCGGGTGAACCGTGGAGACGGACTTGCGACCCACGAGAGACAGAAACGGCGTCTTCTCGGGGGTGATCTGATAGATGGTGTTCGCGAGTTCTTCGCGATTGCCTACGGCGTCGTAGGTTTCGAAGGTATTGGCAACCTGTGCCATGAGGGTTTCTCCTAGTCGATGAGGTCCATGAGACGTGCCACCCCGTTTTCGAGGGAGCCGTCATTGCGAAGCCGCTCAGACCGGGCTCGCTGTTCGCTGGAGATCCGCGCTTTCGGGTCGGCGCGCTTGCCGCCCTTCGCCATTGCTGGCTTGGCCTGTACCTGCTGCCGGGCTTCCGGGGCCTTCGCGAGTGCCTTGCGGTAGCGCAGGGCGTCCCGCAGGATCAGGAACTCTTCGGCGGTCTGCATCTTCCCGATACGCTCGAGTGTCAGACCCCACCACTCGGCACCTTTGGTCGAAACCTCATCGAGAAAGCCGCGAACCTTGCCGGCGTCGGCAAAGAAGGCGTCCTTGCTGCGGAGCGTGGCGAACTCGGATTCGATGGCCTTGGCGGACATCTCTTCCTGTTCACGCTGCTGCGCTTCGGTGAGCTTTTGCCGTTCCTGGTCGATAGCCATGTACTGGCTGTAGGCTGCCTGGTACTTTTCCTGGGCCTGCATGTACTTCATGTAGCCGATGGGATCGGTGTCAGGTGTGCCCTGGAACGGTTCGGGGGGAGTGGGCAGGTAGTTTTGGCTGAAAAGCTGGATTCTCTCAGCAAGCTGAGCCAGTGATTGAGCCTGCTGATTCACCTCGGTTGCACGGGCCGTGATCTGCTCGCGTTCGGCAGCCAGTTCCGTGGTTTTCTTGGTGTAATCGCGCTGGAACAGGTTGTTGCGCTTGAGATCGGCAACGGTGATCACTGTCCCGTCATCAAGCGTCACCTTGGCGGTGTCGGGGGCAAAGCGCCCACCCTTGATTTCGGGCTCGTCGGAGCCGTCTTCGTTCTCGTCGCCTTCGCTGTCCTCAACGTCTTCCGACACGTCGATCTCGGGCTCGTCGCCGTCGTCGCTCGCCTCGGCTGTCGCTGGGTCCGCATCGCCTGCAATGGGGTCCGTTTCCGGGTCATCGCCTAGCAGATTGGAAATGTCCTCGACCGACTGGTCAAAGGTCTTCGGTGCGTCTTCAACAGGCCCCGGAACGTCGGGGAGATTGTCATCTGACATAGGGTAAGGGTCCATCTATGGGCTGGCCGCGCATCACTGCGGGGCAATAAGCCGGGGTCGCTTACGCGGTCGGCTTGTTGGGATCGTAACCGCCGTCCGCCGAACCCATCGCTGTGATGGCGGCTTCGAGCTGATCCCGAACGTCTTGGAGGCAGTTGGCGATAGCCTGTAGCCTCAGAATTTCCTTGGTGTCGGTGGCGTCGACATCGCCCAGCGCCACCAGCGCTTTGGTGCGCACTTCGGTCATGGCCGTTGCCAGCGTTTCATCGTTGAGAAGCCTTGCGGCTTCCTTGGCAAAGTGCGCTGCGACAGCATCAGCCATCAGCTATAGCCCACCGTGACGGACACATTGGCCAGCGCGGCGTCGTAGCCCACGTAAATGCCGTTGTCGCAAAACACGTCGAGCGTGACGGTGTGCCCCGGCGTAGTGGCAAACACCCACTCGGAATAAACCACCGTGCCCGTCTCGGTCGTGCTGTCATAGATCGACAACAGGCCAGCGGTCGGGGTTGCCGTGGTCGGCGCAATCGAGACGGTGTGGACGAACCCGGAAGACGCCTTTACCTGCCCGTCAGCGGTCTTGCGAGAATAGCGGACTTTGCTCATTGGTTAGGCTCCTGTCATGCCGCCAGCAGCAGCAATTCGATATCGTCTTCGTCCAGTTGCGCCTGATAGTCGCGCACGGCCTGCTCAAGGTAGGCACGAGCCGCTGCAACCAGTTGCGCGCGGTCTGTATCGGTCCATTGCCCGGTTGGCGGCGCCAGCATCGGGATGGTGCGAGGCACCGCCTGCCTTGCCTGCGCGCGGGATCCGAACCACTCGGGGACGCCTGCAACGGCTTCCTCGATAATTGCCGCCGTGACCTTGCGAGGTTCTTCGCCCGGGCCGGGTTCAATCGGCCGCGGCTCCTGAATGACGTAGTGCCGGTTGCGGACGTACCGCGCCTTGCGTGACCTGCGTTCGGCTGGACTACGAAGCGGCGGCGCATCGTCACCACGGTCACGGCGCGCTACAACGGTTTCAGCCCAGCTATTGAGCCAGCTTGTGCCCCACGAACCGCCCCATACGGATGCCACTTACGGCCCCCATTCGTTGCCGGCGGCGCCTGTCCCATTGACCTGCACGTCATTGACGTACTGAATGTTGGCGTCCACCTGCCCAGCGACGGTGAAATTCAGGCTGTCGGTCTTGGCTTTGATTGCCGTGATGTCGGCGGACGGAATATCGCCAACCGCTGCCGGGCTAGCCGGGATCAGATCCGTCTTTGCCTTCACCAATGCCACCTGAGCCAGCACAGCATCGTCGGCAGCAGCCAGAGCCGTGCTCAGCTCCGCATTGGTCGGAACATCGCCCACCGCAGCCAGGATTGCGTCGGTCGCAGCGATGATGATCGACTGGTCGGCGGGATCGGTGGGCAGGTTGTCGGTCTTTGCCTGAATGGCGTCGACCACCGTATCCACCGTTGCGAGGTTTGCCGCTGTCGCCAGCGTGCCGATCTGGGTATCAAGATTGGCCGAGGCCAGACCCACAGCCGCCCGCACACCAGCCGCGCTGAGGTCGTTCAGATTGGTGTTCGCCGTCAATGTCCGGGCCGCAGACGCCCACACAGCCGTCCCGATTTCGGTTGCAGCATCGGCCGCCAGCTCAGAAGCCCCAATCGCATCGGCGGCAATCTTGCCTGCGGTAATGGCGTCCGTGGCAATCGAGGTCGCCGTGATTGCGTTTGCGGCAATCGACTGCACCGAGGCCTGCCCGATGCCGGATGCGACCGTGAGCGTCTGGCCAGCCGTGGCCTTCGGCCGGTACAGCTCGAACACGCGACGGGCCGGAGCCATGCCGGTTGCCGTGATGTGCAGCGCAACCTCTTGGCTGTCGTCGCCGCTGTCGATGGTCATGTCCTCGTCAAGCAGCAGCTTGTACCAGCCGGGCATGTTAGCCGAGCTGACCTCGGTAATCGTCGGCGTGGTGTACGCAGTCGCCGTGCCGCCATTGCGCGAGCGGTAGACCGTGAAGCTCGACAGCCCGGTTTCGGGCGTTACGAAGTCGGTCGCGTCAAGCGCGATGAAGTAGATGTACTGGTCGGTGACGCCGGATGGAATACGCATCACGACACCTCAAAATTGAGCAGGATGTTCTGATTTCGGAAGCCGCTATTGCCTTGGTCAACCGATACGGAGCCGGGATCGCCCGTATACGTCAGCAGGTAATAGGCCCGCAGGTTGTTGCCTCTGACCTCATACCCCGTCTCTGTCGGTGAGAAAGACGGTGTGCTTATCGTGAACGTGAAGCCAGCAGCAAGAATGCCGAGGGTGATGGAGCTATTGCTAAGCCCGGTATAACTTGCCGAGGCCGCAGCCGGGTCTGCGCTACCAGCGTACGTAGAAGTCACAGCGCTAGCGGTAATGGTCGTAATCCCGCCCACGAGACGGAACACCAACAGTATCTTGCGGGTGTCATCGCTCGACATGCCGGTGACCGTAGCGCTATCGTCTGCCGTAGTAAGTATTTTGGTAGTGACCACAACCCGTTGGTTGCCATCCGTCGCTGCAACGTTCGCCCGTGACGTATAGCCAGATGGCGTAACAGCAGCGGCCGTTCCAGTGATCAGGTAACCTCGGTCGACCAGAACCGCCAGATCGCCATCGGCAATGCCGGTCGGGACGGTGATGGTTGTTCCGGTAGATGAACTGGAGGCAAACAGAATCAGGTCGCTGGAGGCAATAACCCGAGGACCGCCCTCCTCGAATTGCAGATCCTGCTTGGGAAAGTGCTGGCCTTGCATCAGCCCAGATTCGCCGCTGCAATCTGGTCGGCAACGGCCTTCAGGGCCTGATACTCCGAGACCATTTTGACAAGCTCTGCCTTGGCCGCCGCTTCGGCCGCGTTTGTGGTGCCATAGGCGTTGATGGTCGCAACGACATCGGCATAATCGGTTGGCAGGGCCGCCAGCGCCGCCGAGGCCAGCGCGGCATTGGACTTGACCTTGACCATGACAGCCCGCTGGTCGCTGATAATGCCGGCAACGGCGTCAAGGCCGTGCTTGACTTCGCTATAGGTCGCCATTCAAAATCTCCTAGTTCATGGCCTTGCGAGTGCCGACAGCCCTGCCGGTCTGCGGGTCGCGAACAATCTCGGTCGGCGCCGACATGGCGGCACTCAGCCCGCCAACCATTTCGCCCAGCTTTTGCAGCCCATCCATCAGCATGGCAGACGTGGCGTCGACCGGCTTCTTGACCGCGTTGCCGTCCTCGTCCTTTTCCGCGCTGTCTCGCTCCGCCATGCCCATCTGCAATAGCGTCAGCTCGCGATCCTGCCTCAGCTTGGCAAAGAACCGCTGATCTTCAGCCTGCTGCTTGACGCGCTCCAGTGCAACCTTGCTTTCAAGCTCGGCCTGCGCCGTGCGCATGTCCGCTTCCAGCTCGGCCTTGTTCTTGAGAACGTCGCCCTCGGCCTTCAGTTGCGCCTGCTGCATGGCAACCTGCGCATCAACCTGCTTAAGCGCCTTGGCGTTCTCGCCCTTGGCGTTTTCAAGCTCAATCGCCGGGTCAACCTTGGGTGCCTCGGCCGCCGCCTTCATCTGCGCCAGTTCTTCGTCGGTGATCTCGGGGTAGTATTCTTCCGGGTTCTTGAGGCCGGAGCTTTCCGCCAGCTTGACCGCCGTCATGCGAATGCGCGGCAGGAACTCCAGCGCCTTGGACTGCATCCCCGCCATGCCCAGCCGATCCGCCATGCCGATCTGGCCGTTGAGGATCAGGTTCAGCATCGACATGTCGCGGTCACGAGAGCCGGTGCCCAGCCCGACATTGATCGACACTTTCATGCCGGCGTCCCACTTTGGCGGGGACACGGTGCGAAAATCGCTGGCCTCGACCGAGCCGTCTTCGCCTTGGATTTCGTCGCCCTCATCGGACGGAATGCTGCGCACCTGCTCGTGCTTGATCGCCAGTTTCAGGCGCTTGCGGAAGAACTTCTTCCAGCCAAGTTCGGCCTGGTTGCGCGCGATGAACTCGGTCTGCGAATAGTTGACATCGTGCTGGAGTTGCGATGCCGTCGCCGTCTGGTTCTGCAATGCCTCGGGATCAAGTGCAGCCGAGGCGCTGCTGACGCCAGTGCGCTCGATACGCACCTTGTCCATGTACTCCATGGCCGCAAAGGCCTTGTCCGCCGTGAACGGGATCACATGCGGGATGATCGGGTTCGACCCTGCCTTCTTCCAGATCAGGCCGCCGAACTTGGAGTTGACCAGAATATCGGGGTTGAGCACCGAACCCTGCTCGACTTCACGCATCGGCATGTTGACGGCATAGATGTTGTCGAGCGCCTGACGCAGCAGCGTGGTCTTGACGCGCTGAATGTCGACCAGCCGGTCAAACAGCCCCTCGGCGTCCCAGCGATGCGGCACCGGGTAACACGGGATGTCGGTGAACGGGACTTCGTCTTCCCATTCTTCCCAGCCGAGCACAACGCCAGCGCCGCCACGGCCAGCGTACCAGACCTGGATCATCTCAGCGATGCCGTCGCCGTCGATGTCCACCCGCATGTAGATTTCATAGAGGTCGATAGGATCGCCGGATGCCACCGGGCTCGCGGTGTTGTATTCCCGGTCACTGGTGCGCGCCGTCGCCACTTCGTTCTGCAAGGGCAGCGAGTATGACGGGATTTCCTCAATGACGCCAGTGTCCCAGCCGTAGGCGTCCGCCATCTCCATCAGGTCGGAACGGGTCTTGTCGTCGTGCAGGTAGCCAACGAAGCGCGCGTCATCGATGGACGTGGCCGTGTCGTTGATGACAAGGTTCTCAGGCTTGCCGGTCTTGTCGATGATGCGGCCTGCGCGCAATGTCCGCTGCATCTTGACCGTGTAGGTCGGCAGTTCCAGATCATCGATAGTCTGTAGCTTGCCAGGGCTGGCTGCGAGCGGTTCCCAGCCTTCCTCGGTCTTGACCACCAGCTCGACTTCGCTCAGGTCGCGGAAGGTCTTGGTTTCGATCTCCGGCGCGTCCCAATATGAGCACGCCAGCCCATTGCCGAGCAGCAGTGAATCGTTGGTCGCATTGAGCAGGATCTGATAGCCATCGTTCTCAACGAAGAACGAATGGTTCATGTACTCGGTGGCTTCCGACGCCCAGCGATCATCCTCATCGCGGACCCGCTCATACGACACCATCTTGGATGCCGCAGTGAAGATGCGCACCACGCCGGGCAGCACCTTGGAAATCGTGTCTGCCACATCGTGGCTGGTCTGCGTCGAGCCGTTGGGGCGCGGCTTGAGGTCCGGCATTTCGCCGCGCATGTAGGCAATGGCCGTGGCGCGCTTGCTGGCGAGTTCACTCTGGTCATAGGCCAGCGACGTGCGGATCTCGTCGGCAATGATGGCTTCGAGGCTAGAGCCCTCGATTTCCTGCTCTTCAGCCATTGGCTAGCGGCTCCAGTTTGCGCAGTTCTTTGTAGACGCACCTGGCAATATCTTCCTTGTTCGCCAATCCGGCCCGCACACGTGCAGTTACATCAGGTAGCGCAGCCACCGCCCACGGCATCAGCTTGCCGGCGTCATCGAATATGCCGACCCGCTTTGGCGGCTCAGCGCGCGGCTTGCGGTTGCTCCAACGTGGGTCGTACTTGACACTGATGAACTCTGCGTCGGGGCGGTCAGCCATCAGGTCACCCACTCTGTCTCAACCTGCGGCATCATCGCGCGTTGGTTCATCTCAGCGTGCCGGATCATCATCAGGCCATACCGTGAGGAGCTGATGAGGTCGTCGCGAAGCGCCACAATGGCGATTTTGCCTTGGTCGTTCTTCTTGCGGTGGTAAAGCCGCTTTTCTTCCATCCACAGCGAGCAGGTGCGGAACACCTTCCAACGGTTGGTTTGCATCCGAACCAGCATGTCGGACAACCCGGCCTCAACGCCGTTTGTCTCGTCCTCGAACGTTGCGCGTTCCACAAGCAGGTTCATGCCCTGGTCGCGATACTGCTGCGCAAGCTGCTCTCCAGAGCCCTTGTCGTGCTGCAAGCCATCGTGCGGCCATGCCCACGGCAACCAACTTCCCCAAGGCCGCAGCGCCGCCGCGTGAATGACTGGGGTTGCCTTTCGCTCCCGATACTCAGACGTTACGTAAACGCAGTCGGTATCAAGATCATGGGCGAGCTTTGTCGCACCAAACGGGTGGTCATAGCCAAAATCCATGCCGCCAATCTGGCGCCAATGTTTTGGAATCTCGAATGGGTCAACGAGAATGCTCTCGTCCGACACCGGGAAAATCGCGCCTTCGCCTAGCCCTGGTATGCCTTTGGAGCGCGCTTCCTTTTCGTGAGGCGGCAACGCATCCCAAAGCTGCTGTTTCTGCTCTGTGCTGAGGTGCGGGACATCATCCCACGTTGCCGTCACTAAGTGCCGCAAGCTGATCCTCGCTCATGTACTGAAGGACCACTTCCGAAATGCCCGACAATGGCGTGAACGTCAGCATCATCAGGCCCTGCGTCGTCATTAGGCGCAGCAGACATTCGGTGTAGACATCTTGCGGGGGTTCTTCATCAAGCCACACAACGTGCTTGGCCGTGCCCTGAAACTTCTTTCGTCCCTGATCGTAGGACTTGAGGCCAAGAACGCTGACCCCGCCGCTCTTGTGCCTTACGGCTACCGTATCAACTGCGTCTGCAACACCACGGCGGCGACTAGGCTCGCCAATGATGCAATTGCCTGGAATCAATCCAGTGCCAAAGTCCTCGACGGGGCCAAGAAGGCACAACTGGATAATGTCGCGCGTCGTTTCTGCAGTGTCGCCCGCAGCCCAGCAATCGACTGAATGGCTGAACCGCCTGCCCTCCCACCAGTCAGGATATAGCCCGGTGAGGTGCAATGCCGTTTCGTAACCACCGCCACCGTAAGTCTTGCCCACGCGATTTGCGGCCATCATGGCGCGTTCATTGACGCCGGCCTCTGCCCCGAGCCGAAAGTATTCCATGTGCTTGCGGTACAGTTCACGGCGGAGTGGCCCCGTCTCCGGGTAAAGGTCGAATAGCTTACGCCTCGCCTTCCGCCTCTCCACTTCCTCCAGCAAGGAGGCCAGCTCCAGCTTTTCCGAGTAGGATAGCGAGCTTGGATTCAAGCTGTTCATCCGTCAGGTGCTCTATGCTGCCAGAGTGGTTGAGATCGATCTTGTCGCCGTACTTCTTCGGCTGGAGCTTCGACGCTTTCCACTTGCGCGCATCAATCTGCAGCCGCGCCAGGTTGGCGTCTTTCGCCTCATCCGCAATGTCGATGATTTGGTCCGCGTAGAAGTCGGCCTGTTCTTCCCGCGCACGCGCGTATTGCACAGAAAACGAACCGTCCTCGATGAGCCATGCTCGTATCGTCTCGGCGGCCGGCATGTCATCGGCTTCGCAAATGGAGCGAAGGCTCTTGCCCTCTGCAATCTCCAGACAGACCCGGGCCTTAATGGCTTGTGCTTGTTCCTCGCTATAGGCCATAGCTAACTCCTGCCGGGGCCTTGCGGCAGATCGGCGTGTTGGCTGGAAAGATTTTGCTTATCGCCTCAGAGCAATGTCGAGGCATTTTATGCGCGCTTGGCGCAATCTGGTTCTACTTCTTTGCGATGGCAGCAGCGAGCGAACGGTTGCGCTCTCGATATTTCGACGTGCCGACCCTCTGCTTCATGTCGTAATCAGCTATGATGTTCTGCGCGCCGACCTTGCCAGCCGGGCCGGGGTTCTTCTTCATGTAGGCCTTGGCGTCAGCAGCAGCCTTCGCTTCCTTGGCACGGGCAACGGAGGCGTCATCCTTGCCAGCCTTGTAGCTGCCAGGGGCGCCGCCGCCGCGACCAACCGTCTTCTTGTTGACCAGAGGCCAGGGCATGTTGTTCGATTTGACGCGCGCCATGATTTGTCCTTGCCTGTGATTTGTACGGGGTGCGCTTGATTGGCCGGAGCGCGGACAGCAAAAAGGCCCGAGTTGCCCCGAGCCCTACCGGCGCTTTGCGCCTACGTTGCCTGATTTGGCTATCTGCCACAAATGCAATTCGCGGACTGAGTGCTCAATTCGACATGGTCGTCGTCTTTGACCCAGAAGATATGTCCGGGGCATACTTCGGGGCTGTGCCAGATGTGGACGTTCTAGAGAGCTTCTTGCCGTTGGCAAAAAAGCTCCCGTGAACTTCAATCGGCACTTTGCTAACTCGCGCGAGCGCAAGTACCATCCACAGGCGTAATTTCTGATCTGGGTTCATGTGGTATTCTACTACCACAGTCGTTACGGTATGTGAATACCGTTTCTCTGAGCATTGATGGGCCAAAAATGGGCAAACCGGCCGCCCAATAATCGTTGTAGAACAACAGCTTATAGGGAAAATCTATGCGAACTCCGGCCACCCCCCAGCGTCGAGCCAGACCGCTACGGCAATTGCGAACCACGGTACGCCGAAACCCTCAAGGCCGTGACTTACCACCGGAACAAAAATTACCTCAGCTACGGGGTGAAGCTGTTCCCGAAATATGAGGACTGCGGCCTGAATCAGCAACAGCTAAGGATGATTGAAATCTGGAAGTGAGGCGGCAGCCCCCCGGCCCATAATTGCGGTTTCCCGCCTGCAGTCTCTCGAATGCTCTGGGTTGATCCGGCGCATGGCTGCCTTTGCTAAATATCGTCCCAAAACTGGAAAAAATCAAGCTGCGGCTTGGGTTTATTCCCTGCCAGCCTAGTCCTTTGTTTCGACTCGGTTAATTGCGTCTCACGCAGCATTGCGCCTTGGCCGAACTGATGCCCCACCCGGTAGCGGCCGGGTTGTCCTGTGCTCAGGACTGGCTTGTAGACGCTTGGCGACTACAGAGGCCGGGGGATTGCCGACGAGCATTCCCGTCAGCGAACGTGAATCAAAAAGGCCCGAGTTGCCCCGAGCCCTACCGGCGCTTTGCGC
>ERZ1645187.3032-NODE-3032-length-14341-cov-10.212306_pt1 | contig 14341 bp, 9 predicted proteins | sample MGYA00575352_ERZ1645187 | MGnify/ENA primary metagenome ERZ1645187 (study PRJEB40837, sample SAMN11349314) | freshwater sediment metagenome | isolation source: river sediment | host: Sediment | place: India: Wazaribad , New Delhi | collected 2017-02-21 ...
CTAAACAGCGAATTTGCGCTGTCCGGCCAGCACTACCATACCCTTGGTCCCGGCGAGAGCGGTGTTACGCTGACGGATATTGGCCATGAAGCGCCATTCGCCGAGTGCTGCACGGGGCGTGAGTTCCACCGCCATGTAGCCGCGCTGCGAAGTGTCGCACCATTTGAGCTGGTTGTTGCGGGCAAGGATGTCCTTGGCGAAGTCGTCCGGCTGGCGCCAGCGGACCGAACTTTCCGCGCCCGGTGACGTGACCGAATGCCCGGCCATTTCCACGCCAACGCGCTGGCCCTGATGGTCGAGGTCAAAGGCCCAGGCATTGTGGCTGTCGCCGGTAAAGACCAGCAGGTTGGCCCCGGCCTCCAGCGAGGATTTCAGCAGGCGTTCGCGCGCGGCGGGATAGCCGTCCCACGCATCCATGTTCCACGGCAACCCTTGGGCAGAAGCAGTCGTAGCCGACTGGATGCGCTGCTTCAGCCAGTCCGGCGCATCGGCAGCCATGCCTTCGGCCAGATTCTGCGGCATGGCGAGATTGCCCATGATCACTTGCTGGATCAGCACCTGCCATGGCTTTTTCGCCCGGGCGCTGGCCTTCAGGCCCTGGCCCAGCCATGCCTCCTGCTCTGCACCAAGCAGGCCGCGCTTGGCATCGCGCCATTCGCCGTCGCGGAACGCGGCCAGCGCCGCTTCGGCCTTGCCCGGTCCGGCGGCGGCGAAGATATCGTCCAGTTCAAACGGCTTGTCCCGCCCGATGTGCCGGGTTTCCAGCCGGAACAGGGTGGCCAGATCGCCAACTTCATAGCTGGCATAGTAATCGTCCGAGACCGGCAGCCATTCGCGGTAGGCCTTTTCCGAGGCAGCCTTGCGCACGGCCCAGTCACCTTCATCGGCCTGATGGTTCTGCGCCCCGTCGCGCCAGGTATCGTTGGCCGTCTCGTGATCGTCCCAGACGGTGACGGTCGGGTAAAGCTGATGCAGGCGCTGCAGATCAGGGTCGGCACGGTAAGTGGCCAGCCGTTCGCGATACTGGTCCAGCGTTACCGTCTCGTTCTGCGGCAGCAGTCGCTGCGCCAGACCCTGCTTTTCGCTGGGATAGGTGCCGCGCGGATATTCGTAGAAGTAGTCGCCCAGATGCAGGGCAAGGTCGAAATCCCCTGCCTCGCAGGCATGGCCATAGGCATTGAACCAGCCAAAGCCATAGTTCGAGCAAGAGAATACCGCGATCTTGAAGCTGGGCACCTTGCCTACCGGCAGAGTGCGGGTGCGGCCGATCAGCGACACTTCCCCGGCGGGAGAGATGAAGCGGTAGTGATACCACTGCCCCGGCTTCAGCCCCTTGGCCCAGGCCTTGGTGCAGCAATCATTGGCGGGAGAGGCGGTGCAATCGCCCTGCGCCGCAACGCGGGCGAATTCGGCATCCTCGGCCACTTCCCATTTCAGTGTGGTTTCCTGATCCGAGACATAGCGCGTCCACAGCAGCACCTGATGCGGCCCCGGCTCACCACTTGCCACGCCGTGGGTAAAACCGCGCGCGCCCTGCGCCAGTGCAGGCGCACCAAGGCCGGTCAGGCCAAGCAAGCCCAGCTTCAGCGCATTGCGGCGATTGGCGGTAAGCAGAGGCGCGTTTTCAGGTGCGGCAGGCTGCGGATCGGTCATGAAGCGTACTCCCCTTTTGCGGCGAGATTAGCCCCGTTTCATGACAGGACAATGGCGGCCGTGAGTGGCTTGCCCTTCGCCCGGCGCTCCCGCACAAGGCGGGCATGATCGAGACTTCATTTCACGTACTGCCCGATGGCCGCCGCCTCGCTTACCGCCATATTCAGGGGACTGGGCCGACGCTGGTTTTCCTGCCCGGCTATATGTCCGACATGGCCGGGGGCAAGGCGACCGCCGTGTTCGACTGGGCGCAGACGAATGGCCGCGCCTGCCTGCTGCTCGACTATTCCGGCTGCGGCGAAAGCTCCGGCGACTTTGCCGATGGTTCGCTGAGCCGCTGGCGCGATGAAGTGGCCGCATTGATCGAAGCGCATTGCCCGGGCGAAGTCGTGCTGATCGGCTCGTCGATGGGCGGCTGGCTGATGCTGCTGGTCGCGCTGGCCATGCCGCAGCGCATGGCCGCACTGGTCGGGATCGCCGCTGCGCCAGACTTTACCGACTGGGGCTTTGACGCGGAGCAGAAGGCTCGCCTCGCAGCGGGCGAAACGCTGTACGAGGACAATCCTTATGGCCCCGAACCGACGCCGACCCATGCCATGTTCTGGCAGGATGGTGAGCGGTTGCGACTGCTGGGTCAGCCCATCGCGCTGGATTGCCCGGTGCGCCTGATCCACGGCCAGGCCGATCCCGACGTGCCGTGGGAGGTGTCACTCCGTCTCGCGCAGGCGCTGCGTTCAGCCGATGTGCAGGTGTCGCTGATCAAGGATGGCGATCATCGCCTGTCGCGCGATGCCGACATTGCCCTGCTGCTGCGCACCATCGCGGCGCTGGGCTGAGCAGGACGCCCAGATGCCCCTTTCCATCCTCCTTCCCCTGATGCTCCAGATTGGACCCGGCGGAGCCTTGCCGCAGGCGCCGCTGGCGATCCCCAAGAAGAAAAGCGAAACCGTGGTCCAGCCCAAGACTGACGCAGCCAAGACGCACAGCGATCTGCTGCAGGAATGCCTGCGCCTTGCCATGACCCGGCCTGCCGATGCGATCGAGGTGGCGGAGAACTGGCGGGCCAAGGCCAAAACGGCGCAGGACCGCGCCGGAGCAAACCAGTGCCACGCGCTTGCCCTGACGCGGCTGGAAGGCTGGGCGCAGGCAGCGCCGCTGTTCCTTGCCGCGCGTGAAGATACTCCGGCCTCCGAAGCTGACGAGCGGGCGCGGCTGGCGGCGCTGGCCGGCAATGCCAGCCTTGCGGCGCAGGACCCGACCGGGGCGCTGACGGCCCTCGATCTGGCCAGCGCGGATTCGGCCAAGGGCAGCGATGCCAGGCTGCGCTCCGCTATCGAAGTAGACCGCGCGGCTGCCTTTGTGGCCCTGAACCGTCCGGTTGATGCGGCTGCGGCGCTGACTGCCGCACGGACCGCCGACCCCGCCAATGCCGAGGCGTGGCTGCTATCCGCCACCCTTTCGCGCCGCCAGGGCGATCTTGCCACCGCACAAGGGCAGATCGAAAAGGCGGCAGAGCTGTTGCCGGTCGATCCCGAAATTGGACTGGAAGCAGGCGTGATCGCCATGCTGCTGGGCCGGGATGAGGCCGCGCGCAAAAGCTGGCAATCAGTCATCACCGCCGCCCCCGGTAGCGCAGCGGCACAGACTGCGCGGGGCTATCTCGATCAGCTAGGCACTGCGGCCACGCCCTGAACGGCCATGGCATCGCAGGGCTTGCGCAAGTGGCCGCAGATTGCTTGGCTGGCACGGCAATGTCGAATCTGATGGAAACGCGATGATCCCTCTGTCCGTTCTTGATCTGGTAAACGTGCGCGAAGGCGGCACGGAGGGCGAAGCCCTGCACGATGCTGCCGCTCTGGCCCAGACAGCAGAAGCCAGCGGCTACAAACGGTTCTGGGTGGCAGAGCATCACGCGATGGACGGCGTGGCGGGCGGGGCTGCTTCGGTGGTGCTGGCCCATGTCGGCCATGCCACCCGCACGATCAGGATCGGTTCGGGCGGGATCATGCTGCCCAATCACAATCCCTTCGTGATTGCCGAACAGTTCGGCACGCTCGACGCGCTGTTTCCGGGCCGTATCGACCTGGGCCTGGGCCGCGCGCCCGGAGCCGATTCGCGCTTCGGTCAGGCCCTGCGCAAGGATCTGCACAGCGCGGCGGAATATTTCCCGCAGGACGTGGTGGAACTCCGCGCGCTGTTTACCGGCGAACCGGAACTGCCGATCCGCGCCACGCCGGGTTTTGGCGCACAGGTGGAAATGTGGATTCTCGGCTCCAGCCTGTTCGGCGCGCAGCTCGCCGCCGCGCTGGGCATGCCCTATGCCTTCGCCTCGCACTTTGCGCCGGACTATCTCGATCAGGCGATCGAGACCTACCGCAAGCAGTTCCGCCCCTCGCTATGGCTGGACAAGCCGCATGTCATGGCGGCGATGACAGTGATTGCCGCCGAGGACGACGAAGAAGCCGCCCTGCTTGGCACATCGATGGACCAGAGCTTTGTCGCCCTGCGCAGCGGCACGCCCGGACGGCTGAAACCGCCGGTCCCCGGCTATCGCCAGAGCCTGCCGCCCAGCATGCTGGCCATGCTGGAACATATGCGGCAAGCCAGCGCGGTCGGCGGGCCGGAAAAGGTTCGCGCCGACCTCCTGCGCTTTGTGGAACGAACCGGCGCGGACGAGATTATCGTGTCCGGGGCAACCTATGATCCGGCCATGCGCCGACGCTCTCTGGAATTAACGGCAAAAGCCGTGGCTTAGGCCTAATTCCGTAAGGTCAAAGTAGTTGCGACTGCGACCGGATTATCCTAACGTGTGAAAAATTGCTGCACATTATGGCAATAATATAACACTACGGAATGGCGGTTTCCCCGCCAGAGGAGCCAGTTGCGATGAGTTCGAAGCCTGCCCCGGCACGTTCCCTTTCCACGGTTCTGGCTGAGCGCCTGTCGGATGCAATACTGCCCGGCGATGCGCCCTTTGCCGGGGATGGTCTGGCCGAAGCGGCGGACTTTACGGTAGCCGCAGCCGCCCGGCGCGAAGCAGGCAAGGCGGCAATCTCGATCGATTCGGTTTCCGGCCCCGCGGGTGAACGCTTCATGCGGGTGGCACTGATTAACGATGACATGCCGTTCCTGGTCGATTCCATTGCCTCGACCATTGCTGCGCACGGCCTTGCGATTGACCGGCTGATCCATCCCGTGGTTCCGGTCCGCCGGGACGAGCAGGGCCAGCTGGTCGAAATCGTTGTCGGCGAGGCTTCGGGTGAGAAGCGCGAATCGATGGTCTATATCGAGACCAGCCGCGCCGATGCCCGCCTGCGCCGCGAACTGGAAAAGGCACTGGAAGCGACCCTCGCCGATGTGCGCGCCGCCGTGCAGGACTGGCCCAGGATGCAAGCGGCGATGGCCGCCGACGCAGACAGCTGCCCGGACAGCGAAGGAGCAGCCCTGCTGCGCTGGTTCAAGGACGGGATGCTGACCCAGCTGGGCCATGTTACCCGCCACCGCGACGGTAGCCAGAGCGGCGCACTGGGCATCTGCGGCACAAGCGCGAAGGAGCTGCTGGGTGCGGTATCCTATGAACGCGCCTTTGCCTGGTTCGAAGGGCAGAAGGGCACGCACATTCCGCTGGTGGTCAAATCGAACCTGACCAGCAATGTCCACCGCCGCACCCCGCTGGACCTGTTTATCCTGCCGGTGATGGAAAAGGGCCAGCTGGCCGCGCTTTCGGTCCATGCCGGGATCTGGACCAGCGCCGCGCTGGCCGCTTCGCCGACCCAGATTCCGCGCCTGCGTTCCAATCTAGCCGACCTGACCAAGCGTTTCGGCTTTTCGTCACAGGGCCATGCCGGCAAGGCATTGGTCCATGCCCTGACCACCCTGCCGCATGACCTGCTGGTCAGCTTTGGCGAGGCGGATGTGAAGCGGCTGGCCACGGCAAGCATGAGCCTGACCGACCGCCCCCGGCCCAAGCTGGCGCTAGTCTGCGCCCCGCTTGAGCGGCACCTGTTTGCTTTCGTCTGGCTGCCGCGCGATGCGATGTCGACCGGAACGCGCCTGCAGATTCAGACCATGCTGGTCGAAGCGGCCGGTGCCCCGGTTCTGGACTGGAGCACCCAGATCGAAGGGCAGATCGCCCTGATCCAGGTCGTGCTGGACCTGCCCGAAATCGCCCGCCTGCCGGATGAGGCGGCGCTCGATGCGCGGCTGGCCGCAGTGCTGCGCGGCTGGGCCGATGCGGTTGAGGCAGAGATTGCCGCCAGCGAAGAACCGTCACGCGCTGCGGCCCTGGCGCACCGCTATGCCGATGCCTTCCCGCTGGCCTATCGCCACGATTACGGCGCAGGCGAAGCGGCTATCGACATTGGCCGCCTGCGCCAGCTGGCAAGCGACGGCGAAACCGGACTGAAGCGGGCGGTGCGCTTGCATCTGGTCGCCGGCGATGCGCCGGAAGTGCTGCGCCTGAAGCTGTATCAGCGCGCCGGGGCACTGGCCCTGTCCGACGTAGTCCCCGCGCTGGAAAACTTCGGCTTCCGCGTGATCGAGGACATTCCGACCGAGCTGGACGAAGGCCGACTGGGCACGATCCATGACTTCCTGCTGTCCGTCCCCGCTGGTCTGGAACCGGCCGCGCTGATGAACCGCGCCGATGCGATCGAGGCAGCGCTGGGCAATGTACTGAACGGCGCGGCAGAGAACGATCCGTTCAACCGCCTGATCAGCGCCGTGGCCCTTGGCGCGCGCGAGGCGGACTGGCTGCGCGCCTGGTATCGCTATCTGCGGCAGGCCGGGCTGAATTACTCGGTGCCGACCGCGGTCGATGCGCTGCAGAATGCGCCGGACGTCACCCGCGCATTGATCGACCTGTTCGTCGCACGCCACGATCCGCAGTTCGCGGGCGACCGCGATCAGGCCGAAGCCGCAGCGCAAGAGGCAATCCGCACCGGTCTGGCCGGGGTCAAGGCAATCAACGACGACCGCCTGCTGCGCCAGTTCCGCGCCGTGGTCGAAGCCTGCCTGCGCACCAATGCCTTTGCTCCGGCCGGGCAGGAAGCGTTGGCCTTCAAGCTGGATTCCGCACTGGTTCCCGGCCTGCCCAAGCCGCTGCCGTGGCGTGAAATCTTCGTCTATTCGCGCCGGGTGGAGGGCATCCACCTGCGTTCCGGCCCGGTCGCCCGTGGCGGCCTGCGCTGGTCTGACCGGCGCGACGACTTCCGCACCGAGATCCTTGGCCTGATGAAGGCGCAAAAGGTCAAGAACGCGGTGATCGTCCCCGCCGGGGCCAAGGGCGGCTTCTACCCCAAGCAGCTGCCCGATCCGGCGCGCGACCGCGATGGCTGGCTGGCCGAGGGCAAGGAAAGCTACAAGCTGTTCATACGCACCCTGCTGTCGATCACCGACAACATCGTCAGCGGCAAGGTGGTCCATCCCGGCCACGTGGTGATCCGCGACGGCGAAGACCCCTATTTCGTGGTCGCCGCCGACAAGGGCACGGCAACCTTCTCCGACACGGCCAATGCCATTGCCGAAGATCATGACTTCTGGCTGGACGATGCCTTCGCCAGCGGCGGGTCCAAGGGCTATGACCACAAGGCCATGGGCATTACCGCACGCGGGGCATGGCTATCGGTACGCCGCCACTTCCTGGAAATGGGCGTGGACGTGCAGAGCGAGCCGGTCCGCGTGGCAGGCTGCGGCGATATGTCGGGCGACGTGTTCGGCAACGGCATGTTGCTGAGCAAGGCGATCAAACTGGTCGCCGCTTTCGATCACCGCCACATTTTCCTGGACCCCGATCCCGATCCGGCAACCAGCTGGGCCGAGCGCGCGCGGCTGTTTGCCCTGCCACGCTCAAGCTGGGAAGACTATGACGCCAAGCTGATCAGCCAGGGCGGCGGCGTGTTCCCGCGCAGCGCCAAGGAAATCCCGCTGAGCAGCGAAGTGCGCGCCATGCTGGGCATCGAGGCCGAGACCATCGATCCCGAAAGCCTGATTACCGCAATCCTGAAAAGCCAGGTCGACCTGCTGTGGTTCGGCGGGATCGGCACCTATGTGAAGAGCAGCGCCGAAAACAATGTGGCCGTGGGCGATCACGCCAATGATGCGCTGCGCGTTGACGGGGCCGACATCCGGGCCAAGGTGATTGGCGAAGGCGCAAACCTGGGCTGCACCCAGGCAGGCCGCATCGAATTTGCCCGGCACGGCGGGCGCAACAATGCCGACTTCATCGACAATTCGGCTGGCGTCGATTGTTCCGACAACGAAGTGAACATCAAGATTGCCCTTGCCGGAGCAAAACGCGCGGGCCGCCTGACCGAGGATGACCGGGTCAAGCTGCTGGCCGAAATGACCGACGAGGTTGCCCAGCTGGTGCTGGAGGACAACCGCCTGCAAGCGCTGGCCCTGTCGATTGCGCAGTCGGACGGACCCAAGGCGACCGCATCACACCTGCGCCTGATCGAAACGCTGGAAGGCATGGGCCAGCTGGACCGCAAGACCGAGGGTCTGGCCGATAGCGAAGCCTATACCCGCCGCGCGGCTGACGGGCGCGGGCTGACCCGCCCCGAACTGGCCGTGCTGCTGTCCAGCGCCAAGCTGGCCCTGCAGTCCGCCATCGAGGATTCCGCCCTGCCCGACGATCCGGGTCTGGCGAACGAAGTGCTGCGCGCCTTTCCCGCACCGATGCGGCAGCGGTTTGAACAGGACATTCTGGATCACCGCCTGCGCCGCGAAATCATCGCGACCAAGCTGGCCAACCGGCTGGTCAATCGCATGGGCCTGATCCATCCGTTCGAACTGGCGGAAGAGGAAGGCGCCAGTCTGGCGCAGGTTGCTGCGGCCTTTGTCGCGGCGGAACGGCTGCTCGGCATGGGCGAGGCCTGGGAGCGGCTGGAAACCACCGCGATGAGCGAGACCGCGCGCATCACCCTGTTTAACCGGGCCGCTGCGGCGCTGGCCGATCACATTGCCGACTTGCTGCGGGTAGGCGGGCATACCGTCACGCCTTCTGCACTGGTGGCGGAACTGCAGGACGGCGTGACCGACCTGAGCCGCGATGTCGACAGCCTGCTTTCCGGCGAAATCCGCACCCAGTCCGACCGGATGCGCGCGCAGCTGGCCGAAGCCGGAGCGCCGAAAGCCGAAGCCGCCATGGTGGCCAGGTTGCAGGATCTGGATGGCACCATCGGTCTGGCCAGGCTGGCGCGCGAAAGCGGCGCACCGGCGCGGGCGATCACTACCGCCTTTGCCGATCTGGGAACCCGTATGGGCCTCGACTGGGCGCAGCAGACTGCCGCACGGATGAGCCCCTCCGATCCGTGGGAGCGCCTGCTGGTCAATGGCCTCGCCCGTGATTTCCAGCAGATGCGGCTGGAATTCCTGCGCCGCAAGATGGACCCGAATGGCGATGCCTCTGCCGCAGTCGCACAATGGGCGGACAAGCAGGCGGAAGGAATCACCCAGTTCCGCCGCGTCATCACCCGCGCTCAGGCAGCGGTGCCGGTTGCTCCGGCCATGCTGGCCCAATTGGCCAGTCAGGCGCGCAATCTGCTGGGGCGGTAACGTAGGCAAACCGCCTTCGACAGGCTCAGGCTGAGCGAGGTTTGGCACCCAATCTCGTCAGCCAGACCCGCTCATCCCGAGCCTGTCAAAGCATGTGGTTGCTATGCCTGCGCCAGTTCCGCAAAGGCCCATTGCGCGCCTTCGGCCACAACCGGATCGGGATCGCCCAGCAAGGCCTGTACCGCTCCGGTCAGCGCCGCATCGCCGCTATTGCCCGCTGCATAAAGGCAGTTGCGGACAAAGCGATTGCGGCCAATCCGCTTGATCGGGGAACCTGAAAAGAGCTTGCGGAAAGCGGCATCGTCCAGCGCCAGCAGGTCTGCCAGACGCGGCGCGGCCAGTTCGGCGCGGGGCAGAAATTGCTTCATCGCATGGGCGCTGGAAGCGAACTTGTTCCACGGGCAAACCGCCAGACAATCGTCGCAGCCATAGATGCGGTTGCCCAGCGCCTTGCGGAACTCCAGCGGGATCGCGTCCTTAAGCTCGATAGTCAGATAGGAAATGCAGCGCCGCGCATCCAGCCGATAGGGCGCGGGAAAGGCCTGTGTCGGGCAGGCTTCCTGACAGGCCGTGCACGAACCGCAACTGTTGCGTCCGGGCCGATCTGACGCGAACTCCAGCGTGGTATAGATCGCGCCAAGGAACAGCCACGAACCATGTTCACGGCTGACCATGTTGGTGTGTTTGCCCTGCCAGCCAAGGCCCGCCGCTTCGCCCAGCGGCTTTTCCATCACCGGCGCCGTATCGACGAAAACCTTGACCCCGATCTCGCCCAGACCGCGCGCCTGCGCTTCGGCCACCAGCCAGCGCGCCAGTGCCTTCAGCGCCTTTTTCACCGTGTCGTGATAGTCCACGCCCTGCGCATAGACCGAAATGCGCGCCCGGTCTGGCGCAGCAGCCAGAGCCAGCGGATCGGCCGCCGGGGCATAGCTCATCCCCAGGGCAATCACGCTGCGGGCTTCGGGCCATAGTCCTTCGGGGCTGCGGCGATGGTGGGCGCGGCTTTCCATCCACTCCATTTCGCCGTGCAGCCCTTCGCCCAGCCACTGTTCCAGCCGCGCCGCGCGCAGCGGGTCTTCCGCCGCCGGGGCAATGCCACAGGCAACAAAGCCCAGCCGCCGCGCCTCTGCCGCCAGATCGTGCTTCAGCGATTCAATGGACGCGGCCTTAGTCAAAGTTCCTGTTGCTCCTGTTCGTTCACGCTCCATAGTGGGCGGCAATGACGAAACTAGGCGATGGACCGATGACGAGCAACGCAGGCGGCGCAGATTCCAGGCCGCTGGCAATCGAGGCGCATGGCCTGGTCAAGCGGTTCGATGGATTCACCGCTGTGGACGGGGTCAACCTTTCTGTTCCGGAAGGTGCGATCTACGGCATCCTTGGCCCCAATGGCGCGGGCAAGACCACGACCCTGCGCATGTTGCTGGGGATCATTGATCCCGATGCAGGTGTGCGCCGCGTGCTGGGCAGCGAACGTCCGCACGAGATTGCCCATATCATTGGCTATCTACCCGAAGAACGCGGCCTCTATCCGACGATGAAGGCCTATGACGCGATTGCCTTCCTTGGCGCGCTGCGCGGCCTGCCGCTGAGCGAGGGGCGGCGGCGCGGCAAGGAGCTGCTGGAGGAACACGGGCTTGGCTATGCCATCGACCGCCAGATCCGCCAGCTTTCCAAAGGCATGGCGCAGCAGGTCCAGCTGCTTGGCACATTGGTGCATCAGCCGCGTCTGGTCGTGTTCGACGAACCGTTTTCCGGGCTGGACGCTCTCAATCAGGGCAAACTGGAACGGATGATCCGCAGCTTGGCCGAAAGCGGAACCACCGTGATCTTCTCCACCCATGTCATCGCTCATGCCGAGCGGCTGTGTGATGAAGTGGCCATCATCGCCGGGGGCAAGGTCCCCTTTGCCGGACCGGTCGATGTCGCGCGCGACCGGATCAGGCCGCAGGTCCGGCTGGAAACCCGCGCAGCCGATGGACCGTGGCGCAAGGCCCTGCCGGCCGATGCCCGGCACGAGGGTAACTTCTGGCTGTTCACTCTGCCCGAAAGCGGGATCGAGCCCTTGCTGCGCGCCCTGATCGAAGGCGAGGCTGGCATTCTCTCGCTCTCGATCGAACGCGCTGGCCTGCACGATGCCTTTGTCGCCATCGCCGGCGAGGCCGCGGCCCAGGCGCTTGAACAAGAAAAAGAGGAGATCCGGCCATGATGATCGGTCAGCCCCGCACCGGACGGCTATCAACCCTGGCCGCAGCCTTCGTGATCGCGCGGCGCGATTTCACTGCGATCCTCTTCTCGCGCAGTTTCATCTTCTTCCTGCTTGGCCCGCTGTTTCCCTTCGTGATCGGTGCGGTGGCAGGCGGGGTCGGTTTGCAGGTCAAGGACAGCCTGCAACAACCGATGCTTGGCGTGGCGATGAGCAGCGCCGATGTCGACGCCATGATTGCCGCACAGCGCGTTCTGGCCAAGGAAGTGGGGGGCACAATCCCTGATCTGGTCGTGATCCGCAGGCTGGCGCCCGGCGAGACGATCGACCCCCTGGCAGCGATGAAGTCCGATCAGGCCAACCTGGCCGCCATAGTCACCGGCACGCCGCAAGCCGCGATCCTGACCGGACCGGTTGACCGGATCGAAAACTGGCAGGGCCGCGTCGCCCTGATTGCGGCTCAGGCATCGGGCAATGGTCCGAAAGCCTTCCCGGGTGTTCAGCTCAACAGGGTTGCGACGTCCAAGGTAGACGAAACCCGCACCCGGCTGGTCACAGCGCAGGTCAGCCAGACTGTGCTCTTCCTGCTCACCATGTTGCTGGCAGGGATGGTCCTGTCCAACCTGGTCGAGGAGAAGGGCAACAAGATCATCGAAGTGTTGGCTGCCGCAGTTCCGATGGATGCGGTTTTTCTTGGCAAGCTATTCGCCATGCTGGCCGTGTCATGGGTCGGCATCGCCGCCTGGGGACTGGCCGGAGGCGTGGTCTGGCTGGCGGCGGGGAACAGCCTGCCCGACTTTCCCGATCCGGCGGTAGGCTGGCCTGCTTTCCTGCTCCTGAGCGTGGTCTATTTTTCGCTCGGCTACCTGCTGCTCGGCTCGCTGTTCCTGGCGATCGGTTCGATGGCCAATACGGTGCGCGAGGTTCAGACCCTGTCGATGCCAGTCACCATGCTGCAGCTGCTGAATTTCTTCTTTGCCGGCTTTGCCATGGCGCGGACGGGAACCTGGGTGGAAACAGCGGCGATGGCGATTCCGTTCTCCTCACCCTTCATGATGCTGGCCAAGGCAGCGCAGCATGAAGGCCTGCCGATCCATGGACTTTTGATTGCATGGCAGGTCATCTGCGTAGCCCTGTTCGTCCGGGCCGGCGCCACCTTGTTCAAGCGGCGCGTGATGAAAAGCGGTCCTGCGGTAGGGGCAAGGCGTGGCTGGCTTCGCCGCTTTTCTACCTAACCTGCAGTGGCTGCAATTCACCGAGACACTATTGACATTTCGGTAAATTAGGCCGGATAAGTCTAGCCAGGGAACGCATTAGCAAGATGCGCGAATTGGAGAGAGAAGATGGCCACGCAGGCAGCCAGTCCGGAAAAGTTCATCTACCGCACGTCGCCCACGGCTTCCGAGGCGTTTGAAGGCTGGCTGAAAGAGCATGGCCAGGAACTGCCCAGGCACACCCACCCGTGGGACGTGTCGCGCTCCGACATCTATGTCGAAGACCGCTGGCAGCCGATCTTTGCCGAAATGCGGGCGAAGGAGCCAGTCAATTACGTGCCCGAATCGCCCTATGGGCCGTACTGGAACATCGTCAGCTCCAAGGCGATCCAGCATGTCGAGGCCCTGCCGGAACTCTATTCCTCGTCGTGGCAGTACGGCGGCATCACGATCAGCGAACCGCCCAAGGACGTGACCGAAGAACAACTGGCAGAGCGCCGCCTGCCCATGTTCATTGCCATGGACCGGCCCGAACATACCGGCCAGCGCCGCACGGTTGCACCGGCCTTTACCCCCGGCGAGATCGAGAAGATGGCCGAGGAAGTGCGCGCCCGCACGGCCGCAACGCTCGATTCGCTGCCGTTCGGCCAGCAGTTTGACTGGGTCGACAAGGTTTCGGTCGAACTGACCACGGGCATGCTGGCAATCCTGTTCGGCTTTCCGTGGGAAGACCGCCGCCTCCTGACCTTCTGGTCGGACTGGGCTGGCGACGTGGAACTGGGCCTGGCCCGTGAACTGAACGATACGCGCTGGGAAATCCTGCGCGAGATGGCGCAGTATTTCCAGACGCTGTGGATGGACCGGATGGGCAAGCCGCCGCAGCGCGACCTCATCTCGATGATGATCCATTCCGATGCGATGAACCAGATGAGCCCGCAGGAATTCATGGGCAACCTGATCCTGCTGATCGTGGGCGGCAATGACACCACCCGCAACACCATGTCGGGCATCGCCCATGCGCTGCATTCCTTCCCGGACCAGCGCGCCCTGTTCGAAGCTGATCCCAGCGTGATCCCGAATGCGGTGCAGGAAATCATCCGGTTCCAGACCCCGCTGGCCCATATGCGCCGCACGGCGACCGCCGATGCGGAACTGTTCGGCCACCAGATCAAGAAGGGCGACAAGCTGGTCCTGTGGTACATCTCGGCCAACCGGGACGAGGAAGTCTTCACCGATCCGGACAAGGTGATCCTGAACCGCGAAAATGCGCGGCGGCACCTGTCGTTTGGCTATGGCATCCACCGCTGCGTCGGTGCGCGCCTGGCCGAACTGCAACTCAAGATCCTGATGGAAGAGATGCACAAGCGCCGGATGCGGGTGAACGTCACCGGCAAGGTCGAACGCGTCCGTGCCAATTTCGTCCACGGCTTCCGCAAGATGGAAGTAACCCTGGAAAAGTTCTGAGATCAAACTGCCCGCGTCGCAAGGCAATGCCGGAACGCGGGCAGTTTCAAGACATTGCCAGCCTGAATTCCGGGGGCTTTACCGGTTGAATTCTAAGGCTCGGAAAGTTGCCTAACATCTGTTTGGCAGTTCGTATTTCCTGCGAAGCCGCCAAGACGCTACGGTAAAGTGCAGATGAAGGGATTCGTTTAATACTAGGGTCAGGACCCATTAAATTGCTTGCGCCCAAAGCGATTGGTTGATTCAA
>ERZ1645187.3033-NODE-3033-length-14338-cov-15.012252_pt1 | contig 14338 bp, 14 predicted proteins | sample MGYA00575352_ERZ1645187 | MGnify/ENA primary metagenome ERZ1645187 (study PRJEB40837, sample SAMN11349314) | freshwater sediment metagenome | isolation source: river sediment | host: Sediment | place: India: Wazaribad , New Delhi | collected 2017-02-21 ...
ACTGGCTGGATGCTGCTCGGAATATTCGACCGGAATTAATACTAAACGGTCTCGTTTTGCTTGACAGCCGCGGAGCGCTTATGTATAATATTGTTTCGTTGCCCCGGCGAAAGTAGGCTGGGGTTAATTGTGTAAACCAACTTACCCGCACTCAAGCGGCAGCACGCGTGAAAAGCGGTTAAGAGAAGATTGGAGACGAAATGAAATATGCTATTGTTGAAGCGGGCGGTAAACAATACCGCGCCGAAGAAGGTAAAACCATTACGGTGGACCTTTTACCCGCAAATATCGGCGATGCAGTCACCCTCGAATCAGTTCTGCTGGTTGCAGAAGATGACAAGATTGAGATCGGTACCCCCACCATTAAAGGCGCCAGCCTTAAAACCACGGTTGTGGAGCAGTTGAAGGGTGAGAAAATCCTGGTGTTCAAATACAAACCCAAGATTGCTTACCGCCGGCACACCGGTCACCGTCAAAAGTACACCAGACTGCTGGTGGAATCAATTTCGATGGAGTAGGACAAGATGGCACATAAAAAAGGCGGCGGGTCATCCCGCAACGGTCGTGACAGCCAAGGACAACGGCTTGGTATCAAGAAATATGGCGGCGAACACGTCATCAGCGGCAACATTATTGTCCGTCAGCACGGAACGAAAGTCCATCCTGGCTGGAATGTAGGCTGCGGACGGGACTATACTCTTTTTGCCACCGCGGAAGGCACAGTCCTGTATGAAACGCTTCCCAACGGGCGTAAAAAAGTTCATGTCGTTGTTGCTGCTGAATAGCACAGCGCTGCAAAGGTAAAAAATGAAAACCAAAATTCAACCAAAATACTATCCCCAGGCTAAGGTAACCTGCGCTTCCTGCGGGGCTACCTGGACAACCGGTTCCACGGTTCCTGAAATTCGTACTGAAGTTTGTTCAAATTGCCATCCCTTCTACACGGGTCAGCAGGCTCGCCTTCTGGACCGCGAAGGTCAGGTGGACCGCTTCTACAAGCGTCTGCAGGTCCGGCAGGACTATGTTTCGGATTTGAAAGCCCAGACTGAAGCTAAAACTTCCCTGAGCCGCCCTCTGACCGAACTTAATCTCTCTGCCAAAGCAATTGCCGCCCTCGCGAACGCGGAAATGACCACTGTAGGGCACGTTCTCACCCGGCTTGAAGGCGGAGAAAAGGCTCTGCTCGAAGTCGAAGGCTTCGGCAGAAAATCGCTGATTGATCTCAAGAAACAGCTGCGCCAACTGGGCTATGAACTGCCCGCGGCTGCCTCTGAAATAGAGGTTTAATTCGCACATACCGCGTTTATCCGGTAAACTTAAAGGCAGGTTTTTACCTGCCTTTTTCTTTTGGAGGACTCATGGCGCATCAATATGGTTCAGTGGAAGTTATCACAGGCTCAATGTTCTGCGGAAAAACCGAAGAGCTCATCAGACGCCTCAGGCGGGCTACCATAGCGCGCCAGAAAGTGCAGGTCTTTAAACCGATCATCGATGACCGCTACGCCTTTGCCAAAGTGACTTCCCACTCAGGTACTGATTTTGCTGCGCTGCCCATCAGCACTTCTGATGAAATCAACGCCAAGTTAGCGCCCGATACAACCGTCGTCGGAATTGACGAAGCCCAGTTTTTTGATGACGGCATCGTAGAAGTGATCGATCACCTGGCGGATCGCGGTATTCGGGTTATTGTCACCGGGCTGGATACCGATTTCCGCGGCGAGCCGTTCGGCTGCATGCCGGTCATAATTGCCAAAGCAGAGACAGTGGACAAACTCAATGCGATTTGCATGGTGTGCGGCGAGCCGGCTTCGCGGACGCAGCGCCTTGTCAATGGAAAACCGGCGCATTACCATGACCCGATTGTGATTGTTGGCGCTTCTGAAATGTACGAGGCGCGCTGCCGCCGCTGCCATCAGGTTCCAAGAGATTGAGAGGCTGGGTATGCAAAATTACCGGAATTTTCTGGGTGAAGTATTAATCACCGAAGAGCAGCTTTCAACGCGCATTAAGGAGTTAGGAGCGGAGATCTCGCGTGATTATGCGGGCAAGGAACTGCTTATTATCTGCATCCTGCGCGGCGGGGTTATGTTTATGACTGACCTTGTGCGGCAGATTACTGTTCCGCTGGCGTTTGAATTCATGGCAGTATCATCCTACGGCAGCGGAGCGCGCAGTTCTTCCGGAGATGTGCGCATCACATTGGACCTGAATACGAACATTGCAGGCAGGCACGTACTGATTGTGGAAGACATCATTGATAGCGGCAGAACACTGGCTTCGGTAATAGACCTGCTGAAAACGCGCGATCCCGCGTCGCTATTTGTTTGCACCTTGCTGGACAAGGTTTCGCGCAGGGAGGTGGAAGTGCCTGTGCGTTACCGCGGGTTCGCGATCGAAGATAAATTTGTATTCGGATACGGGCTCGATATGGACGAATATTATCGGAACCTGCCCTTTATCGGGGTGGTGGACCTTGCCAGGTATGAACCTCCTGCCTGACGAACGCAGCCGCAGGATTTTTGAGATAGTTTTGGCGAGCTTGCCTGCGCCCATGCCAGTTTATCTGGTTGGTGGGGCTGTGCGGGACACGGTGCTTGGGCTGCCTGTCAATGACCTTGATTTCGTGGTGCCGTCCAATTCCCTGCAGCTGGCGAGGACGCTTCGGCGCAAGTTGGGCGCTGCGGGTTTTACACTGGATGATGAACGCCAAACCGCGCGTCTCATCCTCGAACAAGGCCAGCCCTCCGAGCTTATCCTTGATTTTGTCAGCTTCACGGGCAGCAGCTTATTTGAAGACCTTTCCAACCGGGATTTCACGATTAATACGCTTGCGGTTGCGCTGGACCAGCCGGACGTTTTGATTGACTTGCTGGGAGGTGAACGCGACCTGCGCGAGCGGCGTCTGAGGGCGGCTTCCGCGCGGTCAATGGAACTGGATCCTTTGCGCGTGCTGAGGGGTGTACGCTTAAGCCTGGCTTATCACTTGAGCATCGAATCAGAAACTCAAGGTTGGATGCGGAATTCGGTCCGCAGCCTGGAGCGGGTATCGGGGGAACGCGTGCGGGATGAAATCTTTAAGATTCTTGAGCATGAAGACCTGGGACGCGCGTTCCAGCAGATGGACGCGCTGGAGCTGACAGAACAGGTATTTCCGGAACTGCGCGCGGTAAAACAGGTGCCAGCCTACCCGCCGCACGTGCACGACCTTTGGACGCACACTTTGCAGGTTGGGTTTTACTTGAATTTGCTGCGGGACTATTTTCAATCGGGCGAATTACCAGAGTCAAACCGTTTTCTGCGGGAAGCCTGCGAAGCGCTTTCGCCATACACGCAAAGCCTGCGGGAACGCTTGGCGGGACCGGTTCAGGGAGGGCGTTCGCGATGGAGCTTACTGCTATTGGCAGCTCTGTATCACGACACAGGCAAACCTGCCGCGCAAACAGTGGACGCTGGGGGGCGCATTCGCTTCAGCGGACATGATCGCATCAGCGCGGACTTGATTGCAGCGCGCGCGCAGGCGCTGATGCTGGGGCGCGCCGAAGTGGAATACCTTAGACTGCTGGCTGCCAACCACATGCGCCTGCATTTCTTTTCAAAAGAGGGCGCCCAAATGACGGACCGGGCTTGCTACCGCTATTTCCGCGATCTGGGCGCGACAGGTGTGGACGTGTTGCTGCTCAGCCTGGCGGATATGCTGGCTGCCTACGAGAACACGCTGGAGCCAGCGAAATGGCAGCGCGAATTAGGGGCGGCGCAGGCGCTGCTGGATGCCTGGTTTTCGCGCAAGCAGCAGGTGGTGGAGCCCAGGCTGCTGCTGGACGGGGACGACCTGCAGCGCGAGTTTGGATTGGAACCCGGCGTTTTGATTGGCGAGATCCTGACGCAGCTGCGCGAAGCGCAAGCCAGCGGTTTGGTCTATAATAAGACTGAAGCCCTTCATTTTGTGGAAGATTATCTTGGAAACTTGCAACGTTGATAAGAGGTAGCTGTGAAATTACAACTTAATGATATCGCGATGGAAGTGGAAACTCTGGGAGTTGGCAAACCAATTGTCTTACTGCACGGCCTTGGCTTGAATCATACAATCTGGCAAAATATCGCCGGACTATACAAGGAACAAGCGCAGTTTATCCTTCCTGATTTGCGTGGGCACGGAGGCAGTCAATTAGGGGCTGCTAATGAGACGATTGAGCAATACGCCGAAGACATCCGGGAACTGCTGGATAAGCTTAAGCTGGAAAAAGTCTTGTTAGGCGGGCATTCCATGGGCGGCTACGTGGCGCTGGCGTTTGCAGAAAAGTATCCGGAGCGCCTGACGAGTCTGGTGATGATTGCGACCAATGCTGGCCCCGACAGCGACGCCCGCAAGGCGCAGCGCCTACAGGAAGTGGAGAACATCAAGGCAACAGGAACATCGGAATTTGCCGAAACCTTGAGCCTTAAACTATCAGACCGTTCGTTTGTCCAGGCAACCTCGCGGGAGATGATTTCCCAGACTGACCCGGACGGCCTTTGTAACGCAATTGTCGCGATTTCCCGCCGTCCGGACCGCATGCACGTCCTTGCTGAACTTAAGGCACCATTTTTAGTTGCAGCAGGAGCCGAAGATCTGATAGTTCCGCAGGCCGCTGCCCGCATGATGGCGCACGCCAATCCACAGGCTAAATTCGTGGTCGTTCCAGAGGTCGGGCATATGCCCATGTTGGCTGCTCCGCGCGCCTTAGGCGCTCTGCTCATTGTCATGGCAGGATAGACAACAGAAATGAACGCGTTGGAGTGTATCTATAAACGCCGCAGCATCCGAAAGTTCAGCGGTGCACCGGTCGAAGACGCCCTAATAGAAGAATTGCTGCGGGCGGCCATGGCCGCGCCTTCCGCGATGAACTTAAAACCGTGGCGCTTTGTCGTCGTCCGTGATCCGGAGCGGCTGGAACGCTTGCGCAAAGTAATGCCTTTTGGGAAGATGGACGCTGGCACAGCGATTAGCGTCTGCGGGGACCTGCGCTCGGGGCGGCGCATTGTGAGTGAGAACTTCTGGCAGCAAGACTGCAGCGCCGCAACGGAAAACCTGCTCATCGCCGCTTCCGCGCTTGGCTTGGGGGCGGTCTGGTGCGGGGTCACGCCGCTGGCAAGACTGCAAAAAGCGGTTTCCGCCGTTCTTGAACTGCCAGAGAGAGTAATTCCTCTTAATGTGGTGCTGCTTGGTTACCCAGCGGAAGAAAAAGCCGCGCGAACACAGTACGACCCAGCTCTGGTCTCATTGGACTCTTTTGGAACGCGCTGGGAAAAGGGGAATTCCTAAAGAGTGATTTTCCCGGCTGCCTTTAAAAAACTTAATGCCCGGACCGTCAGCCAGGAATTCATTTTGTAGTTTGACTTGCTGCCCCAGTCCACAGGTGAGTAATGCCAGGCTGCTGGGTTCGAAGCCTGAAATTGCTTGTCTTCGACGCAAAAAGCGCCGCCAGGCAGCATTTTGCTTTCCAGCAGTTCCAGGGCTGGTTTGCAGCGCGGATCTGAGAGCCTATCTGCCAAGAGCATCAGCTCCAGCCCCACCAGGATGTCGTATTTCCAGTAAGACGGGTGGCTCAGGCGGGTAAACTCCGGCTGCATCACTTCCCCGCTGCTCTCCCGAAGGAAAAGCCGTTTCCGCAGAAAAAACTGCACGGACTTTTCGATGGCTGCGTCCAAAGCCGGAAAGCTTCCGGCTCGCTCTCTCCAGGTCAGGAGCGCGCGCAAAGGCGTCCAGAACTCCCAGAAAGAAGAATGTGAGGCTTCCGGGCGTTTATCGCAATTCCAGCCTCCATCCGGCCACTGCCAACCCAACAACTTCATCACCAGGTATTCTGTTTGTTCGTCGACCATGTCAAGTAGGACGGGTTCTTCGGTCTGAGAGAAGTGATCAGTCGTAAGCTTTCACTATCTACGATTCAGGCTTGGTCGGGAAAGAAGTATGGTAAAATTTTTCGGTTGGATTATTTCACAATTGAGATACCACAACCAAATAACGTAATTAATTTGCGATTAAGCTTAGGAGGCTGTATGACAACAAAGAAATGGGTTTATCTGTTTGACGAGGTCGAACAGGCTGAGGCGTACGCAGGTTCTTGGGACGGAGTGCGCGGACTATTGGGCGGCAAGGGTTCCAATCTGGCTGAAATGGTGCGTATCGGCGTACCGGTTCCCCCTGGCTTTACGATTACCACTGAAGCCTGTAATGCCTTTCAGGAAACAAACGAATTTCCCGAGGGGATGTGGGAGCAAACCCTGGATGCCCTGAAGCAAGTGGAAAAGAAAGCCGGCAAGGTTTTCGGCGATCCGAAAAACCCCCTGCTGGTTTCCTGCCGTTCCGGCGCCAAGTTCTCCATGCCCGGCATGATGGATACCGTCCTCAATATCGGTATGAACGACGAAACCGCGCAGGGCATGATTGCTCTCACTGGCAACGAACGCTTTGTGGCGGATTCATACCGCCGCCTGGTCCAGATGTTTGGCAGCGTTGTGCTTGGCATCGATGATGAAGCTTTTGATGAAGTTCTGGACGCCTACAAAGCAAAGAAGGGCGTGAAGCTGGACACAGAGCTGGGCGCGGCCGACTGGCAGTACCTGACCGGCAAATTCAAAGAAGTTGTCAAGCGTGAGATGGGCTTCGACTTCCCGCAGGACCCCCTGGTGCAGATGCAGTATGCCATTAAGGCCGTTTTTGGCTCCTGGAATTCCAAGCGCGCGATTGATTACCGCCGCCGCGAGAATATCCCTGACTCTCTTGGCACCGCTGTCAATATCCAGACCATGGTATTCGGCAACATGGGCGATGACTCCGGTACCGGCGTGGCGTTCACCCGCGACCCGCAAACCGGCGACAATAAAATGTTTGGCGAGTACCTGCTCAATGCCCAGGGCGAAGATGTCGTGGCTGGCATTCGCAATACTTCCAAAATTGAAGGCCTGAAAGTTGAAATTCCTGACGCCTACAAAACCTTTATGGATATCACCGAGAGGCTGGAGAAGCATTACAAAGAAATGCAGGATGTGGAGTTCACGATTGAACGCGGCAAACTGTGGATGCTTCAGACCCGCAATGGAAAACGCTCTGCCAAGGCAGCGATTAAGATTGCCTACGATATGGTCAATGAAAACTTCATTACCAAGGAAGAGGCTATCATGCGCGTTAGCCCTGAACAGGTGGACCAAATGCTCCATCCGCAGTTCTCCCTGGAAGACAAAGAGAAAGCCAAGAAGGAAAAGGGCTTGCTCGCCAAGGGCGTGGCTGCTTCTCCTGGCGCTGCGGTTGGTCAGGTCTACTTTGACGCCGACCTTGCAGAAAGAAAACACCGCGACGAAGGTCAGGACGTGATTATGGTCCGTCCTTTCACCAAGCCGGATGACGTGCACGGCATGCTTGCCTCCAAGGGTATTCTCACCAGCGAAGGCGGGGCCACCTCCCACGCCGCGGTGGTTGCCCGTCAGTTTGGCGTCCCCTGCGTTGTCGGGGCTTCTATGGCTCAGATTGACCTTGAAAAACGCCAGATGCACTCCAACGGCGCCGTCATCAAAGAAGGCGACTGGATTTCTGTTGATGGGACCACGGGCGAGGCTTTTGTCGGCAAACTGCCGCTGACCACACCCGATGTAACCCAGCAAAAAGAACTGATGGCGCTGCTCGAATGGGCTGATGAAGTTTCCCGCCTGCAGGTTTGGGCAAACGCGGACTATCCCAAGGATGCCCGCCGCGCCCGCGCTTACGGCGCCAAGGGTATTGGCCTCTGCCGCACGGAGCACATGTTCTTTGAAGTGACGCGTTTGCCGCATGTCCAGGATATGATTATGAACGCTGAACCGACCCAGAAGAAGCTCAATTCTCTGGAGCAGTTGGAAGCCGCGCTGAAAGCCGGCCGCCTGGAAGGCCGACCGCTGAAGGATGATGAAAAGGCTGAACTGGCTGCTACGATTGAAGCTGATAAAAAGGCTTTGGCTGAGGACCCGGGCGCGAAAGCTTATTTTGGCGCGCTGGACTTCATTCTGCCTCTCCAGCGGGCGGACTTCTACGGTTTGTTTGAAGCCATGAACGGTTATCCCGTGATCATTCGCCTGATCGACCCGCCCCTGCACGAGTTCCTGCCTTCGTTGGAATCTCTGCTCACGGAAGTCGCGACCATGCGCGCCACCGGCGTAACAGAAGGACTGGCTGACAAGGAAAAGCTGTTGGATGTTGTCCAGAGCCTGCATGAAAGCAACCCGATGATGGGTCTGCGCGGTATCCGCCTGGGTATCGTCTACCCCGACATCATGAAGATGCAGGTCCGCGCGATTTTTGAAGCGGCATGCGACGCTGCCAAGGCCGGCATTGTGGCAAAGCCAGAAATCATGATCCCCTTGACCGGGCATGTTAATGAGCTCAAAGAAGTTCAACCGACCCTTGTGCAAATTGCCAAGCAAGTCATGGCTGAGAAAGGCATCGAAGTTGCCTATAAATTCGGCACCATGATAGAAATCCCGCGTGCCGCTGTTACGGCTGCTGAGATTGCTGAATATGCTGAGTTCTTCTCTTTTGGGACGAACGACCTGACCCAGATGACCTTTGGTTACAGCCGCGATGACGCCGAGCGCAACTTCCTTGTGCGTTACGTGGAAAAAGGCATTCTCCCCAAGAATCCCTTCCAGCAGCTTGACCGCGAGGGTGTTGGTCAGTTGATGAAGAAAGCGATTGAGGACGGCCGCAGCGTGCGCCCGAACCTTGAAGTCGGCATCTGCGGTGAACATGGCGGTGACCCCAGCTCAATTGAATGGTGCCACATCATAGGCAACAATTATGTCAGCTGCTCCCCGTTCCGCGTACCTCTGGCGAGATTGGCCGCCGCGCAGTCTGCGCTGAAACACAAGTAAGTCTGATTGGATACGAAGAGGACAGGCAGCGTGATGCTGCCTGTCTTTTTTATTACATTTTTTCGAATTTTGGAGATGAAACCTATGCTGAATTAAAGAGCATGCCGCGCTGATTTCGGGAATGGTTTATTTACCGTACAGGCGCGTGTATTGCGCGAAAATTTCAGCAATCTTCCGGACGTAGGTGCGGGATTCAAGAAATCGGATGGAACCCACAAACAAGTCAGGGTCTTCGCCGGCAATTTCCTGCCACTCGCGGGCGTTGCCTGGGCCGCTGTTGTAGGCTGCCAGGGCAGCGTACGGGTCGCCATCAAAAACAAAATACTGCCGTGCGAGGTAATTAGCGCCCAAGGTGAGATTGTAGAGAGGCACAGCCAGGTCTTCGGCGCTGAAATTGGGCGGGTAATTGATTTCCGTCGCAATCGTCTCTGCGGTTTGCGGCATCAACTGCAGCAAGCCTTGCGCTCCGGCGGAGGATTGCGCGAATGGTTGAAAGCGGCTTTCCTGGTGGATGAGGCTGTAGAGCACAAGCACCGGTACCCCGTAGGTATCCGCTGCGTCCTGAACCCAGGGGAGGTAGTAGGTGCCGTAGTAAACATAGCTGAAGTAGGCGGGCAGATTCTTAGCCAGGGCGATATCACTGTAGCCCGCCAGGGTCGCGATGGTCTGGCTGGTTTCAATCGCGGAAGCGTAGAAGCCGTAATCCAGGAAGGCTTTGAGCAGGCGGAAACTATTGACCACATCCAGGCGGTTATCGATTCTGAGGGATTCAAACTCCTGGCGGGCTTGCGTATAAAGCCCAAGGCTCCAGTATTCCTGCGCGCGCACAAAGCGGGCATCATTCCAAAGCTCCGGGCTGTAATCCAGGTCCACCTGCGAGGGCAAGTTAAACGAGGTGCGCATCCAGGCTGCAGCGACCTCGCGGGCGTTGGTGAGGTCAATTCGCAGGTCCAGCGCTTCAGGCGATTGGAAGGGCTCTTTGCCTTCGACAAGCTCCTGGGCGCGTAAACCGTAATATCCGGCTGGGTCGGCCGCTGTTGCGGAATTCCAATATTCCTGCGCTTTTGCGGCGTCGCCCTGGGCCTGGCTCACTTTACCGAGCCACAGATAAGCCCCGGCGCTTTCGAGCGGTTCCAGCGCCAGCAGGATAGCGCGATTGAAGGAGGCCGCGGAGGCGGTCATATCCCCCCGGCGGAAGTGCAGAATACCAGCGAAAAACGCGCCCTGGAAGGATTGGTCCGAGGACGGGTAATTCAGCGCGATGCGGTCCCAGGTTTGGGCGGCTTCTTCCAGCTTTCCCTGGATTTCCAGATATCTGCCGGCGGTAAAGAGCAAGCTGGGCGCGTAAACAGCCTGAGGCTGCTGCGAGACATAATCCAGGGCTGTTTGGGCTGCAAGATCCGTCCGGTTCATGTACTGGTACTGCGTGTAGACAATGTCCTCAATGGCATGCGAGAGATAGCTGCTCTTGGGATAATCGCTGACGACCTGCTTCCAAAGCGCGATGGCGGTCTGGTCCTGGGGTGTTCCACTGCTCTGATTGAGCGCGAAGCGTTCTTCGGATTCTAACTCGGCCAGTTCCAGTCCTTTCGCGCGTACTGCGAGCGCCTGGTAGTAGAGAGCTTTGTCTTTCTCGAGACCGTCGCCTTCCAGGTAACGGGTAAAGGCTTCATTTGCCAGGTCGTACTGACCTCTGAAATAATTGATTAAGCCGCGCTGCAGTTCATCGACAGGCTGTTCTGCGTCCAGCAGCGCAAGGACCGCGGAGAAAGCGTCGTAGGTTTCTGGATAGTTATTAACCGCGTGTTGGTAGTATTCGAAGCCTTCTTCAACCAAACCCTGCGCGATGGATACCCGGCCAAGCAGCAGGTCAAGCTGGGCTTTCAGGTAGATATCTTCCGTGCGCGCGTACACATCCCGGTAAATGGCAGCCGCTGGAGTCAACTGTCCCAATTTCTCGTAAGCCCCGCCGACCTTAATTGCAAGCGGGGCGTTTTGGGAAGGGTCCGAGGCCAGAAAAGCGGCGGAATATGCTTCCAGGGCCAGTTCGTTTTCACCCGCCTGCCCTTGCAGGTCGCCGACCTGTTCAAGGACAAAAGCATCCAGGACGCCTGGCCGTGCTTGTTGGTAAGCCGTCAGATATTCCGCGGCTTCCGAGAAGTTATTCTCAGAGGCTGCAATCTGCGCAAGCAGGTAATTAGCCCGCGCGGCAGGCAAGGAATCCGGATAGGTCGCGGTAAGTTCTTGCAGGATTGGCTTTGCCTGAAAGTAATCCTCCAGCTTGTAATAAGTAAGCCCCTGGCCAAAAAGCCCGGCGGCGCGCAAAGCAGCCGAACCCGAGCTTTTTGCCGCGGAATAAGCTTGCAGAGCGGCTGGATAATCCCCGAATTGCAGGGCGGCATCGGCTTCCGCCAGACGGGCTTCGGTCAGCACAGACGCTTCCGTGGGGGTATTGGCGGGTTGCTCCGTTGCGGGTAAGGAGGTCGGGCTGCCGGCTAACGTTGCGATTTGGGTCGGGGAAGCGGTTTGCATCGGGCTTGCGGGAGCGGAAGGCGCCGCGCAGGCGTTCAGGAGCAGCATAGCGCACAGGAAAACAAGCACAATCGGAGAAAAACGGTTTGTTTTCATGCTGGGTTTATAACGGATAGGGTTGCCTTTGTCAATTATCATCGTCGGGCTATGGCCGGGAAAAGACAAGCCGCCAATTGAGCGGCGGCTGGCACTTTATATAACTTTATGCTGAATCCGGAGTCATTCGTACTGCATAAGCACTGCTGGAATTGCGGCGCGGATAAGCTTTAGCGTTTTGCGGAAAGCTTCCAGCTTTTCGGTGTCGCTGCCCTGCACCGCTGCAGGGTCCTCAAAGCCCACGTGGATGCGGTTGCCTTTGCCCAGCCAGAGCGGGCAGGTTTCGCGGGCATTGTCGCAGACCGTGATGATCAGATCGAATTCCTGTCCTTTGAATACCTCAACCGATTTGGGTTCGCCCTGATGGAAAATTCCGGCTTCTCCCAAAACGATGAGGGTAAACGGATTGATAACTGCCGCCGGGTTGGTCCCAGCGCTGTAAGCTACCCATTTGTCCCAGCAGTCGTTGTTTACCACTGCCTCAGCCATCTGACTGCGGGCAGAATTGCCGGTGCACAGAATCAGCACTTTCTTGCGCTGCTGTAGTTCGTCTTCATCGGGGATGGACTGCGGACCGAGCGTTTTTTGGTCAGCGTCCTCGCTGATGAGGATTTCATTCTCAAATTCTCCAGCTTCCATCTCCCGCAGGAGCTCGAGCGCCTTCTGTTCATCCTGCGCGCGAACGAGCACCTCGGCGACGCCCAGGTCCCCGATAGTAAGCCCGTAAATTTTACCGGCAGCTTCCTGGCTGACGCTGGCAGGGATGCCCTGGGCTTCCAGGAAAATCTTGATCATTTCGCCGTCAACCAGGCCCTTGGCGCGGTAAACAAGTACCCAATCTGAAAAACCATGTTCTGTCATTCGTAAATCCATTTCTCAATATCGCGCGACCAGGCCACGATTTCTTCCGGTTTGAACCACAAAGCAATCTCCGCTTCCGCGTTTTCCGGGGAATCCGAGGCGTGGGTGATGTTAAAACGCGCCTGGAGCGCGTAGTCGTGCCGGATAGTGCCCGGGGCGGCTTCCGTGCCGCGCGTCTTTCCCATCGTCTGGCGGATGGCAGCGATCGCGTCCGGTCCTTCCCATACCATTGCCATCACCGGTGCGGAAGTGATGAAAGCAATCAGTGCGTCGTAGAATGGCTTGCCCGCATGCACCGCGTAATGCGCTTCGGCTAATTTCCGGCTGACCTGTAAAAAACGGGCGGCCGTCAGGCGTAAACCGCGCTCTTCCAAAGCGGTGATGACCTTGCCAACCAAACCGCGCTGCACGCCGTCCGGTTTAACCAATACCAGCGATCGTTCCATATTCTTCTCCAGATGCGTTTTTTAGTTTTTCTGCTGTTTCCTGTGCTTGTCTGGCAAGCCCGGGTTGATTATCCGCGCTGCATAGGTCCGCGTAGAATTCCCACAGCGGCTGGCTTTCCGCGCGTAAATCCAAGCGCGAACGCAGCACGCTGAGCGCGCTTGCGCGGGTGGCAGGGTCCGTTTTCATTGCCGTGAGCATTACCCCGGCTTCTGAAAGACTGCCCTCATCCAGGGCTGTGGCCAGCGCGAGAGAGTGGGGGTCTTCAGGTGCGTATTTCTTTGGCACAACTGTTGGTTCCACCAAGGCTTCAGTGCTGTCGGAAGATTCAGTGGCGATTTCTTCAGAGCGCGGAACTTCACTTTCTGGAAGGTCTTCTTGTCGTTCTGCCGCGATTTCCGGCTTGAGTGGTTCCGGAGTGTTTTCCAGGGTCCATCCACTTTCGTCGTCAGCGGCTTGCAGCGCAGGCGTGCTTAAGGTCATCCCGCTTAGTTCCTCATCAGACAGCGCTTCTGCGTGTTGGATCTGAACCGTTCTGGTATCCTCTTCCGGATTTGCCGGCGCTTCGACAGGCGTATCCTCGTGCGCGAAGGCAATCAACCAGTCTGGAAGTTCCTCAGATTGTGCGCTTGTGGGCTCGGGGATCTGCGCGGGCTTTGGTTCTGCCCAAGCGGCATGGACTTGAATAGGCTTGGTGTCCTCCAACTGCGAGGTAAGCGCAGGCACGGCTTGTGTGATCTCACTCCGGGCTGCTGGGATATTCAGGGCAATTCGTACGGGTTTTGTGTCCTCATGCGGATCTGGGGTGCTGAGCTGCAGATGCAACGGAGCAGATGCTCCAGTATCCGATCTGGTATTCTTGTTTGCTGGGTTTTTGCTTTCCATCACAGCCGCCTGTTTAAGAATTGCAGCCAGAGCGATCCGGCTGCAATTGTGGGTTATTCTCCGAGATAATCGCGCAGTTTGCGGCGTACGCTGGGATGGCGCAAGCGCGTCAGAGCCTGGGCTTCGATCTGACGGACACGTTCGCGTGTGACGCCCATCTTTCGCCCGACTTCTTCCAGGGTATAGGCCTGCCCGTCCAGCAAGCCGTAACGCAGCTGCAGAATGCGGACCTCCCGGGGAGGAAGCGAATCGAGTACTTCATCCAGATGCGCGCGCAAGAGGTTGTAGGTGGCGGTATCGTCCGGGGGCGGGGCTTCATCATCCTCGATGAAGTCACCCAGAACCGAGTCCTCTTCGTCATCCGTCGGCGTTTCCAGCGAAAGCGGTCTGCGCGCGACCTGGATCATATTCTCGACCTTTTTTGGCGGTACTTCCAGGGCTTCTGCTAATTCTTCCACGCTGGGGTCCCTGCCAAGTTTTTGGGTGAGCTGATGCTGGACGCGCAAGAGCTTGTTGATCTGATCGCCCATGTGGACCGGCACGCGGATCGTGCGTCCCTGGTCGGCAATCGCGCGGGTGACTGCCTGGCGGATCCACCAGGTGGCGTAGGTGCTGAATTTGTGCCCGCGTTGGTATT
>ERZ1645187.3034-NODE-3034-length-14335-cov-4.082493_pt1 | contig 14335 bp, 10 predicted proteins | sample MGYA00575352_ERZ1645187 | MGnify/ENA primary metagenome ERZ1645187 (study PRJEB40837, sample SAMN11349314) | freshwater sediment metagenome | isolation source: river sediment | host: Sediment | place: India: Wazaribad , New Delhi | collected 2017-02-21 ...
CGCCGCCTGAGCTTTGCCCCGGCAGCATCTCCTGACAATCAGGTCCCTTTGGTCTGCCACACTGCACCCAGACCTCCGTTATTCACCCGACATGTTCATGCTGCTTCGTCGTCATCTCATCACTGCCCCCCGTTGGAGTGGGCTCTGCCTCAGCGCGGCCCTGCTGTGCGCCTGCAGCACGTCGCAGCCGCCCACGCAAAAGCTTGCGCCCCCCGCAACCGTTGCGTCAGCGCCTGCGCTCACACCAACGGCCGAAGTCCAAGCTGTGAACACGCCAACGGTGGTGCCTCAATGGGTGACACGTTCAGGTGACCCAGACAGCTACGGCGGCCGCACCGACGCGCGGGCGCTGGCCCGCGAGATCGCGCAAGCACACGCATTGGACGAGGCCTGGGTATGGTCGGCATTGTCGGCGGCTCGTTACCAAAGTCAGGCCGCCCGACTGATGATGCCGGCCCCCCGTGGCACCGCCAAGAATTGGGGGGTGTATCGCTCACGGTTCATCGAGCCCATTCGCATCCGTGCTGGCGTCGCGTTCTGGCAGCAATACGAAGGTGAGCTCAAACGCGCCGAAACCCAATACGGCGTGCCGGCAGAGATCATCGCAGGGGTGATCGGCGTTGAAACCATTTACGGCCGCTATACGGGCAACTTCCGTGTACTGGATGTGTTGACCACCTTGTCTCTCGATTTCCCAACTGGCCGCAGTGACCGCAGCCCATTCTTCAAGAAGGAATTGGGCGCATATCTGAAACTCTGTGCTGAACAACGCCTGGCCCCGGAGGCGGTCTCAGGCTCCTACGCAGGCGCCATTGGTTGGCCGCAATTCATGCCCAGCTCCATTCGACGCTGGGGAGTGGATTTCGATGGCAATGGCAAAGTAGACCTGCAAAACCGCCCGATCGACGCCATTGGCAGCGTGGCGCATTACCTGGCAGAGCATGGCTGGCGAACCGGACAACCCACTCATTTCAGCGTGACCGCCCCGTCTGACGACGCAGCACGCCACAAGCTGCTGGCCCCCGATATTCTCCCGAGCTTTTCTGTGGATGAAATGCGCAGCCTGGGGGCCACCCTACCCGAATCGGCCTCTCAACATTCCGGCCCCCTGGCCTTGGTGCTGCTGGAAAATGGCGACAATGAACCGACCCTGATTGCGGGGACACAGAATTTCTATGCCATCACGCGTTACAACCAGTCCAGCTATTACGCCTTGGCTGTCGTGGAGCTGGGGCAGGCCGTGAGCCAAGCCGCGAAGACGACACGTTCGACACCATGATGGCGTTTGCAGCGCAAGCTTGGAATTACTTCACAAAACTTCATGCAAAAGATCTTGCAAGTTGTCTGCATAAAACCCCCGCGCGGAAAGCGGATAAGTTGTTTTGAAATTTAAGGCAATTGCAGGGTATTTATTTTTGGGTTTAGAATAATCGCCAGATGACGCGGAGACGGCCAGCAAGTTGCCTCCGGTCTCGCCCTCCCAATAAGTATTCAAGCCCTGGCAACAGCGCATCAAAGGATCGTACATGAGCAACTACCAAGACCTCCTCGCCCAAAAAGCCGCCCTCGAAAAGCAAGCCGCCGAACTGGAAAAGGCCCTGCAGGAAGCGCGTCGTGCTGAACGCGCAGGCGTGATCGCTCAGATCAAGTCGCTGCTGGCTGAACACGGCCTGACCGTGGCTGACCTGGGCCTGAAGGCTGGTGGCAAGGTCGCTGGCACCCCGAGCAGCAGCGCCGGCCGCAAGGTGGCTCCGAAGTATCGCAACAATGCCACCGGCGAAACCTGGACCGGCCGTGGCCTGCAACCCAAGTGGATTCAAGCCGCCATTGCTTCTGGCAAGAAGCTGGAAGACTTCGCGATCTGACACAAACCGTCAAACCACGCGGTCTCTCCGCACTGCCAAAGCCGATGCATCCGCATCGGCTTTTTTCATGGCTGCGCCGCCATGCGCAGCCATGGCCTTGATCAAGGAGACTTGAAATCTCCTGCGACCCCCAGCACGAACTGATCTGGCTGAATATAGCGACGCAAGGCTTCATTCACCTGCGCCAGTGTCAACCTCTCCAATGCCTGATCCACCTGTGCCGAGACGGCAAAAGTGCGCTGGAGATACAGATTGCTCGCCCACGCATCAGCGAGACGTCCGTCTTGGGCTCGACCCAAGCGCCGGAAATTCAACAATCCACGCTTGCCCGCTTCGAATTCAGCAACCGAGAATCCATCTTGGCGAGCACGCTGGATCTCTTCCTCGAAGGCGGCTAGCACTTTGTCACGGTTTTGAGGCGCAAAATTGGCCGCAGCATGCCAGTGAGAATGAGGCTCTTCGGCATTCCACTGAACGGAACTGTAAACGCTGTATGACAAGCCATCCTTCTCACGAATCCGGTTCCACAAACGGGAATCTCCGCCGCCGCCGAGCAGGTAATTCGCGAGCATGAGGGCGGGATAATCGGCGTGTGTATCGCTCAAAGGCAAGGGCAAGCTCACTGACATGGCAGCGTTTTGCCGATCTGGGGTGAGCAATTGCATCCGGGTCGGTGGAACGGTCCGGTAAGGCTCAGCCAACCGTGCATACGGTGATGGGCTGCGCCAGTCTCCAAAGGCGGCCTCCAATGCCTGAACCGTGGCGTTCACGTCCAGATCCCCGACAGCGGCAAACTGCGCGTGACTGGTGCCCAAAAACTGCTGATGGAACGCCCTGATGCGATCCACCTGCACGGCCTTCCAGTCGGCCTCGACTTCGTCAAAGGTGCGTGCATGACGCACATCGCCGCGCGGATAGGGGTTACCGTGGCGATCCATGGCCTCTGCCAACAAGGCGCCAGGCTCTTTGCGCTGTGTATCCAACTCGGACAGTGCCTCACGCCGTACCTCCTCCAGGACATCGGCAGGCAGAGAGGGATAGCGCAGCATCTCGGAGATGAGTGCGATGGCGGCAGGCAACTTGTCACGTCGGGTCGAGAACTGCACCGACATGCGGCCTGGGCCAGCTGACACCGACCACGCCATTTGCAGCTCATCGAGGCGATCGTGCAGTTGCTGGCGGTTCAGGTTGCGGGTGCCCTTGTCGAACAAGGCTGCCAATGCGGAGGGCACAGCCCCCCAATCGGCAAGTGACTTTTCATCGCCAAAGCGCAGGGTCATTTGCACTTCTACCGCTTGGCCGCGGGTGGACTTGGGCAACAAAGCCAGCTGCATACCTGAAGACAATGCAAGCCGCTGTGTACGCGCATCGATGTTGGCCGGGCTCGCATCGAATGCCTCGACCGTGGCCGCAGCTGCCTGCCCCTTGAAGTCTTTCATGGCCGCGGCCACATCGACACGAGCAGGCTCGGGTGCACGCTGGGGCGTCGCCGTGGGCACGTACTGGCCCAAAGTGCGATTGGAAGCGACAAAGGTCTGCTCCGCCACGCGTTGCACATCGGCCAGCGTCAGCGCCTTGACCCGGTCACGAATCAGGAAAAACAGACGCCAGTCGCCCAAAGCCACCGCCTCGGACAACACAACGCCCACATGCTCCGGATCGGCAAAGCCCTGCTCCCATTCATTGAGCCATTTGGTTTTGGCACGCGCCAACTCGGCTTCGGTGATGGGCTGCTTGGCCACCGACTCAATCTCGGCGAGCATGGCCTGGGCGGCTTTGGCCGGATCCTGCTCGCTGCTCAGCTGTGCGCCCAGCAAGATCTGCCCTGGATCGGCCAGGCCCTGCGAGAAGCCAAATACCGAAGCCACCAGCTGCTGTTCAGTGAGACGGCGGTGCAGGCGACCAGATGGCGCCTCGCCGTAAATGGAGGAGAGGATCTCCACCGCGGCATAGTCAGGGTGCGCGCCCGGCACCACGTGGTAGGCCGCAAACAGCAGGGGCACTCCCCCCACGCGACGCACCGTCACACTGCGCTCGCCATCCTGAACCGGATCAAGGGTGTAGAGAGGCGGCAGCACCCGCTTGGGTTTGGGGATGGCGCCAAACGACTGCTGCACCCAGGTCAACACCTTGGCCACATCGAACTTGCCGCTGACGATGAGGGTGGCGTTATCAGGCTGGTAATAACGCTGGTAAAACGCCTTGAGGTTACCGATGTCGACATTCTCGACGTCGCTGCGCGCGCCAATGGTGGACTTGCCGTAGTTGTGCCACTGGTACATGGTGGCCAGCGTCTTCTCCAGCAAGATGCGGCCTGGGTTGTTCTCACCCATCTCCATCTCGTTGCGCACCACCGTCATCTCGCTGTCAAGGTCCTTGCGAGCGATGAAGCTGTTGACCATGGCATCGGCCAGCCAGTTCAGATACCACTTCAGGTTGTCGTCATTCGCGGCAAAGCTGGCAAAGTAATTGGTGCGGTCGTACCAGGTGGTGCCATTGGCGCTGAGTCCACGCTTGTTGAATTCGGCCCACACCTGGGGATGGCGTGGGCTGCCCTTGAAAATCAGGTGCTCCAGCAAGTGGGCCATGCCGGTTTCGCCATAGCCCTCGTGGCGCGACCCCACCCGATAGGTGACGTTGACCGTGGTGGTGGGCTTGGCATCATCGGGCACCAGCAACACCTGCAGCCCATTGGGCAAACGGTACTCGCTGATGCCCTCCACACTGGTGACCTTCTGCCCCGCCCCCTTCGACACCGCCGCGCGAGACAGGCTGGCCACATCAGGGGAGGCGTGCGCCAAGGGCACCCAGGCCGAAGCAATCAGAAGAGGCAGCAACGCAAAGGTCAAACGTGTCGGTTTGGTCATGAAATCCATCAGCGTGAACAAGGCATGCCACGAATGCCAGACATGTGTGGCGCAGGTGTCAACCGCCTGCCGTGGCTGTGAGTGTATGGGGGCGCGGAAAGGTTCCCCCCTTGTGTTGACACCACCCTGAAACCGCGTTGTGCATGTTAAAAAGACAGCATCCAGATAAACCCGCACACCATGTCCGAATCCACCCCCGCTTCGCGCGCCAAGCTCCGACAAATCCTGATCTGGGGAGCCGCGGCCCTGGCCGTGGGGGGCGGCGTGCTGGGCTGGCAGCGCCTCAAGCCTCAAGGCTTGCCGCCCAGCATCGCCAGCGGCAATGGCCGACTGGAAGCCACCGACACGGACATCGGCACCAAGACTGGGGGCCGTATCAAACAGGTGCTGGTACGGGAGGGTGACAACGTGAAGGCGGGCCAGACCCTGGCCATCATGGACACCGCTTTGCTGGAAGCCGATCTGGCCCGTGCGCAAGCGCAGGTCCGCCAAGCCCAGCAAGCCAGCGCCACCGTCGATGCACTGCTGGCCCAACGCCAACAGGCGGTGACCACGGCTTCGGCCCAGGTCGCCCAGCGTGAAGCCCAACTGGCCTTGGTGAGCAAAGAATATCAGCGCGCCAAGGAACTGGTCGCCCAAGGCTTCCTGCCGCCTCAAAAGCTCGACGAGGCCAATGCTCAACTGCAAGGTGCACGCGCTGCTTTGAGCGCAGCACGTTCGCAGGTGGCTGAGGCGCGCACCGCCATCACCACCACCGAATCCCAGCGCACCGAGGCGCAGTCGGCGATTGAAACGGCGCAGGCCAGTGTCAAGCGCATTGAAGCCGACCTCGCCGACGCCACGCTGAAGGCGCCGCGCGACGGCCGCATCCAGGTCCGAGCTGCGCAGGAAGGCGAGGTGCTCGGCGGAGGGGGACGTGTGCTGTCCATGGTCGACCTGAGCGACGTCTACATGACCTTCTTCCTGCCTGAAACCGCAGCCGGCCGTGTGGCGATTGGCAGTGAGGCCCGCCTGGTGCTGGACGCCGCACCCCAATATGTGATCCCAGCCAAGGTCACCTTCGTAGCCAGCGTGGCCCAGTTCACGCCCAAGACCGTCGAGACCGCCGTGGAACGCCAGAAGCTGATGTTCAAGGTACGCGCCCACATCGACCCCCAACTGCTGGCCCGCTACACCAGCCAGGTCAAGACCGGCATGCCGGGCATGGCCCATGTGCGCATTGACGCCAATGCCCCCTGGCCCGAGAAGTTGGCCGTGAACCTGCCTGCCGAAGCTGCCCCGGCACCTGCCAATGCGTCGGCACCTACATCCGATCCGGCCACTGCCTCCGCACCGTGAACCCCTCCGCGACCCGGTCCGTGGCCCAGGTCCAGGGCCTCACCCACAGCTACAAGCGGATCACCGCGCTAGACGATGTCAGCGTGAACATCCCTGCAGGGTGCATGGTCGGTCTCATCGGGCCGGACGGCGTGGGTAAGTCCACCCTGCTGGCCCTGCTGGCCGGCGCCCGTCGCATCCAGGCGGGTCAGGTACAGGTGCTTGACGGCGACATGGCCCGCGCCGCCCACCGGCGTGACGTGTGCCCGCGCATTGCCTACATGCCGCAAGGCCTGGGCAAGAACCTGTATGCCACGCTGTCGGTGGCCGAGAACGTCGACTTCTTTGGCCGCCTGTTCGGCCACGCCCCCGCCGAGCGCCAGGCCCGCATGGCCGACCTGCTGCAGGCCACCGGTCTCGCCCCCTTTGCCGACCGGCCGGCCGGCAAGCTCTCCGGCGGCATGAAGCAGAAGCTCGGTCTGTGCTGCGCCCTCATCCACGACCCCGATCTGCTGATTCTGGACGAGCCCACCACCGGCGTGGACCCGCTGTCACGGCGCCAGTTCTGGGAGCTGATCGACCGCATCCGCGCGCGCCGCCCTGGCATGAGCGTGCTGGTGGCCACCGCCTACATGGAAGAGGCCGAGCGCTTCGACCACCTGATCGCGATGGACGCCGGCCGCGTGCTCGCCACCGGCACCCCGGCCGAGCTGCGCCAGCGCACCCAGCGCGCCACGCTGGAGGCTGCCTTCATCGCCCTGCTGCCTGCGCAGCGCCGCGAAGGTCACCGTGAACTCATCGTGCCTCCCCGCGCCAACGCCGACGGCGAGATCGCGATCGAAGCCCACGACCTCACCTGTCGCTTTGGCGACTTCACGGCGGTTGACCGGGTCAATTTGAGCATCCACCGTGGCGAGATCTTCGGCTTCCTGGGCTCCAACGGCTGTGGCAAGACCACGACGATGAAGATGCTCACCGGCCTCTTGCCACCCAGTGAAGGCCATGCCGAGCTGTTCGGCCAGTCGGTCAACGCGCACGACCTGTCTGTGCGCCGCCGCGTGGGCTACATGTCGCAGGCGTTCTCGCTGTACGGCGAGCTGACCGTGCGCCAGAACCTCGACCTGCACGCACGCATCTTCCAGGTGCCCGCCGCGCAGCGCGAAGCCCGCATCGCCGAGATGATGACGCGCTTCGGGCTGACCGAGGTCGCCGACGAACTGCCCGAGAAGCTGCCCTTGGGTGTGCGACAGCGCCTGTCGTTGGCCGTGGCGGTGGTGCACGGGCCCGACATGCTCATCCTGGACGAGCCGACCTCGGGCGTAGATCCGATCGCGCGCGATCAGTTCTGGGAGCTGATGCTCCAGCTCTCGCGCCAGGACGGCGTGACGCTGTTCATCTCCACCCACTTCATGAACGAGGCCCAGCGCTGCGACCGGATCTCGCTGATGCACGCCGGGCGCGTGCTCGACAGCGGCACACCCGCCGAGCTGATGCAGCGCCACGGTCACGACAAACTGGAAGACACCTTCATCGCATTGTTGGAGCAGGCTCAAGCCTCCCGGGACACGGTGCCTTTGACATCACCGGCGGCGAGCTCGTCGCCTCTGCCACGAGAAACACCAGAGGGGTCCAGAGGTGAGCCCCACACGGCCGATCCGGCCACTGCTGCCGTCCCTGCTCCTGCATCGCCCCCCACCACCTCACACCGCCGCCCCACCCGCTTCAGCCTCGCTCGCCTGCTCAGCTACGCCCACCGCGAATCGCTGGAGCTGCAACGCGACCGCATCCGCCTCACCCTGGCCCTGATCGGCTCAGCCCTCTTGATGGTCATCATGGGCTACGGCATCAGCCTGGACGTACAGGACCTGCGCTTTGCCGTGCTTGACCGCGACCAAACGGCCATCAGCCGCGACTACGTGCTCAACATCTCCGGCTCGCCCTACTTCCTCGAAGAGCCCCCGCTGCAAAGCGAAGCCGACCTCGACCGGCGCATGCGCAGCGGCGAACTGAGTCTGGCCATTGAGATCCCGCCCAACTTCTCCGCCGACCTGCGGCGCGGCCGCCCGACCACCATCGGCGTGTGGGTGGATGGCGCCATGCCGCAACGGGCCGAAACGGTGTCCGGCTACGTCCAGGGCCTGCACGCCACCTACCTGAGCGAGCAACTCACCCTGCATGGCATCCAGGTCGCCTCCCCCGCCTTGCTGGAAGTGCGCTACCGCTACAACCCCGACGTCAAGAGCCTGTACGCCATGGTGCCGGCCGTCATCCCCATCTTGCTGATGTTCATCCCGGCCATGCTCACCGCCCTCGGTGTGGTGCGTGAAAAAGAGCTGGGCTCCATCACCAACCTCTACGTCACCCCCGTCACCAAACTCGAATTCCTGCTGGGCAAGCAACTGCCCTACATCGGCACCGCGCTGTTGAGCTTCCTGTTGATGACGGCCATGGCCATCTGGGGCTTTGGCGTGCCACTGAAAGGCAGCTTCCTCACGCTGTTCATCGGCGCATTGCTTTACGTCACCGCCTCCACCGGTTTCGGCCTGCTGATGTCCACCTTCACCGGCAGCCAGATCGCGGCGATCTTCGGCACCGCGCTGGCCACCATGCTGCCCGCCATCCAGTTCTCCGGCCTGATCAACCCGGTCTCGTCCCTCGAAGGCGTGGGAGCCTTGATGGGCCAGATCTACCCCACCGGCCCCTTCCTCATCATCAGCCGCGGCACCTACTCCAAGGCCCTGGGACTGACCGACCTGTGGACCTACTTCGTCCCGCTGCTGCTCATCATCCCGGTGCTGACCCTGGCCAGCGTCCTCCTTCTGAAAAAGCAGGACACATGAACAGCGTGCTCACCTCCATCGGCCACATCTGGCAACTCGGGCTCAAGGAACTGCGCAGCCTGTGGCGCGACCGCCTGCTGCTGCTCTTCGTCATCTGGGCCTTCTCCGGCGCGCTCTACACCGCAGCCAAGGCCGCGCCCGACCGCCTGCACCGCGCTGCGATTGCCGTGGTGGACGAAGACCAGTCGCCCCTGTCACAGCGCATCGTCAACGCCTTCTATCCGCCCACCTTCATGAAGCCCACGGCCATCGGTCTGCAGGACATGGACGCGGGCATGGACGCAGGCCGCTTCACCTTCGTGATGGACATCCCGCCGGACTTCCAGAGCGATGTCCTCGCGGGCAAGCAGCCCACCATCCAGCTCAATGTGGACGCGACCCAGATGAGCCAGGCCTTCCTGGGCGCCAGCTACATCCAGAGCATCGCCCTGGGCGAGGTGGCCGAGTACCTGGCCGGCGACCGGGTGGTGAGCACACCGGTCGTGGACCTGGCCGTCCGCAACCGCTTCAACCCGGCGCTCGACAACACCTGGTTCATGGGCGTGATGGAGCTGATCAACAACGTCACCATGCTCTCCATCGTGCTGACCGGCGCGGCCCTGATCCGCGAGCGCGAGCACGGCACCATCGAGCACCTGCTGGTGCTGCCCGTCAAGCCGTCGGAAATCATGCTGGCCAAGGTCTGGGCCATGGGGGCGGTGGTCCTGCTGGCCACTGCGCTGGCCCTGCAGTTTGTACTGCGAGACGCCCTGCAAATGCCTGTGAGCGGCTCCATCGGCCTGTTCCTCACCGGCTGCGCCCTGCACCTGTTTGCCACCACCTCGATGGGCATCTACCTGGGCACGGTGGCGCGCTCCATGCCGCAAATGGGCCTGCTGATGATCCTGGTGCTGCTGCCCCTGCAAATCCTGTCCGGCGGCATGACACCGCGCGAGAGCATGCCGGACCTGGTGCGCTACCTCATGATGGGCGCGCCCACCACGCACTTCGTCAGCTTTGCCCAAGCCATCCTCTACCGAGGTGCTGACCTGAGCATCGTGTGGCCCCAATTCGCGGCCATCGGGTTGATCGGAACCGCCTTCTTCGTAGCGGCCCTCAAACGCTTCCGCAGCACGGTCAGCAGCATGCAAAGCTGAGCGCCTGCGGATTGGGCAGAGACCTCGCCCTCGCGTTCAGCGAGGCGCCTTGACCTTGGGCGCCAGCATCACACGGGTTTTGCCACCGGTCGTCACCAGGATCACGGCATCACCCGGCTTGAACGTCTCGTTGCCCTCCGCCTGAACGATGGCACGACGTTCACCGGTCGACAACTGCAGCAGGATTTCCACCGCATCCTCACGCGTGCCAAAACGCTCTACGGCATTGCCAACCACGGCACCGACCACGGCACCGGCCACACCGGCCATGGCCGAACCACGGGGGTTGCTTGTGCCGCCAGCACCCGCAATGCCACCAATGACGGCGCCTGTCCCCCCTCCAATGCCACTTTGGCTGCCCTCGACGACCACGGGGCGCACGTTGAGCACAACCCCATCGGCCACCTGAGACAGGCGCTGTGCATCACCCGGCTTGATCACATCCGGACTGGTGGTCGAACACGCCGCCAATGCACACAGCGACACCACAGACAAGGCCTTGGCGGCCACCGACATCATTTGCTTCATACCCACAACCTCGACTCATGATCACCAACGCGCCGCATGCATCCATGCGACACCATGCGCTCACTGTAGCCGAGGCAGACAGGCCGTGCGGCCTGCCTCTCACTCGTCCATGCCAAGTTCCTGGATCTTGCGGGTGATGGTATTTCGCCCGATGCCCAACTTCTGAGCCGCCTCAATGCGGCGACCTCGCGTCAACTCGAGCGCCGTGTGAATCATGCAAGCCTCGAATTGGCGAGTCAGTGCGTCCCACACATCCGGCTGCCCCACCTCCAGACGGTGGCGCGCATCCCGCTCCAGATCACGCAGCCAAGCGGGGGTGGCCGACACGCCCAGCACATCCGTCAGCGACCCGGGTGAAACAGGGTCTGACACACTCGGCAAGCCGTGATGGAAACCGCCAGAAGCCGTGCCCACTGGCATACCCCCGCCGGGGTTCGACAAGGTGTCCCCCAACGAGGCTGGCGCGGAAGTCGTCGGCGTTTCGGCCAGTGGCAGGCTCGACAAGGCCGATGGCATGCCATTCAACGGCGCCAATGGCGCCAAAGGATCGGCATGGCTGTCCAGCAACTCAGGCGGCAGATCCTTGCTCTCGATCACCTGTGCCGGGGCCATCACCGTCAGCCAGTGGCAAACGTTCTCCAACTGACGCACGTTGCCGGGAAAGTCAAATGCTGCCAAACGCGCCAGTGCCGCCTCGGAGATACGCTTGGCCTCCACACCCAGATCCTTGGCGCTCTTTTGCAGGAAAAACCGCGCCAGCGTTGGAATGTCCTCTCGGCGCTCGCGCAGCGGCGGCAAGCGCAAACGGATCACATTGAGGCGATGGAACAAGTCCTCCCGGAATACGCCCTGCCTCACCCGATCCTCCAGATTCTGGTGAGTCGCCGCAATCACACGCACATTGCTCTTGATCGGGTGATGACCGCCCACGCGGTAGAACTGCCCATCGCTGAGCACCCGTAGCAAACGGGTCTGCAGGTCGAAAGGCATGTCGCCGATTTCATCAAGGAACAGAGTGCCCCCATCGGCCTGCTCGAAACGTCCACGACGCATCGTCTGCGCACCAGTGAAGGCACCACGCTCATGGCCGAACAGCTCCGACTCCAGCAAGTCCTTTGGAATCGCTGCGGTGTTGATCGCCACGAAGGGCCCGTTGCCACGTGGGCTGTGTTTGTGCAGCGCACGGGCCACCAACTCCTTGCCCGAGCCCGACTCACCGGTGATCAACACCGTCACATTGCTCTGACTCAGTCGCCCAATCGCGCGGAACACATCCTGCATGGCCGGCGCCTGCCCCAGCATCTCGGGCATCTGGGTGACACGCTCATCGATCACCTCCTCGCGCACACTCTCATCCACCGCGCGACGAATCAACTCAATCGCTTTGGGCAGGTCAAAGGGCTTGGGCAGGTACTCGAAGGCACCGCCCTGGAAAGCCGACACCGCGCTGTCCAGATCGGAGTAGGCCGTCATGATGATGACCGGCAGGCCCGGCAGACGTTCTTTGACCTTGCTCAGCAGGTCAATGCCCGAGCCCCCGGGCATGCGGATGTCCGACACCAGCACCTGCGGCTCGTCGTCATTCAGCGCAATCAGCACATCGCGGGGGTTGGTGAAGCTGCGCACGGGAAGTTCCTCGCGCGCCAGTGCCTTCTCGAGCACAAAGCGGATGGATTGGTCGTCGTCAACGATCCAGATGGGTTTCATGCTGTGGACTGGTTAGGGCATCCCGAACCGCATGGATCGCCAGACCGGACTTCAGGGCAGCGGTATCAGGATCTTGAATACCGTGCGTCCGGGCTCGCTTTCACATTCGATGGTGCCTTGATGCTGTTGAACGAAGGTTTGAGCCAAAGTGAGTCCCAGGCCAGAACCCCCGTCACGCCCCGACACCAGCGGGTAAAAAATGCGATCACGGATGGACTCCGGAATCCCCGGGCCGTTGTCTTCGATATGCAAGACCAATGCCAGGCGATGCAACTGACGGTTGATCGTCACCCGGCGCGCCACCCGTGTGCGCAGGGTCAACAATGCATCCCCGGCCGCGATGCGATCCGTGAGGGCCTGCGCGGCGTTGTGGGCCACATTCAGCACGGTTTGAATCAGCTGCTCGCGGTCACCCCGAAACTCGGGCAAGGACGTGTCGTAATCACGCCAGACCCGCAAGCCCCTCGGAAACTCCGCCAGGATCAGCGAGCGCACCCTTTCGCAGACCTCATGGATGTTCACATCACCCACGACATGCGGACGACGGTGCGGGGCCAGCAAGCGGTCCACCAACAGTTGCAGGCGGTCAGCCTCATGGATGATGACCTGGGTGTACTCCGTCAGCGAGCGCGACTCCAACTCCATCTGCAGCAATTGGGCCGCCCCCCGGATGCCCCCCAACGGGTTCTTGATCTCGTGAGCCAGGTTGCGGATCAACTCCTTGTTCGCCCTGGCCTGGTCGAGCACACGCTCCTCACGCTCCTGACGCGTCTGCTGCTCGGCTTCAACCAGCTCCACCAGCACCAGATCCCCGTGCTCCAGTCGGGTGGCAATCACCTGCACCGACATCACCTCCCCCACCTGCAGATGCAGGTGACGACGCAACTCAGCGCTCAAGCGACTGGTCGCGTAATCGTTGCGCGCCACTGCGGCGACGACATCGCGCAGCACCGTGGCGTCCACCAACCAGTCGAAAATCGACATGCCCAACATCGCGCGCCGAGACAGCCTCAAAGGCTCTTCAAACGCCGTGTTTGCAAACAGGAACAAGCCCTCAGGTGTCACCACAGACACCATGGTGGCCTGATGATCCAGAGTTTCCAGGTTGGCTGGCAGGCTGTATGGCATCAGGCCCAGCTGCCCTTTGTCGTGTGTACTAGGGGATCGCTCCATCCCTGGATCCATGGATACGTTACTTTGCGCCGCCGAACTTGCTCAGCTCTCGCTGCAAAGAGGCCACGTCGGCCTCTTTGCGGGTCAAGGCAGCCTTCATTTCATTGACGCGGTCTTGGTACTTCTGATAGTTACGCTCGTCTCCACGACGCTCCGGCTGCCCCTCGTTGTATTCCTTCTTCAAGGCTTCCAAAGCGGCCTGCTCCTTGCGCAACTCAGCTTCCAAAATGCGACGGGCGTCCGTGTCGCGCGCCTTCTGCTCATCGGAGGCCACCTTGTTGTCAGGCGAACTGCTGGAGCCGGAAGCCCCCGGGCCTCGGGTGCCTGCGCTTGACGAACGCGGCGTGCTCGACTGAATCACCGTGATGGGTGCGCCATCCAGGGTCTTGCAACCTTTGGCTGCCGCCTCCTTGGGCGAGAGCGCATCGGTATACAGGTTCCCTGGGCAGCGGTACACCTGCGCATACGCTCCCGCCACCGGGGCCAGCGCCAAAGCCAGCCAAGCGATCGGGCGCCATGCCCGTGAGAAAGCGTGCGAAGGTGACAAGGTGAAGTGCATCATGTCCGGTGAGTGTCGTTCTGAGCCTGAAGTGCGATCCCAGTATGCCCCAGCGGTTCCGCACGCGCAGGCGCCGGAGGCAAGAAAAAAGGGCGACTCACGCCGCCCTTTGTATCGGGATGTCACTCCCAGGCCCGGTCCCGAAGGATCACAGGCTGTAGTACATGTCGAACTCGACCGGGTGAGTGGCCATGCGGAAACGGGTCACTTCCTGCATCTTCAGTTCAATGTAAGCGTCGATGTACTCGTTGGTGAACACGCCACCCTTGGTCAGGAACGCGCGGTCCTTGTCCAGGTACTCCAGAGCCTGATCCAGGCTGTGGCAGACGGTCGGCACCAGTGC
>ERZ1645187.3036-NODE-3036-length-14325-cov-4.257744_pt1 | contig 14325 bp, 7 predicted proteins | sample MGYA00575352_ERZ1645187 | MGnify/ENA primary metagenome ERZ1645187 (study PRJEB40837, sample SAMN11349314) | freshwater sediment metagenome | isolation source: river sediment | host: Sediment | place: India: Wazaribad , New Delhi | collected 2017-02-21 ...
CGCTTCTCAAGCTAAAGAAGGCAGGGACGGTTCCGGTTCACGTCCCCACAGGCGCGCTGGGCGAGCTGGAAGACGCGATTGCGGTTGGCACACGGTTTACGTTGGTGCCACACGACGATCTGGCAGAGATCCACCTAGCACGGGGCGCGCGCACGGCCGCGGATATTGAACCCGAGGCAATTAGCCAGATCCTTCGAGACGAATCGAGAATCTTCGCGGCGGTCACACAGAGCGACTATCACAGGGTTTTCAAGGGTCTTGCTCGCAAGGCGCAGACGGCCCTGGAAGAAACAGGAGTCAACAGCCTCTACATGGCTGTGGCCACACTCGAATGGGAGGAACGGGGGAGAACAGGGAAGGCTCCTGTTTTTCTGGTCCCGGTCAAGCTGTCTGGAGGGAGGGGAAACCGCTCCTACACCGTGGAACTGGACGATACGCGTGAGGTGCAACCAAATTACTGCTTGGTTGAGAAGCTTCGGGTCTCGTGGGGATTGCAGCTTCCCGTGCTGACTGACCCTGACGCAGATGAGGCGGGCCTGGACATACCGGGAGCGCTCGCCACCATTAGATCGGAGCTCTTGCGCGCGGGAATGACCGATTTCCATGTTGAGGAAACTGCCTACATCGCGCTCTTCCAGTTCTCCACACTAGAAATGTGGCGAGATCTTGGGTGGAACTGGGCATCATTCATGGACAGGCCAGCCGTTCGACACCTTGTTGAAACGCCCGGTCAAACATACATCGACGATGTGGAAATCCCTCCGGCCAATGGGCACGAAGAGGCGGATATGTATCTGCCAATTCCAGCCGATGGCTCCCAAATGGAGGCCGTCCGGTGGGCGAGTGCAGGCAAATCGTTCATCCTTGAAGGGCCTCCTGGAACTGGCAAATCGCAGACCATCACGAACCTTATCGCCGATCTCTTGGCGGAAGGCAAGAAGGTCCTGTTCGTTGCGGAGAAACAGGCCGCCCTCGATGTGGTTCGGCGGAGGCTGGAGGCAGTGGGACTCGGAGAATTTAGCCTGAACCTGCATGGGCGAAACCAGACGGTAACGAAGGTTCGTGAAGCTTTGCGCGCCGCGCTTGATGCGGCGAACAACGGGGCGCCATCGTGGGAAGCCCTCCAAGCGTCCTATCGCAATCTTGTCGAGTTCCTCGCTCGGTATCCTGAGAACCTCCACGAGGAAGGACCGGCGGGACTCTCTGCTTGGGATGCTCGGCAAATTATCCTCGAATTGGGAGAAGCAAGTGCTGTTGGCCCTGTAGAGGTCCCGCTCAGCGCTGTTTCAGGATCCGTGGATCTCTCCGAGCTATACGTGCAAGCAGGCGGACTGGCCATGGCGCTATCGAATCTTGGATCCGCACCCGGCGCATCGCCGTGGAGTTTCAGCGGGCCATTTAATTTGGACGCGATAGACGCCGGGCAATTGGTGGAGTCGGTTGTTGAGCTGGAGAGTGTGTACCAAGCGCTGCACGCGAGCGCCATGGCTCCGTTGGCGGAGCAAGCCGTGACCGTTGGCCAGCTAAGGGCCGCAGCGGCGTGGTCCGCATTGGGGCCTGATGCGCTTCTGCCCGAGCAGGCTGGGGCTATCGCCACGGCGCAATGGTTGGCGCAGTCAGCATCCGCCCTTGGGGCGATCGATGATTTTGTTGGCCGCTACGGGCCACAGGTGGCGGCGTTTGTTCCAGAAATCTTTGAGCAGAACCTTCAGGACCTGCTCGTGCGCAGTGAGGCGGCGGATAAGAAGTTCTTTGGGAAGAAGAAGGCCCGCCGTGCCATCGTTGCTGAGCTCCAGCCGTTCCTTCGCCAGCGCGATACCCCACTTGATCTCAAAGAAGTCACCTCATTAGTACGCGGCCTCGTTCAGGTCCGGGAACGGCTTGTGGCTTTGAGGCAATTCGTTGGGTCCCTTCAGGGTACATATCTGCGTCCCGGATGGAACCCTCTCCACGATCTCGATAAGCAAACTGTGCGTACCAATGTGGAGTCCGTTCGTGTGAGCGCCGAGTTGGCGAGGGAGTTCTCCCGCAAGAATGCTGAACGTAGCTTCGTCCAGGAGACCCCTCCAGTGGCGGCTTCCAATGAGCGAGGTTCGGCCCAGCCGATGCTAGGTCTGCGAGGCACCGCACTGCCCGCAGCATCCCCAGAAGCAGAGCCCGTAATCCTTGGTTTCGTCGCTGCATGGGAACGCTTCACCACGCTACTTGGCGCACTGCCCAAGGATGTTTCCGCTTGGCTCGGTGGGCGTGCCCTCTTAGATGCCGTGAGTCAGGGACTCCCTGACTGGAAGGCAGACTCCGTGAACGGCTCCTTCCTCAGGTTGCGCCGCTGGAACCGTGTACGGTGCGGCTTTGCTTGCTTCGAAGAAATGGGTATGACGGGGCTGTTGAATCAGATCCGGTCGGGTGAGCTTCGACCGCCAGACATTGAAAACGCCGTCAGGGCCGGAGCGGCACGGGCAGTGCTGGATGAACGCTTAGGTTCCACTGGTTTGATCAGCTTCGATGAGGCGGAACGCGCCTCCCTCACCCAGCGTTTCATTACTGCGGGAGAGGACGTACGCACTCAACTGATCTCTGAACTGCCCGCGAAGATCATCAAGGCACGCACGTTCAAGCCGAATCAACGCGTTGGCGCGGTGGCCGATCTTGAGAAGCAGCTCGGCCGGCGCCGCGGCGGCATGGCCATTCGACAGCTCCTCCACTCCTTCGGGCATTTGATCACCGAGATCACACCCTGCTTCTTGATGAGCCCCAATTCGGTTGCGAGATTCCTGCCGGCAGACGCGGTTGATTTTGACGTTGTGGTTTTCGACGAGGCCTCCCAAATTCGTGTACCGGATGCGATCGGCGCGATGGGCCGTGCCAAAGCAGTGGTTATTGTTGGTGATTCTCAACAGATGCCGCCCTCCTCCATGTTCGCAGCAGCGCAAAGCGGCGATGATTCCGAGGATGATTCTCTGGCACCCGTTGACATGGATTCGATCCTTTCAGAGGCCGTTGAATCGAAGTTGCCAAGCCTACTGTTGTCATGGCACTACCGTTCACGAAACGAATCGCTCATAGCGTTCTCGAATCAGACGTATTACGACGGCCGGCTCTCGAGTTTTCCGTCCCCGCCTGATATTGGTAACCAGCGGGCTATCTCGCTTGTCAATGTTCACGGGACATGGGAGGGCGGTGGACGCGGCGCCGCGCGTGTGAACCGTGCTGAGGCCGAAGCGATCGTCAACAAGGTGATCGGAATCGCCACCGATGAACCGGGTAAAACGGTTGGTGTTGTCACGTTCAATAGCCAGCAACGCGACCTCATCCTAGACATGTTGGAATCCGTTAGAGAAACGAACGCGGCCGTAGAAGCAGCGATGGCGAGAGAAACGGAACCGCTCTTTGTTAAGAATCTAGAGAACGTTCAGGGCGATGAGCGAGATATTATCCTGTTCACTCTGGCATTTGCGAAGGGCAAGAACGGACGAGTTCCCTTGAACTGGGGGCCGCTGAGCAGGCCGGGCGGCGAGAAGCGCCTTAATGTTGCCATTACTCGTGCCAAGGAACGGGTGGAACTGTTCTGCTCATTCGAACTCCATGAACTCAACCTGACAACGTCCCACTCCATCGGTCTGGCTCACCTCAAGGATTACTTGCTTGCGGCCCAGTCTGGCATCGAGAAAACGAGCGTCACTCGAACGGCCACGCGAGACTTGCATCTTGAGGAGATCGCGAAGGCACTAGAAGCCGGAGGGCTTGAGGTGCGCAGGCGGGTCGGACTCTCGGATTTTACAGTTGAGCTAGGAGTGCGAGCGCCAGGACAAGACTGGATTGCTGTGCTGCTGGACGGCCCCAACTGGGCTGATCGAGCAACGGTGGGCGACCGCGATGGGCTACCCCAAACCATTCTCACCGGGTCCATGGGCTGGAAATACGTTTATCGGGTGTGGTTGCCGAGTTGGCTTCGCAACTCGCAGGAGATCGTTGATGACATCAAGCAGATCTGTTCAGCTTCCACGCTTCACGTTGATCCTCCCGCGCTTAGGACCACTCAAGAGGCGCGAGATGGAGCACCGAAGGATGGAAAACGTCTAGATGAAAACCGGGAAATTGTAGAGGGCGGTCGCGAAGGGCCTCGTGGCAGAAAGGGTGTCCACGGAACAGATGGCCGTGAAACTGCCAGCATCGAAGCGAAGGGCCCCGAACCAGATGGCAGCGAGACTAGGGAAGAGCAGGTTCCGAGGCGCCGCCGCGGCCGGCACAGCCACCGGGCCCCAACACAGGCAGCTCCTGTGAATCAGGAAGGATCTCAGTCTGGCCCCGTATCCATACCTGACGGTGTTGAAGAAACTGCGTCTAGACCGTCAGGACCTCAAGCCACTCCCTTACGTCCTCTAGTCCAGACACCCTCTCAGCCCGGACACTCGATTCTGGACCTCTTGGCGGGCCGAGCCGTCCCCGTTCGTGATGACCAAGCGGATCAGGGTGCTGAGGCGTCTGCTCCCGAGATATCTCTCGGCACAGCCCCCGAAAAATCGGAAGCGGATGGCCCGCAACCATACCTCCCATATGAAGCGAGCCAGACGTTGGATTCTTCCATCTTGAACAATACGTCGTTCCATGCTCGAAGCACGGTGCACAAGACGGTCATGAGGATCCTCGACGCCGAAGGCCCAATCTTGATGGAGAGGCTATTGCGATCGACGGCGCTAGAGTATGGACTCACGAGATTGCGAGAGTCGCGTAAGACCGAGCTTCGCACCCTCGTGCCGCCGGAGAGTATAGAGATTGCTGCCAATGGGGACTGTGTGGTGTGGCCCGCTAACATCAGCCGGGCCAGCTATTCCGGATATCGGGTGCCTAGCGAAGGTATACGAAGGGACATAGGAGAGGTTCCCTATGTTGAATTGCGCAACGCGATGGTAACGGTGATCAAGCGCGCTTATTCGATGAGCACCGAAGACGCGCTGCGCGAAACAGCCAGAGAGTTCGGAACTACGCGGTTGGCATCAAAGGTTCGGCCACGCTTGGAGACGGTCCTAGAATGCGCGATCAGTGAAGGCATTCTCGTTCGCGATCCTTCCGGCACGATTAGGGTGAGTTGAGCGATAACACATGCGCAGTTGAGCAGCGGGTGGGGCACGGAGCCTCACCCGCTGCCGTCGTCGTCAAAATCCGAGGAACCCGAACCGCCCCCGAACTGGCGCAGATCAGACCAGAACCGGCGTGAACAAGTTGCGCACGGTGTGGAACGCCTCGTGCACAGCCGTGAAAATGTTCCGCGGCTCTAGGCTGTCTCCGATCACGGACAACTCGAAATCATCGTCCGCGAGTTCCGCGGCCAGTTGGTTGGTTGGCTTGTAGCCGCAGGCCAGCACTACCGAATCGCACTCGATTGCCTCTTCGGTCCCGTCCTTCATATAGAAGACTTTCCCATCGCGAATGGAGGTGACGGAGGCCTGACAGATGGTCCGGATATTGTTCTCCTTCATGAGCGATCTCAGTTTGAGACCGTTGTTCTGGGCATGGTCCGCAGCAAGAAGGATATCGTCCATCATTTTGACGACGACGGCCTCCTTGCCCCCGTCCACCACAAGACTGAGGGCCGTTTCGCAGCCAACAAGCCCTCCTCCGATCGCCACAGACTTCGCGCCAACGGTGACGGCACCCGTCAGCACGTTCGTCGATGTTTCCGCAGCCACTCTGCCCAGCCCAGCCGAAATCTGGACGCGCAGCTTGGCACCCTCGTGATGGATTTGGTCAGCGAGGAAGTGAACACGGCCCACGTGCTGGAAGCTGTCCAGCTTGTTCCCTGCGCGGGGTTCGTGCCTGTCTGTTGCCATCTGAGCCGCCGTGAAGATCAGCCCTGCTCCGCCCTTCGCACATTCAACTTAGTAATCGGCATTCTTGGCGGTGAGGCCGCCATCATTCCCATGGGAGCCATGTAGATGCGATTCCGCAGGCTCATCTTTCCGCTTTTTCCGGGGTCAAACAGACCAGTCATTGGACACACCTTCTCTTCCTGCGTGAAGCACATGGCAACCCGTATCACTTCACCGTAATTCGGCGCTTTCGCAAGGTCCGGCTATTCCGCCCGTTGCGTTGTGGGAAGTGACTTTGGGCGACGACGTTCGTCCCCCTTCCCACTCTGCCAGCTCTGGGATATGAGGGAGCAGTGATCGATGGTGCAGCTGGCGGCCACGTGAATGCGGCAAGCGTGCCGAAGTTGCGAGAGCTGACGAGGGAGATTCCGGGTCCTCGCTTCTCGGACAGGTTCCGGTCCTGTGCTTTGAAGCGCCTATCAGTACGCCGATTCGGAGATGGAGTTGTTTGATGCTGGCCTGATCGAGGCGGGTTCTTTAGATGGGCTGAAGGTGCGGCTGCCGCTTGCTATGTTGGCGGTGTTGGTTTCGGCAAGGGTCAACCGGGATGCGAGTTTGCTCTGCGATAGCGCGGGCGCCAAGGTTTTGCTTATTGAATAGTGCCCTATTCTTCAGGGAATTATAGCCGTAGCGTGTAAGTGGATAACTATGTGAACCATCGGAGGATTTCATGAATCGAGCTATTCAGTACCGGACATTTGGCGCTCCTGAGGTCTTAGACATTGTAGATGCCGCAGCACCAGATCCAGGAGAAGGTGAAGTTAGAGTCTCAGTGAGAGCAGCGGGACTGAACCCTGTGGATTGGAAGATGTTCAGCGGATCGTTTGGTGGCGATCAGTCCAAGCTCCCACAGGGAGTTGCGAAGGATTTTGCAGGAGTGATCGATGCGGTTGGCGATGGAGTAACCGAGTTTGCGGTGGGCGATGAGGTGCTTGGTTCCTTAAGAAAGGCGGTCCAGAGTGATCAGCCCAATGGTGCACTTGCCGATCATCTTGTGGCCTCCGTTCTTGATCTCACGAAGAAGCCGAGTGGATTGGGCTTTGTTGATTCCGCCTCCCTTGGGATCCCGGCGCTGACGGCGTGCGGGAGTCTGCGTGCACTCGAACTGGTTGCTGATGACGTGATCGTTGTGAGCGCAGCGTCTGGAGGAGTCGGATCCCTTGCTGTCCAGGTAGCAGTGGACGCGGGAGCCGCGGTGATTGGCATTGCCAGCGAATCCAACGCCGAATATCTCCGCTCTCTCGGGGCAGTGCCGGTGGCCTACGGCCCCGCGATAGCTTCCCGTGTTCGGGCGGCCGCACCTGCCCCAGTGACGAAACTGCTGGATTGCTTCGGAGAAGAATACATTGACTTGGCTCTCGAGCTTGGTCTGAGTACTGGCTCCTACGCCACAATTGTTCGTACCGAAGGCTCTGTCCAAAAGGGTGCAACATTCACTGGTTCGCGTGATGCCCAGCCTGGAGATTTAGCCCGAGTTGCTCACCTCCTGGCTAATGGCACTCTTTCAGTTTCGGTGGCGCGTGTGTATCCGTTCACCGCTGAATCTGTGCGCGAAGCGTACACGCAGCTCCAGACTGGTCACGTTCGCGGCAAACTTGTTGTGGAAGTTTCCTAGCCGGAGTATCTGGCGGAAGAAAATCTTTCACGGTTGAGGAACCGTAATCTGAAGAAGCCGAAGCCGTCAATCAAGTTATTCACTCAACGAAGGACGCTTTGGGCTTGGATTGGATAATCCATTCGAACTGTGCCGGGGAGCTTATGCCTATCGAGCTTCCCGGTACGCGGGAGCACGGACGAGGGTGGGAGCCAGCTAGGTGGCGATCCCGTTTTCGTTGAACGTCACGGCGAATGTGGGACGAGATAGGAGAATTAAAAGGAAGTATTTTACTTGTTATACAAGTAAAATACTTATAATATAAGTGTGTCGATATGGCTTGTAACGATGCACCAGCCAGTCGCCTAGCAAAGGAGCAAGAATGGCAACGGACACGATTGCGCACGTCAAACTTTCACACGTTATCCTTCCCCTGAAGACTGAGATCTCTGACGCCAAGGTGTTTACTGGGCGTCAGAAGCCGATGACTGAAGTCAATTTCCTATTCTGCGAACTCGAGACTACCGAAGGCCGTACCGGCCTCGGGTTCGGGTATTCAAAGAGGGCCGGTGGCCCAGCTCAGTTCGCCCACGCCAAGGAGATCGCGGATAACCTCCTTGGTGAGGATCCCAACGATATCGATCGCTTGCGAGTGAAGCTCCTGTGGGCCGGAGCGTCCGTGGGCAGGTCAGGGGTGGCCGTTCAGGCTATCGCCGCAATCGATGTGGCCCTGTGGGATCTGAAATCCAAGCGCGCCGGGCTGCCCTTATCGAAGCTCATTGGGGCCCATCGCGATTCGATCCGCTGCTACAACACCTCCGGAGGATTCCTCAATGCCCCGCTCGAGGCCATCCTCGATAACGCCACCAAGTCCCAAGAAGCGGGAATCGGCGGAATCAAGATCAAGGTGGGACATCCCGATCACAAGATCGATTTCGAACGCCTCACCGCAATGAGGGAGCACCTAGGGGACGAGTTCCCCCTGATGGTAGATGCCAATCAGCAGTGGGATCGCCCAACAGCCATGCGGATGTGCAAGGCGATGGAAGAATTCAACCTCATCTGGATCGAGGAACCGCTGGACGCATACGATTACGAAGGCCACGCCGAGCTCACCCGAGAGATCGCGACTCCGATCGCAACCGGGGAAATGCTCACCTCGGTGGCCGAGCATCAGAAGTTGATAGATCTCCATTCCTGCGATTTCATTCAGCCAGATGCGCCTCGTATTGGCGGAGTATCCGAGTTCCTCAAGTTGACTACTCTGGCGGCTAATGCGGGACTCCAGCTAGCTCCCCATTTCGCGATGGAGATCCACTCACACCTTGCGGCAACATACCCAATCGAACCGTGGGTTGAACACTTCGATTGGCTTGATCCCCTCTTCAACGAACACATGGAGATCAGGGATGGCAGGATGATCGTGTCCGATCGCCCGGGGCTCGGAGTGACCCTCTCCGATCAGCTTCGCGCGTGGACGGTGAACACCTTCGAGATCGGCGTCCGCGGCTGATCCCGGCGTGTCATTGAAGATGTTGGATAAAACGCCCAGGGCTAGCCCGGTTTCTTAAATAGATTGCGTGGAGGTGTCCGTTTGGGCACCTCCACGTGCCTATTCAAATTGCCCTAGTTGTTCGTCACAACACCACGTTCCCTATCGAACATCATCTGGTGGATGGCCGGGCAAGGGGCCAACGCAGAGAACCAGTGCTCCCAATCCCGTACGATCTGATGGGGAGCTGGCTCACGGTATTGGAGGACGATGAACGAGAAGGCTGAATCTTCGTTGCGACGGGACGATCCTCGCGGGCTTTCCCATGCGCTTGCCGTGCGGCTGAAGTCCGCCATAGCCGCAGGAGATTTCGTTTCGGGAGATCGCGTTCCTTCTGAGGCAGAGCTCGGGCGCAGGTACGATGTTTCCCGCACCGTTGTACGTGAGGCGGTGTCCCAACTGAGAGCAGAAGGACTGGTGGAGACCTATCAGGGCCGCGGTTCGTACATCGCCACGCTGAATAGCGCCGTTCCCAAGGAAGATTCGCAACCGCTGATGGTTGACCTCTCAGTTTCGCGCTCCGCCCGAGACATCATGGAGCTACGGCGCGGCGTGGAACCAGAATCCGCAGCCCTGGCCGCATCGCGACGGTGCGACGCGGACCTGATCAGCATCGACCGAGCGCTCGCGGATTTCGAACACGCGGTGGATACTCAGAGCTCAACGATTGCTGCAGATTTTGCTCTTCATCGTGCAATCGCCATTGCCTCCGGCAACCCGCTCATCGTCTCGCTCATCTCGGCGCTGGGAACGGAGGCAGTCCTCCTTCAGCGGGCGAGCTTACACGAGGACGTGGACGTCATTGCGAGCCAACACGGCGCACTTCTTCGATTCGAGCATCGCCAGATCCGCGATGCTGTGGCGCGAGGCGACGTCGAGGCGGCCCGCGCCGCCATGTTTAGCCATCTCTCGCGCTCGCTGGCCAGCATCCACACGGGAATGAACTAACGTTCGCCGATCTCTGTTCTGGCCACGATTAACCTCATGGCGCGTTCGGCCGCGTTGGTCAGGTTCTCCCGTCCGTTTGCGAGGGCCTCATCCAGCGTGCAGATTTCCGAAACGATTGGCACGAGGCCCACGAAACCGTGTGAGTAGAGCTCACCCACTCCGGCCCCCAGTTTACCGGCGAAGCCAATCGCCGGTACGCCGTGGGTAACCGCCAGCCGAGCCACACCCGAAAGCGTCTTGCCCATCACGGTCTGGTGGTCCATGGCGCCCTCACCGGTCAGAATGAGATCGGCCCACTTGACCGCGTCCTCCAGACCGACAGCCTCCATCACCACGTCCACCCCGGATTGCAGCGCGGCACCCAAGAACGCAGTCATCGCGTATCCTAGCCCGCCCGCGGCCCCGGCGCCCGGCGTATCGGCCGGGCCGCCTAGATGCCCCGCCACCTTCGCAAACTGCTCGAGAGCGGCGTCAAGGAACGTGACATCCTCGCTGCTCGCGCCCTTCTGTGGCCCGAATACCGCGGACGCCCCGCGCGGCCCCAGCAGCGGATTATTCACGTCGCATGCCACCCGAATATCCACGGAGGAGAGTCTGGGGTCAAGACCAGACATGTCAATGGTGGAGATCCGCGTGAGGGAGGCGGGGGAGCCAGAGAGGGCTTCGCCGTCGTCGTCAAAAAATCGCGCCCCGAGGGCGCGCAACATACCGGCACCCCCATCGTTCGTGCCCGATCCGCCCAAGCCCACCAGTATCTCGGAGGCGCCTTCATCTAGTGCAGCAAGGATTAACTGGCCCACGCCGTAACTGGTCATTTCCCGGATTCGCCGGCGGTGTGCGGGCACCATGCCGATTCCCACGGCCTCGGCCGCCTCGATGACGGCGCGATCGCCCGCCACCGCTATGGTTCCTTGAGTACTCTCCCCAAGTGCGTTGGAGAGAGGGACGTCAATGATGCGGGCGCCAAGCGCGTCCGCAAGCGACGTCATGAAACCTTCGCCGCCATCTGCCATGGGAATCTCCCGGAATTCGGCATGGGGGAGGACCCGCTGGGCACCGTCCGCCAGGGCCGAGGCGGCCTCGGCGGCAGTCAGTGATTCCTTGAAACTGTCTGGGCAACATAGGATCTTCATGATGGCTTCCCTTGTCAATAATCCGCCGAGTGTTTCAGCGCGCCACATCGTTGGACGCTTTGCAGGTGATATGAGGAGAGTGAATAGTGCGTTGAAAGTAACTCTAGTGGGTGGTGAGGATCAAAGCGGGGCCGGAATGCCGCACAACTTCTCCGGGAATGGCCCGGATTGTCCCCAAAGCACCCACCGGGGTGCCCCGTGGAGAACATGCAGAGCTCCCCGGGGCTACCGGCGCGACCCTTTTATCCGGAAAGACGGGCACCGCATACGGCCGAGGGTGGAGGTTCCCCGACTACACGCGGTGCCGCCTGCCCCGTCCGCTACGGCCGGACCAGAGCGGGCTTCTTGTTATCGAATGTCCACCCCGGAATAAGGAACTGCATCCCGATCGAATCGTCACGCGCACCGGAGCCCTCCACCTTGTCCTTATAGAGCTGGTGAGCCGCAAGAATACGATCCATGTCGGGCTTGATGCCGAGCCCCGGAGTATCCGGGATGGTGACTTTGCCGTCCACGATCTTGAACGGATCCTCGGTCAGCCGCTCCAGACCCTCCTGCCAGATCCAGTGGGTGTCCAGCGCGTTGTATTCGCCGGGTGCCGCCGCGCCACAGTGGGCGATCATGGCTAGCGAGATGTCGAAGTGGTTGTTCGAATGGCAGCCCCACGTCATCCCCATATCGTGGCACAGCTGCGCCACGCGCACGGAGCCTTGCATTGTCCAGAAGTGCGGATCGGCGAGCGGAATGCTCACGGACTGCAAGGCAATCGAATGGGTCATCTGACGCCAGTCCGTGTTCACCATGTTGGTGGCGGTGGGCAGCCCCGTGGCCCGTCGGAACTCGGCAAGAACCTCGCGGCCGGAGAACCCTCCTTCGGCGCCGCACGGATCTTCAGCGTAGGTCAGGATTCCCACCTTGTCCTTGCACAGATCAATGGCCTCCTGGAGGGACCATGCACCGTTCGGGTCCAGCGTGATCCGGGCATCGGGGAAGCGCTCCTTGAGTGCAACGATCGCCTTCATCTCCTCTTCGCCTGAAAGCACGCCGCCCTTGAGCTTGAAATCCTTGAAGCCGTAGAGATCGTGGGTGGCCTCAGCGTAGCGGACGATAGATTCAGGGGTGAGGGCCTCCTCGTGGCGGATGCGGTACCACTCCACATCGGAGTCCTTCTCCCGCACGTACTCAAGGTTCGTCTTGTCCGGATCTCCCACGTAGAAGAGGTATCCGAGCGTGCGCACTTCCTTGCGCACCTGACCGTCACCCAGAAGCGATGCCACGGGCACACCGAGGTGCTGGCCCATGAGATCGAGTAGGCTGGATTCGATGGCCGTGACGGCGTGCACCGTGGTGCGCAGATCGAAGGTTTGCAGGCCGCGCCCGCCGGAATCGCGATCGCTGAATGTGGAGCCGATTTCGGCCAGAATGTTTTTATATTCGCCGAGCGAGCGCCCCACAACGATGGGTTTGGCATCCTCAATGGTTTGCGTAATCTTCTCGCCGCCGGGGACTTCGCCGATTCCTACGTTGCCATCCGAATCGGTAATTATCACGACGTTGCGGGTGAAGTAGGGGCCGTGCGCGCCCGAGAGATTCAGCTCCATGCAGTCATGGCCGGCAACGGGGTAAACGTCAACTTGTGCGATGGTTGGGATAGACATCTTCGTCTCTTTCTTCGATAGGGGAACAGTAGGGAGCGGGGGCTTGAGCAGTATCGCCTTGAGGGATTATTGACGACGGCGGCGCCCCGCGAGGCCGCCGAACCGCTAACGGAAGGTGGGGCCCCGGAGCCAGATCGCCAGAGCAGCAAAGAGTGACCCAACCTGGCACCGGGGCAGCTTATTGATTATGCCTCGGGCTCACCAGGGGCGAGCTCAATGTTGGCCAGTTTCTCGTATACCTTGACCAGTGAGGAGTGATCCTCGGCGGCATGGCCATCCCCGTCCAGAACACTCATCATCTCTCGAACCAGCGAGGTGAGGGGGAGCGGGGCGTTGACGCCGTGACCGGTATCAAGGACGTTGCCCAGATCCTTGATATGGAGATTGATCCGGAATCCGGGATTGAAGTTGCGTGCCAGCATCATGGGCACTTTCGCGTCCATGACTGTTGAGCCCGCGAGTCCGCCGCGAATTGCCTTGTATACGGCCTCGGGATCAACTCCGGCCTTCTGAGCCAGAGTGAACGCCTCCGCGCACGCCGCGATATTCACGGCCACGATGGTTTGGTTTGCGAGCTTGGCGATGTTGCCGGCGCCGATGCCGCCAACGTAGGTGACATCGCCTGCCATGACGTCAATCACCGGCTTGACGGCATCGAACACCTCCTTATCTCCGCCCACCATGACGGACATGGTGCCGTCGATCGCCTTGGGTTCCCCGCCCGAAACAGGAGCGTCAAGCATGGGGAGTCCCTTTTCCGCCAGCGCATCGTGGACCTCGCGCGAAACTAGCGGGGCGATGGAGGACATGTCTACGTACACCAGACCTTCGTGGGCGCCCTCGATGATGCCGCCTTCGCCCAGTGCCACCGTCTTGACGTGAGGAGAGTTCGGGAGCATGGTGATCACGAGTTCGCCCGCCTGGGCCGCTTCCTTGCCGTTGGCAACGGCGGTGGCACCCAGATCTACAAGTTCGGCGATGGTTTCCTGATTGCGATCGTTAATGTAGAGCTCATGGCCCGCCTTGATAAGATTCTTGACCATGGGCTTGCCCATGATTCCGAGGCCGATGAAACCGATCTTCATTGTGTTCTCCTTTATTTCTTATCGGTTAGCTGATGACAAGGTTCATGAGAAGCACCGCACCAAGGCCCAAGACTGAAAGGGCCGTGGTGTAGGTGGTTCGAGACTTGATCGCGTCTGTAACCGAGAGGTTGAAGTACTCCTTGAACATCCAGAAACCCGGATCGTTCACGTGTGAGAAGGCGATTGAGCCCGTGGTTGTTGCCAGCACCATGAGTTCAGGCGAAACTCCCGCGGCGGCAACCAGCGGTGCTGCGATACCAGCGGCCGTTGCCACGGCAACGGTTGCGGAACCGAGGGCAACACGGAGGATCACTGCGATGAGCCACGCAAGAATAATGTGGGAGATGGCCCAGCCTGATGCCATGTCCGCGATGTAATCGGCAATGCCTGCCGCAACGAGCACCTCGTTGAAGGCTCCACCGCCGGCGATAACAAGAAGAATCATCGCCATGGCCTTGCCGGCTTCAGCTGCAGACTTTGCAACG
>ERZ1645187.3037-NODE-3037-length-14322-cov-17.800799_pt1 | contig 14322 bp, 8 predicted proteins | sample MGYA00575352_ERZ1645187 | MGnify/ENA primary metagenome ERZ1645187 (study PRJEB40837, sample SAMN11349314) | freshwater sediment metagenome | isolation source: river sediment | host: Sediment | place: India: Wazaribad , New Delhi | collected 2017-02-21 ...
AAATTTCCGGCTATCAGTGACGATAATTTACTTACACTTGTTCAGCAGAAAACTTTTGAATACTTCAGGGAATATGCTCATCCGGTTTCAGGGCTGGCGCGTGAACGTACAGGTTCCGGCGAAACAGTCACTACGGGCGGTTCCGGTTTTGGTCTTATGGCGCTGCTTGTGGGGATTGAACGGGGATTCATTACACGCGAACAGGGATTTCAGCGATTGAATACGACCGTGAATTTTCTCTCCGAAAAAGCCGAACGGTTTCATGGTGCATTCCCACACTGGCTCAACGGCACCAGCGGAAAAACCATTGCTTTCAGTACCAAAGATAATGGAGCCGATCTGATAGAAACATCGTTTCTGATAGCCGGATTGCTCACCGTACAATCCTATTTTGCTTCCGGCAACAGTGCCGAAAAGCTAATGTGTGCCAAAATACAGCAACTATGGGAAGGTGTGGAATGGACCTGGTTTCAGAAAAACAACGAGCCCAGGCTTTACTGGCACTGGTCGCCAAATTACGGCTGGGACATGAATATGCCCATCACCGGATGGAATGAAGGATTGATAACTTACGTGCTGGCGGCTTCATCTCCCACATTTTCGATTACAAAAAACGTTTATTCCGAAGGCTGGGCACGAAACGGAGCGATGAAAAACGGAAATAAATTCTACGACATCACTCTTCCGCTGGGCGAAAACAGGGGAGGACCGCTATTTTTTGCCCACTATTCCTTTTTGGGGCTTGATCCGCGAAAACTGGCCGATGAATATGCCAACTACTGGCAGCAAAACACCGCTCATGCCAAAATAAATTATGCATACTGTGTAAGCAATCCTTTTGGTTATTTTGGTTACAGCAGCTCATGCTGGGGACTTACGGCAAGCGATATCCCGAACGGATACACCGCTTCATCGCCCACCAACGACAGAGGTACCATAGCTCCGACTGCAGCCCTCGCTTCGTTTCCGTACACTCCAGAAGAAAGCATAAGAGCCATGCGCTTTTACTACTACGTACTCGGTGACAAACTTTGGGGTGAATACGGTTTTCGCGACGCATTCAATTTGAGCAGCCAGTGGTTTGCAAATTCTTATCTGGCTATTGATCAGGGTCCCATTGTGGTGATGATTGAAAATTACCGCAGCGGACTGCTCTGGAATCAGTTTATGCAGCGTGATGATATTCAAAAAGGATTGACTAAGCTCGGATTTACGTTTTGAAGTCAGAAACTTGCCTGGTTTATCCCTGCCTGCAGCAGGCAGGCCGATATGTCGGGGTTTCTGGCAAGTCAGAAGACAGACACAGAAAAACTTGAAACTTGAAATTCAGAACTCAGAACTCAATCATTTTTATTCCGACCGTTATCGTTCTTCAGTTATTCGTCTTTTCCTGCATTCAATTTCCGTAAAAACCGCTCAACATCTACCGCTGCCCGCTCATGGGTGGCGATTGCTGTAAGTTCGCCAGATGAATCAGTGACGGTGATTTCAAACTCGTATCGTCTTCCTTCCTGATGAATTAATGTGGCTGTGCAGGTCATTTTTTCGCCTATTTTACTCGCTTTCAGATGCCTTACGTTTATTACTGTGCCAACGGTTGTCATTCCTTCGCCCAAATCATCTAATGCCTTCACAGCTGTATTTTCCATAAATGCTACCAGAGCAGGCGTAGCAAAAACATCCAGACTTCCCGAACCGAGTGAATATGCGGTCTGATTTTTATCAACTATCACCGATTGTATGTACGATTTCATGTCAGATTGATTTTTACATATTAAACTGAAAATTGCAGCTAATGTTACAAACTTGTTACAAAAATTTATCAGAAAAAATTTCTTATATTTTTATAAAAAAAATATACTGAAATTGTTGATAACTTTCCGTTTTGATTATCAGAACATTAAGATTTTCATTTTTTATCTGTTGATAACTTGTCATAAAAATTTAATCTAATCATTAGGTTATTAAGGTTTTTTTGACTTAATTTTGCCTCATATTTAATAAAAATAAAAATTAAACGTAAAATTTTTTATTATGCTAAAGAAAACAAAGCTTTTTATCTTATCAATTTTATTGATTGGTTTTGCTGGATTGAATGCTCAGGTTACCACCTCGAGTATGAGTGGAGTGGTAACCGATGCCGGAGGAGCTGTAATCGGAGCAGCTGTGAATGCTACACACACCCCTTCGGGAACAACCTACAGAACAGTAACCAATACGGAGGGTAGGTTTAATCTTAACGGTATGCGTGTAGGTGGACCTTATACCGTAGAAATTACTTACGTTGGATATGGCAAAAGCACAACGAACAACATTACGTTGAGCTTGGGTGAAAACTATCCCCTGAATGTGGTTCTCTCTGAAGAAACATCTACATTGGATGAAATTTTAGTTACTGCTGCCCGTACAAAATTCACTACCGAAAGAACCGGTGCGGTAACGAATATCACTAACAATCAGATCACTACGCTGCCTACAGTTAACCGCAGTATTATGGATGTTACCCGCCTTTCTCCTTATGGAGGAAACGGAATGAGCTTTGGTGGTACAGATGGTCGTACGGCTAACTTTACAGTGGATGGAGCTAATTTTAACAACAACTTCGGTTTGAGCGACAGGCTTCCGGGTGGAGGAAATCCAATTTCAATTGAAGCAATCGAAGAATTGCAGGTTGTAATCGCTCCTTATGATGTTCGCCAGACTAACTTTATCGGTGGCGGTGTGAATGCTATTACCAAATCCGGTACCAACACTTTCAAAGGTAGTGCATTCGTATTTCACAGAAATGAGAACTTGCGTGGTGATGCCGTTTATGGCAAACAAATTGCCGGAGCCCGTGATAAAGATCGTAACACATCTTATGGTTTCACGTTGGGAGGCCCGATTGTTAAAAACAAACTGTTCTTCTTCGTAAACGGTGAAATGGCCAAAACGCCAACAGTAGTAAATCGTTGGAGAGCTTCCACAAATGGAGTGGCCGATCCGGATAATTATATTTCCCGTACAACAGAAAGTGATATGAAGACGGTTTCTGATTTTGTAAAAAGTAAATACGGATACGAAACCGGATCTTATACAAGCTTCCCGGCTGACGAAAGCAACTACAAACTTCTTGCCCGTTTAGACTGGAACATTTCAAACAAACACCGTCTGGCATTACGCTACAACTATACAAAAAACCTTTCATGGGTATCTCCTAATGCTTCATCAATGGACGGTGGAACCCGTATGACTGAAGCCAGAATGTCTAAAGCCTCTATGGCGTTTGCAAACTCGATGTACTCGATGGACAACCTTGTTCATTCGTACTCTTTCGACTTAAACAGCCGCCTTTCCGACAAATTGTCGAACCAGTTCCTGGCTACATTCTCAAAACTGGACGATTTACGCGGTTCGCCCTCAGTTGAATTTCCATTTATCGACATTTTGAAAGACGGACAGGCCTATATGTCATTAGGTTATGAACTTTTCACCTGGAATAACGGTGTTCACAACAATGTTTGGAACATCAAAGATGAGTTGACTTACTACATGGGTAACCACAAAATCGTAGGAGGAATTGCCTACGAATATAAAATGGCTGACAATGCCTACATGCGTAACGGTACAGGTTACTACCGCTACAAAAGTCTTGATGATTTCTTAAACGAGGCAACTCCTGAAATAGTGAACTTAACTTATGGTTACGACGGAGAAGCCAATCCTGCTGCCCGCGTAAGAACAAACAAACTTGGAATTTACGGCCAGGATGACTGGAGTGTGAGCAATAATTTAAAACTTTCATACGGACTACGTATTGATGGACTTTTCTTTAATAACAATGACCTGATAACTAATAATGCTATCCTCGCTCTTGATTATTCCGGACGTAATATCGATACAGGAAAATGGCCTGCAGCAAATATTATCATTCAGCCTCGTGTAGGTTTTGTTTGGGATGCATTGGGAGACAAAAGCCTGAAGGTGCGCGGAGGTACCGGTCTTTTCTCGGGAAATCTACCGCTTGTATTCTTCACCAACATGCCAACCAACGGCGGTATGGTGCAATATCAGGCACAAATTAATGCTTCTGAAGCTACAAAGAAAGGTTTCTCAATGAATGAATTTGCAGGTGGTCTGGTAAAAGATGCAAACGGCAAACCAACGATCTCTGCATTGTATGACAAATTAGTATCACTGGGTTATCCGTCAACCATTTCACCCGAAGACGGAACGGTTCCTTCAGCCATTGCTGCTGTAGATCCAAATTTCAAAATGCCGCAGGTATGGAAAACATCGCTTGCTGTTGACTATGCATTCAAAACTTCCTTCCCATTCTCGGTGACTGTTGAAGGAATTTTCAACAAAACAATCAACGGCGTTTCTATGACTGACTGGAGCACTCCGTCAGTAGGTGGTTTTGCACGCTTCAACGGTGTTGACAACCGTCCGATTTATCCCGCAGGTTATCGTATTGGCACAAAAGCATTCGTGTTGGAAAACACAAGCCGCGGTTATGGCTGGTCAGGTAATATCACATTGAATGCTCAACCTACACAAGCAATCAGTTTGATGGCTGCCTATACACATACAGTAGCTAAAGATGTAACCGGAATGCCCGGATCCAATGCAGAATCTGCATTTACCTATGTTCCTACAGTAGAAGGTCCTAACCACATCAGGTTGCACAATTCTCAGTATAACACACCCGATCGTCTGGTGGCTTCAATTACAGCTCATGATAAAAGCGGTAATCATTACAGCTTCATCTATGAAGGATGGCGCGGTGGTGCTAACTACTCTTACATGACTGCCAACGACATAAATGCAGACGGCTACAACTACGATGCAATCTACGTCCCAACTGATGATCAAGTAGCAAACAATGAATTCCGTTTTGTTTCTGAAGGCGACAAAACCCGTTTTATGGACTATGTTCATGCCAATGATTATTTGAAGAACCAACAAGGCAAATATGCAGAAGCTTACAGCGTTTATTCTCCATGGGTACATCGTCTTGACTTCAGCTACAAACACGATTTTGCACTGAAAACAGATGCCGTAAAACATAAACTTCAACTTAGCCTGGATGTCAAAAACGTAATGAATTTGTTCAACAGCAGCTGGGGTGTATCTAAATTCCTGAATCCTGCAATTGGTTCAGAAGCTCGTATCCTCAAATACGAAGGCGTTGATGCAGATGGATATGCAACATACTCTACTCCTTCATCAATCAACGGTAACACCGAAACATTCACACCAAGCTACTCGTTGGGTCAGTGCTGGTATGCATCCATTGGTATCAAGTATATGTTCAACTAATTTAAAACACAGAAAATATGAAAATAAAGTATATTTTTCCGATATTCTTCGCAGCACTTGCACTTATGACGAGCTGTAACGAAGAACAATCTATCACGTTGCTGGATGAAATTCAGGTTTCATCTTCCTACGTGTCAATTCCGGTTGCAGGAGGTTCAACCAGTATCACTGTAACTGCCAAAGATAGCTGGACAGCTGAGAAAGTTACTACTGATAAAAATAAAGTTGAATGGTTGACTATCTCATCAGCCTCGGGCAACGCAGGTGAAGCAACGCTTACATTTACTGCCCCGGCTGCTATAGATGGCCGCAATGCAGAGGTTTTAATTAAAAGTGGCGGCAAAACTCAGCGTGTAAACATCATACAGGGTTTGTCAAAAATATCTCCGGCCAAGGTTTCTGAAGTGAATGCAGGCCCTGACGGAAAAACTTTCCAGGTAACGGGAGTTTGTACTTCTATTGTAAATACAGACTATGGTAACTGGTATTTAAAAGACAATACAGGTTCTCTATACATATACGGTACACTCGATGCAAAAGGTGCAACAAGAAATTTCAAAAGTCTTAACCTTGAAGTGGGAGATGAAGTTACCGTAGAAGGACCAAAATCAACTTATCAGGGAACTGCTCAATTGGTGAATGTAATGGTAATCAAAATTAACAAATCTCTTGTGAAAGTTGACTCTGTAAAAAATGCATCTCTCCCGATTGAAGGTGGTGAATTTACAGCCTACCTTACCTGTAAAGGACAAGGCGTATCGGTAGATATTCCCACAGATGCACAATCCTGGTTAGCTATTTCGTCAATCAAATCAGCAGGAACGAATACTGTAGTGAAATTCAAAGCTGCGCCTAATTCCGGCGGAGACCGTAATACTAAACTGATATTCAAAACCACAGATGGTAAAAAAGAATATACTACTGAAACTTCGCTATCACAAAAAGGAGCCATCGTAAAAGCAACTATTGCTGAATTTCTTGCTGCTGCAGTGGGTGACACGCAATATCGTTTATCGGGAATTATTACTAAAATTGACAATAACACAGATGGTCGTTTATACATACGAGACTTCTCCGGTGAAACCTATGTTTATAAAATTCAGGATTTTGCCACAAAAGGATTAAAAGTGAGCGATATTATCACTATTGTTGGAAAACGAGCAGCATATAATGGTGTTGCGCAAGTAGGTGGTGCCGTATTGGAAAGTGTAATACCTGTAACTTCTGTTACCATTGCAGAATTTTTAACCAAGGCAGACGATCCAAATAAATACTATATGGTAAGTGGCAATATAACAAATATTGCAACCGGAAACTATGGAAATCTTGATATCTCTGATGGAACAAACACATTGTACGTATATGGTTGTTACCCGGGGTATGGTGCTACAGGTACTGCCAGGCAGGGTTTAATTACCTCAAAAGGCATAAAAGTTGGTGATAAACTTACTGTTATCGGACCTAAAGGTTCGTACAACAGTGTACCTCAGGTTAACGGTGGACTTTATTTCAGTCACGAAAGTTCAAACTAACGATTTAGAATCCATGTACTCTCTCATAAAAACCGCCTCACAATCTGTGAAGCGGTTTTTTTTATGACTAAAAAGAAATTTTTATCTCAATTGCATTATCTTTGTGAAAATATATACAAACATACACTTTAAAAAATGCATCAGGAATTTCAACTGATTCTGACACCCGAAGAGGCTGCTTCAGAAGAATTATTTCGAAAAAAAGTAGCTGAAAAAGCTGAACTCAATATCACCCGGATATCATTAATCCGAATCCTGAGGAAGTCTATTGACGCCCGCTCAGCATTACCCAAAATAAATATCGGAGTGGAAGTTTTCTGGGATGAAAAACCACCTGAAAAATACGAAGTGCATGCCGGTTACACATTTACAGGCAACAAGCCACCGGTAATAGTGGTTGGAGCCGGTCCGGCAGGCCTTTTTGCCGCGTTGAAATTGCTGACACTGGGATTGAAGCCAATACTGATTGACCGTGGAAAAGATGCCCGAACCCGTAAGCAGGACATTGCGCAACTCAACCGCAACAAAGAAATTAATCCGGAGTCCAATTACTGCTTCGGTGAAGGCGGTGCAGGCACATTCTCGGATGGCAAACTCTATACCCGCTCCAAAAAGAAGGGAAATGTACAGCAGATACTTGAAACTTTCTATTTTCACGGTGCAAATGAGAACATTCTTTACGAGGCTCATCCGCATATTGGTTCGGATAATCTTCCGCTGATAGTGGAAAATATGCGTAAAACCATTATCAGTCATGGCGGAGAGGTGCATTTTGGGAAAAAACTCACCGAATTACTGATTGAAGATGATCGGATAAAGGGATGCCGAACCGAAGATGGCAGCGTATTCGAAGCCGATGCGCTGATACTTGCCACCGGACATTCAGCACACGACGTGTTCGGGATGCTTCACAGGCAGGGCATTGAACTTGAAAGCAAGGGTTTCGCAATGGGTGTGCGCGTAGAACATTCCCAGGAACTGATTGACAGCATTCAGTATCACTCCAGAAAGCGGAACAAATTCCTCCCATCGGCAGCATACTCGCTGGTGGAACAGGTGAATGGGAGAGGAGTTTACTCCTTCTGTATGTGTCCCGGAGGGCATATTGTACCTGCGGGAACTTCACCGGAAAGCATTGTGGTAAACGGAATGTCGGCTTCTAAACGCAATTCGCCTTACGCCAATTCCGGTATCGTGGTAGAAATCCAGCCTGAAGATGTGCCTGCAGAGTTTCAGCAATACGGAGTGCTTGCCGGACTCAAATTTCAACAGTATGTCGAAACGCTGGCTTACCGCAACAACGGCGGAAAAGGATTTGCAGCACCCGCACAGCGTCTGAACGACTTTGTAAAGGGAAGATTATCAGCCGATTTACCCGATTGTTCTTATTTACCCGGCGTTATTTCCTCACCGCTTCATTTCTGGCTTCCGGAGATTATCAGCAGCAGGCTCAAAGAGGCTTTTGTGAAGTTTGACCGTAAAATGAGGGGATATCTGACCAACGATGCTGTCATTCTGGGAGTGGAATCCCGCTCATCGTCGCCGTTGCGCATTCCGCGCGATCCGGAGTCGTTGCAGCATATTCGTATCAAAGGTTTATTTCCCTCAGGCGAAGGTTCGGGATATTCCGGTGGAATTACCTCATCGGCCATTGATGGCGAAAATTCGGCACTGAAGGTAGCAGAATATTTTAAAGGGATAAATAATTAACAAAATTATTTCATCTTTCGTTTTTTTTTATACCTTTGCATTCGTTTTTCCAACAAGGCGTTGAAGGTATTTTCAAAGATTGCTGATATTATTTTTTTAGAATTTGTGATTTCTTGCACGGTTTTTGTTTAACTGATTGTAATTCGATCCAAATCAGGTATCTACGGTTTATCTTTGAACTATTTTTTGAATTACAGTGTTTTCTTCAAAGTAAATATGACTCCGTAGCTCAGCTGGTAGAGCAATTGACTCTTAATCAATGGGTCGAGGGTTCGAGCCCCTCCGGGGTTACATTTATTATTGAAGATATCATTAATTCAAACAATATTATTAACACGTAAAATTTTTAACAAATGAAAAAACTGAATTTATTTCTCGTACTCTTGTTAAGCGCAAGTCTGGTGTTTACAGGTTGTGATTCGTTGAACAATACAGCAAAAGGTGCAATAATCGGTACAGGTGCCGGAGCCGCAGTTGGTGCAGGTATAGGCGGATTAATTGGTAAAGATGGTAAAAGTGCTGCTGTCGGAGCTGCCATAGGCGGAGTGGTAGGTGCTACAGCCGGAGCTATTATTGGCAAAAAAATGGATAAAGCTGCTGCCGAAGCTGCTGCAGTAGAAAATGCCAAGGTAGAAACCATTGAAGATGTAAACGGTTTGAAAGCCGTAAAAGTAACCTTTGAATCAGGTATACTGTTCGACTTCAACAAAACTGCTCTGAAAACAGATGCTAAAGCTGCTCTCACTAAATTTGCAAAAGTGCTGGTTGAAAATCCTACCATGGATATTGCAGTTTATGGTCATACCGACAATGTAGGTACGTTAGCTGCCAATCAGAAAGTATCACTCGGACGTGCTAATACTGTTGCCGACTATCTGGTAGCTCAGGGTGCCACACGTACACAAATGAAAGTAGTAGATGGCAGAGACTATTCAATGCCCGTGGCTACCAACGAAACTGCCGAAGGACGCGCTCAAAACCGTCGGGTAGAAGTGTATATGTATGCAAGTGAAAAAATGATTCAGGACGCACAAAAAGAAGCTTCAAACTAACTGTAACTTCTAATGAAATAAAAAAAATGGCTGTCAGACACATTCTGACAGCCATTTTTTTGTTTTCAAATCAGATTAACTGATTAATTTCTTTTCCAGATTTTTCTTCAGTGTTTCCAGAAAATCCTGTGTGTTCAGGTAATTCTCCCTCTTCACCTGATCTCCGTAAACGAGTATTGCCAGATCTTTGGTCATTGCACCGGCTTCAACGGTTTCCACACACACCTGTTCAAGCTTTTCACAGAAATCAATCAGCGGTTTGTTGCCGTCAATTTTTCCCCGGTGCATCAAACCCTGTGTCCAGGCAAAAATGGAAGCAATGGGGTTGGTGCTTGTTTCTTTTCCCTGCTGATGCTGGCGGTAGTGGCGTGTCACGGTGCCGTGAGCTGCCTCAGCTTCCACCGTTTTTCCATCGGGTGTTACAAGCACCGACGACATCAGTCCGAGTGATCCAAATCCCTGAGCTACGGTATCCGATTGCACATCTCCATCGTAATTCTTGCACGCCCACACAAATCCGCCACTCCATTTCATGGCCGATGCCACCATGTCGTCAATCAGGCGATGCTCATAAGTAAGCCCTGCTTCCTGAAATTTTCCCCTGAATTCGGTTTCGTAAACTTCCTGAAAAATATCCTTGAAACGACCGTCGTAAGCTTTCAGAATGGTGTTTTTGGTGGACATATACAGCGGAAAGTGCTTGGTCAGAGCCATTTGAAAAGACGAACGGGCAAAGCCATAAATGGATTCATCCGTGTTGTACATAGCCATAGCCACACCATCCCCGTTGAAATTATACACTTCCCATTCCTGAGTTTCTCCGTCTTCGTTCGTAAATGATAATTTCAGTGTTCCTTTACCTTTGATGACTTTGTCGGTAGCGCGATACTGATCACCGAATGCATGACGACCGATGATAATAGGCTGAGTCCATCCCTGCACATAGCGTGGAATATTGGAACAAATGATCGGTTCGCGGAAAACCGTTCCACCCACAATGTTGCGGATAGTTCCGTTGGGCGATTTCCACATCTGTTTCAGTCCGAATTCTGCTACCCGGGCTTCATCCGGTGTGATGGTGGCGCATTTTATTCCTACATTGTATTTTTTAATAGCCTCTGCGGCATCAATGGTCACCTGGTCATTCGTTGCATCCCGGTTTTCGATTCCCAAATCGTAATATTTGATATCCAGATCAAGGTAGGGGAGTATCAGTTTTTCTTTTATAAATGACCAGATAATCCGGGTCATCTCGTCTCCGTCAAGCTCTACAACGGGATTTTGAACTTTAATTTTTTGCATAATACTCTATGGTGTTTTTTTATTACAAAATTTGCCAAAAGTGTATGTACGAAACATAACAATTGGCAAATTTATAAAATTATTCTGAAGAAGTCATCTTGACTTTTAAAACATAGAGAACAATAGTCTTATTTTGTCAGTTTTTATATTTATTTTAATGTTCTTCGAAAACAATAGTTTAAAAATATCGAAGATATTTTTTTCTATGTTACCGAAAATATGAGAATAAGTGTAAATTATTCTATGTTTTCTATTGTTTTAAAAAAGTCGAGACGAGTTCGAAAAAAAATCTATCTTTCTGCAATAGGAATGAACGATTGTCTTTCACGTACATTCTTGTATGCCGGACGAATGATACGTTTGCTTGTAAAGTTCAGTTCCTCAATACGATGTGCAGTCCAACCTACGATACGCGCCATTGCGAAGAGGGGGGTGAACACTTCTTCCGGAAGCCCGATCGCATCGTATACAAAGCCGGAATAGAAGTCTACATTGATACAGGTTTGCTTGGCGCCTTCACCTTTGAAATCCATGAATGTTTTTATGGCACGTTCTTCAACGAGTTCCATCAATGCAAATTCCTTCTCGCGTCCTTTTTCTCTGGCCAGGTCGCGTGCCATTTCTTTCAGCAGTCCTGCGCGCGGATCGCTTATGGTATATACAGCATGACCGATGCCGTAAATAAGTCCGGTTTTGTCATGAGCTTCTTTCTTAAGAACGCGTAACAAATAATTATCAACTTCACCCACATCTTCCCAGTTGTTGACATTCTTTTTCAGATCGTCGAGCATTCCCTTCACTTCGATGTTGGCTCCACCGTGAAGCGGGCCTTTCAGCGATCCGATGCCGGCTGCAATAGCTGAATAGGTATCTGTTTCGGTAGAACTTACTACACGCACTGAGAAAGTAGAGTTGTTACCTCCACCGTGTTCGGCATGTAAAATGAGTGCTAAATCGAGAATTTTTACTTCCAGGTCGGTATAATTGTCTTTTCCTTTCATCATGTAAATGAAATTTTCGGCTACCGATTTGTTTTCGTGCGGGTGGCGAATGTGGAGCGAACGTCCCATTTTATTGTGCCGGAGTACCTGATAGGCATAAGCAATAATAGTTGGGAATTTTGCTATCAGATTGATTGACTGGCGTATAAGATTATCTTTGGAAATATCATCCGGATTTTCATCAAAAATGTACAGTTCGAGTACACTTCTGGCCAGGATGTTCATGATGTTGTTTCCTTTCAGTGAAAGAATACTCATCGTTGTACGATGGTCCAGCGGCATTGTTTTCATTATTACATTTCTGAAGAGTTCGAGCTCTTCGCTGGTTGGAAGTCCACCGGAAAGCAGCAGGTATGCTGTTTCTTCAAATCCAAGTCTGTTTTCTTCCTGAATGCCGTGTACCAGTTCTTCTACGTCGAGTCCCCTGTAAAGCAGTTTTCCCGGTATTGCCTTGAGTCCGCCTTCCGGTTTTTTCTCGTAACCCACCACATCACCAACACGGGTTAATCCTGCCAGCACACCCGAGCCGTCGTCGTTGCGTAATCCGCGTTTAACACTCATTTCCGCGAACAACTCTTTTTTGATGTTGGTTGTTCTTTTTATACTTTCGGAAAGATTTTGAATCAGTTCTTTTTCTGTCATATTCTGTAATTTTTTTTTGTTGTTTATTGTGATAAAATTGATAGTAGATTTATTTATTGTTTTAACACAAGAAAGAGATATTTTGTTTGAATATTTTTATGTTTTTTTTCTCACTAACAGGTAGAAATTTTTTTTTTCAATTTAGAACATATCGAAGCTTAATTAACCTTCGATGAGTTTGATGATTTCTTCGCTGAATTCAGAAGTGGATTTGGTAGTACCGTTTTTCATAAAACGAGCCAAATCGCCTGTAGCAATGCCTTGTTCGAAGAGTTTTTCGAGTGATTGCGTGATCAGATCGCCGGCTTCATTCCATCCCATATATTCGAGCATCATCACTCCCGAGAGTAGCATCGAACAGGGATTTGCCTTGTTTTTTCCGGCTATGTCGGGCGCAGTGCCGTGTGTAGCTTCAAAGATGGCATGACCGGTTATGTAGTTGATATTGGCACCCGGTGCAATGCCTATCCCGCCCACCATGGCTGCCATCTGGTCTGATATGTAGTCGCCGTTGAGATTCAACGTGGCGATGACCGAGTATTCTTCGGGTTTGAGCAATGTGTTTTGCAGGAATGCATCAGCTATCACATCTTTAATGAACACTTTACCACTGCTTATTGCTTCGTTGTAAGCATTTACAGCTTCTTCGAGTCCTTTTTCCGACTTGATTTTGTTAAATTTATTTTCGGTGAAGGTTTCGTCGGGAAATTCACGTTCAGCCAGTGCGTAGCCCCATTTTTTGAATCCTCCTTCGGTAAACTTCATGATATTTCCCTTGTGAACCAGGGTAACTGAAGGAAGTTTGTGCAAAATAGCATATTCGATAGCCGATCGGACCAGACGTTCGGTTCCTTCTACCGAAACCGGTTTCACGCCGATAGAGGTCGATTCTGGGAAACGAATTTTAGCTACACCCATTTCTTCTTTCAGAAATTTAAGCACTTTTTCCAGTTCGGGTGTGCCTGCATTCCATTCAATACCGGCATAAATGTCCTCGGTATTTTCTCTGAAAATGGTTACATGAACTTTCTCCGGGTGCAGAAGCGGGGTGGAAACACCTTTGAACCACCTTACAGGACGCAGACATACGTATAAATCCAGTTCCTGACGCAATGCAACATTAAGTGACCGGATTCCTTCACCTACAGGTGTTGTAAGCGGGCCTTTGATGCCCACCAGGTATTTTCGGAAAGCATCCATCGTTTCGGTAGGAAGCCACGCGCCCTGCTTATTGTAGGCTTTTTCACCGGCAAGTACTTCTTTCCATTCAATTTTTCTGTTGCTGTTGTACGTTTTTTCTACCGCTTTATCGATGATTTTTTTCACCGATGATGTAATTTCCTTTCCTATTCCATCGCCTTCGATAAACGGAATGACTGGATTTTCGGGAACAATGAGTTTTTCGCCTTGTTTGATGATTTGCTGTGGAGTCATATATCAGATTCTATTAAATACAATTTTAACGATTCAAACCTGATAAAGTTCGCCGAAGTGTTAAATATTTTTGTCTGGTTGTTTTGTTGGGAAAGGAGAGTGAGGGTTAACCCAATTATTTGGGAACTTAAAATGAGATGTAAATCTTTTTCCGGAGCTGATGCCGAGGGCCAGAATAAACTAAACCGTAAAAAATTTCTTTATACAAAAGCATAAAAAACTAATTTCCTGAAAATTTAGAATATAAAGTCATCTTGACTTTTAAAACATAGAGAACAATAGTCTTATTTTGTCAGTTTTTATATTTATTTTAATGTTCTTCGAAAACAATAGTTTAAAAATATCGAA